>ERZ1740059.2024-NODE-2024-length-10121-cov-3.716670_pt1 | contig 10121 bp, 8 predicted proteins | sample MGYA00581744_ERZ1740059 | MGnify/ENA primary metagenome ERZ1740059 (study PRJEB43018, sample SAMN04849738) | marine metagenome | isolation source: floating plastic debris | place: Pacific Ocean | collected 2008-08-28 | study: EMG produced TPA metagenomics... | reverse complement strand
ATTGCGATACCGTAAAACTACAGACGCGGTAGCAAAGCTATGAAACGACCCGTAGGTGTAACAATTCTGGCCATCATTAATGGCTTTCAGGCCCTGTTTCTAGGTTTTCTAGGCATTGCTGCCTTTTTTCTAAGTCAAATCATTCTGGAGCAGATGCGCCTTGATCCTGAGATGGCAAGCTTACTAGATCAGCTGCCTCCTGGCGTGCTAGAAACGTTTCCCAAAGTGCTGGGGGGTATCTTTTTGATTATGGCGTTGGCCAACGGTGCGATCGCAATCGGTCTATGGGCCCTAAAGGCTTGGGCCTGGTATCTAAATCTGGTGCTACAGGGCTTAGGCATCTTTGGCAATCTAGGCGGTCTGCTGATGTTGAACCCCATTAGCCTCGCCTCGATTGCCTTTAGCGGTTTTTACATCTATTACTTTTTACAACAGCCGGTCCAAACCGCTTTTGGTATCCGCAATGCTTTTTAGTTCGATGCGGGTATGGGGCTTGGCCAAGAAATAAAGTCTTTGACAGCCCTCCAAGATTTAGTCTCAATGTTGCATTAGCCCATCGGTTGCATTTTTAGTTCTGTTGGGTTCACACCGGGGTCAAACTGAGTATGTTCATCGTAGTAAGCATCGGTTAGCATTGCGCCAAATATGTCAACGCCACGTAGATCTGCTTTGCAAAGATCGGCCCCAGCCAACTGGCAGGTATATAAATCGGCTCCACAGAGCACAGCACCTAGCAAAGTTGCCCCCGTCAATTGGAACTCGGCTAAATTAGCTTTGGTCAGATTTGCCCCCGTTAAGTTGGCTCGATGCAGACTGGCTAATCGCAAATCGGCTCGATGCAGATTAACATTGGTCAAAACAGAATCGCTTAAATCGGCTTGGTAAAAGTTGGCGTGCTCACAATTGGCGTCTGACAAGTCAGCATCCATCAAATCTGCATCAATAAAGTTGGCATTGTTTAGAGTGGCCGCTTTAAATAAAACAGCCCGCAAGTTTGCTCGCTTAAAGTCAGCTTCGATTAGCTTGCTATTTGAGAAGTTACGCTCTCAGTCAGCATAACGTTGCAAAAGCTCATCTGAATGGCTACTCATTTCAAAAATTATGATGTTTTACGTGTGGTTACAGAATGTCTCGTTAAGTCACTGCACCATTTGAGAATGGATAAAGCATAACCGTATTCTTGCGAAGAAATACCAAATTCTTTTCTTGTGTATGCTAGCAAAAACAATATCCATTTAAAGAAAAATGTTTTATGGATTTACCATTTGTCTCGCATTGCTCACAAAGCAGGAAGGCAAGACATTACGCTTAATGACCGTCATTGTGACTGATCTTATGGCATCTTAAAGAGAGTAGAGCGTTTACTCTTACCATGGCAACTCAGCTAACTACTCCTGCTGACACAAATTTTTCAAAGACCATTCGTATTTTAGTTGCGGATGATCATCCTATCGTGCGGCAGGGGCTGGTCGCTATTTTGCAAGATCAGAGTGATATGGATGTCATTGCTGAAGCAGACAATGGTCGACAGGCGATTGAACTATTTCGTCAGCATCAGCCAGATATTGCCATTGTTGACCTACAAATGCCTGAGATAGGCGGCGTTGAGGCTATTGCAACTATCCGAGCCGAATTTCCACGCGCCTGTATTATTATGCTCACCATCTACGATACAGATGAAGATATTTACCAAGGCTTAAGGGCTGGAGCTAAAGCTTATTTGTTAAAGGATACTCCCTGCCGTGAAATTTTAGAGGTGATTCGGATTGTTGGGAATGGCCAACGCTATGTCCCTGCTATTGTTGGTAACAAGTTGGCAGCACATATGGAGCGTCCCAATCTTAGCGAACGCGAACGCGAAGTCGTTGAACTGATGACTCAGGGGAAAAGTAATAAGGCAATCGCTAAGGTCTTAAATGTGAGCGAGAATACGGTTAAGTATCATGCTACCAATTTGATGGCTAAGCTTGGTGTTAGAGATCGCACCCATGCAGTTGTTATGGCACTAAGACAGGGCATCGTCAAGCTTTAGCAGTCGTTGACAAATAATGACTGTTTAAAAACTATCAGATTGGGTAGTTATTCTAGAAACAGACTTCTATACAGTGAATAGTAATCTGTCGCTGGGAGGCAGCTCTGCGCGAAAACCGTTTGTTCATATCCTACAAAGGATTGAACTGAACTGCTTGAGTTTAATACAAAGTAAGGCACGTTGTTGAAATAGGAGCTATTAACAGCGTGATGGATTAGAGCGCTCATATGACTGCACATTACTGTAGGGTGTATCCCATCTATTTGGGTAGGTGAGCGGCCCAACTAAATCGGGGGGATTAAACCATCTGCTGAGGTAGTTCTCTAGTTTTGTTAGCTCAATAGAGTAAAGATGCTCAAAGATGCTCGGAAATTATCAAACATCAACAATGATTAACTTTTTTAGCAACAATTAAGCTGTAGGAGTGTTAGTCTCTTATGACTTCTCCCAAAAATCTTCATCAGTTAAACGTACCTGTGGGGGAACGTGATCATTGTTGGGGCTGTCACACGCCTCAGCTTATTTTGGTGAAGTACGGTGATTATCAATGTCCATACAGTCGGGAATCTCACTATATTTTTCGCGAACTTCAGTCTGTATTAGGAGAAAAACTCCAGGTTGTTTTTCGTCATTTTCCTCAGCTTCGTATTCATCCTAGGGCAGGGCATGCGGCTGAAGCGGCTGAAGCGGCTGGTTCTCAGGGGAAGTTTTGGGAGATGCATAATTATTTATTTGAGCATCAATCTCAACTGGCTGATAGTGACCTGGTGGAATATGCGATCGCACTCAATTTAGACGTTGATCGGTTTTTACAAGAGATGACGGCTGATTCTCATGTTGAGCGGATTAACGCTGATTTAGAGAGTGGTCGTGCAAGTCACGTCACTCAGACCCCAACAGTGTTTATTAACGGTATTAAATACGTCGGCAAACTGGGCTGTAATGAGCTGTTTTCAACGATTGAATCGACTATTGAAAAAATAGATCACGAGTGATGCTAACCACTGCTGCATTTTGAAGCTACATAATGCCATTTTCTCTTAACGGAGTGTTTTCTATGGATAGTCATCCCTCTCCCACCGCTGCTTCAGCCGTCGGGACCAAACGGCAACTGCGTTACCTCTGGCTTGGATTATTAACGACGGCGCTTCTGTTTGCAGGAGTCCTGATTTGGCGACTACGACAGACTGAAGAACCAGCGGTGGCGGCGGCTCCACCAACGGCTGTCACCGCCGAGCAGTTACAATCTCGTCCTGTGCAGTCCCGTTCTGAATTTGTAGGTGCACTAGAAGCTCAGGAACGGGTTACCGTAAGACCTGAAGTTGAGGGACGCATCAGTCAGCTCTTGGTTGAAAATGGGGATCGGATAGCAGCGGGTACGCCAATCCTACAGCTGATCCCTGATCGGCCGGAAGCTGTTGTTAGCAGTGCGATCGCAGACATTGAGGTGGCCAAGGCTGCTCGTAATACGGCCCAGGCTGATCTGTTAGAGGCAGAAGCTGACCGTGACAGCGCCGTCGCCGAGAGAAATTTGCAGGATACTGAATTTAGTCGCACTGAGTCACTGGTCTCAGCCGGAGCCCTGGCACAGCAAAATTTAGATCAAGTAGTCCGTAATCGAGAGGCTGCGATCGCGGCCCTCAATGCGGCTGAACGCCGGATACAGGCAGCCCAGGCCCAGCTAGAGGAGTCGGCTGCCGGACTACGCCGCGCCGAGTCGCAAGCCGAAGTGGCCACAGAAGATCTCTCGGATTATCAGATAGTTGCGCCAATCGACGGCATTGTTGGTGACCTGCCGGTAAAAATAGGCGACTATGTCAGCCGGGGAGCTGAGTTAACCACCCTAACCCGTAACCAGTCGTTAGATTTGCGGTTGTCAATTCCGGTGGAACGCAGTGCCCAGCTACGGCCTGGACTGCCCGTAGAACTGCGAATGGAGTCTGGAGATGAGCCGCTGGTTACTGGACAAATCAGCTTTGTTGCCGCGCGTGTGGAAGAGGGCGCTCAGTCCGTTTTAGCTAAGGCTACATTCCCCAACCCTGGTGGTCTCCTTAGAGATGAGCAGTTTGTGCGCGCCACGGTGATTTGGGAAGAGCAGCCAGGGGTGATGGTGCCGACTACAGCGATCTCGCGCGTAGGGGGGCAGAGTTTTGTATTTGTTGCCGAGTCCTCCGATGAGGTTGATTCAGGCTATGTCGCGACACAGCGACCCATTCAACTTGGTGTAATCGAAGGAAATCGCTATCAGGTCATTCAGGGTCTCTTCCCTGGTGAAACCCTCATTACCTCAGGCATCCTCAGACTAGGCGACGGCGCACCCGTCACCCTCGAATCTCCATAACAGTATGCATTCTTTTTCTATTGCCATCCCCTTGAGTTCTTCTGCCTCCCTTGCATTGCCATGGCTACCTCACCCTCTTCTGATCCAATCTCTTCTAGTAACCAGGATGCTCCCGATCTCGTACAGCAGCTAGCAGCGATTCAACATACGTTGGGAAAGCTGACGGATGAGATGACCACACTGCGTCAGGATGTCAGTCAGTTAGCACCGCTACCCCAGCAGGTCAGCCAGCTAGAACGACGGTTGATGGTGGTGGGTGATCTATATCGCTATGAGACGCTCCACGCGCAGCTGGCCGCTCAGCAGTGGTTTGAGGCGGATAAAGAAACGGTGACGCTGATTGCTGCGATCGCAGGTGTCTCAGATTTAGAAGATCTCAGTCCCCGTGCCATTCGTAGTTTTTCCTGTGGTGAAATTCAAGTAATCGACCGTTTATGGCACACCTATAGCGAAGGTAAGTTTGGCTTTAGTGCCCAGATCCAGATTTACCAAGACCTGGGTGGCACCCTGGAAACCACTATTGGCGAAGACCAACAGCTAGTTGAGCGCTGGGGAGCCGCTCTGGGCTGGCGCAGCGGTGTCAGTGACAAAAACCCAGGCGGAGATCGCTGGCATAAATGTGACGAATTAGAATTCTCCCTTGATGCTCCTAAAGGCTGTCATCCTTCCCGCTGGTGGAACTCTCCCTACGGTTCCCGAATGACTAACTATTTTCTTAATCGCTTGCTTACCTGCGCTCTGTAAAGAACTGCTATGTTTGTTCAAAACTTTATTCGTCGCCCAGTTCTTACGATGGTGCTATCCATCGTCATTCTCATGGTGGGGGCCATTAGTATTCCCACCCTGCCCGTAGAGCAGTACCCTGACATTAGCCCAGTACAGGTTGTCGTGTCGGCTAACTATATCGGGGCCAGTGCCGAGGTGGTTGAAGAAACTGTCACGACGCCGTTGGAACGAGAGATTAATGGCGTCAATGGCATGCGCTATGTTAACTCCACCAGCAGTGACGATGGCAGCAGCAGTATTACCGTTACCTTTGAGCAGGGCTACAACCTGGATATTGCGGCTGTCGATGTCCTCAATCGGGTTTCAATTGCCACCCCTCAGCTACCAGAAGAAGTGCAGCGGACCGGGGTGACTGTGCGTAAACAGTCCAGCAGTACGGTGGTCGGTATGGCCATCTATAGCGAAGAGGAAGGGCTATATGACGACAACTTTATTAGCAACTATGCCGACCTATATGTCCTGGATGCGCTCAAGCGAATTGAAGGTGTGGCCGAACTGCGTCCTTTTGGCGAGCGTCGCTATGCCATGCGGCTATGGCTCGATCCAGCTAGAATGGCTGCTCGCAATATTACAACAGAGGATCTAGTTGACGCGATTGAAGAACAAAACCTTCAGGTTGGCGCGGGTAGTATTGGGCAACCCCCCGCCGACAATGGGCAAACCTATCAGCTGACGCTACGGGCCAATGGCCGATTAGAAGAGGTCTCTGAGTTTGAAGACCTGGTAATCAAAACAGAAGATGATGGCAATCTGGTATATCTGCGGGATATAGGTCGGGCCGAACTCGGAGCAGAAAACTATGGCACCTTTGCCCGCTACAGACAGCAAGGGGCCGTGGGTTATCAAATTTTGCAAACGCCGGGTACCAATGCCCTGCAAGCTGCCAGGGCGGTTAGAGCGACTATGGCAGAGCTGGCAAAAGATTTTCCGCCGGGTCTCACCTATTCGATTCCCTTTGATCCCTCCCTGTTTGTGGTGGAATCGAGTAAAGAAGTAATTTCAACCCTGCTTCAGGCCATTGCCCTGGTGGTTCTGGTGTTGTTTTTATTTTTGCAAAACTGGCGGGCCACCATTGTACCAGCGGTTGTTATTCCGGTCGCTCTAATTGGTACCTTTGCGTTTATCAAAGTCTTTAATTTTTCCATCAACAGTCTTACTCTATTCGGGTTGATTCTAGCCACAGGTATGGTGGTGGACGATGCCATTGTCGTAGTGGAAGACATCGTTGGCAAAATTCAAGAAAAGGGAATGCGCCCCCATTTGGCCGCCATTGAAGCGATGCGTGAGCTTACCGGAGCGGTCATTGCCACGTCGTTAGTGTTGCTAGCCGTATTTATTCCAGTCGCCTTTTTCCCAGGGACAACTGGTCAGCTCTATCGACAGTTTGCCCTAACCATTGCCTTTTCGGTAGTCATTTCTACCTTTAATGCCCTCAGCCTCACCCCGGCTTTGTCGGCTCTGATAATTCGAGCAGGGCAGCAGCCCGGTGGTTGGCTTGGTCGTTTCTTTGGCTGGGTTAACCGAGGCATTGAAGCGATGCGCCGAGGATATCACTGGCTGCTAGGGCGGGTGGTTCGGCTCAAGACGACAGTTATGATTTTGTTTGCTGTTGCTATTGCTGCCACCGTTTGGCTTTATCTGTCAGTGCCGACAGCCTTCTTACCCGAAGAAGATCAGGGGTATTTAATCAGTCTGATCCAGGGACCAGAGGGGTCTTCAATCAACTACACAAGCGATGTGATCGACCAGGTTGACGATATCTATTTAGAAGTGCCTGAAGTCGAGGGCACCTTCTCACTGGGAGGATTTGGATTTAGCGGCAACATTCCCAACAACGGCGTGATTTTTACCCCGTTAATTCCCTGGGGAGATCGACCAAGGGCGGATGAATCAGCCCAGTCTGTTCTTGGTGAGGTACTCCCCCAGTTTGGTCAGATCAAAGCTGCCAATGTAATTGCCTTTAATCCACCCACCATTCAAGGGTTGGGCAGCATCGGAGGATTTGTATTTCAGCTACAGGACCGGGGTAACAACGATATCCAAACATTTCTACAGGCCAAGGATGAGCTTGTCGCAGGGGCCAATGCTGCACCGGAACTGCAAAACGTATTTACCACCTACACTGCTAATGCCCCACAGCTAGAAATTGATATTGACCGTAGTATGGCTAAGGCCATGCAGGTCGATGTGGACGAAGTCCTAAATACCCTACAGAGCTTTTTAGGCTCACGCTATGTCAACGATTTTAATGCCTTTGGCCGTACCTATCGAGTGTATATCCAAGCAGACCAGGCATTTCGAGCTAATCCGGCAGATATTGGCAAGCTTTATGTGCGTTCAGCAACCGGCCAAATCATTCCCCTGGATAGTCTGGTCAGCGTATCGTCAATCACCGGTCCCCAAACCCTCAACCACTACAACCTGTTCCGGTCCATCGAAATCAACGGGGCGGCAGCTCCAGGCTATAGCTCTGGGCAGGCCATTGCAGCGATGGAACGGATTGCGGCAGAAACACTTCCCCGCAATATGAGTTTTGAGTGGTCGGGAATCTCTCTTGAAGAATTGGAGTCCGGTGGACAAGCTCCAATTATTTTTGGGTTAGGCATTGTGTTTGTTTTTCTGGTGTTAGCTGCCCAGTATGAGAATTTTGTTGACCCGGTAATTATTCTGCTGGCGGTTCCACTAGCCATTTTGGGAGCGCTGCTTGCCGAATCACTACGGGGCTTTCCCAACGATGTGTACTGTCAGGTGGGGCTGGTTATGTTGATTGGTCTGGCTAGTAAAAACGCGATTTTGATTGTGGAATTTGCCAACCAGCTGCGGGATGAAGGACTTTCGATTACCCAGGCAGCGGTGGAAGCCTCTCAACAACGCCTGCGGCCCATTATTATGACAGCCATTTCTACACTACTAGGTATCTTCCCGCTGGCGATTGCCACTGGAGCCGGGTCGGCTAGCCGTCAGTCACTAGGTACCGCTGTGTTTGGCGGTATGGTGCTTTCAACTGTTTTAAGCCTGGTTGTTGTACCAGTCTTTTACATTTTAATTGTTAGTCTTTTCTGTCGCTTTAAGGATGGTTGCCGTGAGCTGTCCATTGCTGCAGAAGAGCCTACGGAGATGAAAAAAACAGCAGCGCTTTCCAGCAGGCGGTAGCCGTTTTTACCTGTAGTTTCAACAATCATATGGGTCTTACACTATGGGTACCAAGCTATATTTTTTCGCAGTACCGTTTATGGTGTGTATAGAAAAAGGAGCTGAGGATGCGATCGCTTAAGGAAAAGCTTCAGCAAGTTGCCGTCTTTTCTGAATTACCTGATGGTCAGATTCAGTGGCTGATCGAGCAAGGCCATGAGACTCAGCTCAATCCAGGCGATATTTTACGTCGAGAAGGCGATCCAGCAGACTGTGTGTTTGCCATGTTAGACGGGCAGCTCCGAATCTATCAGGAAATGGAAACCCATGAATTGGTATTAGCGACCTACAATACATTGGACTTCTTTGGTGAACTACCTATATTGACAGGAGAAGAAAAATTCTGGGCCAGTGGTCGAGCGATTGTTCCCTGTCACATTTTTGAACTACCTAAGCTTGCTTTTTGGCAATTACTCTCCCGCTGTCCCTCAGTGACAATCAAGGTGCTAAGCACCATGGCTCAGCGCATGCAGGATGTACAGACGATATACAAACACAACGAGAAACTAGCCGCTTTGGGAACATTAGCCGCTGGACTAGCCCACGAGATGAACAATCCTGCCGCTGCAATTTTACGATGTAGCCAAGATTTAGGGGAGGTCTTACCCCAGCTGGCGACCTACAGCATGCATCCCCCAATTCTGACAGAACATCAACAAGAAACCGTCGAATTACTGTATCAGCAAGTAACCCAGCGGACGGCTGTGACTACCTTGGATCCGCTAACTCGGAGCGATCAAGAAGATCAGCTAACTGACTGGCTAGAACAAAAGACCATTTTAGACGCTGAAAAACTTGTGCCTGCTTTAGTGTCGGCAGGATTTGATGTGGAGCGTCTTAATCACCTGGGCATCCAAATTCCGCATGAGAGCTTATCAGCTGTTTTGCAGTGGCTATCTGCTGCATTGGCGGGGGAAGAAATGTTGAAAAACATTCAGGTGGGGACCCATCGCATCTTTGAACTGGTAAATGCCATCAAGGACTATTCCTTTATGGATCAATCTCCCATTCAAACCCTTGATATTCATAAAGGGCTAGAAGACACGCTGACCATTCTTAACCATCGTCTCACACAGGCAGGCATTACCGTTGAACGAAATTATGATGTCAATATTTCCCCCATTGAAGCTTACGGTAGTGAGCTAAATCAGGCCTGGACCTACCTGATTAATAATGCTATCGACGCTCTAACCCACCATCCTGCACCCAAAATAATGATCCGTACCTGTCAAGAGAAAGAACACTTGATGGTTGATATCTCTGATAACGGCCCTGGGATTCCAGTAGAGATTCAGTCTCGTATTTTTGACAAATTCTTTACAACTAAAGCTGTTGGGCAAGGAACAGGTCTGGGGTTAGATATGATTACACCTATTCAAATCGTTTACCTAGCCATTTTGGTAGGAGTTGACCTATGCAATGAACGAGTAAAAGACCATTGATTTTGATAGCTGTTAGACAGTGTTTATTCTGTAGAGTACGAATATCTAAGCATATTTAGATGGCGGTAGAGTAACGGCTGATTCGGCTGATTTATTTCCTGTCATCCTATGACTAATAATTTTTCTCCTACAGTGCCCGTGCCTATTACCTCTGGTATGTGGGGAACAGTTTTAATAGAGAACTTTCACTTACAGGAAAAGCTTGCCTATTTTAACCGAGGGCAAGGTCCAGTTCGGGCCGTTTATGCTAAGGGTGCAGGCGCGTTTGGTATGTTTACTGTCACTCAAGATATTACCGAGTACCCATGCGCGCGTGTATTATCTCGTG
>ERZ1740059.2023-NODE-2023-length-10129-cov-10.413937_pt1 | contig 10129 bp, 7 predicted proteins | sample MGYA00581744_ERZ1740059 | MGnify/ENA primary metagenome ERZ1740059 (study PRJEB43018, sample SAMN04849738) | marine metagenome | isolation source: floating plastic debris | place: Pacific Ocean | collected 2008-08-28 | study: EMG produced TPA metagenomics... | reverse complement strand
ACATTGGTGCAACCTTGTAGGGTGTGTGACGGTTAAAACAATTTACCAAACATAACGAAATAATTTGAATATACCGTCACGCACCAACAGTAAGTTACACGAACTAAAATTTTACTAAGAACTATGTAGAATCACTTTTATCTGAAGTAAAAATATATCATAATACCTAAGTGAGTTTGTTTTGATTTTCAGCCTCTGGCCTGGAAGTCAAAAATCGTTGAACCACCCGAAGACAATGTGCGTTTTTATTGGGTTTCTGAGGATGCAGCTTGTAGGGTGTTAATTATTGGCAGTGAACATTCCTCTGCGCTTCCCAAACTATTATGTAATCTAGGTTTCAGATTAATTACGGAGATTAAAGTAACATGAAAATCGACACACCTCGCCAAATCGCTCAAATGCCTATTCTTTCGTTGAGGTGTGTCGATTGCTTACTGGGTAAGGGTTTGAGGCTTGTGTTTTGTGAATTTTTGGACATCATATATGGTGTTTTTCAGAGGTGCGTCGATTTGGCTCCTGAAACCCTTACTGGATAAGGGCTGCTGAACGAACTCCCCACCGATTGGGTTAATTCGGAATAATTGGAAACTTTCTGAAAATAATTGCTACTGTCACCCCATTAGCCACCCCACCAATTGGGTTAATTCGGAAGAATTATAAATCATAAAAAAAGTCCCCGATTTATTAAATAATTGGGGATTTTTCATTAATCAAATTTATTCGTATTTTGACGTTAATTGACTTACCAAAAAAAATGAAAGTTGGAATTAATAGCTGTACTTTTGATACAAATGCTTATACCATTTCTTTATAAAGATGCGCCTAATTTAGCCCGTGCAGACGGGCTTTGTTTCCATAGCCCCAGTCTTCCAGGCTGAGGGCGATTAGCGCAGCCTCATACAGAATTGGTATTACCAAAATCTTCTTACAGAAGTTATTCCTGTCGCAATTAAGACAGAAGAAGAATACAATCGCGTTCTCGAAGTAGTAGAAAAATTAACTTTTAAGAAGAATCGCACAACGGAAGACAAAGCTTTGCATAAGTTACTTGTAATCTTAGTAGAAGCTTATGAGACAGAAAATTATCCGATGGAGGAATCTGCACCCCATGAAATTCTTAAGCATATTATGGAAGCGAGTGGAACCAGTCAAATTGATTTAGTGGGAATTATTCGTTCAAGTGATATAGTCTCTGAGATTGTTAGTGGTAAGCGAGCAATTAATAAAGCACAAGCAAAAGCATTGAGTGAACGTTTTCAAGTGTCAGCCAGTTTATTTGTTTCGTAGGTTTGAATAGCAGCATATACAGAGATTTTAGCGGGTTTAAATTTTCATAGGTAAATGTAGAGACGTGTTAGCGCAGCGTGCCCGTTCATCGAAGATGTTCCCGAAGGGTAGGGCATAATATCGCGTCTCTATTGCTATATACACCACATTTTTCGTCATTCGCACGAACAGCAGCTTCAGTTCAAATAAACCGTGTAAAAATAAATACTGAAAGCGATTGGTTGAAGGACAAAGTTAAGAAGTTCTATAAATTACTTAAGTATTTTAGTTTACAATGTGATAATACATACTGAAATTTAAATAGTATTTTCGAGTTATTCCGTTTCCGATATAGATTCAGGTCGTTTATTTATGGAATAAAGTATGGCTGACGAAGCAATATATACAGCGGTAACTTTTGCTCCGGTGCAAGGGTTTATCGAGAAATCGCGGAAGTTGAGAGATTTGTACGGAGCTTCGGAAATTCTTTCTTATTTAAGTAAAAAAATTATTGATGCTGCAACCGAGTCTGGTGTGGAGGTTATTTCTCCAGGATTACCGAATATTGAACAGGGAACACCAAATCGGATTTTAATCAAAGGGAATTTTCCAGAGTCACAAGCTAGAGAAACACTTTTGTCAGGTTGGAAGGAGGTAATGGAACATTGCAGAAAATGGATTGATGATAATTTACGACATTTAGGTCCTTACTATTGGGAGAATAAGTGGAATCACTGGATTAATCACAGTTGGGAGATATTTTGGGCACAGGGGAATTGTCCAACTTCTGCGATGAAGGAATTAGAAAATAATAAACTCGGTCGCAATTGGGTGGGAATTAATTGGATTGGTGAAAGTTCGAGTATGACTGGTGCTGATGGAATTGCTTTTCCGGGTTTGGGTGGAATTGAACGCAATCCGATGAATATTAGTTATAAGCAGGAAAAGAATCAGATTGAAGAGTTTTATACTGCTCTTGCAACTATAACTGAAAGCACGACGACACCGGAAGTTGAAGGTAAATTTATCGATCCTAGTGAAAAACTGAGTATTCCGGAACTTACTAAGCGTTTGGTGACTTTACCCGATATTGCAAAACGCTTTGGAATGTCATCTTTGAGTGAGGGTTTAGGAATTCAGCGTAAACCAGAGCGAAGTACAGGTACACCAGCACAATGGACTGGTTGGTTTATGGGTGATGGGGATAAGGTTGGGAATCATCTACAAAATATTGCTATCCGTGAAGGTGATATTGGTTTAAAGCAATTTAGCGAAGCAATGCGAAATTGGGGGAATAATTTTACTGATAATTTCTCAAATAATGTAGAAGGGATAAGAGGAAAAGTTATTTATGCAGGTGGTGACGATTTTCTGGGTGTAATTTACAGTCGTAAACCACAAAACCCAATTCCTGCTTTTACTGCTTATGAATGGTTGATGACTTTGAATGACAGATGGGAACAACACGAACAATCGATTACCTTGAGTGTGGGATTTGTTTGGGTTGCTGGTAGTGTTCCCCAACGGGATGTATTACAACATTGTCGGGAAGCGGAAAAGTTAGCAAAATCTCTCGGAAGAAATCGGGTAACTATTCGAGTTTTGTTTAATAGCGGTCAATATGTGCAATGGACTTGCCCTTGGAATTATTTGCATATCTTAAAAAGGTATAGAGATAGAAATGGGAATACCTACGAGAAATGGGAATGTCATGGTCGGGATGAAAAATATAAACCAAATTGGAATCATATTTATAGCGATTTAGCTCAATTAAAAGCCCGTCACGCTATTGATTTAAATCCGGAAAAACAGAATATTGATGATACTCTAGCCCTAGCTTTATTTAATATTTATTTTGATGACCGAGATTATTTAATTCAGAATAGCTCGCATATTGTTGGTAATCGAGATTCTTATTTAGAAATAATCTGCTGGATTAATGATTTAATTAATGTGGGTTGGCAATTATGTACAGATATTTAATTATCATTAAACCTTTGGGTTTGATGTATGGTAGTGCGGGAGCTTTTTTATCACCAGAAAATTTAGTGGGACGCTCTGGGGCTAAGTTTCCTCCGGATGCAGCTACTTTATCAGGTTTATTTTTTGGTGTTAATAAAACCGAACCTTTTATAGAGCATGAAGAATTAAAGAAGCTTCATGTTGCTGGACCGTTTTGGGCAGAGTTGGATAATCCCGAATATTTTTATTTACCAATTCCTTGGACTAAAGTTATTAATCTGCAAGACGAACAAACTGATGAATGGGTAATGCAAGAAGGTAGATGGTATCGTTCCGATGAAACAAAAGATATCGAACCAGATTGTCGCTGGCAAACTGTTAATTCCTGGTGGGATTCAGCAGATGTAATTCATAGTAATAACAGTGCAGCAAAAGACCCTTGGAAATATGTCTCGATGCTGCATCCAAAGTTAAATAAACATCAGCGTTGTGTTGAAGAAAAAGACGGATTATTTCTCGAAAATTCTGTAGAAATGGGTTATCATTCTCGTGATGGAGAATTCCATGAGACTTGTTTAGTTTATTTATCAACTCACGAAATACCTGAAGGTTGGTATTGTTTTGGTGGTGAGAGTCATTTGGTTGAAGTTAATAGTATGAAGCTTCCAGATGATAGTCCGATATTAGAATTATTAAACCAAAAAATTGAACGTAGTTTTGCTTTAATTACACCGGGAGTATGGGGTTCAACTCGTTATTCCTATCGCTATCCGCAGCATCCAACATTTCCCAAACCCAGTCATATGTTAACTGATAGACCTTCTCCTTATCGTTACCGTGTGGGAGATAATAAAGGAGGTGGACGTTTGGGAAGAGGACGTTATGCTATTCCTGCTGGTACGGTTTACGTATTTGATGAACCTTTAAATAAATATTGGTGGGAAGATGAAGAAAAATCGGGATTTCCGAAAGAATGGTTTCCCAATGAAGGATTTAGTCTCAAACAATTAGGATGTGGTTTGTGTTTACCGCTTGCTATTGAGGGAATTGATTAATCAATTTTTGATTTTGTCATTAACTTCTATTCTGTAGAAGATTATCGTTTCGGATTGAGTAATATGGTGTTCGCTTGAATACTTATGATAAAGACGCTCTTGTAGGGTGCGTGACGGCTAAAATAACTTATCAACCATAACCAAATAATGTGAAAATGCCGTCACGCACCACAGGTAGATTTTTTATCATAACTGATTAACCGAACATAATATAAGCGAGTGAAAGAGGAAGTAATCAATTAAAATTATTAGGAACTATAAAGGAGAATTAATTTTATGTATCATAAAGCTTACGGAATTATTAAAACTTTGGCTCCGCTACATGTAGGAGCAACAGCGGGAGAAGAAAGAGGTAATTTAAATTTAATTTTTCGCGACCAATTTACTCAAACTGGGATTATTCCTGGTAGTTCAATTCGCGGTAGATTGCGTGCGGAAATGCGTCAAAATCATGACGGAAACGAAGAAAAAGTAAATAAATGGTACGGTAATGATGCATCAGATAGTACTCTTTCCGACCGAACAACCGAATCATTAATTAAGTTTGAATATGCTTCAATTGTTTGGTTACCAGTGTTTTGTCCCGGACAACCAATTGTTTGGGTAAGTTGTCCTCGTTTGCTCGAACGCTATCAAAGAATTGCCAAACTCGATAATGTCAAAATTCCTGAAAAATATACGCGATCGCAATCTTTAGTACCGCTGCCCAATAATAAGCTATTTTTCAATTTTGGCTTTTTAACTATCGAAGAAAATACCGATTTATCCCGCTGGTTCCCCGATAATAAAGAGTTACCAGCAGTGGTAGTTGGTAACGATGAAATTTCGATGATCCACGATATGGCATTATACCGTCAAAGCCGCGTAGCTTTAGAAAAAGACCAGAAACGTAACGCTGAGAAAGCTTTTTTTGCTGTAGAAGCGTTACCCGAAGAAACGATTTTAGCTTTTCCTGTAGGTATCAAAAAAGATAAAGATAAAAAACAATGGAAACCTCTTTCCGAAGATAAACCCAAAGATGATATTTATTTAGGAGGATTGGAATCCGTAGGTTTTGGTCACTGTGAAATGTCATTTTTTAATATTCACATAAATTATGACAGTAAATAAATGCTCGATTTTTACCAATTACCAATTACCAATTACCAATTACCAATTACCAATTACCAATTACCAATTACAAATTATGGCTTGGGAAGATTTTAGTTTAGATAAAATTGCTCACGATTTAGTTTATAGTTACCGCAATGACGAGAAAGAAACTGTTAATCAAGTCCATAAAATGCGAACTACAGTTGCTTATGGATTGGAACGTTTTTGGGGAGAACATTTACGTTTAGAAGGAAGAAAATCCGATTATTGGCGAGAAACTTGGAATCAACTTGTATCAATCATGGCACAAGCTGATATTACCATCCCCAACAATCCCCAAGACCTGTGGGATTCTCAAAAATTTCCTTTAGCATATCGCAAGGTTGCCTTAGCAGTTTTGACGCAACTATGCGACTGTATGGTGTGGTGGACGCAAAGATACAAACCCGCTCGTAATGACGAAACCATATGTTTGTAGTTGCGCTTTAGCGCTCAACACAATGAGAAGAGCGCTAAAGCGCAACTACGAACCAGCCTTTATATAGAACTTGATATCAATGATGATTTAGGAGTAATAGAAAATGAGCGATAGTGATTTAGTTCCTTTGATGTACCGGGCACAAATCGAAGACAGGGGGAAAATTCAGTATGCTGGAGATAATAGGAGAAGAGACGAAGAAAAATCTGCTGATAAATGGCTCAATCAATGGTTAAAAGGATGTCCCCCGGTTCCTAAAACACTGGACGAAAATATTCCGAAATGGAAACAGAGACAACCACAAACCCTTGTAAAAATGCCGCAATTTGGTGCTAATGTTCATACTTGGGAATATACTCAAAATTGGCGTTTAGTTACAAATTCCGGACAAGATGAAGGTGTAATTCGTCCCGTAATTGGTGCTAAGGGTATACCTTTTTATCCTGGTACGAGTATGAAAGGTGCATTTTTGCGTGCTTGTCAGCAAATTGCTGCCGATAAGGTAGTTGACTATTGTGGTGGAGAAGTTGAAGAAATAGTTGCAGGGAAGAAGCAGAAAAGAATCAAACCAGGAGTTTTACGCTTTCATGGTGGGTATCCCGTTGATATGTCTTGGGGAAATACAAAACGCTTACTTGATATCGTTCACAATCAAGAAGAGCGTCAAGTAATGGATAATGTTAGTACTCGTGCTAACGTACAAATATCGCTTTATAAAACCAAATTCAAATTTGGTATTTCTCGTACCAAAACTAACAGTGATATTAAAGTTGATTGGGAACAAGTTCGGGAAATTTGGGAACGAGCATTATCAGAAGGAATTGGTTCCAGAACTAGTGCTGGTTATGGTCGATTTGTAGAAATTGAAGATAACAACAAAGTAGTTTTATCAGTTAATCTGAACGGAAAGGGATTAACTCCCAAATTATTAAATGGAATCCCGGAATTGCGTCCGAATATGTTTAAAGCAGCATTACGCGGACATACTTTACGTTTATTAGCAGGGGTAACAGATGAAGCAACAACACAAAGATTAACCAAAGAACTATGGGGTGGATTTCTGCGAGGTAATCAAGGTAATGGTTCGGTTGTTGGTAAATTTGGAATTGATTTTGATGCAGAAGATTTAGAAATAAAAGATTATGGATATTCTTCTATCTACAATTTAAAATCGGGGAAGTTAAATATTCTATCAGTAAAATCAGTATCTGAGCAAGAAAGTGAATTTGTAGAAGTTCTGATTAAATTTTCGTTATTATTAGGAGGTTTTGGTAAGTCATGGCGCAGAGTTCATCATGGTTTGTTTTATAATTCCTACTTTGATAATAACGATAAACCCATGATTGGGTGTCATTGGTTTTTTTCTAAATTATCAAAATCACGAAAATATTGTATTACAGCACCAAATGGAGAATTAACAAATATCATTAATTTCTTATCAAGCATTCCGGATACTGTTAGAAGTTGTTTTGATTTACCATCCACGAATACTTTTGTAAATAATTGGCGCGAAGTTTGGCATCCTCAAAGAGTACAAGTTTGGGGAAGAATCGCTGAAAATAAAAAGGATAGTCAAGCTGTTGGATGGTTTCATGACAAAGATATTGGCAGACTAAACATTAAAAGAACGAAATTAACTGGAAAAATAGGAAATAGAAATAATCCCAGTCAAGTAAGTCGAATTTGGCATCGGATGTATCCTCTATATATTACTAAAAACGGTAAAATGATGCATAAAAAAAACAAAGTTGGAGAATTCAAGTATGTTGAATTATTAACTATATTTACCCCCGATAGATTACTACTAGCAAGAGAATTTTTGAGTTTTTTAGATAGCAATAGTAATGATTTTATCCGGCTTTGGGGAGGTAATTAATTAATATTTTTCTTGCTGAGTAATAATTGTAGGGGAGGTAAAATGGGGTGTAGATTTTCTTCCCCCATTATTGCCGTTGAGTGACGGTTAAAGTAATTTATTGAGCATAACCAAATAATTTGAATTTACCGTCACGCACCAATTGAATATTGTGTCAATCACGTAAGCCTTAAATTTATCAATTAAAATCTAGCAATTATGAATATTTGGATTATAACTACAGGAAACAGCGACGTTCAACTCAAGAATAAAACTAACTGGAATAATTTATATCGTTCGGGAAGAAACCAATTACTTAATTATTGCAACTTTCAACCTGCTAAACAAGAGGAAGAATCAAGGTTTACAGTTCCAGCAAGAGTTATGGGGGAAATTTATGGTAATCAATTAAACGATGAAAATTACCAAGACTTGTGCTTTCCTCTTTTAGATGCTTTTTCTCAGCAGCTAACAGGGAAAAACCAACCAGATAAAATAATAGTAATTCTTACCAATCAAGAAGATGCTTATCCAAATCCCGAAAAAAAATGTCCCTATTGGAAAGATACTTGTACTCTTCAGCCCATATTTGAGAAGTATTTTGAGAATAATTTTCCTAGACTTCAGAAAAATGATATTAAATATTTAGAACTGACTCCTAAATCGAATGATGAAGGTTTAGATAATTGGGATAAAGCTTTAAACTTAGTTCAGCAAAAACTATCAGATTTAAAATCTAACCTGCTTGATAACCCTCTTGATAATATATACGTTAGCCATCAAGCAGGAACACCAGCTATTTCATCTGCAATTCAATTTGTCAGTTTGGCACGGTTTGGAAAAAGAGTTAAATTTCTGGTATCTAACGAATATGAACCAGATAAAACTAAATTGATTGAAAGCTCTAGTTATTTACGCGGTATTCAACTACAAGAAGCAAAAACTTTACTAACACGTTTTGATTATTCAGGGGTAGAAAGTCTATTAAAACCCTATTGGTTAGATAAGCCAAATCCAGAAGAAGAAAAACTGAGACAATTACTAAAAATAGCTATTCAATGGAATTTTGCAAATTTTGATCAATTTTCTCAAGAATTAGTTTCTCAAGGATTAGGAGAAGAAGCCAAAGAACGTTTAAAAACTTGGTGGTGGACTGGTTATGAAGCAGCTTATTTAGCTGTTGTACGTTTAGAACAAGGGAACACCGTCGAAGCATTATTTCATAGCTTCCGAGCAGCAGAAGGATTAATTTGTAAATGGGCTGAACATGAATATAAAAATCATATTGTACCTAAATCAAATCAAGATGATTCCCCGCAAATTAAAGATAGTGTCTTAAACGAGCTTCCAAATTATATAAATCGGCTTTATCAAAATTTGCAACATGATTTGACAAAGAATAGGAAAATTGGTCTTTATAGCGAAGCACTTTATCAATTACTTCAAACAGCAAAGCCAGAATGTCAAAATCCCAATCATCTTATGAGTATAATTTGGGGTAAAGCTAGAAAATCTCGAAATCCTTTATTTCACAGATTGCTCGGTTTACAGGAACAAGACGTTTTTAACGCTTGGGATACTAAAAACAAAGATACCTGGAAAAAAAAGATTTTGGATTGTTTAAATTTTGTTACCAATCAGAGCTTTACCTCCTTACCAAAAGCTAGTCTTATGTATCAGGTAAATCAAGATTTAGAAAAAGCGTTGATTGATTATGAACTAAAGGCGATCGCTAACGATATCACCTAACTACCCAAATTGCGCGGGTATGGGGGTGTATTTATCGAACTCTTGTTATATAACCCTGAAAGTCTTGTCAGTTATAGCTTTGAAGCGCTTTAGTTTCAAAAGAGGTTCGCGAAAATCCCAAAACCCCTGCTATAAATGAGTTTGCGCGATTTTTTTAGTAGTAGCATATTGACACCCAATGCCTGAAACGGCTATTTTGAATTCATCCGTGAAACTGGCTCTTGAAAGTCTTGTATTTCAAGCCTTCTAGAACCCAGCAGCTTCCACTAACATTGTGGGAGCGCATTAATGGAAACTAAAGAAACCGCAGCAATTAAACCTAGTGCTGTAGCTTCCACTAACATTGTGGGAGCGCATTAATGGAAACATTCTCCCCATAGTATATCTTAATGCAAATAAAGGGCTTCCACTAACATTGTGGGAGCGCATTAATGGAAACTCTTTTCTATCTGCAATTAACACTTCAGCGCTGGGCTTCCACTAACATTGTGGGAGCGCATTAATGGAAACATTTAATAGACGGACAACACAGATTATTAGCATTGCTTCCACTAACATTGTGGGAGCGCATTAATGGAAACATTAATAATTTGAAGAATTAAGTAAAAACTAAGAAATCCAAAAACAATGTGGGAGCGAATTAATGGAAACAATAAAAATAAAAAATCTTAT
>ERZ1740059.2021-NODE-2021-length-10132-cov-6.956237_pt1 | contig 10132 bp, 8 predicted proteins | sample MGYA00581744_ERZ1740059 | MGnify/ENA primary metagenome ERZ1740059 (study PRJEB43018, sample SAMN04849738) | marine metagenome | isolation source: floating plastic debris | place: Pacific Ocean | collected 2008-08-28 | study: EMG produced TPA metagenomics... | reverse complement strand
CTGAGGCCTCAAACTTGATTAATGCTAGCTAGTTCACAGTTTTGCCCAGTCTGTTATGTCAGGGTGTGCCGACGTGACTGGTACCACAGTATCAAAGCGGCTAAAATACTGACAGCTTCTGTTGATTCAGCCCATCTTGGTTGAGGTTGGAGACCTCTTTACTTCTGCATTACTGGAGGGAAACCTTTCATTTGGCTATATATAGTAAGGCAGCACAGAGAGGTGTGGGGCTAAATATTATTCCCCTCCGACTGGTGCTTATCGTTGAGTAGGCCATAAGCATAAGTAGTCTGTGTATTCAAGCTCTGATAGATACAAATCAATGTAAATGTAATCAGCTCGTTTGGTCTGAATAGGTGAGCCATCAGACGTCACTTTCACTCTGTAATTAAGTTGCCTCCGATCAAAATTCATCATGACAGGTCAGACTAAATCAAACGGGCAGTGCTCTTTGTCTCTATCACTTATCCAAACAAGTTTCCACCCAGTATGGTGAAAACGAGAGGGCTACATTATTTTCTTGTTGGGTTGAATCAATGCATCGATATTGTAGCACAACAATCTTTTAAATTGCTATCAAGCGATGAGGGACAGAGTAAACGCCAAAGTATAAATATCAAACTCACATTTATTTCCACTAAACACCATTCCATCAATTTTCCCATGTGACATTCAAACCATTAACATAGTTCGGATGACTAATTTTTGGATTGTGATGGCTTTCCTGCTTTAGGGCAGAGAATATGGCACATGTACATGCAGTACATATATATGCTACATACATGTGCATGTAGGTCTACAAATTTCTAATAGTCTTTACAGTTTGGGATGTTTAGCAAGACCATACTTCTTGCTTTCAATTATGCATAATACGGCAAACATGCATGGATCATTCAAGCTTATAAATAATAAACCTTATATACTAGTAGTCAGGGTTACACTGGTTTGAGGCTGTTTTGATGCAATAACCAGCCACAAGCCAGCACGTAAGTGCCGGACAGCAATATAGCCTATAAAAGTGGATTATTGAGCTGTTTTACATGTATTTATGCAGTAGGTTCTCATCATCTGTCAGCAAAGGTCTAATACAAGTAAATACCACCCATTTCATTGGTAACGTAGCCATCTTAACTGATGAAAAACCATGTCACAAAAGTTTTAGGAGTTTTCCTTCTAAATGGTGATAGGGGACAACTACAACTAACTTAAAGCAGCTTCTTGTTGGTGAGTATGACTACAGCAGGTAGGCCTGCAGAGAGGGTGTGTATAAGCCACTTCATTAGGTAGTGGTCATGCAAATCTGCTAAATGTCCATTTTCACTTTAAATGCCTGACTTCATGATGCTGTTTTTTCTCTTTCTAGCTGCTATCAGATCTGCAGTTAGTAGTCCATTTCTGGGTGATGCATCAGGCGGAGGAAACTATGCTAATGTCAAGGACATAGTACACAGTCGAATGAACTCGTCAGAATCCAACCTTGTTCATGGTTAGTAGCCATATGGTTGATTTTTGGTCAAACATTACTATTTTTGGATGGAATGTACATTTTGTATTTGCAAGTGTATCAATTTGCATACTAATATTGCACACATAGAGTCCGATTGACAAGGCATACATGATGATCTCAGTGCAACTGCATAATCTCTATGGCTATGTGGCCTGAAATCTCACAATTCGGAAAAACAGTGAATTACTTCGATGAGCTCAAAAATATAAATAAAAATTTAAAGATCATTATTATTACTCTCAATGAGCAGGTGAGGAAAGATTATCCGCACCAGGAATGCCATGATGAGACTGTATTAATTGAATCTAGATCAATTGGAATCGTGATGATTAATTGACAGTGACCTGAAACGGAAGCTATGCATTTCAGCTGCTTGTTGTGGTTGACTCATGCTAGGAAAATTTAACTTTTTTTATCTCTTTGACACCAAATTTGATACACTTAGCAGTGCATTTCCGATAAAGCTCTTGACGAGATGCGTTGAGCAAAATGTTCCCAAATATAAATGTGAACAGCACAGTGGCCCCACATCAACAAGGGGACAATAGCTGTACATTTGTGTACAAAGTTTGTTTACTTTTACTCTGAAGATTGTTTGAGTGGACACAAAAGAACCAATTTGAACCTCTTTTGCCAAACTAAACACAGCTAGTTCATTTCTTTTGGACATGATTTGTAAGCCTGATACAACATCCTGCTTATAGCTGTGGGAATGTAACACAGGGTCAAGCTTTGGAAAAGACGCCGATAGAGCAGTACCGGTATATAACTGGCTTCTCATGGTCTAGATTCATGGGGAAGTTCCTCCTATTTTTTGGACTTTTGCTTGTCTGACATTGGAGGCTGACTCAAAATCATCATTGTACTATGAAATTGAGTCAGCCTCCAAAGTTCAAGTTCTTCTTCAAATTTTTGGTGACATAACCTGATTTCCTGGTCTTTTCTGGCAAAGACATTTGTTCATATCACAAAAATGTGCAGTAACCTACTTAAATGTACATCTTCATATAAAATGGTCACTACGTAACTTTCAGCAAAATCAGTTTTGATTCCGTAGATTCATTGTTCCAGAACATCCCGACTCAAGCGGTACAAATTTTGCGGAATATATTTGAATGAATACAGGTATAAATACCCAAGAGCCTTCACAGTCTTGTGCACTTTCAAGTAGTTCTTTTTTAATCCCATGACAGGAAGTGGTCATTAGTGCTATAAACAAATCATTGTCTATTAATCAACTGCATCAGCTTTTTATCAGCGATCCACAAGCCAAAGGTGTAAGCCTGCTCTTTTCCCCCAAGAACTTTGATTGGTTTTTGAGGGTGTCCAAGAGTGACACCCTGACTGACAGCATTTTTGCTTCGTGACCATGGGCTTTTTTCTTAATACTCCCATGCTGCCACAGAATGCTGACTCTGCTATCCGGTTTCATGACTGATTATGATTTATCTGAATTAATTAGTGAGGAATTTGGGAGGAATGCTTTTCCTATTGACGGTATTGTTTTACATGTTTTATGTGACAAAGGCTTTGTAACTGTAGGGTGTATTGTGTTCCCTAACACGGCTCGTTACACAAGTATGCCAAAACGAAAACAATCAAGTTCCTCACAAAATGTCTCTTGTTACATGATTTAACATTTACAATCTTTGTCGTGAATGAAGGAAAAGGGCATGACATGGCTTCATAATTCCTGCTCTCTATGGCCAGTCTAAACGCCTTTTATGGCTTTGTCACACAATAAAATGTATCAATAACTGGCTAACCACCCTGATTTAAGCAGCGATTATTTCCTGAGATTGCGGGCCACCCTACTTGATGACAAAACGTCGGGTTAGTCACCTTCAACAAAGGTTTCCATGAGACGCCGGAGTGTTCCGTTAGCTTAGAGGTATTTTATAATGACTCAATTTCATCATTCCTCCTGTTCAAGAAATTTCGACACAGCAGTCACTAAGAGTCAAACAAATCCCTCCTTAATTTTTCTACTCTCTATTGTTGGGCGAAAAAAAAAGGCTACAAAATCTCTGAGGTATTTGTGTGCACTGGCCTTTGACACACTGGCAATTAATCTCTCTTAGTAACAAAAACCAGCCCAGCGCCCTGCAGCAGGAATGCATGTTTCATAGAGTTTTGTTGTAAAAGGTGACTTGATTGAATTAATTTTAATGTCATTCAGTTTAGTACACCCAGCCGTGATTGCTCTGAGCCCGTAGTGCACCTCACAGGAAGTAGTATTTGTGTTGGACGAGATTAGACAATGAAACTGACTGTGACTCATTGCTATGTACACAAAATCGCTAACCAAACATTCACCTTAATTTTCCTAATCAGTTCTATAAAAACCACCAACGAAGCAAAGCAAAACCTCTCTGGCTGATTAGAAGCGGTACAATAACCCATGTGGTTTTTGTTAATTTTCACCTAGAAAAAGTTAATTGACCATTGGATTGAGAGTCAACAAGAATTAATACAAATCTTTGTTAGTATGAAACTGGTCGAAACTGGAGTGTCTGTGCTCGAATATAACAAGTATAGGCCTATCCGTTTGGGATTGGGAAATTTTCAATCCCTTCTCCAGCCAGAATTATAAAGCTGGTTGATTTTATGGTCAGGCTATTTCCAAACTGACTTTCATATATTTCAATCTCATTAAATAGTGTGATCATTTTGCTGTCTAGTTGACTTGATCTCTTTATTTCTTTTGCTTGTAGATGTTGACAACAGATCACTTATCTTGCATAATGCCGGCAGCGGTTCACATCAGAGGCAGCGATCTAATCTATCTGATAACCAGGTATGGATTGCTGTGAGATTCTAAAAGACCGTGTGTCCTGAAAAGTGCTAAACATTAGTCGGCGGACCTCACTCTGAACTATTCAGTGTATGATTGCCCTGACTCCAATATGGGTACAGTTACAGAGCTTGACCCAAATTAGAATGTGCGCACTGAGATGGCAATATGATGGCGTGTGTTACCTTCATATCACCAATGATCTTCTTTGGTTGAGATTAATTATATCAGGGAGGGAGTTTACATGCTCCCTGGTGTTGCGTTATCAGCCTTGTCAAAACTACTTTGGAGTTGTCTGGCCACATAATGATTTTGGTCAAGGGTGAACAACTTCTCATTAGCTTATGGATTTATGCAACAACATGTACCTGGAGAAACCTCATAAAATCTAAAATATTGGAAACGTTCCATCAAGTACAGTGAACAAATCATTGGAGCCCTACATGTGTATCTCAGTTGTTATCATGGAATACTAGTCTCAACACAAAGGCCATCATTCCTCATCAATGTCTCTAGTAATTGTGTAAAATTGACAGTTATAACGACTTGCCACCTGAATAAGCACGCAATTAAGAGCTATTAAGCTGAGAGTGATGGGTAAAATTCCCAATCTAGAGTAGAGTACATCAATTTCCTTACAAGTAAAAAGTCTTTGTTGTGCCAATAGTGATTGCTCATTTGTAATGAGAGCAGCCAATAGTCCTTGAATTTTAGAAGTTCTGTAAATTCTGACTGACCATCGATATTATTACATACTGCTTACCAAAAACCTGTCCCTTTAGCTTTTAATGTGGGAATTCTCGGATGACCTGTGTTATCCCCATGGAGATTTTTAACTAGCATGGAATTCAGTATTCATCAACGGAAAGCATGCAAAAATATAAATGTTGTCCAGAGAAAAAATCAATGAATTAATTAATTAACCCTGACAAAAAAGGTCTGAACTAAGGTTAAAATTGTTGAGCAAACATCTTCAGGCTCTTGAGCGGGCAATCAATGTTTACTAGCCTCAGATCTCATTCTCTCTTGTATACAAATGAAGTTTGAAGACTAGCACCCGTATTCCATTGCCAAACATTAGGTTCAAAAGCTGCCACTCCATCATTAATGAACCTCTTTAGTAAATCTGCGACAACATAGAATGCTGACACAACCTGTATGAACAAACTACACAACACTGCACTTCACTTGAGCATATGCAGTGATCATGCGGAGACAGGATCAGTAATAGGGAGCAGTATATCAGAGAATATAATTTCATAAAAATAATTACATTCAAAAAAATAAACTAAAGTTTCATTTAGGATGCTTAGGCTTCATGAGGTGGGTATTAAAGAAAGAAATACCCCAAACACCAACGTTGATTGAGATAGAAAAATTTTTACAACTTCTCAGACTAATGAGTCTGAATTTACTACATTAGCTATTTGTGATAATAATTATTTTCCTTTCTAATTTTTCATTATAGTATTTTATTAATCACTTATAAATCGGGACTGTATTTTTATCCGTTTAGTTGTCGGTGACGGCGGAAGAGCAGCCTCTTCTGGGTAGTAATGGAGGAAGTAACAAAAGCTCTCCACGCTCAACCAGACGCAACGTCGCAGCTGACCGCAGCGCAACGTCGCACAATAACAACAATAAGACACCTGTATTACAGAGGAAGGGAACTTCTACACCCTGTACTCCTGAAAGTCGCAGGAAGAAACACGAGTCTCCGACATGGACGGAGAAAATCTCCATATCTCTGGAGAATTTGAAGAGAACTTTTCGCAAAGCTGGCAGTGAAGAGCGAGAAAGAACAAAAATTGGTGAGTCACTTTTGCTACATGCTGACTGTCCCACGAATCTGTGACAACTTGTCCCAAAAGTTTTGTCCCTAACCCTAAACCCCAGCCGCAAAATTCATAACCACAAACTCCAGGGACCGTTCCGTCTTGGACGAATCGTCTGGGTCTCCTGTCCTAGCCTTCAACATGAAATTCCATGTAATGAAATTTGTAGATGAAAAGGAAGGATCACTTTAAGAAGCTTGCGTTCTTATCATGACATATTATGTGGCAGTTCTTCATAAAGAGTGATAAACCCTTGTTTCTTTTACTATTTTTTTCGAATTTTGGAGTTGTCCTCATTGATTGCCTCGCTCAAACATTGATGAACACCCACCTAGTCAATTCTATACTGTGAAGTCCACCTTACACTACAATGGTTCTGCTAATGGCTACATCCTGTTTATGATGTATTGAATGGGTTTGTTTTTTAGTACGACTCATTTAGTAGAAATTTGGCAACTACTCTCAGGAGTGTTGCCATTGTCGATATTTCATTGAGCATGCAAAATAATCACTCCGCTCCCAGTATTGCATCATTGACCTTTTGGAGACCAAAATCGTCAACATCTAATCGAAACAACCTACATTTATGGAAAAGAAAATCACTTCAAGACATTAGCATTTGTATAACTTTATTTGATGCTTCAGGTGACGGTTCACAGCTGGCTGACAGTTTCGAGGATTTATCTATATGTAATCCTGCAGAGTTGGGGGACGCACCCAGCCCTCCCTCATCTGATTATGAGAACATGAGAGCTATGGCTACACAGCTGGCCGGTAAGCCTGTAGGTAGGACTCGACCGATGTTACAGAATGTTCCCGTAAGCGGTATACCTCCCAGTAAATGCTCTCAGATAAAAGAGCTGTGGACTCCGCCATGCTCACCGGACTGGAGAGATCATACTACCAACAACCTCGATCAATCATCTAATAAACGTAAGACTCCTTTTTATGTCTGATATCTCTTCTGAACTAAGGGGACAAACAGTTTTCTCAAATCCTAATAGCATTGATTCAGCTAGATTTATCACTATGGCTGTTTGATCAACATAATATGGAGTTGTCTTTCTTTTTCAATGCTAATGGGAAGCAGTAGATAACTCCCAATCAATAAATTTGCCAAACCTTAGAGTAATCCCTGGTCAAACCAATGAAGAGAATATTTATAAACATATTTATAAAAGTATTTATCTCATTGGTTAAGCTAATGGGATATATATACGTGTAACATTACATATTTATCACATAGGTGAGAAGAGAGGATGATATTCAATGCAATAAAAAAGACCAATAGACATTTATTGCGTGTGGATACTTGACGACTCCTAATAAAATCTCTGAAAATTATCGCAGCTATGAATAGATATTATCTGATATTGATTGTTTCTGTCACAGGTGTGAGTGTTACAACAATGAGCTAAATATATTGTGTATTTATCTCATTGGCTAGGATAGCTGTTGCATATTGGAGTTTCTTTCCCCTACATAATGATCCATTTATTTTTAGGCAGCTTCCCTCAATTCAGCAACTCAAACTCAACTTATATTCCCATCTTCCCGACCGGAGATCCTGCACATCCAGTAGCTACTGAAAAACCATCTCTACAGCAGCCACTGCAGATCCAACAACCACTATCTTTACAGCAACACCCATTTACAACACAGCAACCGTGCTCTTTACAAACGGCGTTCAATTATCCACAGATAGACCCTACCAAACCTCGTAGTAAGTCACCCAAAGCGGCTCCTCGTAACACGCGAGACTTATACTCGTCGCAGCCTGTCATGGGCTCCTCACAACCTGTGGTTGGTGCAGCTAGTGGACTGTATGAGAATTTAGGTAACCTGTCACCGGTGATGAACAGGTGCCCTCCACCTGTCACTGGTGAGGAGTGTGCTGTCACTCCGCCCAGCAGGTGCTCTGGTTACTCGAGTGGATCACGTGGCAGTTCTGAGACAGACCTGCTTCACTATCAACTGGAGATGATTAAATCTGTAGATATGATTCCTGCTGACCTTACCACACTTAGCGTGCCGGGACTTTGCGATTGTCTCCATTTGTTTGAGCTGCCCAATGTGGCTCATAAATTTAGGCAGCACCAGATTGATGGACAGTTCTTTATGATCATGTCAGATCAAATGTTTCGAGATGATGCGTTTAATTTCAGTGAATTTGAGCTGCTTAAATTGAAACGCCTACGTGACGGATGGCGTCCAAGACTTTGAAAAGGACATTGCTCTTTTTCTGCAGACTGTTTTTTATACCTGTTTTCCATTATACTATTTTCACTGCCAAATAAGACTTGATACATACATATTAATAATCTGTCTGTAGTGGTCTTTAATGTATGGCCATAATGTTGTGTTCCATATTATTATACTTATTTTGCCATAAATACTGCATTTTTCATTATTCCTCTGTTTTGAACAACAAGTACACTTGTAATCTCTTATTTTTTTGTTTGTCTTTGGTGCTACACTTTGATTTTTTGACAGAGTAGAGCACTATGATGTACTTATAATCTACCAGTTTATTGTATACATTCTCTTCATTTTCATGACCAGTTGATGCACTAGAATTTTTCTTCTGCTGGCATTTATTAGTGCATGAGCAATGATGAATGAAGTTTAGTTGACCTGATCCGGTTTAAAATATGATAATAAAAATACATTGATTTCTGTCATCTACCATTACATTTCTTGGAAACGCCACCCAAATTTGAATATACGCGTGTATCCCCGAACAATAAGATTGTGGTCACCATTCCAGAATCATCAGCAGGTTGGTGGTTGGAAGCTGGCCGATGCACGCCTTCATAAATCTAGGTTCCTGAAACTTGAGTATAATGAGTGCAGGTACCTTCACCTACTCAGATTCAACAAACAAGTGTGTACTTGTACTTTCATTTCATTCTGAAGTAATACCGTTGCTGGGACATAATTTCGGCAGTAAATTGGCAAATAGTGAGCTTTACTTCTCCTTACTTCATACTACTTCTTACTACTGTGAAATAATATGTGTATAAAGTAAGAAATAAAGTTGGCAAAATATCCTATGGAACAGTGGAAATTGTACCGTTGGTTGGACACAATTTCAGCAGTAGATTGGCAAATAACGAGTTTTACTTCTCCATACTTCTTACTACTTACTACTGTGAAAAAAGTGTGTATAAAGTAAGAAATAAAGTTGGCAAAATATCCTATGGAACAGTGGGAATGTAAGGCCTCAGCAGTTATATTCTGTAGTGTTGACCAGATGGTTGAACCGATTCTAGTTAATAACTAACCAGTATTCTACTATCTGCAATGATTAGGATCCTGCTCCTCAAGTATTGGTATGCTGTGATCTGTGCAGTGTCCAAATTTGATGGATCAGTTTACGAGTTGTGCTCCCTTGACCAAATATTACAAAATTACTGTGGATATTTGGACAAGAGAGCACAGCTATTAGTATCTTAGTGGAGTAGGTATTTTGAGGGAATCCCTGGAGTGTAAGTTGTGTTGTCCCTGCTGTTTGGTTGAGGATTTTAATACCTGCTTGTCTGCTTACAGCTAACATAGTATTATACACGATTTTCACGAACTGAAGAGAATCCACAGCGGTTTATAGTTCACAATGTGACATTACGTTCGAACTGCAGCCTGACCGTAACCTGACCGCAACCTGACGGCAGCGGCTACATATGAACAATGGTGACGTTATGCAAACCGTTTAGACCATTATGCATCCCCGCAAAGTGCAAACTTAAAGCTAGGACCAGTAGCAGCGCTAACCAGTGTATGTTTTTTTTGACTGCCAATGAAGCTATTTTGTATTCCAGTTGTTCCTGAAATTTGGAGTAACACATGGTTTCAACTCACCTGTATTTTGGATTTGTTAGTATTTTCAAATGCTGACTGAAGCAAGAGTCCAATTTCCATGACAGAGAACAAGGATAGCGATTGGGAGTTGCCCCCTTTTATAGTAAGAGCAGACAAGTTATAGATTTGTCATTCAGG
>ERZ1740059.2019-NODE-2019-length-10134-cov-6.471475_pt1 | contig 10134 bp, 7 predicted proteins | sample MGYA00581744_ERZ1740059 | MGnify/ENA primary metagenome ERZ1740059 (study PRJEB43018, sample SAMN04849738) | marine metagenome | isolation source: floating plastic debris | place: Pacific Ocean | collected 2008-08-28 | study: EMG produced TPA metagenomics... | reverse complement strand
CGAGTGTCATGTCCGGCGTGACGTCCGCGTACACCGTGGGCTGCACGAAGTAGCCGCGTGGCTGGCCCTCCGGGGCCTCGGCGCCGCCGGTGACGAGCGTCGCGCCCTCTTCGACGCCCTTGGTGACGTAGCCCTGCACGCGGTCGCGCTGCGCCGCGCTCACCATGGGCCCGAGCCGGGTCCCGCCGTCGAAGGGGTCGCCCACCGTGAACGACTCGGCGACCTGCTTGGCGACGGCCACGGCCTCGTCCCGCTTGTCCGCGGGGACGAGCATGCGCGTCCAGGCGGAGCAGGTCTGTCCGCCGTTCAGGAAGCAGTTCTTCACGCCGGCCTTCACCGCCGCCCCCAGATCCGCGTCGTCGAGGATGATGTTGGCGCTCTTGCCGCCGAGCTCGAGGTGCACGCGCTTGATGGTGCGCGCGGCCACCTCGCTCACGCGGCGACCGGCGCCCGTGGACCCGGTGAAGGTGACCATGTCGACGTCGGGATGCGCGACCAGCGCCTCTCCCGCGCCGGCGCCGTCCCCGCTGACCAGGTTGAACACGCCGGGCGGCAGACCGACCTCACGGAACGCCTTCGCCAGCGCGAAGGCCGTGAGCGGCGCGACCTCGCTCGGCTTCACGACCACGGTGCAGCCCGCGGCGAGCGCGGCGCCGACCTTCGCGACGACCTGATGACGCGGGTAGTTCCACGGCGTGATCGCGCCGACGACGCCGATGGGCTCGCGGAGGAGGAGCGAGCTGCCGAGCTCTTGCTCGAAGGGCATCTCGGCCACGCGCTTGGCGAAGGTCCCGAGGTTGCCGAGGGGCAGGAGCACCTGCACCGGGAGCGCAAGCTTGCGCGGCATGCCCACCTCGCGGCTGACGAGGTCGGCCAGCGTGTCCGCGCGGGCCTTGAGCACGCCGGCGGCCTCGCGGAGAAACGCTCCGCGCTCCGCCGGCGGAAGCGCGCTCCAGCCCGGGAAGGCCCCGCGCGCCGCCTTCACCGCGCGATCCACGTCGGCTTCGCTCCCGCGGGGCACGCGCCCCATCACTTCTTCGGTGGTGGCGTCGATGACGTCGAAGGGCGCGCCGCCCGTCGCCGAAACCCACTCCCCACCGATGAAGATGGACTCATGCGCATGAAAAGCCTGTCGGGGGCCCTCGCTGGTACCACTCATGAGCCGGATGCTATCAGCCGGGGCATGGCTCGGCCGTGTCCCCTCGCAACGCTCCTCGCCGTGGTCTGCGCGGCCTGCAGCGGCAGCGGTGGCTCCGACGCGGGGAGCAGCGGCGGCGACGCGAGCGTGGATCTCGCCGCCGACGCCGTGATGGACGAAGGCGTCGACCTGCCCCCGGAGCTCCGGGAGTGCGAGGGCTCCTTCGTGGTGGAGACCACCGAGGCGCTCGACGCCCTCGCCGGCTGCACGCGCATCACCGGTGACCTGACGATCCAGAACCTGCCGCTCGTCGAGTCCCTCACGCCGCTCGGCTTCCTCGCGCGCATCGACGGGAGCCTGGTGCTCCGCGACGACGTGGCGCGCACGGATCTGCGCGGCCTCGACGCGCTGACGGCCATCGGTGGAGATCTCGACATCGAGGACGCGGAGGCGCTGGAGTCCCTCGCGGGTCTCGACGCCCTCGCGAGCGTGGGCGGCGGGCTTCGGCTGCGAAGCCGCCGGGAGCTCGCGACCACCGAAGGCCTCGGCCCGGTGCCGCAGGTCGCCTTCCTCGCCATCGAGGAGAACGTGGCCCTCGCCTCGCTCGCGGGCCTGGCCGGGCTGCGGGAGGTGCTCGGCGACGTGACCGTCACCGGTCAGCTCGCGCTGCCCTCGCTCGCGGGCCTCGGCGACCTGGCGCGCGTCGGCGGGACGCTCCAGCTGGTGCGGCTCCCGGAGCTCACGGACGTGAGCGGGCTCGTGAACCTCGCCCGCGTCGAGGGGCGGCTCCTGCTCGACGACGTGCCGCAGCTGACGGCGCTCGGGGCCCTGGCCTCCCTCGCCTTCGTGGGCGGCGACCTCACGCTGCTGGACCTGCCGGCGCTCACGAGCCTGGAGGGTCTCGCGCCCATCGAGGGGATCGACGGCGTCGAGGTGCAGAACGCCGCGCTCACCAGCCTCGCGGGCCTGCCGGTGCCGGCGGACGCGAGCTTCCTGCGCCTCCGCGGGCTCGCTGCGCTCACGGACGCGAGCGCGCTGGCGCCGCTCCGCACCCTGGCCGGCGACCTGACGTTGAGCGGGCTTCCGGCGCTGAGCGATCTGACGCCGCTGGCCGGTGTCACGGAGGTGCGCGGGTCGCTGTCCCTCGAGGACGTGGGCACGGCCGATCTGGGTGCCTTCGCGGCGTGGAGCGGAACGAGCCGCGGTCTGAGCGTGGTCGGCTGCGCCGCGCTCACCGACGTGAGCGGGCTCGGCGCCGCGGGCGTCCGGGTCGCGGACGTGCGCTTCGAAGCGAACGCGTCGCTGACGAGCTTCGCCGGGCTCCCGGAAGGCTTCGCGCCGAACAACCTCCGCATCGCCGACCACGTCCTGCTCGCGTCGCTGGCGGGGCTCGAGGGGCTCGAGGTGCTCGGGGAGCTGCAGCTGGAGGCCAACCCCGCGCTCGGGACCCTGGCCGGCCTCGAAGGCCTCCGCGACGTGACGAACGACCTAGAGATCGTGGCGAACGCCACGCTCTCTACGCTCGGCGCGCTCGAGGGCGGCTCGCTGGCGCGCGTGGGGCGGGACCTGCGGGTGGAGAACAACGTGAGCTTGCCCCCCTGCGAGGTCGACGACCTCGCGGCGGCAGTGAGCGTGGGTCGCAACGTCCGCAACGCCGGGAACACCGGCGCCGGCTGCCCGTGACCGAGGAGGAGGCCGAGGCGATTCACCGCATCGTGGTGATGGGGCCCTCGGCCAGCGGCAAGACCGTGGTCGGCCGGGCGCTGGCCGCGGCGCTCGACCTCCCCTTCGAGGACGCCGACGACTTCCACGCCCCGACGAGCGTCGACAAGATGTCCCGCGGCGAGCCACTGGACGAGGCCGACCGGGCCCCGTGGCTCGACGCGCTTGCGTCTCGGCTCGCGTCCACGCCGGCGCTCGTGCTCGCCTGCTCGGCGCTCGGTCGCGCCCACCGCGACGCGCTCCGGGTCGGCGGCGTGCGCTTCGTCTTCCTGGACGCGCCCGCCTCGGTGCTCCTCGAACGGCTCCAGCAGCGCGAGGGGCACTTCGCCGGCACGGACCTGCTCCCGAGCCAGCTCGCGCGCCTCGAAGCACCCGGCGAGGACGAGACCGACGTGGTGACCGTCGTGAGCGTGGGCACCATCGACGAGGTCGCGGCGCGAGCCGCGCGCGCGCTCGCCGCCCGTCGAGGCGACGAGTAGTCCGCAAGCGACTCGCGGAACGCCGAACGACACGGGTCGGCGTCACGGAGCCCGTCGACCGACACAGCTCGCACGGATATCGACACACCCCGACCGCCACCGTGCGTCGGTCGTGTCGTCGGGGCCGCCCAGGCGACACCCGGGCGATCGCTCCCGCCCTCACCCATCGGAGGCCGAACGCCCGAAATTGCTCGATTTTTCGTCCGATCGGCATGGAAACGCGCCTGGGCGGCGCGAATGGCGTTGGCCCGGTGCCTGCAAAGGGTCGGGACATGACCAAGACGACGATGATGGTGGCGACCCTTCTCTCCCTCGGCTTCGGCGTGGCGCCCGGCGCGCTCGCCCGTGGTGGCGCGACGCCCGCCAGCCCCGCGACGGGAACGGTCGCGGAGCGCGCCATGCCCGTCTGCGCCGGCGACGAAGCCGCGCTCACCGCGGCCGAGGAGGCGGCCTACGTGTCGACGCTCCGCCCGGAGGCCTACCCGGCGTCGGTCGCCACGGTCACCTTCGCGGCGGCGGACGCCCACGCGACGGCGAGCTTCGACTGCGACCGCGCGGCGCCCTTCCACGTCCGCGTCTGGAAGGACCGCGCGGCCTTCCCGGCGAACACGCCGACCGACGGCGCCGTCGAGGCCACGGTCTTGGCCGATGCGGACGGCATGGTCCGCGTCGCGCTTCCGGGCGGCATGGACATCGACGAGGGCGAGCTCCTCTTCGTGTCCGTGCGCACCCAGCAGATCACCGTGGGCACCGACACCTTCGGCAGCTGCCTCGAGGCCTGCCCGAGCGCCCGTGCCGAGCTCCTCGAGAGCGTGAACCGTGGCCCCGAGAGCGTCTGGCGCTCGCTTCAGGAGCCGCTGACGGCGCGCCTGGCCGTGACGATGAGTGAGCCGGCCTTCGCGCAGCGCTGAGCCGGTCGCGGAGGACCGAACGCGAAACGCCCCGGGTGGAAGCCCGGGGCGTTTTGCGTTCCGTCGCGGGCCGGCGGTCAGTCGCCCGTCGCGGGCACGGGCACGGGCACGGGCACGGGGAGCCGGCTTCGCCGTCTCAGAGCAGTTTGTCTCTGCGGCTCAGGTCGCGGGTCATGTTCTTCTGGTGTGCCTCGAGGGTGCCGCCGCCGATCTCGAGGAGCTTCGCGTCGCGCCAGAGGCGCTCCACGGTGTACTCGCCGACGTAGCCGTAGCCGCCGAGCACCTGGATGGCGCGGTCGGCGACGTTCTTGCCCATGGTGGAGCAGAAGAGCTTCACGCCGTCCGTGTCGAGGCGGTTGCCGGACTCGCCCAAGCCGATGGCGCCGGCCACGGCGTAGGTGTAGGCGCGGCCGGCCATGTACTCGGCGTAGCCCTCGGCGATGTGCCGCTGGATCTGCCCGAAGCGGTTGAGCGGCTCGCCGAAGCTCGTGCGGTCGCGGGCGTAGCCGTTCATCACCTCGACGGAACGCCGCGCGATGCCGACGCTCATGGCCGCGAGGCCGACGCGCTCGATCTCGAGGTTCCGCATCATGCAGAGCATGGCGGTGTTCTCCTCGCCGACGCGGCTGTCCGCCGGCACGACGCAGTTCTCGAAGACGAGCTCCGCCGTGGTCGAGGCCCGCATGCCGAGCTTGTCCTCGATCTTCTGGCCGAGGCTGAAGCCGGGCATGCCCTTCTCGACGACGAACATCGTCAGCTCGGAGCGGCCGGCGCCCTCCATGCGCGCGTAGACGAGGAAAGCGTCGCCGAGCTCGGTCTTCGAGATGGCGCCGTTGGTGATCCACATCTTCGCGCCGTTCAGCACGTAGCTCTCACCGTCGCGGCGGGCCGTCGTCCGGAGGCCGAGCACGTCGGTGCCGGCGCCGGGCTCGCTCATGCACATCCCGCAGACCGTCCGGCCGTTGACCGCGTCGGGCAGGTACTTCTGCCGCTGTGCGTCCGTGCCGTTGACGTTCAGGTTGTTCACGAAGAGCAGCGAGTGCGCGAGGTAGGCCAGGCAGAAGCCCGGGTCCACGGCGCTGAGCTCCTCGTGCACGATGCAGCTCGCGACGGCGTCCATGCCGGCACCGCCGACGTCCTCCCCCGCCGTGACGCCGAGCAGGCCGAGCTCTCCGGCCATGCGGTGGAGCGCGACGTTGAAGGTCTCCGTGCGGTCGTGCTCGAGGGCCTGGGCCTCGACCTCCTTCTCCGCGAAGGCGCGGACCATCTCGCGCAGCTGACGATGCTCGGGCGTCGGGTTGTAGAGGTCGACCATGGCGGAGGCATATCAAGGTTCGCGCCCCCCGGAAGTCGAGGCCGTGCGCCGCCTCAGCGTGACCCGCGCTGGAACGAGGCCCGTTCCTCGACCACGGCGCACTCGCGGCGGGGGTCGTGGGGGCGGCAGCCCCACACGGCGGGGGGGACCGCGAAGTGGAGCCGCGTCCGGTCGAGCGGCGAGCCGTCGCCGAAGACCTCCACGAAGGCCGCGAAGACCTGCAGCTCCTCCATCGGCGGGACCACGCGGTTCGGCCGGACGACCACGCGCGAGCAGACGGGCTCGCCGACGCGAACGCGGCCGATGGAGTCGTCGAAGCCCGAGGGCGGGTCGCTCTCGCCGCAGAGCGGTGCCTCGCGCCCGAGCGAGCGACGGCTGACGAAGCGGAGCGCGTCCCCCGCGTCGCCTCGCCGATCACGGACCTCCACGTTGGCGAAGAGCGCGTGCGTGCGGACGAAGCGCCGCAGCTCGCGGACCGTGGCCCGCGCCGCGCGCGCAGCGTCGACGTTCACGATGTAGGGGAGCCCCGTCTCGTCGACGGTCCCGGCGGCCACGGCCAGGCTGACCATGTCCGAGTAGGTCAGGTTGACCGGCGAACCGGTGGCGTTGACCCCGAGGTAGCCGATGCGGTTCAGCAGGAGCCGTCCGCCCGCGTCGCCGGCGGTGTTGACCAATGGACAGGTGAAGTCGCCCGCGCCCCCGAAGCGGTCGCCGTCCTCGCACCGGTTTCGCTCGTCGCTGACCTGCGCCGCCACGCGCACCGCGCCGCGCCGGAAGTTCGGGCATCCCACGCCGCCGAGCTCACCGCAGGCGGCGCCGGTGCAGAGGCGCCGGTCCGCGACGCAGGCCGCGCTCTCGAAGAGGCTCTCCGTGCCGCCGGGCCCTTCGGCCCGCTCGGGCAGCGTGGAGGCGAAGGCACCGAGGTCCGGCGTGAGCGAGAGAAGGTTGCGGTAGGAGCTGCCGCCTCCCGCGTAGGTGCCCACGCCGGCCCAGAGATCCTCGACGCAGAGGCGCGCCGCCGGGTCCTCGACGCAGGTGCCCTCGACGAGACCGCAGGTGAAGCCCTCGGGACACACGCCCTCGTCACCGCAGCGCGTGCCCGTGTCTTCGCAGCGGAGCGACTCGAGCTCGCCGGCCAGCTCGTCGGCGAGCGCAGCGAGCACGCCACCCATGCCCGCCGTGGTGTCGAGCAGGAAGTAGGCGTCGACGTTCCGGATCCAGGTCCGGTGGTCGAAGCTCACGGCCGCGGGCTCCGGCGGCGCGAGGTAGGGCACGCGCACGACCTCGGTGCGTTGGCGAGCGAGCGTCACGTCGGCGTTCCACGGGTCCGTGGTGCCGGCGAGCTCCTCGAGGTCGCCGTCCCCGTCCCCGTCCGTATCGGCCCGGAAGGGATCCGTCCCGCGCCTTCGCTCGAAGGCGTCGGGCAGTCCGTCGTCGTCCGCGTCGAGGTCGAGGAAGTCGGGCACCCCGTCCGCGTCGGTATCCCGCGGCGGCGTGCGCAGATCGTCGTCCCCCGCCTCCACCGCGTCCGGGATCCCGTCGCCGTCCGCGTCCGGGTCCTCTTCGTTGAGGCGCCCGTCGCCGTCCGCGTCCGCGAGCCCCGCGTAAAGCTCGTCCGCGTCCCGAATGCCGTCCCCGTCGCGGTCCGGCGGCGCATCAGGCCCGGCGTCGCGGCCGAGATCCGGGCGGCCGAGGTCCGGCGGAGCGGCGTCGACGGCCAGGTCGGACGGTCCCACGTCCCCCGGTCCCCCGTCGGCCGTGCCGGCGTCGGTCGTGATGCCTGCACGCGGTGGAGACCCACACGCGACCAGGAAGATCACGACGACGAAGCGAAGCACGTGCAATTAAGGTGACCGAGACGCCGAGAAGGGCTCATCTGCGAGGCCCCGCGCTCGAGCGGCCGTCCCTTCATGGAGATTCCGGCCGCCCGCTACTCGCTGGGAGCCGCACACTCGCGCCGCGGGTCGTCGGGCTGGCAACCCGCAGGTCGCGGCGGGATCGCGAAGTGGAGCCGGGCGCGGTCGAGGGGCGAGGAGTCCCCGAAGACCTCGACGAAGGCGGCGAAGACCTGCAGCTCCGCGGTCGCGGGGACCGTGCGGTTCGGCCGAACGGTGATGCGTGAGCAGACCGGATCACCGGCGGGCACCTTTCCGATCCCATCCTCGAAGCCCGTCGAGGGGGACGTGTCGCCACAGCGGGGCGCCTCGAGCCCGATGGATCGTCGTTCGACGAACTGCAGGGCATCTCCCGCGTCCCCGGGACGGTCACGGAGGTCCACGTCCACGAAGAGCTCGAGCGTCTCGAGCAGTCGACGCAGCTCGGCGCCGGTACCGCGGGCGGCGCTCTCCGCATCGACGCTCGCGACGTAGGGCATGCCGCCCGGGTCGATGGCGCCGGAGGCGACGGCGCGGCTCACCATGTCCGCGTAGGTCGTGGACGTGGTGGAGCCCGTGGCGTTCACGCCCACGTAGTTGATGCGGTTGAGCTGGAGCCGCCCCCCGGCCGCGCCCGCCGTGTTGACGACCGGGCAGCCGAAGTCCGCGCCGCCCCCGAAGCCCTCCGAGTCCGCGCACTGGTTGTTCTCGTCGCTGACCTGCGCGAAGGCGCGCACGGCATCGCGGCGGAAGTTGGGGCAGCCGACGCCCGGCGCCGCGTAGCTGAAGGGGCCGCAGGCGGCGCCGACGCAGAGGCGGCGGTCCGAGACGCACGCGGCGCTCTCGAAGAGGCTCTCGGCGCCCCCCGGCCCCTCGGCCCGCTCCGGGAGCAGGGCTTCGAAGGCCAGGACGTCGGGCGTGAGCGAGAGCAGATTGCGATAGGAGCTCCCGCCCCCGGCGAAGGTGCCCACGCCGACCCAGAGCTCCTCGACGCAGAGGCGCGCCGAGGGGTCTTCCACGCAGGTGTTCTTGAGGCCGCAGGTGAAGCCGGCCGGGCAGGTGCCCTCGTCGCCGCAGGACGCGCCCGTGTCGACGCAGACGAGTGGCCTCAGCTCGCCGCCCAGCTCCTCGCGCAGCGTGCCCAACACGTCGTCCATGCCCGCGGTGGTGTCGAGCAGGAAGTAGGCGTCGAAGTGCCGGATCCAGGTGCGGTGATCGAAGGTGACGAAGGCGACGTCCGGCGGGGCGCCGAAGGGCACCCGCACCACCTCCGTGCGCTTCCGGGCGAGCGTGTCGTCGCCGTCCCGGGCATCGGTGCCCGCGGCGAGCTCTTCGAGCTCGCCGTCGCCATCGCCGTCCGTATCGGCCCTGTAGGGATCCGTTCCGCGCTCACGCTCGAGCGCGTCGGGCAGCCCGTCGTCGTCCGCGTCGAGGTCGAGAAAGTCCGGGACGCCGTCGCCGTCCGTGTCGCGCGGCGGCGTGCGCAGATCGTCGTCCCCGGCCTCCACCGCGTCCGGAATCCCGTCGCCGTCCGCGTCGGCATCGTCGGCGTTGACGTCCCCATCGCCGTCGGCGTCCGGCAGGCCCGGGAAGCGCTCGTCCTCGTCGCGAATGCCGTCACCATCTCGGTCCTGCGGCGCATCGGGCCCCGCGTCCCGGCCGAGGTCTGGCGGGCCGTGCTCCAACGGGCCAACGTCCGGCGGCGCCATGTCCAGCGCGCCGGCGTCCGCCGCGGGCCCGAGGTCGAGGGGGCCCGCGTCCGCATCGATCACGCCGCGGACGCCTGCCTCCCTGGAGCAAGCGAGCAACGAAGCGAGCGCGAGGAGACGCAGAGGCAACGACACGAAGGGAGCCCGAGCCGCCGTGGACGGCTCATGTTCGCCACCAAGCGTGGACCCCATAGGCGCGTCACGTGTCGAGCTTGCTCGGCGTGACCTTCATCTTCTTGAAGCGCTTGATGCGGACCTGGCCGGCCGGGGCGCCGCGTTCCTTCGAGACGTCGGCAGCCTTGCAGTAGTGCACCTCGACGCGGGGGGCGCCGCGGGCCTTCGAGTACCAGGCGGCGAGCTGGGCGGCCTGCTCGAGCACCTCCCGCGGAGGGTCGCCGCCGGTCTCGTTCCGGATCACGACGTGGCTCCCGGGTGTGCCGCCGGCCACGTGGAGCCAGGTGTCGCGGCCCTTCGCGACCTTCAGGCTCAGGTAGTCGTTGTCGGACGCGCTGCGGCCGACGAGGACTTCCCAGCCGTCGATGTCGACGGTGCGGTACGGCTTCGGCTGTCCCTTGCTCACGGCGCGGGACATACCGCGCCCTCGCGACGCCGCCAGGCCGGCTCTCCGCTCTTCGGCCTGGTCGGAGACCGCGTCCCTTCTATGATGCCCGCGTGAACGCGCCGCGCATGACCCCACCCGCCACCAAACCGGTGCGGTCCCTCGCGCGCGTCACGGACGATTGGTACGTCGCGGCGTCGAGCGACGCGCTCGGGGACACGCCGCGGGCCACCACGGTGCTCGGCATCCCCATGGTGCTCTTTCGGAACGCGCGCGGCGTCCCGGCCGCGCTCCTCGACCGCTGCCCGCATCGCAACGTACCGCTCTCGCTCGGCAAGGTCCGGGAGGGCGATCTTCAGTGCGCCTACCACGGCTGGCGCTTCGCCGCGGGCGGCCGCTGCACGGCCGTGCCGGGGCTCGCGCCGGA
>ERZ1740059.2018-NODE-2018-length-10135-cov-3.095040_pt1 | contig 10135 bp, 14 predicted proteins | sample MGYA00581744_ERZ1740059 | MGnify/ENA primary metagenome ERZ1740059 (study PRJEB43018, sample SAMN04849738) | marine metagenome | isolation source: floating plastic debris | place: Pacific Ocean | collected 2008-08-28 | study: EMG produced TPA metagenomics... | reverse complement strand
TGCAGTAAACCTCAAACGCGTGCTTCTTCCAGAGTGATCAGTCTCCCGGTTTAGGTTCCACTGCAAACCCGCGCCAAGAATTGTAAATCTTAGGTGGAACACTGCTGGCACCAGGCGGATAACAACCAATCCCTAAATACTCTTTGCGGTAGGGCCAATAAAACCAAGCGGTTGCGATGGGCTTGTCTTGTCCATCCTTTGAGTCTTTGAATTTCTGAGTGGCCGTCCACTTCTTGAAGTCTTCGAAAGTGTAGAGATCGAATGCGTTCTGTTCCGGTGTGTGGGTGGCGCCCTTGTTTTCTACGAGTACGCGAACCTTGTTGCCGACACGAACAACTGCGTAGTTCGTTCCCCACTCCGACAAGAACCTGTCGCGCTCAGTGACGCCGGTTTCTGGTTTCCACCCACCCAGCCGAGCGAACTTTACGATGGTGCCAACCGTATAGCCTGGCTTATCGCTGAATCCGCTCCATCTCTTGTCGACTTCACCTGGCTTGTACCTTTCGCCTCCACGCCGGGACCATTCGTCTGCAAGCGCTTTGCCGTCCTCACCTGGATACTCAGAGTGAATAGCCATAATGATGGCGAGCCAACTCGTCTCGGACTCCGCAGAATCGAGGTTATCACCATCATAGGAGAGTGTTCCCGGATCAATGTATTGCAGGGCATCACGCAACTCTTCCAGTGTGAGCTTACGTAGCACGTCGCCCTCCTCTACGAACTCGTTTCCGAGCGCGCTATCACTGATGAATGCCGGTTTGGTGAGTGCGGTAGGACCCAGAGGTACGACATTTTCGGCAAGTTGTTGCACCCCGAACGCATCAATGACTTCATCAGCGGTGTACTTCTTACCTGACCAGTCATGCAACTTCACTTAGTTTGGTTGGCGCGGAGTAGAGCCGTCGGCAGGCTCGCTGCCACGGGTGTTCATCCCGAACGGTAAGCGCGCAATACGGACAAGATTGTTTCCAGAGCTGTCACCCTCCTTGGCTGCCAAGTACTTTAGAAGCCGTTTGGCGACTATCTTGTCCGTCACGGGAGACTCAAACACATAGCCGACTTGGTAAGAAGGCACCGTTTTACCGCTTACTTCCTTGTCACTCGTATGACCCACATAAGATGGTTAGAGTACATTAGAGATATCTTTAAGCGTGACCTCTTTTTCCACCACATCGTCAAAGACTAGGACTGCTAGACCATCAAAGAACTCTTCTTTTCTCTGTCTCTGCCCTGAAATTTCTTTTATGTGAGCGCAGCAGAAGTACGTGTTACAAAGGTCAGCGTTATCGTTGATCGGCATAGAGGGTAGCTGTGAGAACTTCCCTTTGAACTTACTTCGAGGGTTCTTAGGGTCGGTTGCAAAACTGGCGCCCCACACCCACGAACCCTTGCCGAAGACGAACTCAAGAAACTCCCGGTTAGAAGAAGGGGCCTGAAAAGGCCCCACTATGTTCTGATCCACCTTTAAGCTGTTACTCATAATCAGCCACCTCGGAGGGGAACGCTGGCACCTGTTCCCAACGTTCAGGCCAGGCACTTGGGTCTCGTGCAGTCGCGGGCCGGCTGACCAGACGCCAAATAGCTCCAGTGGACGTGAGAGCGTATAGGGCAGTGCCTGAGTTCGATGTCCCACTAGCAATCTGCACAACCTTGCCAGGCTCATCGCGGCAGCCGCCAATAAGCGAGAGGATGTTTGTGTTTTGATTAAGATCACTCATATCGGCCCCCTAAGCAGCTTTGTTAGTTGAACGGTAAGCCTCTAGATGGGCCTCGCATTCGTGCTTGGGGTAGAAGCCAGGACAAATGGGTATAACGCGATCCGGGTCGCGGATGTCATACCAGCGTCCTGTGGCATCTTTGTGCAGGTAGGAATCTACAAAATCACGGACGAGTTCCCGATCCCACGCCCAGGCATGCCCGAGCTTCATCGTGGGTGGTAGAAAGCTGCCGTTGTGGAGTCGTTTGTAGAAGGTGCGGCGAGCTTGCTCGTAGTCGCCTTGAGCGCAGCCGCCGTGTGCTAATTGGCTTGCTACTACTCGCTTGGGTTGCTTGTCGAAATCGATCAAGCCTTCATCAAAATGTCTGTACATGTTCAGGGTCTCTCGGTGAGACAAACCAACCCCACTGACAAACTTAGGCCAGTGGAGGTGCGTTCTCGGAGTCGCCCCAAAAACACTATTGGTTTACCTGAACCTCTGAACCAGCTAACACCTTCGGAGTTTGCTAGTCCCTATCTCACCCCCTGCCCAGCATGCGACTTAATTTGATCTACACACGGCTGCTCGGCAGGGTCGCCGATAGAATTACCTGATTGCGCTCACTTATCGCGCGTTGCTTTATGTGTCGTAATTTACAACTGTGTCTCGATTAAGAGCTATGTCTTTTTTTAGAGCAGTGCGTGCAGGCCACGCTGAGTGACGAACCGTCCGTCACCGAGTTAGTAAACCACAGCGTGAGCTCGCTAGGAAGTATCCGTCGACGGGGATACTCTATCGACAGGCGGATATAGTCAACCGCCCCCGCGTGACACCAGGGTATCTATAGAGTTCTCTACGAGGGGTTCAAATACGCGAGACCCCGCGTGTAGCGGGGTCTCTTTGTATGGCGCGCCCGGCACGATTCGAACGTGCGACCGCCTGGTTCGTAGCCAGGTACTCTATCCAGCTGAGCTACGGGCGCGAGGGCTGCGGACTATAGGTTTCGACCCGAATACTGTCAAGGCTGCGTAACGGAGCCATCCAAGAACCCATCGCCGCTCGAGAAGAACAAGCGGAAGGGTACTCGCTGGTCCTTTTTGAACTTTACCAAGAGGCCGTAGTTGTCGTTGTCGTAATCATCGACCCACTGGGTCTCCATTTCCGGCAAGATATCCGGCATCTCAAATTCTTCTGGAGCCTGACCGACTACGCGAACTTCCTCCATATCCGAATCGTCTCCCATCGATTCTTTAGGGATGGCGATCATCACCTTGCGCTCTCCAGTAGAGGCGTCGAAGCTGACGTCCATGACTTCCGCGCCTAATTTAGCGCCTCTGTGTCCTTTGACGAGTTCAAGCCAATCGCTTTCCATGCCGATGGATTGCGCTTGAACACCTCCCACGATGCCAAGCACCACGCCAAAGCTTGCCGATTTCACTAAATTCAGGGTGTTCATCAAGTTGTACCGCCCTTGTTCACTATCGGATAGCTACAGATTAGCCTGAATGGCTCGGTTCGTCAGCTTCGTCTTACGATGACGCTTAGGTAAAGGCGAGTCTCAGAATCCCGATGACGCTGACGGAAAGCAAGGCGCCTCCAAGAATCCGAAAGAAAATCGCCGTATCGGCATTCATGCTGTAACGATGAAAACGCAGACCCAAGAGGTGACCGATAAAGGCGCAGGGCAGCAACCAAAGATGGTGAATCCACTGTAAATCCACTCCTGTTATGACAAAAGCGATGAGCTTAAGCCCGACAAGAACGAACCAGAGAACGAATAGAGTGTCTCGCAATTGTTCTTTGGGCATGCGACTGGCCGCGATGGGCACGACCAGCGGCGCTGCAATCAGTGAGACGCCGCTGACGTACCCGCCTAACATGATTAAGAATGCATCGACCTTTTTACTACCGCTTTTAAAGGGCTTGGCGAGGAGGTAGCTCATGCCGTAGATCGTGAGCGTGCAGAAGATAAAGATGCTGACCAGCGGTCCGGGCAGCGTGATCACTCCAGCTACGCCAATCAATTTGGGCACAATCATCAGCGGGAAGGCGTAGCGCAGAAACTCCCAATTAACAGTATTTATGCTGCGGCCACTTCTCCGCTCGCGCCTGTGCGTTTGCCAGACGGTTACCCCAGAAAAGAACAAAAGATGTACAGAGATTATTGGTAGGAATAGAAGCGGCTCATCTCGAATCGTAAGCAAAAAGGGCAAGGTCAACACCGCGCCCCCAAAGCCCAGGCCCGATCGCACAAAACCGCCCCACACAAACAAAAGACCAATGATGGCTAGCTCCCAGGCAAGGAGGCCGTTCACAAAGCTGCTTCTTGACTAGTTAAACGCGTTCTTCTTGAAGTTCCGCCGAGGCCGCTAGCTGTCGCTTACATCGAGATAGCCGCGTTCGATGGCGGTCTCAAGCGCGTTAACCGCTGCGCGAAGCTCTTCGTAGGCTTCTCGTCTTTGTGCTAATTCCGAAATTTTATCCGGCGATGGAAAATCGGGGGCGCCGTCACCGATCGACAGTAGCTGCTCGATGTAGCTTAGTCGTGCTTGCGCCGCCAAAGTCACGACCGGCTTCAGGTCCGCTATTTTTAACGCCGGAATCGGTGGGTTCATTACCTGACGATTCACGTCCCGACGAAGCTTCTCTAGTTCTAGAAGTAGACGATTCCCTTCATTTGTTTGCATCTATTACCTCATCGGCACATGAGAATTTATCGTAATTGTACCAGCCCCATACTATTCGAAGGTTGTGTTTCCTCGGCTGTCAACGGCTAGCCACTTTCTGAGGAAGAGAGTAGGTTTGCGCGCTTCTCACTATGTTTGTTGGGAGGATGCTTGCCGTGCGTTGGGCGGGCACTTCCACTGAAGAGTTACAGAAGGAGTAGATCATTGAGTTTCTCTAAAGCTACGGCCGTAGACACCGGCGAGCGCCCCCACAAAGCAGAGATCGCTGCGGGCTGGGACATCGGAGGGAATGCGAATGGCGGCTACCTGCTAGCCATTGGCGCAAGAGCAATGGCCGCTGCAGCTGCCAGGCCTCACCCTCTCTCAATGACCGCTCATTTCTTATCACCAGGCAGAGTTGGGCCGGTGTCGATCGACCCGCAAATAACCACGGTACGGTCGATAATGCAGACGGATGACAAACCACTCTTCGAGCTCCTGGGTTCTTTCGGAGATCTGAACGAACTGGAGGGGCCTGCGCGCGTGGATGCAACTCCTCCAGACCTGCCCCCGCCAGAGGAATGTGTCCGCTCTCAGCCTAGGCAAGACACGGCTGCGCCTCCCCAACTAATGAGCAAGATTGATCTGCGACTTCATCCAGAAGATGCGAAGTTTGCGACGGGAGAACCGACCGGCACCCCCTTAGTTCGTGGCTGGGTTCGCCATATAGAGGGTGAACCGCTCGATGTCTTTGGCTTGCTCTTGGCCACCGACTGCTTTCCTCCCACCGTATTCAACGCACGCTTGCCGATCGCTTGGGCTCCGACAGTCGAACTCACTGCCCATGTACGGGGCGTGCCGGAGCAGGGATGGCTCCGCTGCCGCTTCTCTACTCGCTTTATCAGCGGAGGCATGATGGAAGAAGACGGAGAAGTCTGGGATCAAAGCGGTCGTCTTGTTGCCCAATCGCGCCAGCTAGCCTTTACCCCGAAAGCGCCGTCCTAAGTCTCTTTGGATGCGCACTTACACAAGAATCGGGTCGCATGGCGAGGGCCAAGTTTGCACAATAGTGTGCAAAGTGAAGGCTGACCCAGGAGCGCAAAGTGAACAGTTTGAATCTATTACTCGATGATCATTATCAAATCGTAAAACGTTCGATCGAGTTCCTGCGTGCGCATCAGCTGGAGCAGCCAGGCTTAGAATCACTCGCCAGCGAAGTGAATTTAAGTGCTCCCCACTTGCAAAAAATATTCAGCGCCTGGGCGGGGATCTCTCCAAAGCGGTTTCTGCAAGTGTTGAACCAGCGCTACGCTCGCGAGGCGCTAAAGCAGCAAAGCGTACTAGAAACCAGTATGGATTTGGGATTGTCTGCTCCTTCTCGCCTACACGACTTGAGTATCGCCTGCGATGCAATGACACCCGGCGAAGTTGCCAGCAAAGGGAAAGGATTGAGACTGGCTTTCGGTTGGGCGCCCTGCCCGTTTGGTTATGTGTTTTTGGCTTGGTGTGATCGCGGAGTTTGCGAACTTTCCTTTTACGATGCGCCAATCGCATCGATTGAAGCGCTGTTCAGAAAGGGTTGGAGCGGAGCCCAGCACATACAAGACGATGATGCGGCAAAGACGCTTGCAAATAAGATTTTTTCGCACACACTGCAGCCAGGAAGCCTTCACCTGCTTCTCCGTGGAACCAACTTTCAAGTAAAAGTTTGGGAAGCGCTTATAGATCTTCCCGAAGGCAAGCTTGTAAGCTATCAAGACCTTGCAGCACGGGCGGGTACGCCAAAAGCCACACGCGCGGTCGGCTCGGCTCTGGCTCGCAATCGCATCGGATACCTTGTTCCTTGCCACCGAGTTATTCGGCAAAGCGGCGAGTGGGGTAACTACCGCTGGGGCCTAGAACGCAAGCTCGCCATGCACCTTTGGGAATCTCCGAATTGAAGACCAAGCATCTGCTGCAACTACTTTTGCTGGGCGCGATTTGGGGCTCCTCATTCATGTTTATGCGTTTGGCAGTCCCACACTTGGGTCCAGAGTGGCTGCTCGCGATCCGCATAGCGAGTGCATCAATCATGCTTTGGGTTATCGGCCTGGCGATTAGCAAGCCTTTACGCATAACGAGGCACTGGAAGCACTATCTTTTCCTTGGTCTTTTCAACACGGCACTGCCTTTTTTTGCTTTCGCCTACGCGGCGATGACGCTACCCGCCTCGATTTTGGCTATCCTGAATTCCACGGCGCCTTTCTGGGCACTCTTGCTAGGGTTTCTTTGGAAAGGCAAGCCGATCACCCGCAGGGCTATTCTGGGACTGCTCCTCGGTATAAGCGGAGTCGCTTCATTGGTCGGTCTCGGTGGCGTGAGCATCGACCAGGGCGCTCTATTCGCGGTTGCTGTGACGCTCTGCGCCTCCATCAGCTACGGTTTCTCTAGCATCTACGCCGAGTTCGCAGAGCGTGTTGAAGCCTACGCAAACGCCCACGGCAGCCTTTGGGCGGCTGCTTTTATGTTGGTGCCTTTCGCCGCTATGGCACCGGCCCCAGATCCCTGGCCTCTTCTCGCTACCGGATACGCGCTACTGCTGGGAATGCTCTGTACCGCCACAGCGTATCTCTTGTATTTTCATCTCATCGCAACCGCGGGCGCGCCAGCAGCGATGACCGTGGGCTATTTGATACCGCTCTGGGGTGTACTTTGGGGATGGCTTTTCCTCGATGAACCCGTGGGTTGGAACACGATTATTGGAGCAGGCTTGGTCCTCACCGGCACCGTGTTAGTCACCGGTTTTACGCCTCAGGTATTTTCCCGCTTGAGGAAACGAGAAGCATCGATTGGTTGAAGGAAAAAAAAGAGATAAGAGAATAAGGCTTGAAGGACCGAGGCTGTTAGCACCAGCCCCTCTGATTCTGACGGCGTGCTTTCCGTCTCAGCCACTAAAGCCCAGCTCAACGCGAGCACCGCCAAAAGGGCTAACGCTGAGAGAGAGTTCACCACCCTGCGCCTCTACCAAGTCGCGTACTAGCGCAAGTCCAAGCCCCTGACCCTCGCCCCTGGTATCGGCACGCACGCCCCGCTGCATGAGATTATCGCGCAGTTCCTGAGAAATACCCTCGCCGTCATCATCGATCCGTATAAGAAGGCTTTTCTCAAGTTGATTTGCTTCGGCTGAAACACGAACGAGCTTGTTTCCATATTTGCAGCCGTTATCGAGGATATTTCCCAACATTTCCATCAAATCCCGTTCATCACCGCGAAACTTAAGCTGCCCATCTAGTTCGAGTTCGATCTCCAATTCTTTATCGCTGTACACCTTAAGCAGAGTCGCTCGCAGCCGCTGGAGAATCGGGAGCAAGTCAACTCGGCCGAGCAATCGATGGCTTCCCCCAACCGCTCTCTGGAGGTGCCAGCCCACCACCTCCTCCATACGATCGAGTTGCTCTCGCTGGATAGAGCTAAATCCCTGATCGCTGGGCTGCGTGCTGCGTAGAACCGCTATCGGTGTTTTTAGGCTATGGGCCAGATCAGCAAGCGTGTTGCGCATCCTCTCGCGGCGCCGCTGCTCCCCGTCAAGTAAGGCTTCGAGGTTATCAACGAGGGGGCGAACTTCTCGCGGCCAGGAACCGGCCAAGTCGGCTTCGACACCGTCCTCTATCGCGCTAATGCGTTCGCTGAGGCGGCGTAACGGTTGCAGACCCCAGCGAAAAATCAAGAGCTGAGCCAGGAGTACGCCCGCTAAAGTACCGCCCAGCCACAACCACAGGCTTTCACGAAACTCCCGTACATCCGCGTCACGAGGGGCGGAACTCTCCGCGATCAAAAAACGGAGCGGCGTAGGAACTTGTCCTGGCACCTCCCAAAGCACCTGATACGCATGGCGAAAGAGACCCTCGCTTTCGCCATCAAAGCGATCTCCGGGATTCAAAGCAGGCACGCCTGCGCTCAACCTGGCCATCGGGTTGCTCTCTAAGCTCGCCGAAGGAGACAGCCAAAGTATTCGATTGGCGGCGTCGGAGACCATCGCGTATAAACCGGACGCCGGCTCCAGCAAGCGCGGCTCAATCGGCGGGCCTGCGAAGCGAAATTCATCGCTAAACTCCGCCTGTGCTAACAGAGTCAACACCTGTAACTGAAGGCGCTCGGAAGTCGCCGCATCTAAGGCCGAACGATGGGCTCGTTCAAGATAACTGGCGGTCACACCTAGGGTGATCGGTAGCAAAAAAAACGCTGCCAAGAGTAGCCGTGCAGCCAGTGATTGGGTGAATGAATGCATCACCGCCTAGGCTGACCGCGTGCGCAAAGCCGCATGCGCGAGCCTTAGCATTGCAACTTTAGCGTGAAGCGGTAACCCGCGCCGCGCACGGACTCGATGGGCCTGAAGGCGCCCTCCGGATCGAACTTTTTGCGCAATCGCCCGACAAATTCTTCCAGCACTTTGCTGTCCCGGTCACCGTCCCGATCATTGAGATTGTCTAGTAGCTCTCCTTTCGAGACGACTTCGCCGGCTCGATGGGAAAGGTAAGCCAAGGTGTTGTAATCAAAGGCCGTGAGGTTCACTTCGTCCGAGCACACGAAGACTCGTCGACTACTAAAATCGATGCTCACCTCACCCTCATAGTCCGCGCGTGAACTCGCACGGCCAGATGCTCGCCTCAGCAGCGCATTGACCCTTGCCTCTACTTCCTCCAGATAAAACGGCTTGGTGACATAGTCATCGGCGCCTGCTTCTAAGCCGCCCACTTTATCCTGCCAGTCAGAGCGTGCGGTCAGAATAAGCAAAGGAAGATCTTTTCCTTCATCCCGCCAAGTTTTGATCAGGTCAATTCCGGAACCATCGGGAAGACCAAGATCCACGATCGCGATGTCGCTGGGAAACTCCTCAGCCAGGTACCGTGCCTCTTTTGCATCAGCGGCTTGATCTACAACCCAGCTCGCTTTTTCAAAGTGCACAGCTACCTGCTTTCGAAGATGCGGATCGTCTTCAACAATCAGCAGGCGCATGCTTATTCACTTCCATCAACGGTGGTAACGCGACCGTCGGACAGGAGTAGCCTGACAAGATAACGGTCACCGACCTTACGCACAGCAAGGGCTTTGCCTCCATGGCGTTGCTCGGCACGACTGGCCGCTTGCGCCAGGCGTGGATCGCGCTGATCCGGTGAATAGCGATAACGTTCATCTTTGTCTTTCGGTTTGTCCCTATCGGCTTTTTGCTGCTCCGTCTCATCGTAAAGCGCCTGCAAAAACCTACCCTGCCAGGAACCCGAGTCAGCTTGACGCTGAGCGAGCGTTGGTAGCGCCACGAGCGCAATGAGAATGAGCAATATCAGTTTGTTCAGCATTGGCGATCCCATCGTAAAAGTGAGCTTCTTCGGCCAACAATCACGCCCTAGGGATGCGGCCGTGAGATTACGAAAGAGGTTCCAAGCTCACGCGTACCGCAATCGTCTCACCCGGATCGTGTCGTGAAAAGGTCTTGTATACACCACCCGCGTAACGGTAGCTCACCCGATAACCGTTGAGCCGTTCCTGTTCCCGCAGTTCATACTCGGTGGTGCACACGTCTTCAGTTACGTAATAGCCGTTGTCGTGTCGTCGATTACGGCCCACATCATTCCCGATTGAGGCCCCCAAGATAGCACCGGCACCTGCGATCACGGCTCGCCGCCGAGAGTTGTTACCCAAGACACCGGCTACCGTACCGCCGACTACCGCGCCGACCAAGGTTGGTGTGAACGAGCCGCGCCTATCGCGTTCGACGACGCGGACCCGTTCTTC
>ERZ1740059.2017-NODE-2017-length-10136-cov-3.391132_pt1 | contig 10136 bp, 7 predicted proteins | sample MGYA00581744_ERZ1740059 | MGnify/ENA primary metagenome ERZ1740059 (study PRJEB43018, sample SAMN04849738) | marine metagenome | isolation source: floating plastic debris | place: Pacific Ocean | collected 2008-08-28 | study: EMG produced TPA metagenomics... | reverse complement strand
GAACATTGCGAAATCCACGACGAACCACTGCCTCCTCTATTTCGAACTTCTCTGCGAGAGACCGAATCAAATCTGGGTCATGCTCTGCGGATACCGACGTTTCGAGGTACATGGCATTAATTTGCATTACCGCGTCTGCCTCAGCAACGTTGTTTGCGTGTCGTAGCTCCAATCCGACAAAGATCAGTGACAAAACAATGCTTAAGGTTCCGACGAATTCGGTAGCCGTTCTAAATTTAGTTTCGCTAGCCACGGTTTAACCCCCGACCTACCTTCGATCGATAATGTTACCCGCTATATCGACTCTTTTGCTTTCATCATCGGCCACTAGAAGTTGGCGCGGTCAGGAGGCAAGTCGCCCGATTATGGACTGGATGCTGCGACCACAGCCGGAGGACAGTACATGCCTAACCACTTTGAGGTCAGTGTGCCCGCCATCATCGAGCCACTGACGTTGAGCGCTGTTCTGCCCATATCGATCAGCGGCTCAATGGAAATCAGTAATGCCGCTAAGGCAACCGGAAGTCCCATGGCCGGAAGCACCATCAAGGCTGCAAAAGTTGCGCCGCCACCCACGCCAGCGACTCCAAAGGAAGACACCATGATCACCATCACCAACGTAACAAGGAAGTTAATGGACAGCGGATCGATACCGACCGTCGGCGCCACCATCACAGCCAGCATCGCCGGGTAGATTCCGGCGCAACCGTTCTGACCGATTGTGGCACCGAGACTGGCGGCTACATTGGCAACGGTCGGATCAATGCCCAGGGACAGGGTCTGCGTTTCTTCGCTTAGCGGTATTGCTGCAGCCGAGCTTCGGGAACTGAAGGCAAACGCTAGCACCGGCCAGGTTCGGGAAAAAAACTGTAATGCATTCACACCGCCTAGGGTTAGCAAAAGTCCGTGGGCGGCGAACATAACCGCAATCGCTAAATACGATGCCAGCACAAAGCCCAGCAGATTCAGCACATCACTCCCATTGGATGTTGCAGACATCTTGGTCATTAGGGCTAGAACACCGTAGGGCGTTAGCCCGATGATCAACTGAGCAAATTTGTGGATGATCGTCTGCGCCACCTCGCTAAAGCGACGAAAGGAGGAAGCGTGCTCCGGGTTTTCTCTGCTCACTAGCAGCCCAGCGATGCCGATCAGAACGCCGAAAATGACCACGGCGATGATAGACGTACTGCGCTGTCCAGCGAGATCTTCGAATATGTTCGATGGAAAGAAGCTGACGAGCATGTCGGCGGGGGAAAGGTCGGCCAAACGCAGCTGACGTTCCGCATTTGTCGTTGCTCGAGCGATTTCGCGCTCGCCCTCGATCAGACCTTCTGCGCTCAAACCGAACGACGCGGTCATAAAAACTCCGACCAGCGCCGCAAGGGCCGTCGTGGCGAGCAGTAGACAGACGACGGAGCCGCCCACTTTTCCCAACGTCGCTATTTCGTCCACTTTCAGAACCGCAGCGATCATGGTGATAAGCACGAGCGGGGCTATTAGCGCTTTGAGCAGATTGACGTAGATACGACCGCCCACGTTGATCCACTCCAGCGAACCGGCAATGATCGGGCTTCCTTCGCCGTAGGGCAGCTGCAGTCCAAGGCCAAACAGCGTGCCTATGACCAGTCCTGTCAAAACGCGACGGCCCAGAGACCATTTGCGTTGTCCGAGCATGAACAGCAGACCGGTGGCCGCTGCGAAACAGATCAGGTTTAGGACTAGCACCACAGGCTCCAAAGCTCGCTGAATCGGCATCTTAGCAGGCGCTGTTTCGGGCTGCTCTCGGTGAAAAGGATGAGCTGGTGTACTGGGAGCAATGAAAAACGCAGAATGTACAACTCAACATGAAAGTACGCAGGAGAGAGTCAGAACTATGCCCTCACCCAAAAGACAAGCAGGGCCTCAGCAAGTCGCTACGCTCGCGAAGACGGCCCGCGAAAACACCGTTTCCGCAGCCCGTACCAGCACTATTGGCGAATCAGAGCCGCTGTACGATGTTTATCACTATGGCTTTTCCATATGTTCCAACAAAGTTCGAGCGGTCCTGTTCGAACTGGGGATTCCCTGGCTATCGTTGGAGCTTGATCCCAGCAAACATGAAAACTACCAGGCGGATTATGTACGGCTTCGTTTAGCGTCGGAGCTAGCGGAAAAGGCCTCGTTCGCTACTGGGTGGGAAGGAGGTTCCTCAGTTGAAGAAAATGGCTTTGCCGCACTGGTCGTGCCCACGCTCTTTGATCGTGATCATTCAAGCGTTGTAGTCGACTCACTGGCTATCTGCATTTACTTGGCAACGCGGCATCGTGAACAGAGTGATCTGTTTCCAGATTCCTTGCAGCCCGATATCGAAAGGCAGCTTGAGGCGGTCGATAAAACCCCACATGTCGCGCTCCTGTACGGGCCCAATCCGGAAGGGCCGGACCGACGAGCATTCGTTTTTCGACAGGTCTTCAAAGGGGAGCACCTCAAAAAAGCCAAAGTGGCCGAAAGCGAAGCTAAGAAGATAGCCGGCGAAGACCCTCGCCTGGACGAGGCCTATGCGGCAAAAATCGCCAAAGAAAAAGCGGGTAGCGCATTCGTTGCCGATCAAGAAAAAATGCGCGACGCGCTCACTAAAACCAAAGTGGCTCTCGCACAGCTAGGCGACGACCTTGAGAGCGCGCCCGGGCCATGGCTCTGCGGCGATCGCTACACGCTTGCAGATCTTTTCTGGGGAGTGAGCCTGTTTCGTCTGGAGTACCTGGGCTATGGATGGCTATTACACGAAGCCGCCAAGCCGGAAGCGCTACAGACCTATGCAGAGCGAGCTATTTCGAGACCTTCTGTGATCGCCTCGGTGGCGAAATGGCCCAGCCAGCCTTGGTCAAAGCCGGCGGCAAAATGGATGCGCAGTCCAAGCATAAAAGACCGCCTGATGGGCTGGGGGTCTTAGTGCGCGTCTTGGTCTTTAGCCTGGTTTTTAGCTTGGTCTTTAGGTAGACACGGCGTACCTCAGGCATTCCTGTGAACTCGATAAGGCACCTTTTTCACAACCGAAACTTCGCGGGATTGATCCTAGCAAATACCATCCTCGGTGCCGCTTTTCCGATCCAGCTTGTCCTCGGCGGCTTGACCGGACTGGCCTTGGCCCCAGACCCGACCTTAGCAACGCTCCCATCCTCGGTCCAAACTCTGGCAGGTATGCTCGCGGCTGCTCCCTTTTCCTTACTTATGGGACGAAGAGGCCGACGCTTTGGCTTCGCCTGCGGAGCTGTTCTGACGCTCTTTGGTGCCTTATGCGCGACACAAGCATTGGCCACTCAGAATTTCATGCTGTTGTGTGCTGCGCACTTTCTGATGGGCGCGGGCGGGGCTTCCTACCAGTATTTTCGTTTTGCGGCCGGTGAGGTTGTTGAGGATTCTTGGCGACCTGTCGCAATTTCACTCATGCTCAGCTCGCTTCTGGTCGCCGCGATTGTGGGCCCACAGATTTTTATTGCGACAAAAGACCTCATGCAACCGACCGCCTTTGCCGGCGCTTATGCAGCCACAGGCTTGATCGCGGTGCTTGGCGTTCTGCCTTTGGTCATCGTCCGCGTCCCGCGACCTCAACGAAAAGACAGCGACCGAGGCCAAAGAAAGTCTTGGGCATTCGCCGCACTGCGCAGCCCTGCGATAAAGCGGGCCGTCGGCATCGCGGCTTTAGCGCAAGGGGTGATGGTCTTTCTAATGATCCCCACACCGATTGCGATGGTCAGCAATGGATTAGCTGACACGATCGCCAGCGATGTGATCCGCTGGCATATCGTAGCGATGTTTGCCCCAAGCTTTTTTACCGGCTTCCTCATCAAACGCTTTGGGGCAAACCTCATTGCCATGACCGGACTAGCGACGATCACAGTAGCCGCCGTTGGAGCGGCAACGGGCGTATCTCCAATGCACTTTTACGGGTCTTTGATCATATTGGGCGTTGGATGGAACTTCGGTTTCATTGGCGCCACAGCGATGCTCGATGCGGCCGTTTCTGAGGCAGATAAAGCTGCGGTGCAGGGCGCGAACGATACAGTCATCGCGCTTGTCTCCACTATCGGCGCCTTTGCCGCAGGCCTTGTGGTTTCTAGCTACGGATGGGTCGTGCTTGCCCTGCTATCGGGGGCGGCTGTCGTGTGTGCGATGCTCGTGCTTTGGTCAGACCGGACTTCGAGTGTGGGATCCAGCTGATGTCTGCCACTTAGTTCATCAAGTGCTGGTTCACAGAATCCGCAGACCTTACTTTCAGCTAGACGAATTGACGATGTAGCGAATGATGACGGTCAATAGAATCGTCTTGGCCTTCGTAGCTTTAGACGCAGATCCAGTGAGCTAACGTCTCACCGGTCGAGGCTGCCTATTTTCCTTACACACCTCCGCAACCTTGCCAGCATGAGTGCAAGCCGATAAATCTAGACTTTCGTTGACGACGTATTTTTGTCCTAACTGGTTCTTGCCGCGTCTGAGCAAGTCTCTAACCCGCAATTCACTTCTGCCGTTTATGAACCTTCGTCTACTGAGTTTGGCATTCGCTCCGTTTGCCTTTGGCACAAGCGCCTTTGCTTTCGTGGGACTGATTGTCCCTATGTCCGCGAGCCTACACATAGGCGTCCCATTAGTTGGGCAGCTTCAAACAGCCTTTGCGCTAGCCTGTGGTATTGGTGGGCCGATACTAGCCCGAGTACTCTCGCGCTTCGATCGAAAGCGGCTACTCCTAACGGTCATGCTGATGCTACTGGTAATGAATGTGGCGTCGGCACTGGCTCCGACGTTTTCTAGCCTACTTGCAGTCCGAGTCATTGGTGGTTTTATTGCGGCACTCACCTTGCCCTTGGCGTCGGGAATCACGGTCTCGATCGTGTCCGAACCCCAACGACCCGCTGCACTTGCGGTGGTCCTCTCCGGCTACACGCTGGCGTTCTTGCTGGGAATGCCCATCGCAACGCTGCTCGGGGAAGCCTATGGCTGGCGGGCGTCTTTCTGGTTCGCAGGGGCAATCACTGTCCTGTCGCTAGTCGCGATCAGTATTGGGACTCCAGCCCGAATCGCCACGGCGGCTGCGGCGGGCGCTGATTTCAAATCGGCGCTGCGGGGCGACAATAGGCGTCTGGTATTGATCACGCTAATCGGCTTTTGCGCCACGTTTTCAACGGTAAGTTTTGTTGCTCCGGTGATTACCGCGTTTACCGGATTGGAAGGTGCTGCTATCGGCGGAATCCAGATAGCGACGGGCATCGGGAGTTTGCTTGGCCTTCCGGCGGGTGCCAAATTGGCAACGCTTTCTGCGCGTCGCGCGTTGCTGATTCTTCTCTCCATAACGGCGCTTACGCAAACGGCGTTCACGCTGGGTATGCTCTACGACTTGGGATCGATTGCAGTTCCCGCATTGCTTCTGGTGATGGCGCTGGGTTCGGCGGCCTTATTTGCCATGTCACCGGTAATTCAAGCTCAGCTTGCTAAAACTGCGGGATCATCAACAACACTGGCCTTTGCCATCAACGGTTCCATGCTCTACTTCGGACAGGGACTGGGTGCAAGTATCGGCGGCGGTGTATACGCGGGCGTAGCCCTCGCTTGGGTCGGTGCGGCGGGGGCATGTGTTGCCATTTTCGGAACTCTTGTCGCAAGTGGCTTGCACAGCGAAATTGCCAGCCAGCTCGGGCAAAAAAGACTGGCTGATCGAGAAGGTAGGCTGGCGAGCTTAGCGGCCGACTAAACACTTGTAACTCGTCCCAAGTGTCGCCGGATCCGCGTTTGTGCGAACAAAGTAGCGTGTCAGCACAGTAACTCCCGCGCTAACTCAGCATCTATCCTTGAACCGACCCTGATCGTCGGAAATGCAGGTCCGTCGCGTCAGCTACGCCAACCAATCGGTAAATATTCCTCATTAATTGCAAAAACACCATCAATTAGCTGCTTCATCCTCATAAACTCAGATATTTTTCCTGCATGGATGAATATGATCGGCAAATATTACGGCTTATCCAGTTAGATAATCGCAAATCGAGCGCGTCAATCGGACAAGAAATTGGACTGTCCGTATCCGCTGTAAACGAGCGAGTTCGACGTCTGAATACGTCGGGAATTGTGCAGGCGAACCGTGCGGTGATCGATCCATCAACGATCGGTCTTAGCCTTTGCGCGTATTTGTTTGTGGATCTCGACACACGGTGTGACGATGAAGACGCGTTTGTTTCCGGAGCGGTCGAGTTACCCGAGGTGCAGGAAATCCACCACATCACTGGCGGTCATAACTATCTGCTTAAGGTTCGCGTTGCCGATACGCTCGGCCTTCAAACCTTGCTCTCGGAAAAACTCAAACGCTTACCTGGCCTTCTTCGCACTGAGTCAACGGTGGTGCTTCAGAGTTTTAAGGAAACGACGGTACTTCCCATAGCTACCGATCCAGAGAGTTAGAGGTCGAGATGGGATCAATCAGATCTGTCTCCATTATGCCTGATGATCAGGCTATCGAACCGACGCAAGGCGATGTTTCCGCACCGCCTACCCACATTGCTATTGTTGGTTGCGGCTTCACGGGCAGCAGTACCTTGTTCCAATTGGTCGACCGATATCCCATCAAGAGAATCACCGTTTTCGAGGCCTCCGGAGTATTCGGTCCTGGTTATCCGTATCAGACCGACGAGTGCCCGGACTATCTCATCAACAATACCACGGGCACGATGGGATTAACTCCTGATAGCAAGCGAGGCTTCAGCAATTGGCTGCGTCTCACCGGATTGGTTGGGACGGTGGATGACAAAGGTCACCTACCACGAGCGCTGTTCGGAGAATTTCTCGTAGATGCTGTCCGGACCGCCCGTACAAGCGCTGCGATCAAGGGAATCGAGCTCGACCTGATTTCGACCGAGGTATCGGCCATAAGGGAAGTCGCTGGAGGTGTCGAGATTCGTCACCAACAGGGCAAGATCACAGCGGATGTAGTCCTGCTAACGACCGGGCGCTGTCCGAATCTTGATCGCTTTGGCTTCGCAACCACAAAGCGAAAGCCACGGAAGAGGTATTTCGCTACGCACGTATCGTCCAATGAACTCGATTTGGTCGATCCGGATGCTACCGTCTATGTCCTAGGGACCTCGCTCAGTGCGTATGACGTTGTTAACCGACTTTTCAGTCCAGCGAGTGGTTGTGTCTTTGAACGACAGGCTAATGGTTATCTCCACTTTAAGCCCGGCTCTAATAAACGCCGAATTATTCTCGGTTCTCGTGCAGGCCGATTAAAGAAAATACAGTCGCAAAAGCCGATGAAGATCGACCGGCGACACTTTAATCTCTCCGCTTTTCGTCGTTTGGCCGCAGAGAACGATGGCTTGTCAGTAGAGGTGTTGGCGTCCCTGATTCAGAAAGAAGCGGTTGAGCATTCAGCTCTAATCGACTGGGCAAGCATTGCGGATCCCTACGCCCAGTGCGAAGAGGCCGTCTATCTTAATTCACGCGCAGGCGAGATCCTTGCTCAGGCCACTTCAGTAGCGCGCGGCACTAATCCTTTGAACTTTCTCGTAGATCTCTTCGCCGATGCGCAGCTGGACATCTGGGACGGTTTTGCGGAGCGTTTAATGAAGCCAGAAGACGAGAGGTACTTCCGGTCGAAATTGGAATCCGCGTTCTTGACTTACGGCGCACCCTGCCCAATGCCTACGGCAGAGCGCCTACTCGCTCTGCATCGTGCAGGCGTCTTGGCGGTACGTGCGGGCGTCATGCCAGTAGAGCTGCGCGCTAATACCTGTGGCTACTTAATACAACACCGCTTTGGCCAGGACAAAGCCGACATTGTTATCGACGCAACGGGCGGTGTAGACCGAACGGTGGATAGCGTAGGCCAGCCCAAATTGATTGCTAACCTCGCACAGTCGGGTTTGATGCGTGGCTACAGATTAGCGGATCGGGCAATGCCTGGTGCTGCAATCGATATGAAAACTTTTCGTATGCACGGCGCGCACTACATTTATGCTCTGAATATGTGGCTCTGGGGCCCAGGCTTTTCCACTAGCTCTGCTTCGCTCATGGCGACTCTCGCTAAGCGGATGCTGGACCGCCTCTTCGATCTTGGTTGAGCCAGATCGAAGGAACATGATGGCGTTGGCAGCCAGCGGCCACTGCGCGTCCGATGGCAAACAGTTTTGTTCGCCCACATGAATTAGCTGAAGCGAACGAGGCAATGATGACTATGGCGTTTCTTGAAAAAGCCTTTGTTTTGATTGGCGACCTGACGTGGGGTTGGGCGTTAGTTCCGCTACTGGTCGTCCTAGGGCTATTTTTTACCGCCGGAAGCGGGTTCGTTCAGTTCCGATTTTTCACTCGGATGTTTCGTGTGCTCTTTAAAGCGAATCAGTCTACGAAGGCTGGTGCGATCACAGCGCGACAAGCGCTATTGCTCTCGGTTGGAGGCCGCGTTGGTGGAGGAAACATCGCCGGAGTGGCGGTAGCGATCTCTTTGGGCGGCCCAGGCGCCGTATTCTGGATGTGGGCTATCGCAACCGTCGGTATGGGCACTAGCTTGGTCGAGTGCTCAATCGCACAGTTATTTAAGGAGCCCACTGAGCAGAGTGGAGTCTATCGAGGCGGTCCGGCACGGAGCATCATCTGCGGTTTGGGAACGGATTTCCGCTGGCTCGCCCTGCTGTATGCGGTTTGCCTGCTCGCCGCTTTTGGTATCGGCTTTCCCGCGTTCCAGGGAAACATCGTTGCCGGAGCGGTTGAGGATAGCCTCGGCGTAAGTCGTATCATTACCGGTATGTGTTTAGCAGCGGTGACCGCGTTCATAGTCTGGGGTGGTATTCACCGGATTTCAAACGTTTCAGATGTCATCGTCCCAATCATGGCTCTGATCTACCTCGCACTCGCAGTGCTCGTGATTCTCAACAATCTAGGAGCCGTGCCAGGGGTGCTAAAAAGCATCATCGCAAATGCGTTCGGCCTTGAGGAAGCGGTTAGTGGTGGAATGGGGGCAGCCTTAGCTCAGGGACTTCGCCGGGGCCTTTTCTCTAATGAAGCGGGACTTGGCTCTGTTCCCAATGTCGCAGCTACTGCTGACGTACAACATCCTGTCAGCCAAGGTATCACTCAGTCATTTTCAGTGTTTATCGATACTTTCCTCATTTGCAGCTGTACGGCGTTCGTGATTTTGTTGGGTGATATCTACCAAGCAGGTGCTGAGGGGGTCGATGGCGTGGCGCTTACCCAGCAATCACTCGTGTCTCACTTAGGGGAATGGTCCCAGTACTTTCTTACGATCGCTATTACGCTCTTCGCATTCAGTACGATAATTTACAACTATTATCTGGGCGAAAACGCGGTTTCGGTAATCAGCAAGAGCAAAGCCGCTTTGCAGCTCTTCAGGGGCGTGCTTGTCGGTATTGTGCTTCTCGGTGCAGTAGCCCCGGCAGCGACGTCAATCTTTTTCTTCTCAGATCCTTTGATGGGCGTGCTGGCTGTCGTCAATTTGCTGGCATTGACCATGCTGTTTCCTATCGCCAAACGATTGATCGCCGATTTCACGGGCCAGCTTAAGGCAGGCATAGAGACTCCCGTTCTGAATCCGGATGACTACTCTGATTTGAAGATCAGCCGGTCCGTGTGGAAAGGCTGGTCGCAGGATCATCACGCAAGGTAGAGGCTCCAGGCGGTGAGCGAGACCCTGCAATAAGAGCTGCAACCGGGACTCACTCGAACGCAGTACACACGGGGTTTTGCCGGACGATCCACATTGATCGTCGCCGCATGAGTTACGCTACTATTCAAGCTCAAACCTTAGCCGGGTCATCATATCCACTTGCCCCTGAGGCACACCCTTCGTTATTGGCACCTTGTATTTCCATCGTTCTAGAGCGCGGATCGCCGCTCGTTCAAAAACGCCTTCTGGCTCGGCATCGACAACGCGGATATTGCTGGTGGCGCCGGTTGAGCTTATGTCGAAGGCTAGGTCCACATAGCCCTCGATACCGCGACTCAGTGCACGCGATGGATACTCCGGTTGCAGTTTCAGAAAAGGAACCACCATATTGGTGCCGGCGCTTATGGGCCCTTTGACGTTAACTGGCGGTGGGTTATCACGACGCCACGAACCATCGAAATCGTCTTTAGCAAAAGTTTCCTGGGGCTCC
>ERZ1740059.2016-NODE-2016-length-10138-cov-8.862343_pt1 | contig 10138 bp, 8 predicted proteins | sample MGYA00581744_ERZ1740059 | MGnify/ENA primary metagenome ERZ1740059 (study PRJEB43018, sample SAMN04849738) | marine metagenome | isolation source: floating plastic debris | place: Pacific Ocean | collected 2008-08-28 | study: EMG produced TPA metagenomics... | reverse complement strand
TTTTTTGTTTGTGTTTTTTTTTGTGTTGTTTTTTTGTTGTTTGTTTTTTTGTCTTTGTTTTTGGTGTTGGTTTTGGTGTTGGTGGTTTATGTGGTGGTGGTGGAGGTGGAGGTGGTGGTTAAAACTACTCCATCAAGTTACCATAACACGAGTGTAAGCAATATTTTATAGATTTTATAGTCCACGCAGGTGGGCTTTGTTTATATAGCCCCACCCTTCGAGGGTGAGGGCGACTCCCAAAAAAATGAAAATCATAAATGCCTCCTCACAAAACACTCGGCAACCCCACCTGCTTCGCCTCTACAAAATTACCTTTAAAATCCACAGTATTATCTTCAAAAGTTCTCGCCTTAGCTAAATCATTCCGCAACTGGGCACGCTCCATCTTATCTTTAATACCACCTAACATATAAACGATTAACCGCGTTGCTAATTCCTTTCCCGCAACTAATACCCGCTTGCGATTAGCATCATATAAAACCCCATACCAAATAGATTTCGGAAATTCCATTCCACTAAAGCCACCTTTACTATCAAATTTTCGCAGCTTTTCAAAAATATCTGCAATAGAAAAACCTTTTTGAAATATTAAAATACCTAAAGCTTTTGCTAATGCCATTTGTCCGACAGGACGAAATAATATATTGCCTTCTCCCCCATCTTTTTCAAAACTAAACCTTCTAAACATTGGAGTATCTTCATATTCCAATACCCTATAGCTTGCTAAACTCGCTAAATGATCAAATAATTGATTAAATTCTTCTATCGCTGATTCTAATTCTTCATCTTCAGGGCGCATGGGAATTAAACCTTTATCTAAAGGCTTCCAATGAGGAAATTTGTGCTCTAAATAACGCTCTGACATCTCTTTTAAAGCTTGCAAAGTCGTTAAAACTGTTGACTTTGCTGCCACCGTCGCACTATTCCAATTTACACGCGCTTTTCTACCTTTACGCTCTGCTAAAAGTGGATGACTAACGGCTATCTTTCTAGCAACAATAGAAAAACCATCGTCTTCATTTAACTGTGCTAATTGTCCTTTACTCAAGGGTACAGCCATCAAGTTGACATGTACAAAAATTGACCTGACTCTGCGTCTAGCTTCTTCGCGAGTTTCTCCTTGGGCTACAGCACAAATAAATTCGATACCGATTTTTTCTTGGGGTAATTGTTCTAAATACTCTGATTCAACTCGGTATTTATCGATTAGATCGTCAATAGTAATAAAACTATTAGCAGCAGCTTTCTCCTTCTTATAACGCGGTAATTTACCAGTTTTGAGAATCTCCATTAAACCCTGTACCGCCATTAATCTATGCTGACCATCAAGTGCATAAATAGTTACATTCTCTTCCGAAATATCTAGTAAACCGAATTTACCATCCTCATCTAAAGTTGTAAATTCCGTAGTAGACTTTTTTGCTCGTCCTTTAGTATCCCATTCAGACGCTTTAGAATTATCTACCCAAGGCTGGCTAATTACGGCTAATACGGGAGGGAACTTATGATTTTTTCTTGCGGCTAAATACTGAACCAAAGGTGCTTGACGCGACCAATCTAAGGGGCGTTGCTGGATATCATCTATACTCGAAGCGTCAATTTCAATATTATCAATCTCAGCATTGTACTTACTTCGCAGTAGTGGTAAAAAAGATGCAAAGCGAACCTGACTAGCAAACCATTCCAAAGTCACCGAACCCACATAAGCTTGAGTTCCACCCATTTCTGTTTTTTGAACTAGTAACTGTTGATTTTCGCTAACATACTTGCTTAGTAAAGAAGCAAATTTCTTTTTATCTTGACTAGAAATAACCGTCGCTGGGGTAGATTCACTATTTTTCATTACAAATCTTAAAATTCTAAAATACAGGCATCCAAATACTATATATAAAAATGGAAAATAAAAAAATAAGTTTTTAAAAACCTGAATTGGTACAAAATTATGTAATACTAGTTTTTGCCCTGATATAAACAGAAATATTTGATAATTGACCGTGGCGGCGACACAAACCGGCATCAGTTAGAGGCAGGATTTAATATATATTCGCCGATACAGTAAACGAAAATTTATTTGTTTCCCAGATTTACAGTCTGGAAAATATTCGCTGAGTGCATTAGAGGATAATCTAAAATCCGTCGAGGATGCGTTTTGGGGTTCGTGAATCTACACCCCAAACTTTCCGCAAAATTCAAAATCTAAAATCTAAAATCGAATGACTATTGCCCAACAATCAGAACAAAAAAGCCAGCCAGCACCAGTTACAGTAATTGATAAAATTCCAGAAATTACCAGAGAAATTCAAGAACTGTATTTACTAGACGAAATACCTTGGATTATAGGCGTATCTTGGGGCAAAGACTCCAGCACCGTTTTGCAGCTAGTTTGGAATGCGATCGCTACTTTACCACCAAAGCAGCGAATAAAAAAAATTCATGTGATTACAACAGATACGCTGGTAGAAAATCCCATAGTTTCGGCATGGGTTCGCAATTCGATACAGTTGTTAGCATCTAGTGCCCTGGAATTGGGAATGCCCATCGAACCTCATTTACTGTTGCCAGTAATTCAAGATACATTCTGGGTAAATTTAATCGGTAGGGGTTATCCCGCTCCCCGCAATCAATTTCGTTGGTGTACGCCGCGTTTGAAAATAAACCCCGCCAACCAATTTATTCGGGAGATGGTTAGAGCCAGCGGCGAAACAATTCTTGTCTTGGGTACCCGCAAAGCCGAAAGCTCAAAACGAGCTGCCACAATGCAAAAGCATCAAGCAGGTAGAATACGCGAGCGTTTAAGTCCAAATGCGAGTTTACCAAACTCTTTAATTTATACGCCTATCGAAGATTGGAGCAATAACGACGTTTGGATTTATCTCAATCAATGTGAAAATCCTTGGGGTGGTAATAACAAAGATTTATTTTCCATGTACCGTGGTGCAACAGCAGATAATGAATGTCCTTTAGTCGTCGATACTTCTACTCCTAGTTGCGGCGATTCGCGTTTTGGTTGTTGGGTTTGCACCATGGTGAATAAAGATAAATCAATGGAAGCAATGATTCAAAATGACGAAGAAAAAGAATGGATGCAGCCGCTTTTAGATATTCGTAACGAATTAGATATTCAAGATGACCATGATAAACGAGATTTTCGGCGAATTTGGGGAAACGTGCAACTATTTGAGCGTAACATAGATGGTGAAACCTCAGTTCAACCAGTACCAGGACCTTATACAAAATATTGGCGCGAACATTGGTTAAGAAGAGTGTTAGAAGCACAAACCCAAGCTCGTCAAACTGCGCCAGAAAATATGCGCGATATTACTTTAATTACCCCAGATGAACTCAGTCAAATCAGGCGTATTTGGTTAGAAGAAAAACACGAATTTGATGATAGTTTACCCCGTATTTATCAAGAAGTGACAAGCAAAGAATTTATCGATCCACGTCCAGGTGCAGGTTATAGTTTATTAGGTAGCGACGAATGGGAAGTATTAGAAGAAATCTGTGAAAACGACGCAATGCATTTAGAATTAATGGCGAAACTGTTAGATACCGAACGTCAGTATCGTAAAAAATCGCGGCGCGTGGGAATATACGAAGCTTTAGAAAAGTGTTTTGAAACAAGTTCGCGAAGTCAAGAAGACGCAATTAAAAACGCTCACTTCAAACGGGACTTAAAAAACGCTGCAGGTGAAGGTGATATTAACAAGGTAAAACAGTTAACTTTAGGCGACGTTACGGCAGAACAAGTAACAGAAAAAGCACAAAATTGGGCAAATAGAAAATTCAATAAAAATAAGTCAGGTAGCGAGTAGTGAATAATGAATAGTGGATAGGAAATAAATGCTTATTATATAAGGATTTTGAAAGCGATAGTAAATCATGCTTTTATCATTATGAACGGAATTATTTCGATTTAATCTCTGAATTAACATTGAAAGTTAGTTAACAGTTCTTACCAGCTAAAATTGAATTTAATTTTCTAAAAATTGATGGACTTTAACAGCACATCATACGCTGTATTAACAATTAGTTAACTCCTCACCATTCCCTACTCACTCCTCACCTTCACTGTTCACTGTCATGGTACTGCTCACTACTCACTACTCACTGTTCACTGTCATGTTACTGCTCACTGAATATGATATTCTTAGAACTTGTTTTAGAAAACTTTGGTCCTTATTATGGTCGTCAGGTAATCAATTTAGAGCCAAATGATGATGATAATCCCCATCCAATTATTCTGGTAGGTGGGATGAATGGTGGAGGGAAAACAACCTTAATGGATGCGATTCGTCTCGCACTTTACGGACATCGCGCTCAATGCTCTACTCGCGGTAATTTAAGTTATAATGACTTTCTCAATCAATGTGTAAATAGCCATAAATCACCTATAGATAAAACTCGTATTGAATTAGCTTTTGAACATATTGAAAACGATCAACCCGTCAGATATCGTATAGTTAGAACTTGGGAAGAAAATCCCAAAGAAGGTAAAGATCATTTAGGAATTTTAGATATTCGTGAAAATGATGAATGGCTGGATGAGGGATTAGTAAATATTTGGGATGAATATATTGAGAATTTATTACCATTAGGAATTTCTAATTTATTTTTATTTGATGGCGAACAAGTAAAAGAACTTGCAGAACTTGAAGTTACCCCTACTATTGTAGTTGAAGCCATTCGCGCTCTTTTAGGGTTAGAATTAGCGGAACGTTTGACAGTAGATTTAGACATATTAGTTAATCGTAAACGTAAAGAACTTGCGGATACAAAAGAACTTGCTAATTTAGAAGAAATAGAAAAGCAACTCAAACATCTACAAGAAGAATACGCAGCAACCAAAAAGATAGAGACACAAGAATTAGAAATTTTACAACAAGCAGAAAAAAATCAACAAGAAGCATTTGATAAATTCCTAAGTGAAGGCGGAAAAATTGCTTCAGAAAGCAGTAAATTAGAACAGCAGAAAATCGAAAAAATTAAGGAAACAGAAAGTACCCGTCACCAAATGTGTGAATTAACAGCGGGTGTTTTACCATTAAAACTAATTGAACCATTACTAAATCAAGCTCAACAACAAGGTGAAGCAGAATTAAAAATTCAACAGCAGCAAATAGCACGAGATATATTGCTCGAACGAGATGAACGCTTATTAAATTTGATTAATAAACTAGATATTGCCAAAAATAAACTTGCTAAAATAAAAAATTTTCTCAACGAAGATGTAGAAACCATAAACACATCCTTAAAAGAATCACCTTGGTTGAATGCCGACGCTGAAAGTTTAAGTCAAATGGGCAATGTTCTCTACTACTTAAAAAATGCTCGCAATACTGGGAAACAGCAATTAGAACAGCTAAAAAATCAAGAAGAAGAAATTATTACATTAGAAAGACAAATACAAGCAGCCGCCGCACCAGAAGATTATCAAAAACTAGTAGAACTAGTCAAAGAAGCACAAGATAAAGTTGCCGATATTAGAAGTAATTGTGAAACAGTAACTCGTCGCTTAACAGAACTACAAACAGAAATAGATAAATTAAAAAAAGACTTAACAGAATATAGTGTCAAAACCATCGAACGTAACAGTAAAGAGAATATTATAGATGCATCAATAAGAGTACAACAAACCCTCAAACAGTTTCGCGAACGACTTACCTTAAGAAAACTCAACAAATTAGAAAACGAAGTTACAGAATGCTTCCGGTACCTGCTCCATAAATCTGACTTAGTACACCGCATCGTCATTGACACCAACACCTTCAGCCTTTCCCTATACGATTTAAACTCCAAACCCGTTGACAAACATCGTCTATCAGCAGGCGAAAAACAACTCCTAGCCATCGCCTTTCTCTGGGCACTAGCGAGAGTATCGGGACATCATTTACCAGTTGCGATCGATACCCCTTTAGGGCGCTTAGACTCATCCCACCGCAGCAACTTAATAGAAAGATACTTTCCTTCGGCATCCCATCAAGTAATATTACTCTCCACCGACACAGAAATAGCAGAAAAAGAAGTAAAAACCCTACGAAAAAACGAAGCGATCGCCCGCGAATACGTGCTTAAATACTCTCAAAGCACCCGTCAAACCACGGTAGAATCGGGGTATTTTTGGTAATTGGTAATTGGTAATTGGTAATGGGTAATTGGTAATAGAGCATCGGGCATCGGGAAGGGGACAAGAATAATTTTAACCTTCAACCTTTAACCTTTAACCTTTAACCTTTAACCTTAATTACTCCTAACTCATAACTCCTAATTCCTAACTCTTAAATCATGGAATCACCAATCGAACGCATTCGCTTATCCCAATCAGCCAAAGATCAACTTTTGAAGCTGAGACGCTTTACTAAAATCGATCAGTGGAATATCCTTTGTCGGTGGGCGTTTTGTCGTTCTCTTGCCGAAAAAAGTATTCCTTCTCCCGTACCCATACCCCAAGATAGTAACGTCGAATTAAGCTGGCGAATATTTGGCGGTGAGATGTCCGATATCTTGCTTATAGCGCTCAAACAACGCTGTTATAACGATGGTTTAGGAACCGATAAAGAAATCCTCGCAACCCAATTTCGCTTGCACCTACATCGCGGTATCGGCTACTTAGCAGGGGATCCAAATATCAAGAAAGTTGAAGACTTGATTGAATTAGCTGCCAAAAATTGAAAGAATATAGCCATGATATTAATGGCTTCGTTTTATGCAGGAAGCTTTAGAAATTGAACGCCATAGAGCAGCAATTTACCGCACAGACTTATCCCGTCCGATAAAATTGGCAGTCGAATTTGAAATTATTAACAGTGATACCACATTTTTTGATTATGGATGCGGACATGGCACTGATGTGAAAAAATTGACCGATATGGGCTTTAAGAGTGCGGGTTGGGACCCTTATTATAAACCCGATGCACCTTTAAATTCTGCCGATGTTGTTAATTTAGGCTATATTCTCAACGTTATTGAAGATACCGAGGAACGCATCATTTGCCTTAAAGGGGCCTGGGAATTGACTGGTAAAGTATTAATAGTTGCCGCTCAAGTATTAGTAAATGCCCCCAGCAGCAAAAATCAAGTAGCTTATGGCGATGGTGTGGTAACTAGTCGCAATACCTTTCAGAAATATTACGAACAAGCAGAACTTAAAAAATATATCGATCGCACCTTGGAAGTTGATTCCATACCCATATGTTTGGGTATTTACTTAGTATTCCGCTCAGAAGAAGAAAAAGAAAACTTTCGCGCCGAGTGGTATTATTCTCGCGTAATTGCGCCGCGGATTCGTCTGGCGACAAAGAGATTTGAAGACTGCCAAGAAGAATTAGAGCCGCTGATGAAATTTTATACAAAACGTGGCAGACTGCCAGTAAAAGGGGAATTAAAACCACAAGCCGAAGAAAAAATACTGGAAGAATTTGTCAGCTTTCGCCGCGCCTTCAAAATAATATTACAAGCAACAGACGAAGCCGAATGGGATGCGATCGCCTACCGTCGTTCTCTCGATATTCAAGTTTATATTGCATTGGTACAGTTCGAGGGAAAACGTCCCAGATTCTCAAAACTACCTGCAAAAATTCGTCATGACATCAAAGCTTTTTTCGGTACATATCGCGATGCTTGTGAAGTAGCCGATGATAAATTATTTAGTTTAGGGCAACCAAAAATTATCAAAGCAGCCTGCGGGAAAAGTCAAATTGGTAAATTAACTCCAAGTGCACTTTACGTTCATATCAAAGCACTAGGGGAATTAGAGCCATTACTACGAATCTACGAAGGCTGCGCCAGTAGAGTATTTGGGAGACCTGAAGAAACGACGCTCATCAAACTTAACATCGACGAACCACGAATATCATACCTTTATTATCCCGATTTCGACACCGATGCCCATCCAGCATTAAAAGCAAGTTTAGTAATCGACTTACAAACATTCAAAATCACTCGTGGGGACTACTCAATCAGAAAAAATCCGCCTATCTTGCACCGGAAAGAAACTTTTGTAAGTTCCAAATATCCACTATACAAAAAATTTGTCCGCTTCACCCAAAAAGAAGAAAAATTAGGACTGCTTGAAAATCCCTGCGACATTGGTACACTTAACGGTTGGCAAAAACGTCTAGACGAATGCGGCATAGAAATTAAAGGACATCGAATTTATCGAATCAAAAGGGAATAGGGAATAGGGAATAGGGAATAGGAAAAAGAGCGCGGAAGAGGCAGTTTCAAATTTTCTTCCCCATCCCCCTATCTCCCTATCTCCCCATCCCCCCATCTCCCCATCTCCCCCTCCCTCAATTCGGCGTATTGGCACAACATTAAAATGCAAATGTGTCAAGATATCGTTCGTGTTTTAATTGGATAGAATTTTTATAATGCCAGGGTGCAAGCATGGACTAATTGCATTCATGTTAATTATAGTACTTTACAAACTAGGCGATGCTTTGGTAACAAATAGTCTCATGGATTTTACTGCAAACCAAGTTTACCAAAACTGAAATTCCATAAAATGATGAGTATAGGGTTACTTGCGACCATTGGAACCATGCTGGCTGAAGAATAAAATTTGAGTATAATCAATATCATTTGTTTGCTTTTAACATTTGATATTTTACAAGTAGTAAGTAAAATAGTTAACTCTGTTATAGAGAAACTTCCTTATTTTAGGATAATTGCAAGACGGCGGTTTACGATCAAAACCTATGCCTTAACTTGTAGCTTGATGGCTATTGAACGCTACTTTTTACGGAACTACATATTTATATTGCCAGGGTTTACCCCTTGGAACCAAGAATTCCTATTTATTAAACCAAAACTAAAAAAAGGAAGTAGATTTATGGGGCAAGAATTCGTGGTTATTGTATCAATAGTGATTATGATGATAACTGGGGTTATACTGGGCTATGTTCTTTCCCAATTAATTTTGGGGTATTTAGCGTTGAATTTGTTAACTTTCCTGGGAACCCTCAGCTTAATTATCATTTTTGGTACGCTATATTTTGTTCTACTTTGGGAATTTAAAAAGCGTCAGTCGCGCTCCTTTGCAACACAACCACCATACCCAACAGCAGAACCGACAGCCGATGCACATTTGCAAAGTCAACTCTTCACTTTAGTTGGTGATACAGCAACAGCAAAACGCTTAGTTGAACAATTAAAGCAAAATCATCCCAGAATGTCAGAAAATTGGTATTGGCAAAGAGCGATCGCGGACTTAGAACGTGACAGAGGGCGTTAAAATAAATTAGTTAAATTCATTCATAATTCCCTCAAATTCCCCATTACTAAAACACCTACATATGGCAATATTACGTCAATACATAGCCCCATTAATTGCGGTACTAATCTTCACCCTAGCCTTAGTAGCAGTTAGCGCCCGTATCTTTTTACCCTCAGATATGGCAGCCCCCGCACCCATCGAAGAAGATGGAGGCATAGGAAGATGGGAAAATGGTGCAACCCAGGAATTTGTATCGTTAATTTCCTTTCCCTCCTTGAAAGACAACAGCAAGGCAAAAATATAAGTAAGCCAAACCGCTTGAAGTGACAGAAAAATTAATACCGGATTACATAATTCGTTCCGGCTCTACCTTGGATAGAGCGCTGCTGGTAAAATTCATGCAGCGCACCTACCAAGATATGTTTCCGAGACAAGATTTCTCTCATTTATCACAAACAGTCGAGCAATATCTTTCTAAACACACCCCCTTATGGTGGGTAGAATATTCAGCAGAAAAAAAACAGCAAGTAAAAGATATTTCACCAACTCGTCCAATTGCTTGTTTGTGGATGGGAAATGCCATAGATCAAATTACTGGATTGCGTCACGCACACATATTTCTTCTTTACGTCTTTCCAGAACATCGACGTAAAGGTATTGGTACAGCCTTGATGCAGCACGCCGAAAATTGGGCTAAAGAAAGAGGCGACATGCAAATTGCACTCCAAGTTTTTCAAACAAACACCCCCGCATTAAATCTTTATAATCAACTAGGCTACCAAACCCAATCCTTGTGGATGATCAAACCCTTACAGTAGTTGATAGTTAGTGGTTATTGGTTAGTTGCTAAAAGTTTATAGTTTAAAGTAGTGAGCCAATGAGACAGAAGGGGCGGGGAGAGGGAGAGGAGAGGAGCAAGGG
>ERZ1740059.2014-NODE-2014-length-10147-cov-3.039635_pt1 | contig 10147 bp, 8 predicted proteins | sample MGYA00581744_ERZ1740059 | MGnify/ENA primary metagenome ERZ1740059 (study PRJEB43018, sample SAMN04849738) | marine metagenome | isolation source: floating plastic debris | place: Pacific Ocean | collected 2008-08-28 | study: EMG produced TPA metagenomics... | reverse complement strand
CGCAGACATCAACTTCCGAATTGTAAAGTAAAAAGTGCTACCTACCCCAAGCTCGCTTACTACCCAAATTTTACCGCCGTGGCTGTCCACAATTCGTTTACAGAGTGCCAAACCAATACCCGTTCCCTGATCTTCTTTTTCGCGGGGCTGCAAACGGGTAAATAGCTCAAATATGCGCTGTTGATCTTTGGGCGCAATTCCTAGACCTTGATCGGATACTGAAAAGCGCCAGTGCTTCTGGTCTTCATTGCATTCAATATGAACACGATTTACCCCGCTTGTAGGCCCAAATTGTATGGCGTTAGAAAGTAAATTTTGGAACAACTGGGTGATCCCCATCCGGTGTCCATTGAAGCGTTCTGGTAAGCCCTCAGTTGTGATCTCAACTTCATGCTGCGTGATGCTTTCCCTTAAGTTGTATTTCACAATCTCCAGCATGGGAACCGTTTGAATAGTGGCTCGTTCCACCATTCTGCCTGCTCTAGAGTATTCCAAGAGGTCTTTTATCAATTGTTGTAAACGCTTAATCCCTAAGGTCACATGCTCAAAGTAGCCTTCGAGCTCTGGCGAGAGTCCTTCTTTGTGAAGTTCTTTGCGAATGATACCCAAGTAGCCCTCAACCGTACGTAGCGGTGACTGAAGGTCATGACTGGCTACATAGGCAAAGTGCTCGAGGTCTTGATTGCTTTGTTTAAGGTCTTCTATTTGTTGTCGTAAATCCTGTATTAACTCCTCATCCGAGGGGGTGCTGTTTTCTTCAGACATGGGTGGTCGCTTGTTCTGGCTTAAAGATAGAGAATCAATAGACGTTATTGTTAGCCGATTGCTTGTTCGAGGTCCTGCAAAATATCAGCTACGTCTTCAATTCCTACTGATATCCGGACTAAGCCATCACTGATGCCATGGGCTCTACGCACATCAGGATCAAGTGCTCGGTGCGACATGGTTGCTGGGTGCAAAATTAGCGTATCCACATCTCCCAAAGTAGGAGTCAGGGTGCAAAATTGCAGGCGGTTCATGAATTGTTTACCAGCCGCTATGCCTCCTTCCAGTTCAAAGCTGATCATACCACCGGGACCTTGCATTTGCTGTTGAGCCAGTTTGTGATCAGGGTGTTCGGGCAAACCTAAATAACTAACCTGGCTCACTTTGGGGAGCGATTGTAACATCTCCGCTACCATGAGGGCATTTTGACAATGTCGTTCCATCCGTAGTGCCAAAGTTTTCATGCCATTGTGCAGGAGCCATGCCTCCCAAGGGCTAGTTGTGCCACCCAAGAGACGAAGCTTGTTGACCAAATCACCGGTCATCAACTCTTTGTGCTTGCTCACCACCGCGCCAGCTGTCCCTGTTCCGTGACCATTCAGGTATTTAGTGGTGGAATGAATCACAAAATCAATGCCGTGAGCCAGTGGTTGCTGTAGTATCGGTGTTGCGAAAGTATTATCCACTATTGTGTAGCAATTGTACGCTTTGCCAAGTGCAGCAATTTGCTCTAAATCTACACAGCGTAGGATAGGATTAGAAGGTGTTTCGCAGTAGATGCAGCGAATGCTTTCGTCTTCTTCCAATAAGGCAATCAAGGCATCTTGGTCACGCAAGTCTCGAACCAGCACGTCGATGCCTAAAGGGGCAAGTATATCTCGAAATAGCGCTACTGTGCCACCGTATAGATCGGCTTGGGTTAGGAGTTTGTCGCCAGGGCTAAGCAGCCCCAATCCCAAAAGACTAATGGCTGACATACCAGAGCTGGTCAATAAACCATAAGTCTCTCCTTCTAAGCCTCGACCTTCCAACTTGGCAATTTTATCTGCCACCGCATCAATAGTGGGATTGCCAAAGCGGGAATAGATATTACCTGCTTGCTCGCCATCAAATATGGCAATTCCTTCTTCATTACTGCTAAAGGTAAAAGAAGATGCTGCGTAGAGGGGTAATTGATGTGGTGGGTTGCCGGCGGTCCATTGCGGATCACGAGCACTGAGAGAAGCTGGGCCTTGTTGTGAAGTTGACATGTATTATTATTGCGTGTATTTTGTAGAAATGCCCCATTTCAAGCTGGAAGTGGGTCAGGGTAAAATTAGTATTTTTGCGAAAAGTAGAGCGGATCATTGTTATGGTGGAAAAGGATAAAAAAACAGACGAATTTGTTGATTTTGCGGAAATCAAAGTAGACGGGAAACAATCCCCTCTGCGGATTGATAAATTTCTCAATATCCGCTTGCAGCTCTCTCGGAATCGCATTCAGGAAGTAATCAAAGCGGGAAATGTTACGGTGAATGATCAGGTAGTCAAAGCGAACCATAAGATTAAGCCAGGCGAACTCATTAAGGTAAGCCTGCCTCGTTTCTACGATGAGACCCTGCCGCTTTTGCCAGAGGAAATACCCTTGGATATTCGCTACGAGGATGATCATTTATTGGTATTGCATAAGCCAAATGGTCTTGTAGTCCATCCCGGAGTTGGCAATTGGACCGGAACCTTGGCTAATGCCTTGGCCTTTCATTTTGGTGAAGGGTTGCCAGTGTTAGAGGGGAACTCGCATAATCGTATCGGCTTAGTTCATCGGATAGATAAGGATACTTCGGGTCTAATGGTGGTTGCAAAGTCTGATTTGGCAATGACCCATCTAGCAAAGCAATTCTTTGATCACACCATTGACCGTACGTACTACGCTTTAGTTTGGGGAGACTTGGATGATGACAAAGGAACTATCAGTAATCATGTCGGAAGGGATGATCGTCAGCCCCGGATTAACCGCGTTTATCCCGAAGGCGAATCTGGAAAATGGGCCGTTACGCATTATGAAGTGGTGGAACGACTTTACTATACAACCCTAGTGAAGTGCAAACTGGAAACGGGGCGTACGCACCAGATTAGAGTACATTTTCAGCATGAAGGGCACCCACTTTTTAGTGATAAGCTGTACGGTGGAGATAAGATTGTAAAAGGAACGGTATACAGCAAATACAAGCAATACGTAGAGAAAATATTTAAGGTGCTGCCTCGTCAAGGGCTGCACGCAAAATCTATTGGATTTACTCATCCAGCTACTGGTGAACGAATGTTTTTTGAATCCGATCTTCCTGCGGATATGGGAGGGGCATTGGATATGTGGAGGGCCTACGTAGCACAACGCAAAGCTGGGAAAAAGAACATGCCCTAAGGGAACCCCGTATGGCAAGGGAAAAGGTACAGCAGTGGTTGGATGATTTCATTGTGGGACACAATATCTGTCCTTTCGCACGTCGTCCGCTAAGTCAAGAATTGGTCAATTTGCTGGTTTTAGAAAGTAAGCAGGAAGAAGATTTAACCCAAGTCTTACTACAGGCATTAAAAGAGTTAGTGCTGTCACCACGCACTGAATTGGAGACCACTATTATCGTTATTCCCAATCAGCTCTCAGATTTTGATGACTTCTGGTCCTATTGTGAATGGACGCACGAGCTGCTGGAGAAGAGTGGGGTAGTAGGATTGGTACAAATTGTGGGTTTTCACCCTTTGTTTCGTTTTGCGGAAAGTGAAATTACCGACCCTGCCAATTTTGTAAACCGCGCTCCTTATCCACTTCTGCATTTACTACGAGAAGAAAGCGTAGAAGAAGCCGCTGAGCAATACCCGGATATTGCCTCTATTCCTGAACGCAACGCCCTATATTTGCGGCGCTTAAATAAAAGTACGCTAGAACATTTAGTTTATGGCAACGATGACCGCAAATGCTCGCTACAATGCACTCCTGGCTCTTGGACAACAGCTTCGAGAAGACCCTGATGGCTTCCTAAGTGCTACTATTGGGCGTACCGCACTACATAATCCTTGGTTCACAGCAGCCAATCAACGGCAAGCCATTACTGCAATTATTGAGCAAATGCTAAGGCCGGAACAACTGTCAGGCTGGTGGGAAAATTATGCCTTAACAGAACCGGTTCAACAGCAGCGAATTGGACTCGTACTAGCAGGAAACCTTCCCCTGGTAGGTTTTCATGACTTACTCTGTGTTTTTGCCAGTGGACACCGGGCCGTTATTAAACTTTCTGATAAAGATCCCTACCTCCTGCCGGCCGTGCTACGTGCACTTCGTCAGGTAGCCCCAGAAAGTGAATCCTATTTTTCGATAGTGGACAAACTTAAAGGTTTCGATGCAGTCATAGCTACGGGGAGTAACAACACAGCACGCTATTTTGAAGCTTACTTTGGCAAATATCCGCACGTGATACGTCGTAATCGAAATGGAGTGGCGGTGCTTACTGGAAACGAAAGTTCCAAGGAATTACTAGCGTTGGGGCGCGATATATTCGACTACTTCGGCCTGGGCTGTCGCAACGTAGCTAAGTTATACGTTCCAGAAGATTATGACTTCAAACCACTTTTGGAAGCCTTGCACGAATATCGTCAGATTGTTAATCACACCAAATACAAAAATAATTTTGACTACAACTACGCCTTGTACCTTCTCAACAAGGTAGAGTACTTGGCCAATGGCTGTATTATTCTTACGCAAAATACCTCCTTACAGTCGCCCATTGCCTGCTTGCACTACGAATACTATTCCTCTACAGACGCTCTTGCTACAGAATTGTCCGAAATTAAAGAACAGATTCAGCTCATTGTAGGTCCATCGTTGGTCACTGATGTTCCTACTTTTCCTTACGGTTCCGCTCAAGAACCTAGTCTGTTTGATTATGCAGATGGCGTAGATACTATGGCATTTTTACTACAATTGTCTTGAGTTGCCCTTTGAATTACCAACTGGTTCCGCGTTCACTTCGTCGTCAATACTCAAACTAATGTGTACACAGATAGCTATGGGGCTCCGCTTTACCACGCGTTAGGCGCGTGGTAGCGTCGGGTCATCCAGGCGCTCCCGCTGGTCGGCCTTACTCCCCCTAGCCCTTGCGTCGTCCCGTCACCGTGCTCCCGCCAAGGCAGTCGCACCTCTTATTTTGCCGGATTCATTGGACTTTCGTTTTGCTAGCGAAATGTTTGGTTTTTAAATCCTCCTCTTTTATGATTTCGCGGAATTCATTCCACTGTAAAAAACGCGGCGGAATGTTTGAGTTTGATTTTTTAAGCGTTCCACCTTTATTTTTTTCAAAAAAAACCTTACACTTTGCAGCACTCTACCTACTAAGCCGATTTCTCCTATGTATAAGCTTATCACGACATTAAAAAATCATGTCTGGTTTAGACATAAATGATAAACAATGAGAAATTGGCTTTTTCTTTTTTTGGCATTACCACTGCTTTTCTTTGGTTGCCGTAAAGACATCGATAATATTACTACGACTACAGAATATGATTTGCCAGTAGCGGTAGTGACTGGCAAATTAGTGGGACAGGTAGTAGATGAAATGGGCAATGGTGTATCAAGTGCACTGGTGAGACTCGGGAATAATTCTGCGGTGACCAATGAATTTGGCCTGTACAATTTTGATAACATTCAAATGAACGCCATAGTGACTTACATCACAGCAAGTCGAGATGGCTACTTCTTGGGCTCTGATCGTATCTATCCCGCAAACGGTAGTTCCAACTACTCCCGTATTCAACTGCTGCCGAGAACCCTGGCGGGAACGATCAATAATGCGGAAGGTGGTAGTGTCGAAGTTGCTGGTGCTATTATTCGCTTTGATCCTAATACTATCGTAAATCAACAAGGTGAGCTTGTGGTTGGTGATTTTAGTGTATATGCACAATGGTTGGACCCCTCTGCTGAAGACCTGGGTGACTTTATGCCAGGCGCCTTGTTTGGCTTGAATACCGACGGACAAGAAGTAACTATGACTTCAATGGGCATGTTAGCGGTGGAGCTATCCGATGCCGCTGGCAATGAGTTGAATATTGCCTCTGGTCGTGAGGCAACACTACAGTTTCCTGTGCCTGCTTCCTTGATGTCGATTGCACCAAGTGAAATCCCGCTCTGGCATTTTGACGAAACAGATGGTATTTGGATCGAGGAAGGAGCTGCTACACTGGATGGCAATATCTATACGGGCAAGGTGAGCCACTTTACTTTCTGGAATGTAGACTTCCCTTATGGTACAGAGACCGTTGATATTAGCGGCTGTGTCAAATTTGAAGATGGTACTCCCGCTAATTTCTACGAGTTTACCGTGAGTGTGGAAGGTGCTGGTGTAGTAATTTGGGGGCGCACGGATGGCGATGGTAACTTTTATGGTCCTGTCCCACTCAACGAAACGCTCGTTTATACCTTCCAGGATGGCGGTTGAGGACCGGCTCAGACTTTTACAGTGGACCCGCTGACCGAAGATACAGACCTAGAAGGGTGCTTTATTTTGATAGAAGTCCAAGAGACGATCACCTTCAGTGGCCAACTAGTAGACTGTGCAGGAGACCCAATTCCAGGAGGAGTGATACTGCTTCAACAGTTCTGGCCCTGGCAAGTAATTACCGCTGACGATGAGGGTTTCTTTTCCGCTACTTTTAATGGATGTGATGGGCAAGAGAGCTTTACTATTACCGCCTATGATTTTGAAAACCAGCAGGCTACTGAGCCCATACAGTACTCCATTTCGGGAGATCAAGATATTGGCCAGCTAGCCGTTTGTGATGTGGCTTTGGAAGATATTTGGAGTAGCAATGCTGATGGCTATGAGCTTGACTTTTTTGACTTAAGTTTGGTAGTGGACTCTGTTGTTATTTCTCCTGATAGCATCAACTTCCTCAACTATTCGCAGGTTATTGGAAGAGGCTTTGACGAAGAAGGTAACCAGAGTTCAGTTGATCTTCTCATAAGGAGCATTGATGTAGGTTCATATACTGGAGATGATGTAGCGTATAGTTACCGGTTTAATGCAATTAACCAAGGACCATCTTTTAGTCTGGATTGCTGGCTTCCTTGTAATACAATTACAGTAAATATTACGAGCAATGAAGGCCCTGGAGGCTTTTTAGAAGGCGATTATTCTGGCACCTCTAATGGACGCGATGCAACGGGTACACCAACGGTGGATAATCCCGTGAGCGGTACCTTTAGAGTACGGATACCGCAATAATAGCCTCAACACCTAGAAAAAAATTCATGACCGAAAACGATATTATTCGTGGATGTCAGAAGGGTAAAGCGAAGTGCCAAAAGGAGTTGGTACTTCGCTACTCCCCGGCACTGATGACGGTAGCCCGCCGCTACTGCCGGGATGATCATGCTGCCAAGGATGTATTGCAGGAGTCGTTTATCCGCGTATTCCGCGCCATTGATCGCTACCAAGCTACCGGTTCATTTACGGCTTGGTTACGCCGAATTGTGATCAATGTAGCACTACAAAGGAAGGACAAGGCTTCGTACCAGCGCGAACAAACCAGCCTCGAGCATGTGACGCACCCTATGGTGTCGCCCGAAGCCATCTCCGCCTTAAATGCGGAAGACTTGATTGCGCTCATCCAGCGCTTACCCGAGAAATTTAGAGAGGTATTTAATCTTTACGTGGTAGAAGGGTATTCCCACGACGAAATAGCGCAGCTCCTTAATATTGCCCCAGGCACTTCGCGTTCGCAACTAACCCGAGCGCGGCAAAAACTACAAGCTATGATTTTGGAACGTGAAAAGGAGAACTATGTCAAACGAGTTGGATAAACATTTTGGTGAACAGCTACACGCCTACGAATCGGATGTTGATGCCGAGGCGATTTGGGCAGCTGTGCGCCCCCCTCGCCGGCGTCGACCGTGGTTTTGGTTCTTCTTGCTCTTTGGTGTGATCGGGAGTGCAGGTGGTGTGTGGTGTTTATACACTGACGAAGCTGCACCCACTGGAGTAGTAAAGCAGTATACCCAAGAGCAACCAATATTTAATACTGAACAGCAAACCCAGCACACGACTCAGCATAACGAAGGTGCAGATAAAAGGGAGGTTGTCGCAGTTACGGGCTCTACTGAAGCAGGAGGAATTACAACTGCAAAGACAGTAGAACCAATGCCGAGCGAGTTAACTGCCGTGGGCAGTGGGAATGAGGGGATGGAGCTGCGCAAGACTGAGGAAGCATCAATTAACAGCGAGCTAAGCACAAATGCAACTGAGACTAGTGGAGAAAGGACAGTTGATCCTGTTGTAGCACCTGCACCAATAGAGACAATGTCATCTGATGGCAGTAATGACGGTACAAATGAACAAGAAATTGAGCATAATGAAATGACAGTGGTTGAGCCGGAAGATGCCACCCCTGTAGCGGACCAATCGAAGAATGAAAGGCTGCAAACTGTTATTTCAGAGGTGTTTGAAACCCGTGATCTCGCCACTATTGATTACCGCTTGCCAACACGAGCGGGAAGCCTAACAAACACACACCAACTAGGGGGAGAAGTAGCGATGACAGAAGCGTATCAGCGTGGTCGTCGTAGCTTATCCCCTTGGAGTGCTCAGTTGGACGGTGCCTACATGGCCATTCGCAGAACACTCGCCTCGGATTCATTACCTACAATAGTGGCTGCCCGTATAGCAACAGAATCACTATTGGAAGCATGGAGTGCTGATCTTACGGTTAATTACAACTGGCATAAGAACTGGCAAGTACGTGCTGGCTTTGGGTATACGCAAATTAACATGCAGTTTTTGTTGAATACCACTCAGCTGAGGGTGGATACCGTAGAAGGAATACAGACGATTGTCTTCAATCAGGATGGTTCTGTGGATTCTATTGCGGGGCCTATACTGCAATACGAGACCATTAATCGCGAACGTAGGGTCTACAACAGTATTCGTCATTGGGAACTTCCTATCTTGGTGAATTATGAAACCAGTCTGGGACAATTGAGCCTCATAGCCGAAGCTGGAGTGCGACTGCGGCTAAGCCGTACTTGGGAGGGGCAGGTAGTTGCTGATTTAGGAGAAAATGTAGCGCTCTGGGAGGATCAAGATTGGTACCGTACTAACCTTGGCCTTAGCCTGCAAGCTGGGCTGCTGTTAGGGTATGAATTGAATTCGCAATGGCAGTTGCGAGCAGGGGCTACTGTGCGTTATGCGCCAACAGATTTTTCCACTGCGGAATCAGCTTTTCAAGAACGCTACCAGCTAGGTGGAATCCAATTAGGATTACGTTATCAATTCCGATAGCAGCAGGAGGGACGCATCGCAATGCGTCTCCTATTTCACGTTGTGCAGGCGCGCGTAAGCTTGCTACAAGCCCGGCGGCTGGCTAGCCGCAAGAGCTAGGGATAGAAGTGGTAGGCCGGAGCGCATGCAAAGGACTAAGAACGGATAGCCCGCCGCCGCCCCGACGCAGGAGGAGCTGGCGGAGCCCCCAAATGAAAGTCATCATCCTGCGTATTTACGCCAGATCAGCATTTTTGACTTTGAGACGGTATAATATAACGATACTGATCACAAAGAAAATGCCAAGGACAAGAATGCTATTGCGGATGTCGCCAGTAATGACTTCTACGATACCAAAGGTAAAAGAGCCAAGGACGATGGCTGACTTCTCAAGGACGTCGTAAAAGCTAAAGTAGGATGTAGTATCCGGCGTGTCTTCAGGCAATAGCTTAGAGTAGGTAGACCTGGAAAGCGACTGAATGCCCCCCATTACCAAACCCACCAGCGCAGAGATATAGTAGAACGGCTGTTTGTCTTGCACAATGTAAGCCAGAACGCATACGGCAGTCCAGATAATTAGCATGCTAATGAGGCTGTAAACATTGCCTTTTCGTTCAGAAATCCAAGCAAATAGATAAGCTCCACCAATGCCCACCACTTGTAAGACTAAGACCAGGTAAATAAGCTCGTCGGTACCAAAAGCGAGTTCTTTTTCGGCGAACACCGCTGCTACGTATAGTATCGTCTGAACACCCATGCTGTAGCTGAAGAAGCTAAATAAAAAGCGCTTGATCTGGTCTTGGTGCTTTACATCTCCCCACACTTTTCTGATTTCTGTCCACCCGCGTCGGGCCATAGTAGTGAGCTTGTCGCTACCAACGGGTTCGTCCTTAGGTAAGCGCCGAAAGGGGATTTGAGAGAATCCAATCCACCACAGGCCTACCATGGCAAAGGAGATGCGAGCGGGTAGGGTATCCTCCGCTGGTAAGCCAAAAATTTCGGGACGCAGGAGCATTGCCAGATTGACAATGAGCAGCAGAACACTACCAATAAAACCAAAGGCAAAACCACGGGCTGAAACACGGTCGTACATGTCTTCT
>ERZ1740059.2013-NODE-2013-length-10149-cov-4.357836_pt1 | contig 10149 bp, 8 predicted proteins | sample MGYA00581744_ERZ1740059 | MGnify/ENA primary metagenome ERZ1740059 (study PRJEB43018, sample SAMN04849738) | marine metagenome | isolation source: floating plastic debris | place: Pacific Ocean | collected 2008-08-28 | study: EMG produced TPA metagenomics... | reverse complement strand
GGTCACAATGCCTGCACTGGCAAAGAGCCAGTCGAATTCTCGCCGAACCTGCAAGGCTAGTTCGCGGGTCGGTGCGATTACAACTGCCAGCGGCGCGGCTGGTCGCCCCAAACGCCCATCTGCATCAAGTACATCCGCCGCCATGGCAAGACCAAACCCAACGGTCTTGCCCGATCCCGTTTGCGCCGAGCCCAGCAGATCTATTCCCGCCAGTGTCGGGTCTGCCACAGCCACCTGTACCGCTGTCAGGGCTTTGTAACCCCTCTCAGAGAGAGCCGCGGACAGTGTCTTCGGAAGTCCAGGGAAGTCTTGCATTAGCCACCAAGCATAGGGAAAGACGCCTCGCATAGTGGCTTTCAGTTCGTAAGTATAGGCCGTATCGCGCGTGGCCAGAACAATCGTCCGCTGAGCGGGCTGCAGACGCAGCATGTCGTGACCTCAACAGAGGGTCTGCTTTGGACTGTCCTTCACGACGCGTATCGGGCGAAAAGTTTAATACTGCGCTTGTTCAAAGGTCCACAGAGAGCCCAGATCGGATCTTCGTCTCGCTCTTGGACGCGCTAGAGCAACGCAGGTCGATAAACTTGCGTCACAACCCTCCCTCGAAAACGGTCATCATCGCGCTTCTCAGACGAGCCACATCTTCGTCCACTGAAACGGAGTGATCGCATTTGAAAGACGGCAGTACCTCGACCAGGATGGTTCCGCTTTTGGGTGAGTGTTTGCCGCGCGGCAGGAGCCTGTCGGATGCGTGAATTACGATAGGCCGTATTGTACGTCCGGTTGCGCGCGCGACTATTACCGCTCCTGCTTTGAACGCGCCGAGGCTTTCGGAGTTAGTGCGTGTACCTTCTGGGAAAAGCACGACAGAGCGGCGTGCGGGCATGGCCTGGACTGCTGCGGTGAGTGTTTCGAGGGCCCTAGAGCCACTTTTTCGGTCAATCTCTACCAATCCTGCACCCTTGAACCCGTGACACAGGAGAGCCGCTTCGCAAAGTTCCTTTTTGGCGGCGAAGGTAATCCACTTGGCATCGGGCACCGCGTCCATCAGAGCGAAACCATCCAGATGGCTGCGGTGGTTGATTACGATAATGCTGTCGGTGTCTGTCGCTAACGCGTCTTTATCGGCTTGTGTCATCTCTGTTCTGATGCTGAGCAGCCACAGAAGCCGCGAACAGGCACGTTTAACGAGCGGCCAGTACCAACCGCGAAAACCTTGCCGCTTACCGCAAAGCAGGGGCACAAAGGCAATGTACAGGAAATACACAGGGCCCAGAAGGAACAAGGCGGCGCGTTTTATGACCTGCAGTAGAGCCGGGTCTGTGGCCGCTGGTGCGACCCGTTCATTCGGAGATTGGAGTGACATAAGTGCCCGCCGCGTATACTGCTTGCCGGGGGATGTTTGCGAGAGTGCTGCATTTATCTTTGTTTGCGAGCTCTCCGGGCGCGTGGCCCGACAAGCACCCTGCGCTTCGCTTCTATGCGGCAATGGTCAGGACACATCAACAGAAAGTCTGAATCTGCGATTGGCATCGTTGATCCGAAAGGCAGACATCTGATTGTTTCGCTCGGGTGAGTGCCCCGAGCTTGAAATCATGAACGGTCGCCGGAACCGCCTTTGTTTTGTGAAGAGCTTGGCCTAGGTGCTCGTACATACAAAACGGACGGGAACCGTTGTGAAAAATTGGACGCTGCAAGACGCTGAAGACGAGTTTGAGCGTGTTTATTCGATGAGCGAAGAGGAATTCAGGGCAGAAATTTTTTCTGCTGGTGAAGACCCAGACCGAGTAATTGCGCAATTCGAAGCGGCTATCTCTGCAGCAATCGCGAGAGCGAGAGCAAGCGGCGACATGTAGTTTCGGAGCGACTTTGGGCGACAGCGCCTATGATCCTGTCGCAGCGAATGGCAGTTATGTAGGCTGCGATCGCAACATTGAAGTATGCCGCTCAACGGCAGCAAAGGGCCGGCAGCCGACCTACCCTCCAAACTTGTGCCAATTGCTAATAGAAGCATACATGAAAGCGCTGTCGTAGCTAAAGAGGATTGGTGCCGCACTAACTAACCAATTCTCCCTAGCTCGAGCTATTTGTCCCCCATAAGTCCCCCAAACGCCATGGCTTTGCGGGTCTAGCATGACAAATATCTATTAAATCATTGATTTTTATGGTGCCCCCACACGGACTCGAACCGCGGACCTACTGATTACAAATCAGTTGCTCTACCAGCTGAGCTATAGGGGCATGCTGGAAATGCCTCGCGCACTTAGCTCAGAAGACTTGCGATGACAAGGGTTTTAACCGCTCTCAATGAAATCTAACATCGTGCAAAAACCACCGGGAGCTGGGTGGAAAACAGCGCAAGTTTGCGGGCTCCGCCTGGGCGGTCCGTTTACAGTTACCGCTGCGCTCAGAGAGAGGGAGGATCATGCCAGCTATTCCAGCAAAAGCAGTACTATGGGCCAGTCTGGCCGCCCTTTGCATTCTGCCCGCCGGAGCGCAAGTGCGTGTCGAGGATGGCACCGAGATGACGGCCAGCGCAGAGGCCTATCTCGAGGCGTTGCGGTTTCGCGGGATTGACGCGGAGGTTGCCTATTTTGATCCCTCGCGGCCACCGCCGGACCTGGATACAAAAGAAACGCCCGATCCTAACGGGTTTGATGTTGACGTAAATTTGGATCGTGACCAGGGCACATTGATCATAAACGCAGTTTCCCTCGCTGTCCTGTTGGGCATCGCCTATCTCTTCTTGCGGTTTGGCGGGCGGTTTTCGGTGTCTCTGCGCGCCGATGGAGATGCCGGGCGCGAGGTGGCGGGAGCAGAGCGCGGGAGCGGTGCACTGGCGACTGTCCCGGACAATCTCGATGCCATTGCGCTTATTGAAGATCGCAAGCTCGCCTTGGTCACCCTGGCCCAATCTGCATTGATCCGCGCGGTGCGGGAAAATGGGTTGCTCCTGCAGCGAAGTTGGACGGCGCGCGATGCGATGCGCCGTTTGCCCCAGGATATGAGCCATCTCCACGCGTTGCGCGATCTTGTGGCCGCTGGCGAGCGTGTGCTGTTTGGGGGGCGTGATGTGTCGGAGGCGGATTTCCAGGATCATCTCGATCAGATCCGCCCGCTGTTTTCCGACGGGGCCCGATGAATATGAGCGCCACCTCTGCGATCAGAAAGGTTAAGACGGAAACGCTGGTCTTTGGCATGCTTGTTCTGGTGGCGATCGCTGTGCTTGTCTACCTGTCAGGGCAACGCCAGCAGGCGTTGCGGACCTCGCCCGTGGGGTTCGATGGTCTGCAGATCTGGTTGGCGCGCTCAGATTTGCCCGCGCAGACATTCACCGGGGGGTGGGCGGTGGACCGGGACTCGATCGATCTGCTGGTTTTGCCGCTCTTTGACACCCGCCTTGATCGGGCGCGTGCGCGGCCCCAGACCAAAGAAGAGCTTTTGTTGCAGCATGATGAAAGCGATCAGCGTCGCACAGTGCTGCGTGCGAAAGCGACCTCGGTGCCCAGCCTCTTGATCCTGCCGAAGTGGCGCTCTGGCATGCGCCTTACTGGGCTGTCCCATCCGGCGCTTTTGGTTGAAGAAGGCGGGCTTGATGACGCGCTTGAAAGCCTCACTGGTGAGGAGATGCGCGTGGGGCGGATTCCGGTGCCGTTCACCGATTTTGACTATATTGGCCCTGATGAGGCGCGGCTGCGCGCCCGGCTGTACGTGGCGCAGGTCTTTGACGGGCCCGGGTGTGAACCGATCATAGGGGCGCGCAATGAGATGGTGCTTGGCTCATGCCCGATCGACGGCAGTGAGCAGCGCCTGATGGTGCTCTCTGATCCGGATCTTTTCAACAATCATGGCCTGCGCCTTGGCGACAATGCAGAGATCGCCCGCGCGCTTTTTTCCACATTTGCCGATCAAGGTCAGATCCTGATCGACTATTCTGAAAGAAACTGGATTTTGGATCGCACAGCCATTCCTGAAAGAGAGCGCACATGGTCTGATCTTGCGCGCTTTTTTGAGCCACCATTTTCCGCGATGTGGGTCAGCGCAGCCTTGATCCTGGCGTTGCTCTTGTGGCGGGCGGGCCTGCGATACGGACCGATCACGCAAGAGCAAAGCGAGATCGAGGCCTCAAAACTGCAAGCCATTGCGGCGCAATCGCGGCTTTTGCGCCTGACAGGGCAAGACGGGGCGCTCTTGGCCGAATATGCACAGGCGCGCCTGGCCTCGGTGGCGTTTCGGCTCTTTGGCCCAAGCCAAGCTAGGGCGGGCAGCGATCGCGAGGCTGTTTTGCAGCATATGGGGCGGCATGATCCCGATAGGGCTGTGCGCCTGCGGACTGTTTTAGAGACAATTGATACGCTGCCCGCGCGCCTTCCCGCGCGAGATGCGATCAGACATGTCGATGCGTTAGAGACGATTTTGGAGACGATCACCCATGACACTTGAAATCCTTGGCCAGAGGGCAGATGCCCTCCGATCCGAAATCGCAAAAACCGTTCAGGGCCAAGACGAGATCATCGATTTGCTGCTGGTGGCGCTTTTTGCACAAGGACATGTCTTGCTGGAAGGGCCGCCGGGGACGGCCAAGACATTGTTGGCACGGTCGTTTGCCTCGGCCATGGATCTCAAATTTGACCGCATTCAATTCACCCCCGATCTGATGCCGGGGGATGTCCTTGGCGCATCTATCTTCAATTTCAAAACCAATGCGTTCATTCTGACCAAGGGGCCGGTTTTCACGCAAGTTTTGCTCTCAGATGAAATCAACCGCGCGCCACCCAAGACACAGGCCGCATTGCTGCAGGCGATGAATGAACGCGTCGTGAGCATTGATGCCGAGGACTATGATCTGGGGCGCGAGTTTTTTGTGATCGCCACGCAGAACCCGATCGAACAACAGGGCACATATCCGTTGCCGGAGGCGCAGCTTGATCGGTTTCTCTTCAAAGTGAATATCGCGTTTCCTCCGGCCGAAGTGGAAATGGCGATCCTGCAGCGTCATGCCACACAATCGCTCGACAGCCGCTCAGAGACCAAAGGCACGCAAAAAGTGCTCACAGCCGAGGAGCTGGCAGAGAGCAGGGCGCTGATCGACAGTATTATTCTTGAAGATGACATATTGGATTACATCCTCAGACTGGTGCGCGCCACGCGCAATGACGCCGAGATTGCATTTGGCGTCTCGACCCGAGCGGCAGATGCCTTAGCCGGAGCTGCGCGGGCGATGGCCGCGTTATCGGGGCGTGATTTCGCACTTCCCGATGATGTGAAGACGCTGTTTTTGCCCGCAATGCGGCACCGCGTTGTTCTGGGCCCCGGTGCCGAAATCGAAGGCCGCGACGCCGATCAGGTGCTTGAGAACATCCTCAACCAGATCGAGGCGCCCCGCTGATCCGTCCATCCAAATCCGCTTTGGCCTATGGGTTTGCCGCGCTTCTGGTCAGCGTTCTCATCGCAGTGACGAGCCCGGACGCACCGCAGTTCGCGTTGATCATTTGGGTGGTCCTGGCCCTGGTCGCGGTGGCGGATCTTGTGCTCACGGGGCGGCCGCAGAGTGCGCTTGAATTTGATCTCCCGCCGGAGGTCTTCGTGGGCGAGACGGTGGAGATCACGCTCACTGTGTCGCCGTGGCGGCCCGGGATGCGATCGCAATTCGATTGGCCCGTTGGGTTGTCAGGGCCAGGCGATGTGACGCTTGAAAACGCAGGCGGTCATGGGCAGGCTGCGATCCCCGTCCGTGCCGTTCGGCGCGGGACATGGGATATCGCTCAGCTGTGGTTGACTTGGCCGTCCCGGTTTGGGCTTTTTGACTATATCCCGCGCATTCCGGCAGACATTCGCGTCAAGGTCGTGCCCAATATCCGTCTTGTGCAGTCGGGGCAAATCACCACCACGGTGACATCCGCGCTCTATGGGGTGAAGGAAAACCGCGCGATTGGGGACGGATCTGAGTTTCATCAGTTGCAGGATTTCGTCCACGGCATGGATGTCAAAGCGATTGACTGGAAACGTTCGGCGCGCCGCCGCGCCTTGGTGGTCAAGGAGCTGCGGGCAGAGCGCAATCACCACGTGATTGTGGCGCTCGACAACGGATATTTGATGCGAGAGGACATTGCCGGTCTGCCCAAGATCGACCACGCCATCACGGCCGCGCTGGCAACAGCTTGGGCGGCGGCCATCGGCGGAGATCTCGTTGGCTTTTACGCCTATGACGTCAAGCCCTCCATCTTCGTGCGGCCCGAACCCGGACGCACCGCCTTTGCCCGGTTGCGCAGCAAAACCGCAGAGCTTGACTATGTCAGCCGGGAGACCAATCACACCCTGGCGATGGCGGGGCTGAACGCACGCACGCCCAAACGCAGCTTGATCATCATTTTCACCGATTTCGTGGATACAACCTCGGCCGAGCTTTTGATTGAGAACATTCGCGTTCTGACCAAGCGCCATCTGGTGATCTTTGTCACCCTGCGTGATCCAGCGCTGGAAAGGATGGTGCATTCTGCTCCGGAAAACCTCGACTCTGTGGCCTCTATCGTGGCGGCAGGTGCCAATCTGCGCGAACGCCGTTTGGTGCTTGAAAAGCTGGCCCGTCTGGGGGCCACAGTGGTGGATGCAGAACCGGGTCAAGTGACCGCGCGGCTCATTTCAACCTATCTAGAGATCAAAGCGCGGGAGATGATCTGATGGAGAGCGCAGATCTGATCCGGTCCGCCCGCTTCCGCGAGGAGCGCGAGGCAGATTGGCGTCGGCTCGAAGCGCTGGTGCAGGAGGCCGAGGCGCGCGGTGTCACAGGGCTCAGCTTCATGCAGGCGCGGGATTTGTCATCGCTCTATCGCCAGGCCACGACGTCCTTGGCAATCGCGCGCGAAATCTCTCTCGACAAGGCGCTGCTGGCCTATCTCGAGGCGCTGACGGCGCGGGCCTATCTGAGCGTCTACGCCCCGCAAGAGCGCCTGGGCGGGGTGTTTGCCAAGTTCCTCGTCAAAGGCGCGCCGCAGGCGATGCGACGGTCTTGGGCGTTCATAATGCTTGGGTTCTTGTGCCTGGGCCTCGGCGCGCTCTCTGGATATCTGCTCTACTTTGATGATCCTGATTGGTACCACGTTTTCCTGCCTGACAGTCTTTCCGCGGGCAGGGGTCCTGGCAGCACGACAGAGTACCTGCGTAGCGTGATTTACGACGATGATCCCTCTGCACAGGGCCTCGGAGCCTTAGCCACGTATCTCAATTATCACAACACGCGCAACGCAATCTTTGTCAATGGTCTGGGTGTGTTTCTGTGCGTGCCCGCCATCGCTTTGATCTTTTACAACGGCTTGATGTTCGGCGCCTTTGTCGCGCTGCATGTGGATCGCGGTCTTGGCTGGGACATTGCTGGTTGGCTCTCGATCCACGGGGTGACAGAGCTTTCGGCCATATGCATTGCCTGTGGTGCGGGGCTGCAACTGGGGTTTGCTGTGCTCTTGCCGGGGCAACGCACCCGCGCCCAATCGCTGCGCGTGGCCGGACGAGATGCCACCAAGCTTGCCCTCGTGGCCGCGTTGATGCTTGTGGCGGCCGCTTTGCTGGAAGGGTTTGGGCGGCAATTGGTGCAGGATCTGAACACGCGGCTCTGGATCGGCTGGGGCGTGGGCGCGCTCTGGCTGGCCTGGTTTTGCTTTGCGGGGCGCGGGCGCAGATGAGGTGGCCTCGTCGAAAACCAAAAGCTGAGGCGCCGCCGGCAGATCAGCTTTTGCCGCCCGAAGGCGTGCCGATCTATCTCAGGATCGCAGGGGTTGGTGTCCGTTTGGCCGCGCAGATCACGGATATCCTCATCACGGTCATCGCGTCCATTGCATTTCTGATCGTGCTGGGCGCGCTTGACCTGACCAGTCCGGAAACCTGGGGCGCGATTGCCTACATGCTCTTTTTCATCATTCGCGTGCCATATTACGGGCTGAGCGAGATCGCGTGGAATGGGCAGACCCTCGGCAAGCGATTGATGAAGATTAAGGTCGTGTCCTACGATGGCCGGTCTCTCAAGGTGCATGCGCTCGTGGTGCGCAACCTTATGAAAGAGGCTGAGATCTTTCTGCCCGCGACCCTGGTCCTCGTGCTTGATGCCTCAGAGCCTGCATTTACACTTCCCGCATTGATCTGGATTATTGGCACCTGCCTTGTGCCACTTTTCAACAAGAGACGGCGCAGATTGGGCGATTTGATCGCGGGAACCTATGTGATCCATCTTCCACAGCCGGTTCTGTTGCAAGACGTGTCAAAACTGTCTCTGCGACGCCCCAAGACAAAGCAAGAATTCTCCTTTCTGTCGCACCAGCTTGATCACTATGGCGCGTTTGAATTGCAAACACTGGAAGAACTGCTGCGCGCGCAGACGTCTCGCATGCCCTATCAAACCGGCAAGACCTACGCCGATACGCTTGCTCAGATCGTTGAGAACATCCGCCGCAAAATCGACTATCCCGATAAGATCACCGAAGACCAGCGACTGCAGTTTCTGCAAGCGTTCTACAACGCGCAACGCGCCCATCTTGAACAGCGCCAATTGTTCGGTGAACGGCGCTCGGACAAGTTTTTTGACGAAGATGACAGCAAAGAGACGTCTTGATCTTGTTGACAAACCCGGAAATTCACAGCGCAATGGGCGCAGCGGTGAAATAGCAAATCACATCATCCAAAAGGCCGCTGCAGTATAGATACAGGACAGTTCATGACAGACACATCCGCCAAACCATCCGCCCAATCCCTGGGCGTCGGATCCATTATCGCAGAGAGCTTTTCCATTCTCTTCGGCAATCTGGTGACAGTGATCATTTTGGGCTTCGTACCGATGTTTTTCAGCACGTTGATCAGCGGCTTTTTATTGGGGTGGGGTGCGGTTTTGGGCACCGATCCAGACGTATTCCCCTCGACCTTTTCGGTTGTCCTCTTCGTGGTCGATATGATCATTCAGATGAGCATCTACGGCCTGATGGTCGCGTTGATTGTGCAAATGGCCTATGACGTCAAGCTCGGGCGCAGCCCCAGCATTGGTCGCTATATCGGCCCAGCGCTCAAGACGCTCGCGCCGGTTCTGATCGTGTCGCTCATAGTGTTCGTTCTGGTGGGCATCGGCTTTGTGGCGCTGATCGGCCCCGGGCTTTGGATTTACGCCGTCTTCTGCGTCATTGTTCCGGCCATTGTCATCGAACGCGCAGGCTTTGGCGCGATGCGCCGGTCGGCGGCGCTGACCAAAGACTTCAGATGGGCGATCGTTGGTCTTTTGATCGTGGTTTGGATCTGCGCGCTTTTATTGGCCATGGTCTTTGGCATCATCGTCACCTTGGCCTTGTCGGTCACCGGCGGCGGTTTCTTGTCTGGCCTATTGGCCGTGATCCTGCTGGTAGCGATGTTTGGATTTACGTTTTCGCTGTGTGCGATCTCGGTGTCGCTCTTCTACGCGCGCTTGCGGGAGATCTAAGAGGGCGTCGGTGTGGATCAGTTGGCCTCGGTCTTTGAGTAACCAGATCCATTTTTGCAAGGCCGTTAGAGCCGCTCATCCGATAGGGCGATAAGCATCGACAAACAGGCGTGCTCGGCATCGTCGCGGTTGAGCGTTTTGCCTGCGTTCCAGGCAATGGACAGAGCGCATTTCGCGGCCGCCCACGCCAATTGCCGCTGTGGGTCTATGTGAAGGCGGGAGGCGATGATCTGAGCCATGTGTCTGGCGCGATCTGGATAGCGCACAGTAGCATCAGAGCCGTGAGGATTGCGAAAGCTATTGGCCATTTCAAACCCTGGGTCGCCAATCAAACCTTTGGCATCAATGAATTTGACACCGTCTTTGGTCAGGATGGCATTGTCATGATGGACATCACCATGCAGAGGACGGGCTTGCTTAGGATCTGCGAGGAGATCTTTGGCAAGCTCGGTCGCACGGGCCATGTCTTGTCTGAGAGGACTCGGACAATTCGGACCGAAGTCCAGTGCGAAAAGATCCCGGAACTGTCGATTGAGCGTGACCATCCCACCAAGGTCTTGTGGCAGAGCATCATGAAGCTGTGCGATCCCTTCAATCAGCAAAAGGTTGGCTTTGGCGTCGTCCCCGGCGCGACTGCTATCTCCCAAGCTTGGGCCCTCCAGATACCGCCTTAGACTCGCGTCTATTTGCTTTGC
>ERZ1740059.2012-NODE-2012-length-10149-cov-7.393996_pt1 | contig 10149 bp, 9 predicted proteins | sample MGYA00581744_ERZ1740059 | MGnify/ENA primary metagenome ERZ1740059 (study PRJEB43018, sample SAMN04849738) | marine metagenome | isolation source: floating plastic debris | place: Pacific Ocean | collected 2008-08-28 | study: EMG produced TPA metagenomics... | reverse complement strand
ACGGATACCAAAATGCCCGCATCCAAGACCGAAGGTAAATGTGCTGGCAACACACCCAACACTTTGATCTTAGCCAATAGGCCGAGAAGCGATTGTACCTGAAACCTGAGAGAAATTTGGATATATTATAAAAATGTGACAGGTGATAATGCACAACGCAAAGTAATATCTCTAAGGGAATATTCCCCTGGAACCTGAGGTGTCAAGGAAATATCAATCTGAAACTTGAGCTGCAATGGAGAACTTTCAACTGGAACCTGAAAGTACTCCTGATAAAAGAGGCAGTATTTTGTATTGTGCATTGCCTGCTGTTGCCTTTATACCTTATAGAACAATTTCTCAGGTTCCAGGGAGCACAATTTAGCAATGTGTCTGCCCGGGGGTGTCTGATGTAAAATTATAAATGTTTAGTACATTCCTTTCTTATTTAGGCACCAGCTCATGCAGTGATGGGCCTAAACGGAGAAATTCTTGTAGTGGACAGCTTGCGATGTGCGGTTGCTGTGTTTGATAAGAATGGTGTATACATCCGGGATATTGGATCCACAGGTAGGAAAGTAAATATCGTGTCTTTTGATCAATTATTATTGGCGTCAAGATAGTAGTTGGGATTGATAGTCTCGATTTGGCTTCAGGTTTTGTTCCATGGTCTTCCGTGTTGGTTCAACCCAGTGCGTTGGATAAATCATTGTAGTCGGGTATCGGTATTGATTTGGAGCCATGCCTATGCCTATGAAATGCATGCAGGTAGGGTACTTATGAAACTTTGAATGAAGTCGGTGAAGCAAATGTCAAGTCTCAACAAGTGTACCCCACTCACGATCATTAAATATACACGCTGCGCAGAAAACTTGTAAACTATGAGAAAAGTTGCCTAATAGAAATATAGAAATAATATCAAGCTATTTTCCATAATGGGCCTATGATTAAGACGTTTCTCATTACCTCACTTTCAGGGGAGCTGAAGAAACCGAGTGGTTTGGCGATAGATCAAAGTTGCGGAGTCATCGCTGTTACTGACTGGTCTGGTGATCAAGTTATTCTCTTCTCTTATACCGGCAGCAGGATCGGCAGCATCGGGGGATTCAAATGTCCTCACAGTGTGGCAATCAATGACAACCATCGTATGGTCGTAACAGACTGCTGGAACAATCAAGTCAAAGTGTTCAGCTATGATGCAACTGAGTAAATGACACCTAGACTGAGCGATCAGTCTGTTCCTGGCGAAATGTACTGACAAGCCCCCCCCCTCCGCCGGTGCGTATCAGTACATTTTGCCAGGAAAAGTTTGATTTTGTCAGTCTAAATGACCCCTTGTAACTTTATTTTGCTATTTATGACCACACCAGTATGTAACCACCACAGAATTTTATGGTAGATGTTTAATTCTTATAATGATATCTTAATGAATAAATATAGCAGAAAGGAGTATGTCCGGCAAGTGTAGTAATAAAAGTGGCATATTTTGAACATTCTACTTTGCGGCCTCACAGGTTCATGTTGAATTTGGATATTGGCTCTTTAATAACCATCTTTTCTGGTCCAGCTTTGACAAATTTATAATTGTGTAACAGTGCGGTAATAAATTGTGGAGTTGTTTTTGATACCAAAAACCTACATCACTATCTGTACCTACCTTCACTGTAATGATGATCGCACCAGGATATGCCAGCAAAAATTATATATCAGATCGGTGTCAGCTCCCTCATCTGACTAACTGAGGCCTTAAAAAGGAAACCCCTCATGCCGCATCTGGAATTTTGGAAATAAATTATAAATTCCCTGCCTCACATAAATTTCAACAAAGACTGTGTATTTACCTCATTTTATTGCAAAATTTTAAAAAAGTGCCTCATGGCTCGGTATCGCCTTCGATGACACAGATCTTAAGCTTCAGTTTTTCTTGCCTTATAGTCATACACAAAGTTCAATTGTCAAATTCACAGACGTCAATATTTTATTTTAAGTATTTGATTTTTGAATTTCACTTTCGTAATTAGCTAAGATTTGTAAACCTATAACGATAATAACAGCAATTTAGCAAATTTGTGATTATCAAAATTTAAATTCCGAAGACTGCTTTTTCTCCTCAAGCGTAAGTACTTGGATAAATGGTGTTGATTTAATTTAAGCAGTAATTTTGGAGATTTTAGAGTAATGAACTAGAAAATAACCGAAAGTCATTGCAGTGGGATTAGAATGTCAGCGTAGTAATCAATAATTTCATGTTTTCACCCAGAGACGTTTTCCTAAAATTAATTAGCAACCGCTCGCGCTCGTAGGGGGGGATGTCAGAGTCTGAGTGCTCAGAGTAAACTCAGCACAGTGTTCGTCAGTTACCCGCCATGATCAGTATACATGTAGTGTATAATAATCTGCTACAAAGGTATATTTGCCATGAATCCATACAACAAAACTGTTTTTTATCAAATTTTCAGAAAGTATATTGTTGTTTTCAGTGAATCGTGAATCAATGTTACAAAGTTGCCCATGTGGTAATAAAATTACACTAACCACGATGTTAAGGATGTTATACTGGCAGTTATTACAATAAACCACATAGCCTTAGGATTTGAGGCACCCAGTAAAAATAATGACATTCAGTTATATGAAACTTCAAATTTTAGAGATAATTAAACAAGTCTGAGGCTTATTATGGAATAGCGCATCAATGATGCCAACAAATAAGTTCCTGCAGTGAACATCCCATCCCTCATTTTATTCCTTTATTCCGTAATGGCATCATCGACAGACGGCATCTGCAAAAGCAATGAAACTGACCCCATTAGCGGGCAAACCTACCATGATATAACTGTGAAGTTTGTTCAAGCGTTCTTTGAACTAGCAGATGTTGAACAATTCAGGACATTCCCAACGAGACAACCATTTGAGGAAGCATCTAAAAACATCATATTGGATCTGCTAAAAAGTGTATCTGCGACTCTGGGAATATCGCTTTGTCTGCTTGAAGCTGGAAGCACTGCAGAATATGTCCCTGCTGTGAGTACCAAACACTGTGAAATGCTAGGGGTGCAGGATTTGAGTAAGATGCACTTTGCCATTGAGAGGGATATCATGATAGTTGCAAAGATAGATGAGCTCTTGCCAGAAACTGAGTGTTACCATGTGCAGCAAGTATCAAAAGGGTCATGTTTTGTGAATATTCATGTAGTTAGGGAGCAGGGGAAAACAGCATCCCTTCCAGACATTCAGTTCTATCACGCAGACACTTATGGTAAGCGCGAAAGCTTTTACTCTGCAAAGAAATTTTATGATACATATTTTGAAGCCTTAAAATCAGCCATACCAGATCTTCCTGCTCAAACTTTCTGCAGTCTTCACTCGCTCGAAGAGCATGGCCCGGCCATCAGCGGTAAATTTGAGATTACAGAATCTTGGGAATATGGACACATGTTTGTTTTGCACGGAGACACTGCTTACAATGATACTGAGGAAGTGGTCGCAAAACAGTGCCTGGTTGACATAGTCCCAACACTAAGGTTGAATTCATGGCCAGACTTCCTGGATGAATGGAGGCACAGAGAACGAATATGGCCATCTAGCAAGATGATAAACGAAATAGTCTCTAAGGGCCTACTTCTAGTATGCAAACCAAGAGATATGCAAATAGAAAAGTATCGACATGCGGACTGGCGATTGTCATTTTCCGAGGCTGAGGTTTATCTTGTTTCAAATCGCGATGCCCCCTGCAAGCAGCATGCACAAAGGATCTTCAAGTACATTATCAAATACATGACAAAAACCAACCCTTCCGGAGAAGAGCGCATTATCAACAGCTACCATTGTAAGACTGTCCTGCTGTGGGCCTGTGAGAAAGTGGAACCTGATCAGTGGAGCTGGAAGAATCTCGGCATGCGTGTCTTAGGTAGGAACCATTAATAGCTTTCTGACTATTCATTTGGCTCCTTTCACTCAAGCAGCCACTGTACAAAGAGATTTGGTTATTACACAAGAAAACATGATGATGAATTTGGTCGACGATTCAATATAAAATCCATCCAGCAACAATTGGATTGGATCTATGAAAACTTTGGTAACTTTGGCAGCGCTGTTGATACTGGGCCATGAATATAAACTAATATGCTGAATTACCTGAGTTATAAAATTTATAATTGGACGGTTTCATTCATTATTATGTTATACATTAATGCTGGCTAGAAGAGTGTTAATGCCGATGCTGGTACACCAAAGTTGTCGAAGACTGGATGCCATATTGCTGCTTACAAAAATTATTTCATTTTTCTCCAGGGTTACTTGATGATTTGATCACATGCATAACAAGAAGAACCTGTCCGCACTACTTTTTGCCTACAATTAACTTGTTCACTGACATTAACTCAAAAGCGCTTGAGAATGTTGCTGTGGATTTGCAGGGATTTAGACACACCTTGGATGTGCAAAGTCAGATAGTTGGCAAGGAGCCCCTGCTTCCAAGGTCAGAAATGTCCATACTGGCAGATCATGGCATTCAACCATTTTATGTGGAGCCTGAACATGATATGTATCATTTCGGTTTTGTTGGTCACAAATTTAAATCTTATGTTTCTCCTCTTGAGGAAGATTCCATTCAACTTTTGCGCATGTCATTGCAATATGAGGACGGATATGCAGAAGCAGATGTGGCGAAAATAGCTGCGCATATGGACAAACATCTCAGGCTTGCAGATGGAAATGGCGGCGTCTATATTGCAGATAGGTTGGTCCTGACAGATATAATTCCTTTGGATGAGCTTCCCAAACAGTCTACCTATCATAAACAGAGAGAGTTCAGACAACAAGCCGGCATGAGATTCGATTGACCTAGATAAAATAATGTGCTTAAAGTTCAAAAGAATAATATTATTTCCTAATGAAGGCCAATAACAAGCTTTAATTGTGATGAATTTTTTGCTATCATAGTTTGACCCCAGCAGATGGCGAGGAGTGAAAATTTCAGCTGGCCCTCAACTCTATGTAAAGAGCAGCATATAAATAACAATAACGGAACCAAATCGTGTAGTTGCAAAATGGTAAATATTTTTGAGTTGCACCCTCCTCACTCTAGTGGGATAACTTCTTATACAGCAGAAAAAAATTTAAATAGTCAAATGATAGTGTTAGGGGTGTTAATGGTACAACACACCACATTATATCTTATATAAACTTTTATATATTCAGCTGCATTTATTTTATTATATTTTTATCTAGCCCATAGCTTGCTCACTGATATATGAGTGAATGAACTAAAGTCTAGCTGACAAACTTCCACAGCCTCAGCTTAAAGCAGTCGACCTAAATTTGACCCCATTTCCGGTTTTGGACCAACATGACGGAATTGTGCCATTATTTCTACCCAAAAACTTGGTTTGCATAAATTTAGATTTTCAAAACCCTAACATATCTGTATCAAATTACCATGGGAATATAATTTAAAGCCCATGTTGCATCTTCATGATAATTTGCTGACTTACCTAAATGATTTTTCTTCATAGCAACATTCAACAGGCCGGTCATTGGTCAAAACTTGAGGTGTGTGACCAATGGTGCTCACTTTCAAAAAAATTTTGAATACTTTAATCCGGATGCTGTAATAAACACTTCAAGTGACGATGAACATTTTTCTCTTCACTAGTTTTCAAATTTATTTGCTGCAGATGTTTATTTACACTTGGCTCTAATAGCTATGTATAATTACCCAAAAAACAGATTTTGCTGTCCCCATGGCCAGCAAATCAGTCCGTAGCTGCTTGAAAATTCTAAAATGATAAAAATTGAAATACAAAGTATAAAACAAAGTCACCCTTATACTGGGTGTTTGCGGGTCCTTATTATATACCAGTAGTATTAAACAAAAATTTGGGGATGAGGCCCCAATTATGGTTAAATACCTAAGCTAGACACTATAGCGTTGGGCAATGGCATTGTCACGGATGTTATAGATCCTCCTGCCTTGGTATCATGTTCCATGAAGCCTGTCACAATCAAAAATGTCCTGTTTTGACCGATATAATATCATACTGCAGTCAGTTTTAGAGTCTCTGAATTTACTCACAAACGTACACCTCAGTTATACCGCTGCATCGAAGCTGCTCTGTCCCTGAAACAACAAAAATAAACACCATTAAAAATGATAATGCAAATTTAACCCACTTAATGTGTACTTAAACCTACTTAATGTGTACATGTGTGTTGCAGAGATGGTATGGTCACTAGGACTGGTGAAGGAGCAAATGTAGGGCATGTTTCTGTGTTTTTATGCAACCTCGAATATCAACAGAGTGAGATTACAAACATTTGAAGAGGGTACGCAGCAAATTTTTTAAAAATTTTCACAAATAGAATAACCTAAACCCTAGATGTTTGACCATACAGCAGTAGGTGATCATTAACCACTAATATTTTTTTTTATCTCCAAAAATGTTGTTTGTTCTCGGATCTATCAGTGAGTTTGATGACATCAAACTACTCGCTGGACTACTCATGTTGCTTTGCAAATATGGTTATTGCTCTCTGACAGCGCAGAGTGAGTAGATTTTTATTGTTCATCCATGGTGCACAATAACTCAAAATTTAATTGAATAAGGACTACGTCAATGACTCGCGATGATAAAACAACAGATAAGCAGATCCGCTGGCATTATGAGTTTGCAACTACCTTAATTATCGAGAGAGTGTTAGAGCTCACCATTTTCTTCTGTGAGTGGTCCAATGCATGGTTAGGATCCATCTAAGACCTTCCCTATTAAGCAGGCTAGTCCGGATTACTCAGCAGAAGTTGTGTTGGCATGTCACAGCTTGTCAACAGCCTTTGTGAACTTGGCTGTATGGTCTCAAGTATGGACTTAGTTGAAGTTACATCAGCCATGCTTGCCTGCTGATGACTAGTAGGAGTAGTGCAAGCGTTTGGCGCAAAGGTATCGACAACCTGGGTGGTTGGCAGGAGTGTGGCAGGCAGGCTAGTCTGTAGAGCTGAGCTAACATCCTGTGTGGTTTGTACAGGTGTCAAAACAAGAATGGTGGGCTGCTTAGAAGAGGAGACAATAGATGGGGTGCTCTTCACAAGTGTGTGAACAAACTGCAATATTAGAAAACAAAATACAAAACAAAAAATATGAGCTATCCAAAATAAATAAATACAGCTATTTACCTCTGTCTTTCGTCTTTTAATAACTCAAGTTGCCTCCTCATTAAGCGAGAGAGCATAATCCAAAGTCTGCTCCCAATTACTGGTATCATGATTATGGTATGAGTAGGAGGAATCCGCTGTTACGCAGATTGCAGATCTCTTACTTACTACTGCTACTGGTCTGGAGTGAACAAGAAATTTGACACGACAAGACTCAATGGATTATGCAACCTGGAAAACTACACATTTTTATACAGCTTACTTACCTCTCTATGCTCTCTGGCAACCATCTCCATCTTGCTGTTATTAGTGATCCTCTGATAGCATGCTTTATGGATATGTGTACCAGTATGAAGGACTTAGAAGGTAGATTTTTACATCAAGTTATACAACGGGGCAAACAACTTTTCGAAAAACTGTCCTTTGTTCGCTCTGCTTGCTTGGGTGGGCAAAGGCTGAGTGCTCAGAGGAGGCCTAAGGATGAATATTTTACATGAAAGTTAAACATACCTCTGCACTACCAACACCAGATTGTGGATGTGCAGCAACAGTAAGTCGGTCCGCAGCTGGGGGATCCAAAGGCCTAGTTGAGGAAATTGCCTCACCAATCACAGGAACCTCCACATGATGGTCAATGTTATCAGCAGGTTCTGTTTTAACAGCTATCATAACTGTGTCATTATCTGCACTTGAGTTTTTGTCTTTGTTAGTGTGCCCAGGAGTTGGAGTTCCATTACCAGTATTTTGGATGTCAGGACACGAAGCAGTGTACCGTTTTGCCATTGATCTGGCAGCGCTTTCGAGCACACGGAACTTTTTACTGGCGTCACAAGAGCCATGCATCGCCGCCCACTGACCACTAATTTGCCAAGGCAGTGCATAAGTCTCTTGTCCCTTTGTACAGTAGCTTTGCTGGTCTTTGATACGAGTCTGCAAGAGACAATTATTTTTTATCGGTTTTGTATATCAAACCAGGCTTTAAAAGATAAGGTAAGCCCGTTGCAAACAAGTGCCTGAAATCGACTCAATGCTCAAGCAAAACACCAACTTACTCTTGAAATCTGTTGATGATCACTGTCATAATGCAACAAATCATACTGAGTTGATATCATTCTGGCCAGCCACAATGAGTTGGAAAATTATTTCAGTAGGCCAATGTGACTTTGGCGCGGCTTGGGAGGCATCCTCTGACTTGAAAACGTCAAACGTCTTAGCGTAGATCATACATTTTTCTGATAATAATAAGTTAGCTCAACCCATGCACATATCCATCATGATTCCTTTTGAAATCTCCTGGGCGAGCATACCGACATATATGTATATTTAGGATGTCAAGTGTGAAAAAATCAACTGAAAAATATCCTTTTAACATCCTGAAATCTGCAATAACATGAGCTTTAAGTTAAGACTTACCTCTTCGCGAGCTTCTTGGGTCTTGTCAGAGTAAATCTCTAGTTCCAAATCTGTAGGTTTACTTTCAGAAAAGTCAAATTCATCCGCTAAAGGATTTTGAGGTTGCACATGTGCCTGATTGACAATAGTTTGAGGTACATGTATTATACGCATATGCTCAACTAGATCATCAGGCTGTTCATGCTTAACCATTGCACCTGTGGAAATCGCTGAGTGTGTAGGCGTGGGGATTCCCTCCGCCAAGTCGAGATCATTGAGGGTAAGGTTGTGAGCAGGTTGTGTCGCTGTGACACAAGTTAGATGCTCAGGCTTAGGCCGAGTAGTACTTTTATGAGCCTGAGCACCATCCTTTTTTGGACCTGTGTAAAGAAACATAATGCTTTTTGTCAACGGAAAGCGATCAATTGTTAGCCCAGGGAAGGGGGGGGTGGGTACTTGACCAAAATCTACCAATAACCTCAGCCGTTTTTTAAGTTTTAGGGGTGTTTTTGACCAGCTGTACCTGCACAGTGAGATCTTAAAATAGGCAATGTGTTCACAAATCACCAATTGAAGAGGGGTCGTGGAGAGGTAATTTGATTCTTTTTGCAGTTTTAATGCTTATTTGGTGAGATTTTGCATCAAAAGTGGCAAGTGAAAAGGGAAGCTAAATTCATCTGGTAAAGCAGTGGAATGGGGTGAAACCCTCATGTAGTGGCTGAGCCTATTGGTAGATTTTGGTCAAGTCCCCCCCTGTGGGAACATTATAGAACATTAAGATGAACAAAGTCCCTGTGAGGGTGGATATTGACATTAGTTGTACAGCCGCAATTTTTCTAGCTGAAGGTGTGATGTCATCGGGACAACTCCAATAGCCCATAAAACTTAAAATTCAACTAGCCATAATTTCTAACAGGATGTTCAAAGCGTCTTCAAATTTGGACCACAGATGTAAAGAGACATGGGGAATTCAGCAGTCACTTGACTCTATGCCACCCCCGCTTCCCCAAATCTTTAATGCCACCATTGCTCAGAGTATGAATGCATATGTCCAATGAAGGGAAAGTTCATTGGTATGTCTCAGAAAAATGTTATGTCAAGGATCCATTGGTAAGCCTTTGTGATGCTCCATACACATATGCAAGTGAAGAGGGCATATGTTCTTTATTCGCAAACTCATGCAGTTTGGCTATACTGTAGCTATCACAGAGGAAAAAAGTTTTATACCTTTGATAAGCTTCTTGCACTGTCGATCCAGAGCGTTTTTTATTTTCTCAGATACACCCTGATGAATGGTTAGAAACTCAGGTACAGCACTATACTTAGATTTTCGCATCCCTAACAATACCATTATGTATCCCATGCTGTGCGCTGCATCCATCTACAACCAAGAGAGAGAAAATGAGCCCCTGGATAATTTAGTACAGCTTGATAAGCGTGTCTGATATAAAGACAGGAAATAAATGATGCACCATACCCTAATAGATTCTTAAGGAATTAGTGTGTCAGGCCTACTGAGTTTAGATACGTCGATTTACAGCTGAAAAGTTGTGTGAGCAGCATTAAAGGGATTCCAAACTTTCAAAATCAGTTTTTTCTAAACAAACCCTAATTGCCCATTTGTGTCACAC
>ERZ1740059.2011-NODE-2011-length-10151-cov-3.480983_pt1 | contig 10151 bp, 8 predicted proteins | sample MGYA00581744_ERZ1740059 | MGnify/ENA primary metagenome ERZ1740059 (study PRJEB43018, sample SAMN04849738) | marine metagenome | isolation source: floating plastic debris | place: Pacific Ocean | collected 2008-08-28 | study: EMG produced TPA metagenomics... | reverse complement strand
CACCATGCCCCACCGAAAGTCGTTCGCGGTCGCCTTATTGTTTCGCAAGGCGGGCACACTGATCTCGCTCGTCAGTCCGCGGATGGTCAGGATGTCCCAGGTGTTGTTGATCCCGACCACGTTCTGATCGCGCAGCGTCAGGTCCTCGTACACCATCGAGTACTCGGTCCCGCCGACCCGGATGCCCGTGTCGAACCCCTCGACCGTTAGCGAACGGACCATCCCCGGCCCGCGGTCGCTCCCGCCGAGTTCCACACCGATCAAGCCCGCGCCATCCCCCGACCGCACCGTCACGTTCCGGAGGCCGCCCGTGTTGTTTTGGTGGAGCTTGAGCCCGATGGCGCCCGCATTCTGATTCCCGACATCGATCGTCACGTCATAGATCGACGAGATGAACTGATTGGCACTGAAACCCGTCGCGGTGCGCATGGAGAGCGCAACCCGGGCATTGGCGGGATCCGTGAAATCACCGCCTTCGCCAGTGTCCGTTCGGTTGTCGCGCAGACGGATCACGGTCGTCGCCTCGTTCTCCCCTTGCAGCACGACACGCGATTCGGGGAATGCCACCGTGTCCGAGATCAGATACGTGCCCGCGGGCAGGTAGACGATCTTGGCCGAGGCGCCAGCCGGCCTGGGCGCCGCGAGCGCATCGTTCAGCGCGGCGGTGTCGTCCGCCATCCCGTCGCCGACCGCGCCGAACGCCGTGACGTCGATCACGCCCGAGCCCGCGGGGAACGCGAGCTGCGCCGAAGCAGCACACGCCGACCAGACGATCGCGATAGCCGTCCGAGCCACCGACCAGGTAATCCCTCTGCTCCAGTCTGTCCGCGGCATCGTCGCCCTCCTGAGCCAGCCCCCGACGATGATCTCATGGTTCGCGTCCCGGCCGCCTCCGGAGGCGATCCAGAGCTGTCGTGACACTACGCCCGACTAATCAATATCCGGCCAGCGCAGGGCTGGCCGGTTTTGCGGTGATTCGTTGTGCGACTTCAGATGATCGGGTCGGTCCGTGCTCAGGCGGTCTGAGCGAGCTGAGGCCCATCCAGCCGCGTGGTTTCGACGCGGTTTCGGCCCGTGGTTTTGGCTCGGTACAACGCCTGATCCGCCTTGGACAGCCATTCGTCGGAGTCCGGGCCCTCGCCGCCGTCGCAGCCGGCGACGCCCAGGCAGCACGTGACCGTTCGCTCCGGGTGCTTCAACCAGTTGGTCTGCTCGAGGGTTGTGCGGATGCGGTCGCACAGCACCTGCGCCTCTTCGGGCGAGGTATCCGGCATAACGATCACGAACTCTTCGCCGCCGTAGCGGCACGCGATGTCGCTTGCCCGGCTCGAGTTCTGCACGATCTCCGCCACCTCTTGCAGCACGGCGTCGCCCGCCGGATGCCCGTACGTGTCGTTGATCGACTTGAAATGATCCACGTCCAGCATCGCGATCGACAGCGGCCGGCCGTGGCGCTTCGCCGTCGCGATCGCTTCGGGCCAGCGTTGGTCGAAGTGGGCGCGGTTGTAGAGCCCGGTCAGCCCGTCCACCTGCGCGCGCTTGGCCAGCATGTCGAGGAGCTGATGCACCCGCAGCGCCGACCGCACACGCACTTTCAGTTCTGTCAGGTCGAACGGCTTGGTCACGTAGTCGACCGCGCCGAGATCAAACGCCGTGACTTTGTCGTGCGGCGATTGCAATCCGCTGAGCACGATCACCGGGAGGTGCAGCGTTCGAGGATCGTCTTTGAGCGCGCGCAGCACTTCGAAGCCGTCCATCTCGGGCATGTCCAGGTCAAGGAGCACGATCGCGGGCGTCCGGTCGCGGGCCAGCTCAAGCCCCGCCTCGCCCGACGTCGCCTGCACCAACTCCAACGGCTCGCTCCGCAGCCGCGCCTGCAGCAATCGGTGCACATCGATCGAATCATCGATCACAAGCACCAACGGGCGCGTTTCGGATTCGTGTATGCTCGACTGCGTCATGCTCGCCGTCGCCTCCAATGCGGCCGTCGTTGCCGACCTCGCGCCTGTCACGGCGCGCCCGCGTGCCTCAGTCTCTCAAGCCGCGACGCGGCCGCACAGGTTCACCAACCGCTCGAAGTCTTCAGAAGCCGCCTCAACACGTGCGGTCAACGCCGTGTCCGAGGCCTCCGTCAGCGCGTGCTCCAATCGGCCCGCCACCTGACCGATCGGGCTGAACCCGTATCCCGGGGCCGCGCCCTTCAGACGATGGGCCTCCATCCGCACGTACTCCAGTTCCCCCGATTCCCAGGCCTCCTGCAGCTTGGAAACGCGCTCCGACAGCTCTCCCACGAACAGCTCGATCAGATCGAGCATCTCGGGATCGTGCCCAAACTCGCTCTTCAGCGGCTCATCGCCAGACTGATTGCCGGGCTCGTTGTGCGGCTCGTTCTGGTCTTCGTGCGGTCCGGGCATCGAGACACCTCCAAGTGTCCCAGTATGTCGGCACGAACCGCCCCCCAATCCAGTACCAGCTCCGCCGATCGTCCCATTTCCCCCACAAGAAGTGATCCGCCAGGGCGCCGATATCGGTCCAGATCGGCCGTAACCGGTCTGTGACCGTCCCCCCGCGGCCGCTCAGCCGTCTCCCTCCAGACACAGCATCCGCAGCCGATAACCGTTCCGTGTGGACCGCATCGACCAGACAAAGTCACCGATGACATCCGTCACAGCCTCGGTCCGCGGCAGTTCATCGATCCAAGCCGACGCGCCGAGGAACACGAGTCGGTCCTCGGCGCTCATGTCCATCGCGTCGGCAAAGGCTTCCGCCTGATCGATCGAACGCTTGGCATCGAACGCCAGCCACTCCAGCGTCCGGCCGAGGTCCACGTAACCCGATGCCACGCCCGAACCGTTCATGACGTCCATCGCCTCCATGAAAGAATCTTGTTCTGCCAGCGATCCCTCGCCGCCCGCACCGCCGCCGGAACGGATCGCGTCTTCCACCGTCGCGGTCGTCCCGAGATACAGCCAGCCGCCGCTGACGGCGCCTGATTGACCTTCCATCTCCAGATCAAAGATCGTCACGCCCGCGAAGTCGCGTGGTGTCGCATTCGCGAAGCCGCCGAGCAGCGAGAGTGTGTTTGCGACCACGTCCTCGTTCGAGACCCGGGTCGCGAACAACTGACTCGCGCCGATCTCGGCGAACGGTTCGTCGAATCGGGAGACCTGGTAGAACTCCGGACCGATGGCGTTCAACACCGGCTCGGCGATCCCCCGAGCCTGTTCGAGAAAGAACGCCGCCTGTTCGCGCTGATCTTCCGGCAGGTTGCTCAGCACCCGAACAATCAGCGGGATCACCTCGCGGAACTCGACACGGCCGCGCGAGCCCGCCGCCGCGCCCGCCCGCACAAACGCCGGGGGCGACAACGTGCCCGAGTCCTTCGCGGCCAATGCGAACAAACCATCTTTCGTGTCCATCTCGACGTGCGCGGCCATCGCCAGAGGTCCGTCCGCGGCATCAAGATCGAAGCTCAGGCTGATCGACTCCACGTCCCGAAGACCGAGCACTTCGGCAAACACACGGCCGTCCAAGCCGTCCAAGTCCTCGAAGAGCGTCATCCATCCCTCACGGATCGGATCCATCCGCAGCACGACGAACGCCTCGGCGTCCGCCGGGTGCGATGCCAACGCCTCGGAGACGTCCGCAGCATCACCGATCGTGCCACCCCGGCGTTCGCCCATCGCGGCCTCCGCGGCGTCGATCGCCACGTCCGCGTTCTCACTCATGACGTACGCCGAGCCGATTCGTCCGAACGTGACGGACCCTGAACGCTCGGTGTCTTCGTCCCATTCGTCCCAGTCGTTCGCGCCTTCGTCAGCCTCGCCGCTCTGCGTCACGGTGATCAGCTCTACATCACCGACGAGTATCTCATCGAACGTCACCGTCCCCGCCTCGATCGCGTCGTCCAGCAAGCGATCGATGGCCTCCTCCGCGGCGTCGATCTCATCCCCGAAGTCTGCCCACACCACCGATGCGACGCCGCCCTCGAATGACAGCGGCTCGCCGGGCTCGCGGATATCAACAATCGCGATGCCCGCCGCTCCGCTCGGGCGCGGTAGTTCGTCCAACTCCAGATCCAAATCCGCAGCACGCTCTTCCCACGCTTCGCGCACATCAACGAAGCGTGCGTCGAAGAAGCTCGCGAGCTCCTCGTCGTCCATAAGCCTGCGGAGTGTCGTCCCCTCCGCCGGATCCAGGAACGCCGAAGCCGAGGGCACATGCACAACCATCCACGCGTCCGCCGGAGCAACCGTAAGAATCGTCGGCTCGGCCTGCGCGGCTGAAGCGACAACGCCCAACCCACCCGCGACCAACACACCGGCCGCCCGTACCGTCATCGCTGCACGCATCAAAGAAGTCCTTCCGATCCAGATATCACTGAACTAAAACATTCATCAACCAACTCACCCGCCCGCGCCGCTCGCGTCGTCCAGCATCGGCGGTGTTCCGAACACCTTCCGCGGCGGGGCCGCCAAGTAGCTGTGCCCCGAGTTCGGGTTTTCCTTGTCGAACGCGAACGCGTCCCGGTTGCGGATAAAGTCGCGCACGTACCGGGCGGGAATCGCAAATCCGAGTCCCTCGCCGAACGGGATCTTCATATTCGCCACGCCGATGACCTCGCCCTTGTTGTTAAACAGCGGCCCGCCCGAGTTCCCCGGATTGATCTGCGCCGTCGTCTGGATGTACGTCAGTCCGTCGAACGAACGCTGCGTCGTTGCCACCACGCCCGTCGAGAGCGTCCGCTCGAGGCCCAACGGCGCCCCGATCGCGAAGACTTCCTGACCCGCCGCGAGTGTTTCCTCGCCCTGCACGTACACCGTCGGGAACGCGCCGCCGTCCGGGTGCTCCAGCTTGATCAGCACCAGATCGAGGTGGTTGTTCACGGCGATCAGTTCCACGTCTTCGATCAGCAGCCGCCGCAGCTCGCGTTCGCCCTGCTCGAACACCGTCGCCCGCAGCCGGGTTTCGCCCTGCACCACGTGCGCGTTCGTCACGGCGTAGCCGGCCGGATCGATGATGAACCCCGAGCCGATCGAGCCCGGCGTGCCCACTTTGATCACGGCGCCGCCGTAGAGCTCGCCAAGCGCTTTCGGCGTCCGCTCGGGCAGGTCCGCAGCCGTTCGGTAGAGCGACTCTTCGCTCACGTCCGTTACCGCGTCTTCGGCCGCGCGCTCGATGGACACGATCTCCGCCCGGGGCGCCTCCAGCACCGTGAACCCGAGGTCCAGCCAGATCGTCTCGGACGTTTCTTTGAGGACCGGCGCCGTCACGACGCGCCCGTCCTCGAACGTCACCACGGTAGGCCCCGAAGCAGGCGCCGAGGAAGCCATCACGGTCGATGCCATCACCGCCGAAGCCGACAGCCCGGCGGCCGCCACGATCCCTGCACAACGTCGTTTCCAGTAACCCACAATGACCTCCTGATCGGCCGGACCGCCACCCACCCAACGTTTGCCCATACAGTCTACGGACGGCACGGGCCCGCGATGCGACCGCCGCATCGCACATCTAACGCATCACGCGGCGTCCCACGGTCCTTCCCGCCGCGTAGCTCATAAATCACCAAGGAGCACACCATGCGTCTCACTCGTCAGACCGTTCTCACAGCCATCGTGACCGGCGCTTGCACGGCGGCCGCCGCGGCACAGCCCGACGAATCGCTCGCCGCCTACTTCGGCTTCGATCAGCCCCACACACTTGTCATCGACGACGATTGCGGCCCGGTCGTCCACGCCGATTTCAACGCCGACGGCCGCCCCGATATCGCCGTTGTCAACAACCGTAAGTCACGCATCGAGCTCTATCACCTCAGGGCCACCCCGCGCAGCGATGCGGAGCTCGAGCGCGACCTCCGTGTCAATGATTTTCGGCCCAATCGGTTCCATGACCGCACCGATATTTCGGTCCGCCACCGCATCGGCGCCCTCCTCGTACTCGACGCAAACAACGCCCAACGACCCGACCTGCTCTACGCGGGCCGGGGCGATGAGGTCCTTGTGCTGCTCGAGCAGCGCGAGACCGATCGGTTCCAGTCGGCGTCCACCGTGCGCCTCCCGGGCCTGCTCGCCACGCCTCCCGCGCTCGCGACGTTTGCATCGGCCGATCAGTCCGCGATCGCCTGCATCGCCGAGCAACGCCTGCACATCGTCCCCATGACCCCGTCGGGTCAGCTTCGTGCGCCGATCCCGATCGGCGCCGCCGCGGAACTCCGCGCTGTGTACGCCGCCGATTTCAACGCCGACGACCGCCAGGACCTTGTCGCGATCGCTCCGGCCGAGCCGGATCCGGTTCGTCTCTGGCTTCAGCGCCCGCGTCAGCCGGGCGCCCAGTCGTCGGCCTCCGCGACCGCCTGGCGCGGCGCATTCCCCGCCGAGCTCCGCTTCGACATGCCCGAACTCGCCGAGGCCGAGCCCGTACGCACGCCCGGCCAAGACGCCGACTCGCTCGCCGTCATCGAACGCGCAACCCGCCGCATCGTGCTCTATGACCTCAACACGGAGCCGGTCGTAGCGCCCGCCGCCGCGGCAACATCGGGTCTCGAAGCCGACGTGCAGGCCGAGATCGTCGCCTTCCCGGGCGACGCCGACGACCGCCCCGTTATCACCGCCGACCTCAACGGCGATAACACCCCCGACCTCATCACGACCAACCCCGGCGCCAACAGCCTCGCCGTCGCCTTCAACACACCTGCCGGCTTGGCGCCGGCGCTTGAGTTCCCGACCCTCAAAGAGCCCGCGGCCATCGACGCCGGCCACTGGCCGACCGATGCCAGCAGTGGGGGAGCCGACACGCCGGCGCTCTTCGTTCTCTCGCAAGCCGAAAAGACGATCGGCGTCTCGAGGCTGACGCCCGAGCAACGCCTTTCCTTTCCCAGCCCGATCGCCATCGCGACTCCCGGCGCCACGCCGCTTACGCTGCGGCACGTCACGCTTGCGGAGAACGAGCCCGCGCTCGCCATCATCGTTCGCAAACGCCGCGATCTGTTCGTCGAACTCCACCGACCTAACAGCGCCGAGGCCCTCGCCATCGAGCTCCGAGGGGTCACCAAGCCGCCGACGGCCATCCTTGCCGCCGACGCCGATCGCGACGGCGACACCGATCTGTTGCTGCTGACCCCCGGCGAGCCGCTGATCATGCTTCCCGCCGAACGATCCGAGACCGGCGAACCCGCATATGCAACGGTCCTCCAGGCCGACGACATGCCCCAGTTCGGCCTCGTCTCAGCCGCCGGGCCCGACAACACTCTCTTCTTCAACATCGACGACGAGCCCACGCCCGAACTCCTCTTCGCCGCCGACAACGTGCTGCGCGCGGCGACTTACGACACACCCCCCGCCTCCAACCCCGGCGGCTGGCGCGTCGTCGGCCAATTCCGAACCGAAGACCCCACCGCGTCGCTCGTTTCGATCGCTCGGCGCCCCGACGTCAGCCCGCCGACCTTCGTGGCCGCCGACGCCGAGCACGAACGCCTGCTCACGTTCACACGCACCGGCAACGCCTGGACGCAGCAAGACCCCGCCCTGCGCCTGCGCGGGTTCGAGCTCTCGAGCATCATCGCGGGCCCGTTCGCGCCGAACGCGCGACCGGCCGTGCTCGCCCTCGCCGACGACGGCTACGCATTCGTCCGCCTCGCCGGCGCACGGCAGACCCTCGAAGAAATCGCCGTCTATCGCTCCGACGCCGACGACCGCGTGGAGCACGAGATCGAAACCGGTGACGTGAACAGCGACGGCTATACCGATCTGGTCATTCTGGACGCGGGCGAACAGATGTGCCAGATCCTCACGCTCTCCAAGACCCGCCGCATTCTCGAAGCCACCGAGTTCAAGGTCTTCGAGTCGCGCCTGTTCAGCGGCGGCGACGCGCGAGAGTTCGAGCCGTCGTACGCCATCGTGGCCGATCTGACCGGCGACAACCGCGACGACATCCTGCTCCTGGTGCATGATCGGCTGATCATCTACCCGCAGCAAACCGCCGACTAATCGGTGGCCGCTGCCTCTGCCGCACGCGTGTCCCAACCCGGCGATTACCGGATCCGGTACGAAATCACCACCGACGCCCGGACCGTCAAGCGCCCGCCTTCGACACTCGTCGGGGGCGGCGCCGCCGAGGCCATGGCCAAGTTCCGATTGAACCCGCCGGGCGCGGGGAATCCGCCGCCGCTTTGGGCTGTGGACTGGATGTGCACCACGCCCAAGACCTCTGATCCGAGCGCTGCGGCAATCGCTGCTGCCCGCCGCTGGGCGTCCGCGACCGCGTCCTTCAACGCCGCGTCTTCCGACGCCGAACGATCCTGCAAGCCGAACGTGACGCCGAAGTTCTGGTTCGCGCCCGCCTCGGTCGCCGCGTCCAGAACCGCGCCCGCCTTGCCCACGTCGTCCAGCCGAACTGTCACACGCTGGGTCGCTTCATAGCCCACGATGGTCGGCGGCGCATCGCGGTTGCGCTGGTTCCCGTACCGAGGCGACACGCTGACTTGGCTCGTCTGCAACAGCAGGCCTTGCGCGTTCACGCCCCGCACCGCCGTCAGCACGCGTTCCATCGCGCCAGAAGCGGCGCCCTGCGCCTCCACGGCTGTTTCGCCGCGCAGCGCTACGCCCACGTTCAGCGTGACGCGGTCCGGCTCGACCTCAATCTCACCCTCGCCCGACACCCGCAGCATCGGCGCTTCTAGCGTGCTCTCCATCTCCACCTCCTGCGCCCGGACGTCCATCACCCATCCGCCCATGCACACCGCCGCGCACAGCGCCGCCATCATTTGCCGGAACATATCCAACCCCTTTCAGCCCAAGTCAATCGGTCGCCCATCGCAGCGGGCGAACCTACAGCGGCCGTTCCATCTCGACCTCGTCCTGCACCGGCCGGCCGCCCACGCCGACCGCCGGCGCTTCGGGCTTGCGCTCCGTGCGCGACTTTGCCGCTGCTCCCTCGTGCAAGGCCTTCACCCCGAACCCCAAGCTCTCGTAGAACTCGATGCCATGCGCGTTGTCGTCGGTCATCACCGTGCGTACGACCGAGCAACCCCCGGCCGACGCAGCGTCCATCACCGCCTGCACGAGCGCCGTCCCGATGCCTCGCCCCGGCAGCAGGCTGTTCGTGGTCACGATCTCGCACAAGCCGTCTTCGATGGTGTACGTCACCAGCCCCGCCATCCGGCCGCTGAACTCGGCGACGAACGCCGGCAACGCCGCGGCGTCACGCTCCGTGCCGAGGTCAACCATCCGCGTCGAACCCCAGCCCGCCTCCAGCACCTCGCGCACCCACTGCTCGTCCTGTTCCGATTTCGCCCGCACAACCACGCGATGATCCGGCATCACAATCTCCAACACGTCACGCCAGCATCGGCGCCGCTCTCATCTATTCCGAGGCCAACCCAGACCCGTTCGCCCCAACATACCCGCCAAGACCCGCCCGTTACGCCACGGCTGTATCCGAGCCGCATTCGGGGCAACTCTGGGCGCCTTCCAGCGCGTACCCGCAGGAGCCGCACGCGCCCCGCCGAACCCAGCGCCGGCGACGCCACGCTCCGATGCCTCGCCACCCCATCCAGAGCGTCAGCAGCACCACGCCCCACAATCCCGCCGACCGGCCGAACGACCCCCAGAGCGGCCGCACCGGCAGGCTCCGTCCGCTGCCACCGAGCGTGCCCAGCCCGATCCCATCCGACCACAACCCCAAGCCCGCGGGCCGGGTGTCATCGGCCCCGCGCCGAGCCATCGTCACCCAAGGCCAGCCCGAGCGATACTCGTCCAGCACGGGCTTGGTCGGCCCCATGAACGTCATTACTGGATTGCCGACCATCGGCCAGCCCGAGCGGTACTCGTCCAGCACGGGCTTGGTCGGCCCCATGAACGTCATTATTGGATTGCCGACCGTGACGCCGTTACCCATGAACTGCCTCACCCGCCGACGCGGTCCTCCGGCCAGCGTGGCCTGATTGGGCGCTGACCGGAGCCAGTTCCCCGCGAACACCGTCGCTGAGGGCGCCTTGGGCCAATCGGCGGGGACCTCGTGCAACCAGTCATTCGCCGGATTCCACCCAACGCCCGTCATGACCAACGAAGCCGAGCCCGGCTCCGGGGCCCAGACCTCCGCCGCCCAAGCAACCACAACCGTCGCCAATATCCCAAAGACGGCGCATGCCAACA
>ERZ1740059.2010-NODE-2010-length-10159-cov-3.774743_pt1 | contig 10159 bp, 5 predicted proteins | sample MGYA00581744_ERZ1740059 | MGnify/ENA primary metagenome ERZ1740059 (study PRJEB43018, sample SAMN04849738) | marine metagenome | isolation source: floating plastic debris | place: Pacific Ocean | collected 2008-08-28 | study: EMG produced TPA metagenomics... | reverse complement strand
CGCCCAGCGTTTCCGTTACGTTTGTAGGGAGCACGAGCGTCTTGCTGTTTTCCGCTGCGCCCAGGGTGCCGATGGCGTCAACTTGGCGCTTCACGATATCGTAGTTTATCGCGGCCTCGCCGCCTGCGTTTATCGCATCGGCAATCAGTTTAGTCTGCTGCGCCTGCGCTTCTGCATTTTTGATGACCGCGTAGGCTTCTGCATCCGCTGTAACTCGAACTGCCTCAGCCTCTTTTTGCGCCTCATAGAGCTGCGCATCGGCTTCAAGCTGAACTCGCTGTCGTTCACCCTCGGCGGTCGCGACGGTTGCCCGACGCTGTCGCTCCGCCAACAGTTGTTGGCGCTGGGCGTCTTTCGTGGCCTCGTCCACTCGGACGTCGGTAATTTCACTGCGAGTAATTTCTACGCCCCAAATCTCTGCCGCTTCGCGCAGACTTGAAAGGATTTCTTCATTCATTTTTTGGCGACTGCTCTGCACCTCGTCCAACTCCAAACGGCCTGCAGCGCTTCGAATCACACTCTCTGTCGTGGTACGCAGGGCGAGCGGAAGATCGCTGATTCGGTACACGGACTTCGCCGCATCGGTTATGCGAAAGAACGTTGTCGTCTCCAGAACGATCTCGACGTTGTCCTTGGTGATCACCGAAATCGGAAAAGGATCCAATTGGCGCTCAAGGATGACCACTTTGTGCGCAACTCGATCCAGGTAGGGAACCAAAAGGTTCACGCCTGCTTTCAACGTATTGGTATAGCGTCCAAAGCGCTCCACTACGTACTCTTCGCTTTGCGACACAATCGCGACCGCCCGGAACGCCGTAACGATCCCAAACAGGCTCAGCGCTAACAGAACGAACGTTCCCATTCCAAGTTCCATTGACTAGTCTCCTTACGCTACCCACATTTGATCTAACACTCTGCGATTCATCGCTTACCAACTCATCACATCGTAGCGTGAGCCACCATCACCTTCCTACTCGTTTGCTCTGTACATCATCATCGACCACAGTCAATTAGCAATTGGAAAAACGAATAGGAAGTGTTTTCAATGCGAATCGGTTGTTCCACATTTAGTGTAAAATTCTGCAAATAGATAGTGTTTTAGGTTATTTAATGCGTTAACTTCGCGACTTAATAAGAATAACGAAAGTGTCCTTCGGACACTTCTTTCTCGCGATGAAAAGGTTGCGATAAAAAAGGTTGCGATGAAAAGGCTGCGATAAAGCGGTAGTAAGAAACGTTAGCAAGCTGGATTAGTAAGCAACCTTAAAGAGAGGCTGAGTAGAGAGGCTGAGCGATGCGACTTCGTCACCTATTGATGGCTTTGATTGAGCGTAGCGATCTGATGGAACCGGATAACAGGCCCTCCACCGATCGTGCTACCACTCACTAATATCCTTCTTGGCGATGAATCTCTACCACGCCGGATCAGACTTTGAGCGAGTCTAGTGAACGCTGACGCGCCTGTTTTGACCACGGACTCCCCGCTGAGTCTGTTTCTCAAAAACTGCAACCTAGCGGTCGCTATGCTAGATGGCGATCTCCGCTACCTACATGTAACGCGGGGCTGGCGGGAGTTGTATCGGCTTGGCGAACGGGAACTGGTTGGCCTACGCCATGACGAAGTTGTCTCACAACCCATATCTTGGCTTGACCAGTATCGAGCCTGTTTAGAGAGTGAGTCGATCACTGATGAAGAGGATGAACTTTATTAAGTCGACGGCGGGCCCCGCTACGTTAGGCGCAGTCTTCGCCCATGGCGAGATGAGCGTGGTCGTATCGCCGGTGTCGTCATAGAGAATGTGCCGATCACCGATGAGAAACTCTCCCGTGAGGCCTACGAAAACCAATCGGCTTTTCTTCAGGGTGTTTTAGAAAGTATTGAGGATGGCATCGTCGCCTGCGACGCGAGCGGCGAACTCACTCTGTTTAACGCAGCCACTAGGCGCTTTCACGGCATTGATCAGGAAGCACTTCCACCGTCTGAGTGGGCCGAACACTATGATTTGTTTGAGCCCGACGGAAATACCCTGATGAGCATGGATCGAGTCCCACTCTTTCGAGCCCTGCAAGGTGAGCGCGTGCAGCGGCAAGAGATGATGATTCTGGCAAAGGGTCAAAAACCTCGGCGTCTACTCGCGAATGCAACGGTGCTCTATGACTCGTCGGGTGAGAAGCTCGGCGCGATGGCAAGTATGCACGATGTCACTGAGCAGAAAGCGGTGGAAGACGCACTGAGAGAAAGCGAGGCGCGCTACCGACGCTTTTTCGGTCAGGCGCCGGCAATGCTTCAGTCCTACGATTCAGAGGGTCACCTAGTCACTGCCAGCGACCGCTGGCTTGAGGTGATGGGATATACACGCGCCGAGGTTATCGGGACGCACATCAGCGCTTTTCTGACGGCCGACTCCTATCAGTACTCAATGGAGAAAATCGGTCCTCGAGTTTGGGCCGGAGAATCCGTATCCGACATAGAGTTGTTAGCGGTAAAGCGGGACGGGGAAAAAATGGACGTGTTGATGTCTGCCCTTCCTGAGCTAGACACGGAAGGTAAGTTCCTCGGTTTGCTGGCGGTAATCACCGATATTACCCAGCGCAAGGAAGCGGAGGCTCGCCAGCAGCGAGCAGAGGCGGAACGGCGTCAATACCAAAAAGAACTGGAGCTGATCCTAGAAAATGTTCCCGTCAAGATTTTTCTTAAGGACGACCAAAACAACATCATCCGCTTGAACAAAGCTGCCGCCGAATCGATAGGCATGAGCGTCGAGGACGCCACTGGTGCCAGCGTTTATGAGCTACTCCCTGAGGTGGCAAAGCAGTACCACGAAGACGACCTTGCCGTCATTCAATCCGGCGAGCCCCGCTTGGGCATGATTGATCGCTACCAGCCGCTCGGCAGCGCTCAAGGGTGGGCTAGAACCGACATGGTCCCCTATATCGACAAAGACACGGGCGAAAAATTTGTCTTTGCATCGGTGCATGATATTTCCGATCAAAAAAATGCGGAACTCGCGCTTAGGGAGAGCGAAGAGCGTTATCGCAGTCTCTACAACGATACGCCAGCGATGCTCCAGTCTTTTGACAAACGCGGTGTGCTCCTGAGCGTCAGCGACTACTGGCTGGAAAGTCTCGGCTATACCCGCGACGAGGTTATCGGCCGCAGTCTGATGGACTTTTTAACGCCTGAGTCGGTGGAGCGGGTCAGGAAGACTGTTGGACCGAAACTGCTTGCCAGCAAAGCTGTTTTCGATACAGAAGGCCAGTTTGTCAAAAAGTCCGGAGAGATTCTCGACGTCCTGGTCTACATCGTTCCGCAGTTAAATGAAAAAGGCCAATATCAGAGTGGTCTTGCGGTAACGACGGATATTACCGAGCGTAAGCAAACTGAGCGTAATTTCCTGCAAGCGCAAAAGATGGAGTCGATAGGGCAAATGACCGGCGGTCTAGCCCACGATTTCAACAATATACTCGGTGTAGTCATGGGTAACTTAGAGCTGATTAAAAGGCAGCTTGGCGGTGACCCGAAGCTCGAGAAGCGAATTGACGCGGCTCTTTCCGCCGCGGCCCGCGGCGCGGAGTTAAACAAACGCCTACTCGCATTCGCTCGGCGTCAACACTTAGCCCCCGTCGTCATCGCCCCGACTCCCTTGCTTCGCGATATGACCGAGCTGTTGCAGAGCACCGTAACGGAGCAGATACAAGTGAACGTGCTGATCGCAGAGGATCTTCCGAAAGTAAGGGTCGATCCTTCTCAGCTTGAGTCGGCGCTTCTCAATCTCTCGGTTAATGCCCGCGATGCGATCGGGCAGAGTGGGGTCATTACGATCGAAGCGGCTGTAGCAGAGCTCGATGGCAACGAGTCTGACACCTTGGGCGTGCCACACTCGGGAACCTATGTCGTCATTGCGGTTAGCGATGACGGAAGCGGTATCGCACCGGAAGCAATGCCGCTGGTGTTTGAGCCGTTCTATACCACCAAGGAGGTTGGGCAGGGGAGCGGTCTAGGTCTGAGTATGGTCTACGGCTTTATCAAGCAGTCCGGTGGCGTCGTGCGGGTTGCTAGCGAGGTCGGTGTCGGTACGAAGGTACGCATGTACCTGCCCGTGGATCCGGGTGAACTTGAGACGACATCGTCAAGCGCCCCTGCTTCTACCGACATAGCCTTTGCGAGGGGACAGACCATTCTGCTGGTCGAGGATCAGACCGACGTCCGTGATATGGCGGTCGCTCTGCTTGAGGAGTTGGGCTATCAAATCGTGTCGGTAGCGTCCCCTAAAGAAGCGCTTGAAGTGATCGACTCGAACGCTGAAATCGATCTGCTGTTCACCGATATCGTTATGCCAGGTGCTTTAGACGGTACAGCCTTAGCGAGCGAAGCGCGCGCGAAGAAACCGTCTTTACCCGTCTTGTTTACCAGCGGTTACGCGGAACGCGCGGTGTTTGACGAAGGCGACTTCAACGCAGCCGATCACCTCCTAGCCAAACCCTATCGCGCGGATCAGCTGGCCGGTGCCGTAGCGAGAGCTTTGGGCCAGCGGTAGTGAACACCCGCGCTAATCGCAGCGTGTGCTCGTATAAGCGAGCGGGCGAGCGACTCTTTCTAAGCGAGTACTACGAGTTCTGAAGCATGGACCATCTCCTCATCGTCGATGACGACGAAGACATAAGAGACCTCTACGCGGTTGTCGCGGGAGGGCTTGGCTACCACGTCAGCGAAGCCGGTGGAGTCGACGAGTGCCTAGAGCGCTATGCGATACAGGCACCCACTGTGATCCTGCTTGACTTATCGATGCCCGATGGCGATGGGGTTGAAATGCTGCGTAAATTCGCTCAGCTCAACTGTGATGCAGCCATTATCTTAATTAGCGGCGAGGACACTCGCATTCTCAATACGGCGAAGCGTCTGGGCGATCGGCTCGGTTTGCTGATGCGCAGTTCCCTGCAAAAACCTGTTGCAATCGATGCCTTGGAGACGGCGCTAGAGAGGACTTTACGCGGCTCCACACCCCTAGCACGGCGCCAACAGGACATGGAGGAGCCGGTTGCCGAATGGATTGAGAAAGATCAACTTGAGCACGCGATAAGCTCCGACGAACTGGTGCTGCATTATCAACCTAAGGTTGATTTCCAATCCAATCTCGGTCCCGAGATTGTTAGCTGCGAGGGCTTGGTTCGTTGGAATCACCCGGAGAAGGGTGTTTTGTTGCCCGGAGCATTTGTTCCCAAGGCCGAGGCCTGGGGTCTGGTCGGTGCACTGACCGAGGCGGTCTTGGCGCAGGCAATCCAACAGCAAATAAAGTGGTCTAGCATGGGTATCAGCTGTCAGATCTCCTTCAATTTATCGCCAAGCCAGCTCACCGATTTGTCCCTACCGGATCGGCTGGCGGACCAGGTCGTCAGCGCTGGCGTCGATCCTTCCTTACTCACTGCTGAAGTCACAGAACAAGCCGCGATGGCTGATATCGCAAAAGCTACTGATGTGCTGACTCGCTTAAGACTGAAGGGATTTGGTGTTTCATTGGATGATTTTGGAACCGGCTATTCGTCTTTAGCGGAGCTCTATCGATTGCCGCTGAGCGAGATAAAGTTTGGTCGCGTGCTCATTATTGATACCGACATTGATCGGGATGCGAGGGTGGTTGTACGCGCTTTGGCCGCCCTAGCGAACACACTCGGAATTCCGGTCTGTGCCGAGGGGGTAGAGACTAAATCCCAGGCTCGCTTTGTTCGTGATGTTGGTTGCAGCATAGGGCAGGGCTTTGTATTTTCCAAAGCGCTACCGGCAGTGGAGTTTATGAAACTGTATACGGAGCAGGGTTTACTGCTTCGCGACTCCGCCAGCGATGCCTGGGATCTGTGGCTTCAGTACGGCGGTATCGACGCGCTCTAGCGCTGTCGCAGCGGCAGAGGGAAAAACACCTATGCTCGAACAGGCGCTTGCTGCGCGCTTGCCAGGAGCCGAGCTTCAATCTCAGGCCTTGCCCTTGGTCACCGAGATTGACCTGTTGCTGTTGGCCGACACGATGAGCGCGCGCGAGTTGCCCCATGAGCTTGCCGCCAGCCTGATGGAAGATCCGCTCTACTGGGTCTTTTGTTGGGCCTCTGGTCAGGTACTCGCCCGTTACCTTTTCGATAACCCCGACTCTGTCGCAGGCAAAACGGTGCTCGACTTTGGTTCCGGCTCCGGCGTCGTGGCGATTGCAGCTGCCAGGGTCGGGGCTGAGAGGGTAATCGCCTGCGACTGTGATCCCATTGCCCAGCTGGCAATCTCGCGCAATGCACAGCGCAACGGCGTAGAGCTCGAGCTGATCGATTCGCTGGATGCCGCAATACCCGCGCTGGACCTAATATTGGTTGCAGATGTTCTCTATGATCGCGAGAACCTACCGCTTTTAGATAAGTTTTTGGATCGCGCCCGGGCTGTGCTGGTCGCAGACTCGCGGATTCGTGATTTTCGTCACCCGCCCTATGAAAAAATCGCTGAGCAGGAGAGTCGCACTCACCCGGATCTTGATGAGTGCAGCGAGTTCAATCGGGTATCACTTTACAGTGCGATAGCACCCTAGGGACGGACGTGTCCGTCAGCGGGCGCTGACGTACCTATCCTTTTGCCGGCTAACGATTGAAGAGTATTTCTTCCGCTCGCGCTCCAATGCTAAACAGCGGGTTTCCGTCGATCGGACTTCCATCCCGATTAGAGGTCATGAGCACCACCACATAGGCACCTTTATCATCCGATTCAAAAAGCCAGCTCAGCGTGAACACGTAGTTCCCATTCGCATTCGCGAGCGAACCGCCCTTCGACCACACCCTATCCCATCGGGTACGCACCGAGAGCAGAGCCGTTTCCGCACCGGCAGACTCTTCGATGATTTCAAACTCCGGACTGCGATTGTCGAAGCGGCGCAAACCCGCATAGGCGCGACAAACGTCGAAAGCACTGGCGGCCCAACTGCTGTCAAACAGCGCTGTCTGATTCGCCTGAACAAATTGCGTGACCGGTCCCAGGGGTTCGATGCTGTTGATCAATATATCTCGCTGTTCCGCATTAGGTGCTGCGGCATAGTGGCTGGCGAGCTCCGGGCTCAAGGTCCATAAGATATGAAATTGTTCGTTAGTACTTAAGAACGGCGTCATCAGGTCTCGGTTTCGATGCCCAAAAGTACGCAGGATTTCCTCAACCCGGTTGCGGCCTACGAGCTCGTGGAGGAGGTCCGTTGACGTGTTATCACTGACTCCCAGCATCAAGTTAGCAAGATTTCGGATCGACAACTGGGTGCCCGCCGGAGTGTCGTTAATTGCGCCTCCGGCAATCACAACTTCGTCTAGATCGAAGGGGACCATCGTCGTCGCTGCGAGACGACCTGCTCGAATTTCTTCTGCAACAGCGCCCAAAACCCAGAGTTTAAAAATCGATCCGGTCGGACGCGGTGTCTGCGCATCCTTCTCAAAAATCGATCGGCACTGGTCGTTATCGATTCTCGCCACCAACATGCTGGTATTGCTCGCCAGCGCACTAAATTTGTCACCCAGTTGTTCTAAGGAGTTACCCGCCTCGCTGGCGGCAACATTGGAACCACCGCGCGGAAAACCTGTGGTGGCACTGAACTCAGTGATCAGCCCACCGCTGACAAGATTCGAGTTAATTGATAAAAACAGACCGCCAGCATTGGCTCCCTGATTTAACACAACCGCACGGGCGGACGTGGGTGTCGCGGTAAGAAGGTCGGCTATCTCCGGATTGGAAACGGCATTTCGTAGATCGCTCAGAAGCTGTTGGACCTGATTCGCAGGGTTTCGTGCAAGATAGTCGCTCGAAAAATGCTCGCGGATTTCTGCGATAGTGGTGGACGGTGCGCGCAATTCACCCAGCACCCAGGCGAGTTGTTCTGTTGCACTTCCCGCGGGTAGCACAAACGCTCCATTCGCGTTTCGGAAAGCAGGCTCTATTGGTAGGCGAAAACGAGCGATGGCTCCCGGTATTTCCGCGTCGGTAAAGTCAGCGACTACGTCGGCCGCAATATCAAAGCTGCATTGATTGCCGCTGGGTGCCTGGCATCGCTCCCAAGCATCATGAAGCCATCCCGTGGCGGGGATCGCAGTAAATGTTTCTGTGTAAGCACCTTCTACTTCGAAGCGGCAGGGAGCCTCGTTCCGAGCGCAGTCGCGGCTTCCAGAGGCAGAGACCACATTCCCTTGACCGGTGATTTCGATCCCATGGCGGCAGCCAGCCAACAGCGCGACGCCAAGGATTAAAGGCAGATAGCTAGCAAATAGTTTGAAACTCACAGTCGTTCGACTCCCCTGCTTAGCGTCTTGCAACGGATCAAGTGCAACCGTTCCGGTCCTACGCTAAACCCTACGCGCCTCCGCCTTTCGGAACGTATCAGAAAAATAGGTTAAGCAGCATTCCCAACCTTGTTTTTACAACGCCCCCGGGCTGATAAGCCCCTACACCAGAGTGAAATTTCGACGAAATTTAATGAATTTAAGGGATATACACAGAAATTAAATGATATTAGAAGAATTTATGTGAAGCGCAGCTCCTCAAGCTGAACAAGACTCTACGCCGATGCCTGGACCAGCGAGGGCTAGTAGTCACCTCGAACTAACAGCGATGGGCTGCCTGATGGCCTGTTTCCGAGGCACCTACGGGGGCGCCATAGATGTCTCTAGGTATCTGTTTTTACTGAAATATTGCATCAATCTAGCGCTGAATCTCGCGTCCAGCGCAGGCCGACGCAGCGATTCATAGTGGTCGAATTAGTGCTCGTAGTAGTTGAGGTTGTTAGGAACCGAAGAGAATCAGAGAGTGAAGAAGAAAACAAAGAGGCGAACGAATAAGAAAAAGCTTAGTCATCGCTCTATAAGCTGGATAACCCATTCGCGCAAGCCCAATTCCACGTAGGAGAACCCCCTCCCATGTATTATTATTAAGGGCGGCGCTGGACCCGGCTTCGTCGGAGACGACTGGGTTCAACTTGGCTCAGTTCCCAAGAGCCCTCAGGGGCCAAGCCCCGCAAAACCCGTAGAACAAGAAATTAGGAAAGCAAAAGAGCGACACGGAATAGGCTTTGCGAGCGGTTCAGCGCTGTTTCGACAGGCTGGCCTGATTCATCAGCAACAGCAAGCCACCACCTGTTAGGACCTCGACAAAACGGCGGTCCTTCGCAAATGAGCGCGGCAGCTCAGAGGTTCCGCGTGTTTTAAACAGACCGCTCAAAGAGGTTCGATCGAGGGACCGAGCGTTCGTTTCGATAAGGGCAGCCCCGGGCTGCGACAAATGAATTGGGCGGGCTTGGGGCGTGAACGCTTCCAACCCAATCCAGGGGTCGGCGTCGATTGGCGACGGCGACCTAGCTGCTTCTCTCGGTTTGATTCGGGAGAGGGAGCGCCAGTAGCAGTCAAACGCAGGAAGTAGGAACTAGGACCAGTGAGTGATTTAAACGACAGCCCGTGGGGACTCTATGACCCAGAGCAGGAGCACAGTTCCTGTGGTGTCGGTTTTATTACCCGCAAAGATGGCAAACAAAAGCACGAGGTGTTGAAGAAGGGCCATGAGGCACTTTGTGCAGTGCCCCACCGTGGCGGTATGTCGTCCGAAGGCGTGGGTGATGGCGCTGGTATATCTGTCGATTTGTCTGTTGAACTCTTCTCACGCCTGACCGGCGCCGAGTTGGAGAAGGGCCGCTTCGGTGTCGGTAACTTCTTCATGCCAGAGAACAGTGCTTATCACGAACGGGCGATTGCTCTCGTCGAGGACACGCTGGCGGCGGCAAACATGCCCGTCCTACTGCGTCGGGAAGTTCCCGTTGACGAAAAAGCGATTGAGTCGCGCGGGCTCAAGCATCAACTTCCCATCATTCAGTGGGTCTTTTCCGCCCCGGAAGGAGTTGAGGGCGCGAAACTCGATCAGCTCGTGTACGAGACACTGCTGCTGATTGAAGCAACTGCCTATACCGATCCGGACCTCACCGGTCTGTACCCGCTGTCGCTATCGGTCCATACCCAGGTATTCAAAGGACGACTGAACTCTTGGGAGATTGTGCCTTACTTCCAAGACTTGAGTGATCCAGACCACGCGGTACATACGCTGTTCTTCCACACGCGTTTTTCAACCAACACGGATCCGCATCCGTCCATGGCCCAGCCTTTTCGTCTC
>ERZ1740059.2009-NODE-2009-length-10162-cov-3.239636_pt1 | contig 10162 bp, 10 predicted proteins | sample MGYA00581744_ERZ1740059 | MGnify/ENA primary metagenome ERZ1740059 (study PRJEB43018, sample SAMN04849738) | marine metagenome | isolation source: floating plastic debris | place: Pacific Ocean | collected 2008-08-28 | study: EMG produced TPA metagenomics... | reverse complement strand
GATGTCTTCGTACGGATCGTCGTCTGGCAGATCGACCAGGTGGTTGCGGAACGCGCGCCATTCTGCCTCCAGCGCGCGGAGTACGGCCTCGTCCGTCGTGGACGGGACGTGCCATTCCGAAAGATGGCCCGCCACACGGTCGGCCAGCAGCCGGGCCCGGGCGCGGGTGTCGGACGAGATGTCGGGCACCGCGCGCACGCGCGCCAGCGCGGGTTCCCGCGCCACCATCCAGTTGTTCAGCAGGACGGGGCGCGTGACCAGAAACGGCGCCATGCCCAGGCCCGTGGCGCTGCCCACGCCGATATGGCGGGCCAAGGAACGGTCGAGTGTGCCCTGCCCCACATGCTGGACAAGATCGAGGCTGAACTGACGGATCAGATAGACGGCCAGCATTTCGGCGGCAAAGGCACCGGACAGCTCGGGCCGACCGGCGATCAGATGGCGGTCCGCAATCCCGAACTTGCCGTTTCCGTAGACGGCCGTTGTGCGCATGATATAGCCAATTTCGCCGATCCGCTGCCGCGAGGGCTGGTGCCCCGCGCGCAAGGCCGCGACGATCTCGGACCAGAGGCGCATGGACTTGTTGGCCCGGCTCAGGACCAGATCCCGCGGCCCGAACCGGCCGGCCTCCTGCTGTGGTGCCTGTGCGGCCACGCGGTCGATATCCGCCTGTCCGGGCATGCCGTCGAACAGGACAAAAGCCGCATCCCACGCAGTGGCGATCACCCGGTCGCTGCGCGACGCGTCATCCAGCGGTTGCGACACCGAGATCAGCGCATAATCGCGCCCACCGCGCCGCAGGCTGTGCACCGCGGTGCCGTACCCATCGGCGCAGATGTTCCAATGCGGTCGATCCACTCGCGCCTGTTCCGCGCAGAGCCTGCGGGTCAGGACCCGCAAAAAGCTCAGGCGCGTGGGCATCATCACGCCCATCCGGCCAAGACGCATCACCTCATGCGGGGGGCGCAAAGGCGGCGCGGGGGTCATTGTGTCTTTCATGCGCCCGAGTAGGCCGTAGGAGATGCCAAGCGCGCAAGCGTTTTCCGACACGGAAAACGGCAGGAAAACGACTTCGTTTTCCCGGGGCGCTCAGGTCGGGCGTTGCGTGTACTTTTTCAGCTCGGCGCGGGCGACCTGTCGTCGGTGCACCGCATCGGGCCCATCGGCGAGGCGCAGGGTGCGCTGGTGGGTCCAGGCGTTGGCCAGCGGTGTGTCTTGGCTGATGCCCTGTCCGCCATGCATCTGCACGGCCTCGTCAATGACTTTGAGCGAAACGCGTGGGGCGATGACCTTGATCTGGCTGATCCACGGCGCCGCCGCACGGGCGTCGCCCTGATCCATCATCCACGCGGCCTTGAGGCACAGCAGGCGCGCCATCTCAATCTCCATCCGGCATTCGGCGATGATGTCGAAATTGGCGCCCAGCTGGGCCAGCGGCTTGCCAAATGCCTCCTTGGCCAGCGACCGGCGGCACATCAGCTCGAGCGCGGCTTCGGCCTGCCCGATGGCGCGCATGCAGTGGTGGATGCGCCCGGGGCCGAGGCGGCCCTGGGCGATCTCGAACCCGCGTCCTTCGCCCAGCAGCAGGTTTTCCGCCGGGACCCGCACATCCGAGAAGCGAATGTGCATATGCCCGTGCGGTGCATCGTCGTGGCCGTAGACGAGCATGGGGCGCAGCACCTCGATCCCTTCGGTCCCTGCGGGCACGACGATCATGGAATGGCGCTGATGCTTTGGCGCATCGTCAGCCCCGGTGCGGACCATCACGATGTAGACCTTGCAGCGCGGATCGCCCGCACCGCTGGCCCAGTACTTTTCGCCATTCAGCACATAATGATCCCCGTCGCGCACACAGGACATCGAGATGTTGGTGGCGTCGGAGGAGGCTACATCCGGTTCGGTCATCAGGTAAGCTGACCGGATCTCTCCCTCGAGCAGGCGCGCCAGCCAAGCGTCCTTCATGGTTTGGGTGCCGTAGCGTTCGAACACCTCCATGTTGCCCGTATCGGGTGCGGAGCAGTTTTAGACTTCGGCGGCGAGATGGACCTTCCCCATCTCCTCGGCAAGGTAGGCATATTCAACCGTGGTCAGGCCAAACCCCTTCTCGCTATCTGTCAGCCAGAAGTTCCAGAGACCGGCGGCCTTGGCCTTGGCCTTGAGCCCTTCGAGGATCTCGGCCTGCCGGTCAGTATAGGCCCAACGATCGCCCTTGGCGATTTCGGCGGCGTATTCTTCTTCGAGCGGCATGACCTCGTCACGGATCATCGTGGCCACGCGGTCCAGCAAATCGCGCGTCTCGGCGCGCAGGCCAAAGGTCATGTCCATATCGGTTCCTCCCTGATCCGCGCCACCGTGCCGCGAAACGCAGGCAGTGTCTACCAGCCGGACGGTGGTGCGATTCAGGCCGGGCGCAGGCCTAGGATGGCGCGCGTTTGCGCGGGTGTCGCCACCGGTCGGTCATGCTTGGCGCAGATCTCGGCCAGACGTTCGACAAGTGCTGCGTTCGATGGCGCCAATCTGTGTTTGTCGAGCCGCACATTATCCTCGAGCCCCGTGCGCGCATGGCCGCCCGCCGCCACGGCCCATTCGTTCAACACGATCTGGTTGCGTCCGATGCCCGCCGCGCACCACGGCGCGCCGGGAAAGAGCCGCTCGACCGTTTGCACGTAAAACTCGAACACGTGCCGGTCGGCTGGCATGGCATTCTTCACCCCCATCACGAACTGCAGATATGGCGTATCCACGATCTCGCCCGCGGCATGCATTTCGGCGGCGCGCAGGATGTGGCTGAGGTCGAAAGCCTCGATCTCGGGTTTCACGCCGTAGGTCCGCATCTCGGCGGCAAGCCATGCCACCAGGTCGGGCGGATTTTCGTAGACCCGCGTCGGAAAGTTGTTCGACCCCACGGACAGCGACGCCATGTCGGGCCGCAAGGGGAGCATGCCGCCTCTGGCCTTGCCAGCCCCCGAGCGCCCCCCGGTCGAAAGCTGGATCACCATGCCTGGGCAATGCTTTTCAACGCCCTCCTTGAGCGCCGCGAACTTGTCCGGCTCCGAGCTCGGGCTTTCATCGGCATTGCGCACATGCGCATGGCAGATGCTGGCACCGGCCTCGAAGGCGGCATGGGTGCTTTCCACCTGCTCGGGAACGGTGATCGGCACGGCCGGGTTGTCCGCCTTACGCGGGACGGAGCCCGTTATTGCGACGCAGATGATGCACGGGTTGGTCATGTGAGCTGTCCATCGCAGTGTTCGTCTGCATCGTTCCGCAAAGCGTGCGCCGCGTCCAGTGCCCAATGGCAGATGTATTTCAGGCTGCGATGGCGGGTTTTTCCGTATTTGGCAAGAGAAGAAGACGGGACGTCGCGCGCGGCAGGTCCACCCCACTCACCGGCCCGACCGCCAGGCGGAACGCAGGTGGGTGAGCGGGGCTTCTCCTCTTGCGGTCATCGGCTCGGCAGCCTGTACCGCAGGATCACGAAACATGAGTGAGGTTAACAGGTCGTGTGCGCAGGGACAATTTTCGATGGGCGTTAACCTTAACCGTCATTAAGGTTAACGCGCGCTTTCAAGGTCGAGTGCACGGTCCTGACTTCTTCTCTTTCCAAATACGGAATGGAGCGCCCTATGCGGCAGTCACTCCGGCGGAGCGGATTGCTCAGCCTCAGGCCATACCAACCTGTGTCTGGATCGGGCGCATGTCGTCAGGCCGTGCGAGCGCCTTGGCCATCAGTGCCTCTTGCGCGGTGACGGCATTGGGATCGTCCCACAGGTTTTTCAGCTCGTGCGGATCGTCCACGAGATCATAGAGCTCACCTGCACCAGAGGTCATGTCCACGGTCAGCTTGTGCGTACGGGTACGCACGGTGCGCAAGGACAGGCCGACACCCGCCCGGGTCGGCAGCAGCTCCCATTCGTTGTAGGCATGGTCGCGCCTCCCTCGACCCTGCCAGAGCGGGCAGAGCGACGCGCCATGGATTGGATGCAACGGGGCGGTCTCCGCCAGCTCTGCAAAGGTGGGCAGCATATCGAGGGTCGAGACCGGCGCGTCCACACGCTCACCAGCCGGCACACCCGGGCCGCGGATGATCAGGGGCACCCTCAGCAGGCCCTCGTAATGCATCGGCCCTTTGAGGATCAGGCCGTGATCCCCAAGCCAGTCGCCATGGTCCGAGATGTAAATGACAATCGTGTTCTCGGCGAGGCCCTGCGCCTCCAGAGCGTCCAGAATGCGGCCCACATTGTGGTCGATCAGTGCGATCTGCCCATAGGTGTTCGCGATGATCTCGCGCAGCTGCGCATCGCTTTGCGGCGGGATGCGGCTGTAGTTTTTGCGGATGTCCGCGCCTGCGCCCTGGGGTTCGGCCGTCAGCACCTTTTCGTGCCACCAGGGCCGCCCGGTGAAGTCGCGCGTGCGGTGCGCGGGCAGGTCGACCTCTGCCGGGTCATGCAGATGCGACCAAGGCTCGGGCGCATCGAAGGGGTGGTGCGGGTCGGGAAAGCTCACCCATGCGCAAAAGGGGTCCGCATGCGGCTGGGCCAGCCAGTCGATCGCCTGATTGGCGGTCCAGGTGGAGTTGTGCCATTCCACCGGCAGCTTGGAATGCCAGGTCTGCGCGGCCCCTTTGGTGTCGCCACCGTTTTCCCACATCGCCTTGATCTTTTCGTCGCCGCGCCCGTCCGCATGGAACCAGCGTTCGTAGTGTTGCCCACCCGGCGGCGTTTCGGGCGCCCACCAGTTGTGGCCGACCAACATTAGCTCAACATGTTCAAAGCCCATATAGGGTCCGTGCCAATCCTCCGGATAGCGCACGGATGACTTCAGGCATTCCGGCGTGCCCGTCGCCTCGAACGTATGGTAGGTCGAAAAATGGGCCTTGCCGAAATAGGCCGTGTCATAGCCCGCGGCCCCCAACATGCCTGCAAACCCCTTTTCCCCGATGGCCGGGTCCAGATCGATGCCGTTGTCATGCACCCCGTGGGTGCGCGGCAACTGGCCGGTCAGGATTGATGCGCGCGCAGGCTGGCAGACGACGCAGGGCGTGATACAGGCGTCGAACACGGTACCGGCGGCTGCCAGCGCGTTCAGATGCGGCGTTTTCACCTTACGTCCCTGAAAGCCAAAACAGTCCGCGCGGTGCTGGTCAGCCGAGATCAGCAGTATATTGGGACGCATTGTAACGACCTTTGCTTTGGTCCGGTGCAAAACCGGGATATGGTGCGACACGGGCCATGGACGCCCAAAACCGTTGACCCGTCAACCAATTTCGACTTGGCTGTGGATATGACTCGCATGACCGCTCTCACTGCTCCGCTCAACCTTCGCTCATTCGTGACGTTCCGCCTGACCCGGCTGCAAGCGCAGGTCAACGCGCAGGCACAGCACATCCTGCGGACCTATTCCGATGTCGGGCAGTCGGAGTGGCGGGTCCTGATCCTGGTGCAGGATCACGGTACCAGCACGATGGCGCAGGTGGTGCGGGACGGGCAGATGGACAAGGCGCAGGTGAGCCGCGCGGTCAAATCACTGATCCAAAAGGGATACCTCAACTCCACGCCCGACCCGGGCGATCAGCGCCAGAACATCCTGAGCCTCACCGAGGCCGGGGGACAGGTGCACACCACCGTGTTGCCACATATGCAGGCGCGCCAAAAGATATTGCTCGAAGGCTTGTCAGAGGCGGACATCGCCCACCTTTACGCCATATTGGACCAGCTCGCACACGCCGCCGAACGCCGGGAATTCTGAGATGCCGGGCGGCAACCTGCTGGTGATCCTGTCGGATGAACATCTGGCGCGGGCGATGGGCTGTGCCGGTCATCCGGTTGCCCAACCCCCACATCTCGACGTGCTCGCCGCGCGCGGCACGCGCTTTACCAATGCCTACACGCCCAGTCCGATCTGCGTGCCTGCGCGTGCGTCCTTTGCCACCGGGCAACCGGTGCACGCAACGCGGCTGTGGGACAATGCGATGCCCTATGTGGGAACCCCGCGCGGATGGGGCCATGCGCTGCAGGAGGCGGGTATAGGGTGCGAGAGCATCGGCAAGCTGCACTACCGCGACCCCAGCGACGACGTGGGATTTGATGCGATGCACATCCCGATGATGGTCGCGGGCGGTGTCGGCATGGTCTGGACCGCACACCGGCACGAGGCGACGCGCAAGATCGGGACGGGCCGGATGTTGGGGGATTACATCGGCCCCGGCACGAGCACCTATACCGACTACGACGCGTCGGTCACCGCGCGCACCTGCGACTGGCTGGCAGCGGATCGCGGGGATGCACCATGGTGCCTCTATGTCGGGCTGGTGGCACCGCATTTCCCGCTGGTGGCACCGCAGGAATTTTACGACCTCTACCCGCATGACCGCCTGCTCCCGTCCAAGCTGCACCCCGACAGCGGTTACGCCCGGCACCCGTGGGTCGAAAAGCAGAACGCCTTCATGGACAGCGAGGCAAAGTTCCACGACGCAGAGGAGCGACGTAAGGCGATCGCCGCGTATTTCGGGCTCGTCTCATGGCTTGACCACAATGTCGGGCAGATCATGGCAGCGCTTGACGCGGCGGGGCTGCGGGACGACACGACCGTCAGCTACAGCTCGGATCACGGCGACAATGTGGGGGCACGGGGCCTGTGGGGCAAGTCGACCTTTTATGAGGAAAGCGTGGACGTGCCGCAGGGCACCTGCGACACCGCTGTGGATCTGCTCGATATCTCCGCCACCATCCCGCACCATTTCGGCGCAGCACCGTGTGGCACGGGCACGCCCTTGACCCACATCATCGCAAATCCGCAGCCCGCGCGCCCGATCCTCAGCCAATACCACGCCGCCGGGGCGGTTTCGGGCGCCTACATGCTGCGCCGCGGGCCGTGGAAGCTGATCCACTATGTCGGTTTTGAAGACGAGCTTTTCGACCTCGCGGCGGATCCCGAAGAGCTGCACAACCTCGCCACGGATCCTGCGCATGACGCCATCCGGGCCGAATTGCGGGCAGTGCTGGAGACGATCGTCGATACCAAAGCCGACGATGCACCGGCCTTTGCCGATCAGGCCGCGCTCATCGAACGGCATGGCGGGCTGGAACGGGCGCTGACCCTTGGTGCGCCGGGGGCCACGCCCCCGCCCGCGACATGAAGCTGACGATCCTCGGTTCGGGCTCGCCCGAAGCCTATGCAAGACGCGCCTCCTCCGGCTATTTGCTCGAGGTCGGGGGCGATACCGTTCTGTTCGATTGCGGCGGCGGGGTTGTCGACAACCTCTTGCGTGCGGGCAAGCTGCCGGGCGATGTCACGCATCTCTACTTCACCCACCTGCACAGCGACCACATGATGGACTATGCGCGCCTCGTGCATGCCGCCTGGGATGAGGGTGCCGCACCGCTCAAGGTCTTTGGCCCCGCGCCGATTGCCGAGATAACGGAGCGTCTGTTTGGGCCGCAGGGCGTTTTTGCCCATGACCTGCGCGCCCGCACGGAACTGCCGCAGAGCCGGGAGGTCTGGGTTGCACGTGGCGGCACCCTGCCCCGCCCGTGGCCGCGCCCCGACGTGACCGAGATCGGGGCGGATCACAGCGCGGATCATGGCCGCTGGCGCATTGCGACCTGCGCAGTGCCCCATGCGCAACCCTTCCTCGACTGCTATGGCATTGCGGTTGAGTCGGACGGGCGCCGGTTCGTCTATTCCGGCGATGCCGGGCCATGCGCGGCCCTCGACGAGCTGGCCCAAGGCGCCGATCTGCTCTTGCACTGGTGCTACCGCCTCGACAGCGATCCTGCGAGCGACGAGATGAAGGCGCTGTCGCCCACGCCGCAGGATATCCTCGACCTGGCGGCACGCACCGGCGCCGCCCGCGTCGTGCTCACCCATTTCCGGCGGCATATGGACGGCGCCTTTGACCCCGCATCGGTCCGCAGCGACATCCCCTGGTCCGTGGCCGAAGACCTCGACACCTTCGATATCTGAGCGTCAGTGCGTCTCGGGCGGCAGGAACCGGCGAATGGAGCTGTCCTTGCGCGCCGTCTCGGTCGCAGCCTCGCGCAGCTCCAGCGACAGCATGAACGGCTCTGCCGCCATGTGATCTGCGGTAACGGCCTGCGCCGCCGCAAAGATCTCATCGGCCGCGCGCGCCTGTGTGGGCGCATCCCGCCCCGCCCCGATGCGCACGCTGATGTCGATGAACCCGTGCCGCGCATCGCCATCGGCAATCACCGCATGAGTGGCGGCAAAGGCGCGAACGCGGATGCCCGCCGGGGGGAAGATCCCGCTGGCCACAGCCGCATCGCGCAGTGCGGCGCACAGGGCCGCAATGTCCATCTGATCCTCGAGGTTGGCGGAGTATTCGAGCGTGATATGCGGCATGGCTCAGACTTGCCGGACCGGCGCGGACGCACAAGCCAAAAGCGCATCCACGTCCAAATGCGCCTCGAGATGCGCGGCAAGGGCGTCAAGCGTCGCCTCGACGCCCGCGGCATAGTCCACGTCACCGCGCACGTTGAAGCGGGCCAGCCACGCCCGGCGAAACGCATCGTCGCGGAACATACCGTGCAGATAGCTGGCCTCGATCCGCCCATCGCCGCTGACCGCGCCTTCATCCACGCCGTTCACACGGGCAAAGGGGCGCGCGCGGTCGGGCCCGGTCGTTACCCCCTTGTGCATCTCGTAGCCGCGCATCGCGACGCAGGTCGCCACGTGGACCGCGTGGGTTTCGGTCAGGCGTTTGTCGCCGGTCATCACGGTGGAGACGTCGAGCAGCCCGAGCCCCTGCTCGCTGCCCGGGTGCCCTTCGATCCCGTCAGGGTCATCGACCACATGCCCCAGCATCTGGTAGCCGCCGCAAATCCCTAACACATTGCCGCCGCGTCGCAGATGCGCGCGGATGTCCACATCCCAGCCTTGCGCCTTGAGATAGGCCAGATCACCCCGTGTCGACTTGCTGCCCGGGATCACAACCACATCCGCATCGCCCGGGATCGCGCGTCCCGCCTCAAGCATGGTGACGCGCACGCCGGGCTCCTGCGCCAGCGGGTCCATGTCATCGAAATTGGCGATACGGCTGAGTTTCAGGCAAACGATGTGCAACCCCTGCGACCGCCCCGGCGTGCGGATGTCCAGCGCATCCTCGGCGGGCAGTTTCCAGGCGTCGGCGAACCAGGGCACCACGCCGAACCCGCGCCAGCCGGTGTGATCGGTGATCAGTTCGTACCCGTCGTCAAACAGGCGCGGATCCCCCCGAAACCGGTTGATGACAAAGCCGCGGATCATCGCGGCATCTTTGGGGTCGATCACCTCTTGCGTGCCGACGATCTGTGCAATCACACCGCCCCGGTCGATGTCGCCTACCAGCACCACGGGCGTCCCCGAGGCGCGTGCAAAGCCCATATTCGCGATGTCGCCTGCGCGCAGGTTGCCCTCTGCCGGGCTGCCAGCCCCTTCGACCAGCACCAGATCGTGTTGCGCTGTGAGCCGCTCAAAGCTTTCCAGCACCGGTGCCATCAGCGTGGGCTTGAGCGCGGCGTATTCCCGCGCCTTGACGGTCGCGAGCCGCTGGCCCTGCACCACGACCTGGCTGCCCACCTCCGTCTCGGGCTTGAGCAGCACGGGGTTCATGTCCGTATGCGGCGCCAGCCCGCTGGCCAGGGCCTGCAACGCCTGCGCGCGCCCAATCTCGCCCCCATCCACCGTGACGGCGGCGTTGTTCGACATGTTCTGCGGCTTGAACGGCGCGACCGACAGCCCTCGGGCCCGAGCGGCCCGGCACAGACCGGCCACCAGCATCGACTTGCCGACATTCGATCCGGTGCCTTGCAGCATGAGGGCGCGGGCCATGAAATCGTCTCTTTTACTGCGCATCGATGCCCGGATTGCCGGGTAAGGCTCGTTTCATCGCATCAATCGGAAAGAACGGAAAGCCCATGTTGGACTTCACGAACACACCCGAGCGTCGCAAGAAAGCCCGCCAGGCGCGCACGCGCAAAACCATGATCTACCTCGGCCTCGCCGTGCTGGTGCCGGCGACGGCCATGGCGCTCGACCTGCAAGGCCTTGCCGCAGCAGTGGCGGGTTAAAACTCCACGCCCTTCTGCGCCTTGACGCCATGGTCTTTGAACGGGTGCTTGATCAGCGTCATCTCGGTCACGAGATCTGCCGCCTCGATCAGCTC
>ERZ1740059.2008-NODE-2008-length-10163-cov-9.992184_pt1 | contig 10163 bp, 4 predicted proteins | sample MGYA00581744_ERZ1740059 | MGnify/ENA primary metagenome ERZ1740059 (study PRJEB43018, sample SAMN04849738) | marine metagenome | isolation source: floating plastic debris | place: Pacific Ocean | collected 2008-08-28 | study: EMG produced TPA metagenomics... | reverse complement strand
ATTTCCACTGCTCATAGCAACTGACTGACATCATCATAAATAATTCAATTAATTAAAATAAAATTGTTTATTGACTTCTCGCACACCATGATGTCTGCTCAGTGCATATTAATTAGGGAGAGTGTTGAGGCAATTACACTATCAGATCTTCAAAACTCCTGCAAGATCTGCACAAATTTCAATCCTTATAATACGCTGTTTCTCTGTCGGTGGAAATACCGGTTTGCTAAACTACCAGTTATGGGAAGCACGTTTGCGGTATGGTATTAGTGTATTTCATACGAGTACAACTACTATTATGAAAATGAATCAACAAGATCTACGCTTGTCGACCAACAAGTGAATTGTTTTGCAGAGCCCAAAATTGGTTGCATAACATTGTTAATTGGCCGAATTGGGGCTTTATGGGCTAAAATGACAATAGTCAAATGACACTGGAGCAATTTAGATATCAAATTCATCTCTTTAAATGTACTACACCCGAATTTCTCACACACTAAAGCGTAGAGAAAAATGTTACGGTAGGGCCTTAAGTAGACCAACATTGTATAAATGTAATGTCTTGTGCCATCTTTAGATAAAACTGCCTATATAGTTAGTGAGTTACAATGTCCCTGTAAACTCAGCATGTCAATATTTTTTGCACCAGATGACTATTTGGTAAAGCCTTGACAATGAAACCCCCCTTATCATCCGAGAATGTTGTGGGTGAAAATATTTAGAATATTGGGGACCGCCAAGTCATAAACACACACACACACAATAATTAGGAACTCGAGAATTGGCCCTTGTTAAACGATGGCACATAGCTATGTGATGACTAGGACTTTATCAAGCAGTGGGTACGTTTTATGGTATTTACGGCACAACAAATTACTCACAATGTTGAGAGTTTGGTGAGACTGTTGAAGGATCCCGGCTGTAGACATGTGATCTGATTATCGTAAAGACTCCTAAAATATAAACAAAGCAAATAGCTGATAATTAAAGTTCAACCACATTAATTTTTTAAAATACTTATAACTTAGAACTTACAGTTGTACATATCAGTAATAACTCCTTCCATATTTTTCACTCATTAGTTCGGTATATAATTTATGATCCAGCCAAGAACTCACTATTAGTAAAGAAACATAGAGTAGGCCCCATAGCCGCATAAGGTTACAATGTTCAGTGGTTGCTGTTAGATCATGGGATTTGTGTATTCATGTTCACCCTTGTCATCTGACAATGAGATGAGACACCTTTTTAGGGCATTACGACAAGGACGCCTTCCAATTTGCTTCAAGTTTGCATCACCAATTAACACATAGCTCAAGCCCGCCGTCGTACGTGTTATGATAGCCGTGATAAAGCACTACGGAGTGACATCGGATTTCAACCAATTTAGAGAAACTGAATTGATTCTTCGTCACGACGTTTCAATCAGACACGATTTTGAGAAAGTATCATTGAGAAAATTATCTTACGACTGAGAGAAAGATGTTAATCGATGTTTATCGCACTTGGGTAATGACCGTCATTGCACAATTTATTTGAGATTCTTTTGTAAAATTTTCTCCAATTGCACACAATTAGACAGCGAAAATTGGAGTTTATTGCAGCAATGTTGAGTGTCGAATTTACTACATTGACATAATCACGAATGTGGGAATGGTCGGACGGATGTGTCGTGTCATTGCACTAATGATTTCGTACAATGGTACTGATTTCAAGTTTTCCTTATAATAGTAAAACAAGGTTACGCCGGGTGCAACTGATTAGCTTTGGGTCCAAAAATTAAAGATGCTCATCGTTTCAGAATTCTAAAATCCTATCTTAGAATACATGTTTGTACCAATTTCGCAGTACATGCAGTCGTGCATGTTTGCGCACATTTTTCCAGAGATTTCTATTGTTCGGGGACTTGCCTTTGATCCAATAATCTTTGTCTCTTTTAGAAGATAGCCGTTGGTTTATTTTTTGTTGACGAAACAACCAAAGTTAATCCAGGTGCATGCACTGTGGTCAAGAACGTCAACCAACATGAGGATGACAACAGTATCATATGTCAGACAAAAGTCAATATTTTCATGACCACAACACAAACATGATTTCAGGGGACAGAGCAAAAGTTTGACTGTTTACAAATGCCTTTTTGGCACAAAAGTGTCAGGTTTAATAAATGTAGATTTTCTATGTCATGATTATGGTGTTGACACTTAACAACTGGGTTTTTCCAAGGCCATGGCACTCATGACTCACTGAAAATTATTGAATTTCCGTCAGGGAATCATGGAAGAAAGAAGAAAGGCTCATGGTCAAAAAGCTGATTCCAACATCACATTTGAGGCAAAATCGCACCAAACCTTGGTCATGAGGGCAAAACGGCATGGTAGATCAACTTTCTATTGTTTAATCTCAATCTTTGCACAAATTGTTTTCAAGCACACCGATGACTATGAAGTCAAGAAGCGGATAAACAAAGTTCGCATTCCTCGTCTTAGCAAAAATCATAAAAATAAATAAAACTACTTACAGAAGTCTCAAGTCTGTCATTGTGGTGAATGTGGAGTTATCTATACATGATATCTTGTTGTCCCTCAGCATTCTGAATTAAATAACAAAATAAAACTTACTATAAGTGTTATGAGCTTTTTCAAACTCTCAAAGATCAAAATGCTCACGTTTTGATGAGAAAAGACATGCATGTTCAGCATTTTTACAAAAAAATAAGGATTTGTTTGCTCCTATCTCTCAGAATTTTGAAATACACTTACAAAGTCCTTAGTCCTGTCAACCCTGCGAACATCGAGCTCCTCAACTTTGTCAGCTGGTTATCTGTCATCTGCCTGTACAGGGTACGAAAAAAGGAGATTGCAGTAAAGTATGGCATGTGGAATTAACATAAATTAAGCAAACAACAATTAAACTTTTCAAATGACTCTTGAAATATTCTGTTCCTCATTTTTGTAGAATCATATTCTATTAGTTAGGGTTTTATAATAACGAAGTTAAAATTTCAAGGATGGAAACCTGTATTTATAAGTAGGTTTTCAATCAGATAATAAAATCCTCTAACCAGTATCAAATTGTAAAATTGTATGAACAAAGAAAATACCGGAACTAGCTCCGCTCGCGAGGGCATGTCAAAGTCTGAGCGCTCAGACTATACCAGAACTTACAGTTCACGAAGTAACCGATTGCTGTAGAATGCATTCTCTTCAATCTTTCTGATCTGGTTTCTGGCGAGGTCTAGTTTCTGGAGCTGGGGGAGGGCTGAGAATGCTCTAGGAGGTACAACAGTCAGGTCATTATTACTCAGGTCCAGTTCTGTGGTGTAGGATGGCAAGTTTACTGGGATACTGGTCAGGTCCTGATTTGAACAATCCACTACAGTTCCTATAAAAAAATACAAAGGAATAATCATGTTTTGAGATTTTGAAATTCTCCAGTCCCAAAAAATTAGTAAAAACTTTCTGTTTGCCAGGTAGAACAACCGTAAATTTTATTAACAAACCACCGTATTAAAGTTCAAAAATATGGTGGCCGGAGAATTTCTTGTATATTCAAAAAATTATGAATAATGAATTAATGAAATATATAAATGAAAATTTATGAACCATTCATACCGCTCAGTGTACATGTAGGTATATAATATGTTCTGTTTGTGTTGTCTTTTGCCTAATAACTTACCTTCACATTTACACTTTGATGGACATACGGTTGTTGTCTCACAAGATGCTAGGAGCGGATTGACAGGGGTGCCCCAACAGCGGGCACTCTCCTGCTTCAAACTGCCTAGCCTCTCTCTTTGTAAATCTTCAGGGGCGACGCACTTTGCCCCGCTTGTCTCAACCGGGTTCTTTTCAAGAAACTCTGCTATCCACATCAGATTACAATCGCACTGAAATGGATTGCTAGCCAAGTGCCTGTGGAAAAGATTTGGTGATAATCATTATGTATCTACATGTTCGCTAAAGAAACATGCAGCCAAAAAACTGCAGCAGTTGATTAATTCTCAGGGTATATCTATTTCTAAGATTAACACGGTGAGAATTAGAAAATTCTCAGTCTCAGTATAAGAAATAATATTATTCTCACGTTATGCAATGCTTGCCATGAAATCCTCTTGAAAACACAGTGAGTGCACATTTTTCTGGGTGTTACGATAGTTCGAGTACATACAACATGCCATGGTGCGTGTTTACTTAACGATGACTACCGATTTCAAAACAATGTTTTAGTGGCAGTGTGTTTGCATTCTCAAATAACTTCTCAAGTAACTGTATCATATCTTGGCCCTTGACTTCATGGGCGCTCGGCGATTGAAGATCAGTGCAAATGCTACAGAAAAGACCACTTGGGCTAAGATACTGCTGAGTTTTATTATCAGCGTTATGGTGAGGCGATTCCGTATGGGATCCGGCCGCTCAACACAGGGAACAAAGCCGCTACTCTTGAGTGAAACAGTGGTCAAGGGGATTAACAGGACACTTACAACGTTTGCAGTGATGTGAGATGTTGAAAGGTCCCGTTTACAATAGTCTTAATCTCATTGTCAAACAGCGATCTGCAAACACAAAGTAATTCGAGTCCATGTCAAACAATACGGCAAACTGATATCTATATTTTTATTTTCACTGAATAAAAAACAGATCAGTTTTTGACAGTCATGGATTATTTCGTCAGTTGAGCAGGCTTGTGATGTGGTAGAATTGACAGGCTAGACAACATTTGACAGATTAATTAAATTAATTGTATATACAAATTGTAAATTTCACACCTTGAAGTTTAATCACCATACTTTGACATGACAATGGAATAAATAATGAAGCTTTATTACCCGTTTGGGCCACCTACATGCCTAGCATTGTGTGTATTAATGACGAAAGACTATACATCAACAAAACCCAAATGAGGCAGCATATTAAAGATGACTGATAAAATCTAAATTGGGCAACGGAAACATTATGCACAACCCTATCCATTTCCATACACAAATATTATTTCCAAATGGGGGTTTTGTGATTTCTTTGAACTAAATTAATAAATAGTAGATAGCCTCAATGATTTTTGATAAATAATAAATATTGGGTTGATGACTCAGTATAATGAACTTCGGTCCGTATGTACGTCAAGTTTGGTTTTTACTCAGCATTTAAAGAAACGGAAAAAGTAGAATATACGCATAAGATTCCTGCTGCATAGGATATTACAAGACCTACATTGCAAGCTTTGATCCAAAAACTTATGTCATTAATGCCACCTGCTATGGCAGAAAATTAAATTAAATCGAATGAAAAATTAATAGCAATTAATCACTTTAATTATACATCTATAACTTACAACAGTGTTAATTGAGTAAGGTCGTCGAAGGTGTCCACCCTCAGACAGGAGATCTTGTTGGCGTTAAGTAACCTGTAAAATGTAAAAAAAGCAAGTATGAAATGATTATGATATCAACTGACCAAATATTTGATATGAGAATGGTTCCACAGCACTGATCATAAATACGATGAGAATTTCCGAATCAAACTTATTAATACAGCTTCAGTGAACCTGAACCTGAAGAGTAGCTGTTGGGAATCTTGGTGTCTTAATATGTGGTACACAAGCTAACATGGTGTTATCTATCTTTTCATAATCACAATAACCGGATGTTTGGAAAATAATGAAAAGCAAATTTAAAGTTGTCTTCCCTTTTTTGACACAGCTGCTCTATTTTCAACCATAGTACAACAATTTATTATAAAATACAAATTTATCCCATGCACTTGATATTTATTGTTGGCAGATTTAGCCCAGGTAAAGGTATGTGGGAAACCCAAACATCCTGCAACTGTTGATCTTAGAGATAACGACCTTCCATGCACAGATCTGGATACAGTTAATGGCTAGAACAGGTACTTTCTCAGTCATTTGCAGCGATAGTCACATATGGTGGCAATAATTACGCCAATCTGATTTATTTAAGATAGGCCCTATCAGCAATACAAATCTCAGCAATTAGTACACACATAACACATAATTATAGGCCTTATGTTTGCTAGATGTTTTGCAGACGTTTTCAGTAAATATCGTCAGGCAATGAATGATCTGGGAATAGATTTGGTATGTAATGACAGGACGTCCCTTCTCTTCATGAAGCATCAGGGAGCTGCTACTGCTACTGTCGAGAGCACTTTAGATTTTATCTACACTCTGTGCAGGTGAGATGAATGAGCGAGTGAGTCAGTGGTGTTCTGGTTGTAGCTGACGCACCAGCTCAATGGTTGTGAGTTGGCATAAAATCTAAACTTTATGGTGAAGGCTCGGCAGGGCTGGTTCTGCATGAAACTACATGTATTTAATTCGTCTGGAAATTTCAAGTAGGGATATTGCAGAAACTGCTTGAACTTAATCCACACCTTGAATTCAAGTGGCTGTCTGAAAAATTCCCACCTGGCCTAGTGATAAGATCAGAGATGATTGGTAAAGCACTTTTTAATTTTGATCCTATGGAAAAGCTCATCAGGGTTGGGTGGAACTTTGGTGGTGTACTTACAGCATTTGAAGATTGGTCAGGCCTGAAAATGTCCCCTCAGGAAGAAGCTCGATCTGATTCTCGTATAGGATTCTGTAAATAAGCACATTGTGATGGTTATTTATCCGAGTGTGGATTTGATGACATAAAATTACAGTCAATTAGAACTATAGATCGAACTGATATAGCATGCGTTTGTCATGAAACGATAGAGCAATGCACCTGTGAATGGAAACTCATACACGCAAATTTTAGAAAAGTTTGAAATACCTATGCTTGCATACTCTCATTTTGTAGGCTTAAAAGTATGTCCGTAAAGAATGGGAAAATATGAGTGACATCGAAAATCACAGCGTCCCACACTCGCAGCAATGAAAGAAGGGCCGTCAACACATAGACAGATAATGATCTGCGGTTTTCATTTTCGTTTACAAACTACAATTTGTCACGATTCTTCAACCGTTATATCTCTCAGAAGGATGATCAAATTTATATACTCGTCGTGTATTTGTGATTGACTAGATTGAGATAACATTGCCCCAGAGATTTGCCCTCAAGCTGTAAACCTTTACAATTAAACAGCGTTGCCGTGCTTTGAAAGAAAAAACTAATTTCCACATGATTAGAGCGTTTATTCTGACAATATAAAGTTTGTATAACATGTGCTGGGAGTCCGCTACAAAATATTTTGTTATCTTGTTTCACAGTTTAATCAGACAGTATTTGCGCCATGGGAAAAGGTGGTGAGATCATAAATTGAACTCCATGATGGGAGTAAGGACCATTGCTGAGAAGTGAATTAAGTTTTGTGCTGGGATATTAACTCACATTATGAAGATTTTCACAGACAGATTCTTTGGATGGAGGGCAAAGCCACGTATTGAGATTTTATATTTAGCTCATGAGTCAACAGAGACCACACAGCTAGAGCTATAGCTTTTTGGAATGTTTTCATATCCAGTATTTTTCACCACACCAAAACATGGATGTGAATACCTGAGGTTAATCGTACACGCATATCCTGTGATACCCTGTGGCATCTGAGATTTGCACCTGAGGCTGGTGTAAGATGAGACGAGGATTACTTACAGTGTTTTCAGATTGCCAAGTCCACTGAAAGCTTCAGCATTGACATCCGATATTCTGTTGTTACTTAGGTCTCTACAACAGATAACCATGTATGTTTCATAATATTTCACCCAGGTTAATTCCTGAGAAACTGGCCAATGGCAGAGAAACATGGTCAAAAAAACAAGCAAACCTTATCCCTAGGATATACAGGAACGACATACAGATTGAAGCAAAAAGCTGAAACTTAAAACTTTCATAGCTAGGGGCTAAAGTGACAGTTATTGACAATGCTGGTGGTAGCTCTGAAATAATAATTGAGAGTGTAAGGTATCAATTAGTGACCAAAAAAATTCTAATGAGAATTGAACAACTGGGATTTCAGATTAAAGAATTTGAGGTAAATGACATTGTGAAGTCAGTGCTTACAGCTAATGCATTTTCACACGAAGTCGAAAGTTGTAGTGTCTCTATGGGTGGCAAAAAAGTTCAAGACTTTAAATTTTCTTGAAATGTGGGGCTTGTACCTAATGATCCTCAATCTTTGTAGCCATCAGTTCATTAGAACCCAGCCAGGCGACTTTTCACAGGTCATTTACAGTGTAGGGGGTGTTGTGTGTTTTCTTGTCAAGGCATGTGGAAGCATTTGGGTAATCAGAACTCAGCAGAAGGCGACTGGCGGTCTTGCCAGCTAACACGAGCAATGTTTCATTCATATAATTCAACCTGTTCTTTCAATTTCACCATCAATTTGGTTTCAATCTACGGAGCCTTTGTTTTAAATGTTTGCTTTTTAAATTGAAACGCAATCACAGCATGTTTTTAAACAAATGAACTGTGTAGGTATGTTGGGAACTTGAGTAAAGCATTTGCTCACTCTAAATAGATTTGTTGCATAACAATTCAGAAAACTCTTGTTGATATTTTGCAGGCAAATCAAAACCTTCCAACTCTTTTCCAGCTTATTGAGCATGGTAAATCAACACCCAGAAGCAAAGTACACATTTTCATGTTCCAAGAGAGCTTTTTAAAATCAACATGTAAGCTTTACTTGTTCGGAAATCCTTAGGTACACATCAGTACATGTATTTACTGTTTGACCTAGGTAAATAAGCCACTTCAGTAGCTATGTAAGTTCGAGCTGGAAATACACAGAATATATGCACGCGTCAATATCCCAATCCATAAACAAGGCACAATACATCGATCCACCCAATCTTTGTTCGTTATGATGTAAGCAAATTCTAACATTGGTGTGGGAGCTGTTATGATAGCTCTCATACCCGATATGTGTAACAACAATATCTTTGTACAACATACATAACGCTGTCAAGTTATGTTGTACAAATGTTGCAAAAATTGCCAAGTGTCGGACCAGACTTTATTTTTATCATATCTGACATACTTAAATGCCAAGAGCAGGAAAATTGGAATTGTTTACAATTGTTGGGATCCTACTGCTTCTTACAAGTTTTATTGGCCTTGGAATAGCATGCCAATGGTATTTGGAGTTGCGCCTAATGCTATGATCAAAGCAACACTTACAAAGTGTGTAGTCTGTTCAAGTTGGCAAATGAATTAGCTGGAATCTCTGTGAGGTGGTTCTGATCCAATCTCCTACAATTATACACAGGGAAAGCATAGCAGTGACAAATCACATAACATAGAGTCCCCTCCCTCTCTCCCTCCCCGTACGTACCGCCATAAGGCTGTGAACAGACTTTTGCAAGCTCATGCCACTTGACTTGAGTTATGAGAGTGGCTAATTACAGTGCCCATCTTGGCAGATTATAATTTGATTTCTCTCAAGTGAGGACAACAACCCACTAAAGTGATGTCAGTCTCAATGACACAACATGATCATAACATATCCTAAGGTGAGGTATGGAATCCAGCGAGCCAAACACTTGAATTCCTTATTAATCTGACAATCCAAAGACACCGGATCCCATCGCTTGACCAGTAGCGGTACATTTTTGGCGGAGATATAATGGCATGTGTGGAAAGACTTCACATAGATAGTGCCGATAAAGCATCATACCCTTAAGGTAAATCTACGGAACATGGACACAACAAGATGCCATAACAACCAGTCTAAAGTACAAAATGTGGTGAGATACCTGCCATCTGCCAGAATGGCAGCACCAGTACAGGAAAATGGCATTGCAACCCGGTCAATAAATGGCTACCAGAGAACCAAGATATTGAAACAATTTTGTTCATTCCAGTGTAGGTTACAAAACCATCTCAACACCACGGTCTGGTATACTAGGCAAGCATCATGATCATTTGTAACAACAAGTATACATGTAATATAAGTCTTACAGCTCTTCCACATTGTCCGGAATGTCGTCAGGTATGGACATGAGACCAGCGTTTCTACAGTTCACTACAGATCCCGTACAGCTACATTTAGCAGGGCAGCTGGATCTAACGGGTTCCGCTCTACACATCACGTATCCCATCACAGGCTTTGTATCTGGATAAACAGTAAAGACATCAACTATTTTGAGATCAAAAAGGTCTTGAAAGCGTGTCAAGTAGTAAATGATAAAAAGTGTAAAGAGAAATATTAAAATTTCGGATGCCA
>ERZ1740059.2007-NODE-2007-length-10167-cov-3.623714_pt1 | contig 10167 bp, 6 predicted proteins | sample MGYA00581744_ERZ1740059 | MGnify/ENA primary metagenome ERZ1740059 (study PRJEB43018, sample SAMN04849738) | marine metagenome | isolation source: floating plastic debris | place: Pacific Ocean | collected 2008-08-28 | study: EMG produced TPA metagenomics... | reverse complement strand
TTGAGACCCTGGAAATTGATTTCTCAGCTGGACGACCCTTCCGCGAAACTGGAGCAGATACGATTGCCATGATTGTTAACGAAGCTGCGGTAAAACGGATGGGACTGGATGATCCGCTGAGTACACAGCTCACTTGGAATGATGTAGCTTACCCCATTATCGGAGTGGTAGAAGACGTCATTATGGAAACACCATTTGAGCCTGTACGTCCCACTGTTTTTATCTACAACCCTGGTTGGCGAAGTTGCTTTTTACTGCGAATGAACGAGCATCAGTCTACCGATCAGGCACTAGCCACTATTCAGCCCATCTTTGAAAAGCATGATCCCAACACTCCTTTCAATTTTGAGTTTGTGGAAGAAACTTATTCGAAGAAGTTCACTGGAACTAATTTTGCGGGCACGGTAGCACTGCTATTTGCTGGCTTAGCCATTTTCCTATCTGCACTAGGCTTGCTCGGACTAGCCTTCTATTTGGCAGAACGCCGAGCCAAAGAAATCTCTATTCGCAAAATACTTGGTGCGAGCATTGCACAGCTCTGGCTCTTGTTGTCGCGCGAGTTTATGCTACTCATTGTAATTGGAGGTTTACTCGCTATTCCGCTAGGCGCTTATTTCACGGAAGGTTGGCTTACGAACTTTACCTACCGTATTGATTTACCCTGGTTTGTGTTTGGAGTCGCCATTGCGATAGCCCTACTCATTGCGCTAGTTACCATTAGTGCACAAAGTATCAAGGCGGCCTTAGTGAATCCGGCTGATCGTTTACGTGACGATTAATGATCAGCCAAGTCTCTGATCTGGTATGATCAAGGCAAGTTCATCACCTCCAAGAATCTTACATTATGTTGCAAATAATCATCAAGTCCGCTTGGCGGCAACTGTGGAAGAACAAAGGATACAGCACAATCAATATTCTTGGTATGGCTGTGGGTTTAGCGATAGCTATACTGTCTGCACTCTGGGTGCAATATCACGTTGACTTTGATAAATTCCACGCCAACGCAGAAGATATTTATCAGGCGTATCATGATTATACGCCCACCGGAGAGGATATGATATCCATTCCTGCTCTGCCTTACCCTATGGCTGCTGTTTTACGCGATGAAACACCCGGCGTGAAGCACGTAGCTATGACCGATTGGGGGCAAACCAAAAGCCTGGTTTACGGGGAAACCCATCTTTTAAAGAACGGCTACCATGTCCAGCCGGACTTTCTCAAGATTTTCTCCTTTCCTTTACTTGCAGGTAATGTGGAGACTGCTCTGGCTAAGCCTCATCAGATTATCTTAACCGAAACTACGGCTCACGAAATCTTTGGCCAGGAGAATCCTATTGGTGAGAGTTTAAGTATTGACGATAATGTTGCTCTACAGGTGACTGGAGTTATTACTGATCCACCTGCACAGTCCAGTATTCAATTTGATTTTCTCTTGCCCTATACCCTCATGGAAGAGCGTGAGCCTTGGGTGGCATCCGCAGTTGACAATTGGTCAAATAAGTCCTTTCAAATTTATTTTCAAATGGAAGAAGGGGCCGATGCCCAAGCTGTATAGAAGCTACATCGGAATATTATTGTAGAAAAAGAGAATGAATTATCGGCCTCTAGGTTTTGCGTTTACCCCATGTATAAATGGCATTTATACGGAGAATTTGAACAAGGTGAAGCGCTAACTGGTCTCATTCGCTACGTGCGCCTATTCGGAATAATTGGTGCTTTAGTGCTCTTAATTGCTTGTGTGAATTTTATAAATATCACTACAGCCCGTGCCGAAAAGCGCAGCAAAGAGGTTGGGGTTCGCAAAGCAGTTGGGGCGGGAAAAAACGTTTTGGTAACCCAGTTTTTGGGGGAAGCAGGCGTAACCATGGTACTATCATTTAGTTTGGCATTGGTACTACTTGTGCTATTACTACCTCATTTTAATACCCTGGTAGAATCCGAAATCAACTTGCCGTTTGCAACGCCTTACTTTTGGCTTTTTTCCCTGGGGATTATCTCAATAGTTACTGTTCTAGCGGGTAGCTATCCTGCTTTCTTCCTAACGCGTTTCGAAGCAAAGTCGGTTTTACAAAAGAGTTTCCAAACGGGACGTGGTTCTAGCGTGTGGAGCCGCCGCTTACTGGTAGCGTCGCAGTTTACCATTTCGATTGCTCTAATTGCCGGTAGCTTGATTGTACATAAGCAAGTGCGTTATGCCCAAGAACGCGATATGGGTTACAATCAAGAGCGATTATTGAGCATACCAAATAATGCTAACCTCAATCCTAAATTCGAGGTCATTAGAACGGAATTACTCGCTTCAAATACGGTAGAATTCGTAACCTCATCGGGTAGTCCCATTACTGAGGTATGGTCGACTATGGGGAATGTAATGTGGCCTGGAAGAGGAGAAGATGAACAGGTGGGGATGGCCTTTATTTCTACCACCCAAGACTATTTTGAGTCCCTGGAAATTAACTTCCTTGAGGGACGCCCCTTTCGGTCAACAGGTGCAGATTCCGTTACGATGATTGTGAACGAGACAGCGGTGAAACGGATGGGTTTGGATGATCCGCTAAGTACACAACTCAGCTGGAATGATACATCGTATCCCATTATTGGAGTAGTTGAGGATGTAATTATGGAAACTCCTTTTGAGCCGGTGCGGCCAACCGTTTTTATTTATAATCCTGAATGGAGGAGCTTCTTTATGATGCGTATCAAGGAGCACCAGGCTACAGATGAAGCACTGGCGGTGATTCAACCCATTTTTGAAAAACATGATCCTACTACTCCTTTCACCTACGAATTTGTGGAAGAAACTTATGCGAAGAAGTTCACGGGAACCAATTTCGTCGGAACAGTGGCCCTGCTTTTTGCTGGCCTAGCCATTTTCCTATCTGCACTTGGCTTGTTCGGTTTGGCCTTGTATTTGGCAGAACGCCGCGCCAAAGAAATTTCGATCCGCAAGATACTCGGTGCAAACATTGGACAGCTTTGGCTATTGTTGTCGCGTGAGTTCATGTTGCTGATTGTGATTGGAGGTTTACTCGCTGTTCCGCTGGGCGCTTATTTCACTGAAGGTTGGCTCACCAACTTCACCTACCGTATTGATTTGCCCTGGTTTGTGTTTGGAGTGGCTATTGCGATAGCACTACTCATTGCGCTAGCTACCATTAGTGCACAAAGTATAAAAGCAGCCCTGGTCAATCCTGCTGATCGACTACGTGACGACTAACAATTACTACCAGTAGTATTTGTAATAGCAAAATGACTGCACCACCTTAAGTATCTACGACCATGCTTCAAAATATCTTGAAATCTGCCTGGCGGCAACTTTGGAAGAACAAGGCCCACAGTAGTATCAGCTTGTTGGGACTTGCCCTTGGTTTTGCCGTCGCTATACTGAGCTTGCTTTGGGTGAATCATCAGTTGGGATGATTTTCATCAGCGTGCCGACCGAATTTTTCAAGGCATGCAAAACTACCAACCCTCAGAGGGGGGCATGGAAACCTACCCGGACCTGCCCATGCCCATGGCCGAAGTACTGCGTAATGAAACGCCTGGTGTAAAAGCCGTTGCGGTAGCAGATTGGGGATTTGACCAAACGCTGGTAAATGAGGAGGTGAGGATTCGTAAGTCCGGTAATTATGTGGAGGCAGACTTTTTAAACATTTTCACTTTTCCGGCCTTGCACGGAAGCCTGAAAGATGCCCTCGCTGAGCCCAATCAAATCGTGCTAACAGCCGCTACCGCTGAAGCTCTTTTCGGTAAAACTGATGTAGTAGGAAAACAGGTCAATCTTGGTAAGCAGACCAGCTTGCAAGTAAGTGCGGTTTTGGAGAATGTTCCCAATCAATCTACACTGCAATTTGATTTCTTACTGCCCTATAGCCTGAAGATGCAGTTGGAGTCCTGGATGGCCAAAGAGCGCCAGAATTGGGGGAGTTATTCCTACCAAATCTTCTTTGAATTAGAAGAAGGCACAAAGGTGGAGTCGGTGCTCGCACAGCACGAGACACCGCTGGAAGAGCACAAAGGCGGCTCCGCTACCATCTTCCAGGTACATGCACTAAGCGATTGGCATTTATATAACGAATTCGAGAATGGGCAAGCCGTGAAGGGGCGTATGCGAAATGTGCAGCTGTTTGGAATAATTGGCTTGTTGGTCTTACTGATTGCCTGTATTAACTTCATCAATCTCGCTACTGCCCGAACTGAAAAACGCCATAAAGAGGTGGCTGTACGCAAAACCATCGGAGCAACTACCGGCCGCCTGACGGCTCAGTTTTTGGGTGAGTCCGGCGTGTTAATTGGTTTAGCTTTTGTGACCGCGATTATCATATTGGTTGCGTCTCTGCCTGCGTTCAAATATTTGGTGGAATCACCTTTGCGTTTACCGCTCGATACCATAACCTTTTGGGGTACGAGTGTAGCCCTGAGCTCATTCTGTGTGTTTGTTGCTGGTGGCTATCCGGCCTTCTTTTTGACCCGTTTTTCTGCCCGTGAGATTATGCAACGTGGTCAGGCGAAGATCAGTAGCAGCCAGATTTGGGGCCGCCGTACTTTGGTCGTTACCCAATTCGTAGTGTCAATTGCGCTGATTGCCGCTAGCTTAGTAGTGTACAAGCAAGTCCAGTATGGTCAAAGCCTGGATATTGGCTATGATAAGACACGCCTGATCAACATTCCGTACACACCGGATTTAAGTAAAAACTACGCTACGCTGAAGCAACAGCTGTTGGCTAATGGGCTGGCAGAAAGCGTGACGCGGACCAGTACCCTGGTTACAGAGGTGAGTTCTACCACTAGTGGCATCCGCTGGCCCGGTAGCACGGAAAATGATCAGGTAGATGTTGGTTTCATTGGTATAGGAGCCAATTATTTCTCTACCCTCGGCTTGGATATTCTTGAAGGCCGCACCTTCCGCACAGAGCCCGATACTGATATGGAAGCTATGGTGGTCAACGAAGCCCTGGTTCGCCGAATGGGACTGGAAGATCCAGTTGGTACCGTATTACAATGGGATGGCAACCCACACCCTATTGTAGGAGTTGTGGAGGATGCGATCATGGAAAGCCCGTTTGACCCGATTCGCCCAAGCGTTTTTCTCAAGCGGAATTGGCGTGGCCCAATCCTTGTTCGCTTGACAGATAGTCAGCCGATTACTACCTCACTGGATCAGTTAGAAGAACTAACGGCCCAGCATGACCCTATTACGCCATTCAGCTACAGTTTTGTGGAGGAGGCCTATGCTCAAAAGTTTTCTACGACCAATTTCTTAGGTACAGTGATGCTGGTTTTTGCAGCTCTGGCAGTACTCTTATCTGCTTTAGGGCTCCTGGGCTTGGCCATGTATTTAGTGGAGCGCAAGTCCAAAGAGGTGAGTATTCGCAAAATATTAGGAGCTACTATACAGCAAATATGGCTACTTCTTTCCCGCGAGTTTATGCTGCTGATTTTGATTGGCGGTTTGGTCGCAGTACCACTAGGGGCCTACTTCTTAGATCAGTGGCTAAACACCTTTACTTATCGCATTGATTTACCGTGGTTGGCTTTTGCACTTTCCATTGGTCTGACACTGGCCATTGCGCTGGTGACTGTAAGTGCCCAAAGCTTGAAAGCAGCTCTGGTGAATCCTGCGGATAGATTACGTGACGAATAATTAAGTATTATGCTAAGACATAATTTGAAAACGATATTTCGGCAATTGTGGCGCAGCCCGCTATTCACAGGAATTCATTTTGTGGGCCTCACCATAGGTTTGTGTGCGGTCTTAATCATCTTCTTGTTCATTCGGCAAGAACGCAGTTATGATCGGCATTACGCAGCCGCTGAGGATATTTATCGGGTGGTTCAAATCACTAAAACCCCAAATGAAGTGGATTACAGTGCCGGTAACCCTTATCCCATGCCGATTGCCTTACGCGAAGAAGTGCCGGACTTCGCTGCGGTAGCAGGCCTGCACGCAGAAGGTTCGGCGGTAGTACGTCGTCCAGGAGTAGACCATCAGCAATTGGGAGAAGTATTCTATGCGGATGAGGGCTTCCTGGAGGTATTTAATTATGAAACAAGCCCCAAGGTACGTGCTAGTGTACTAGCGGAACCAGGGAAGGCACTTATTGCGCAGTCAACTGCTCAGCAATTATTTGGTGAGGAGAATCCTATCGGTAAGACCTTAGAGGTAGATGGTGATCGACAAGTGACGATTGAGGCTATTTACCCATCAAATAAGGGGCAATATTCAACCTGAGTTATTGATCTCGCTGTCCACCTTACCAGAACAGTTACACGGTTTTGATCGAACCAGTTGGGGCGTGAGTATTGGCGGCGTTACGTATGTAAAGCTGTCTCCAGGTCAGAATCCAGCGCAGTACGAACGCAGTTTGGCTGCCTTTGTGGATAAATATATGAATGGTGATGAGGAAGGCTTTTCCAACCAGTTGGAACTTCAGCCAGCTTCTAGCATTCACTTTGATACACGCTTTGATAGCTACACCAGTGTCCCAACAATTAGTTCGCGCTACCTCTGGGTTGCGGGTGCCATTGCTTTGCTGATCCTGTTGATGGCATGCTTCAATTTTATCAACCTGTCTCTGGCGCAAAATTTGAACAAGAGCCAGATGATTGGTATGCGCAAAGTGCTTGGTGCGAGCGGAAAGCAACTGTGGTTGCAAAACTGGGGAGAGGCCTTTTTGATTGCCCTTATCGCTGGTATTGCAAGTATAACAATATTACGGTGGGCCCTACCACAAGTAGAGGCCTTACTACAAAGAGACATATACTTCGTCGGCTTAGCCGACATAACGGTTTGGTTATTTGTTTTGCTCAGCCTGTTATTCGTCAGCCTTGTGGCTGGCGGATATCCGGCTTGGGTTATTGCGCGTAAGCGTCCAACCGAAGTACTAGGGAGTAGTAAAGTTGTCAACAACCGTGGACAAGGGCGTTTGCGCCAGGGAATGGTCTTAGCACAGTTTGTGATCACACTGGTGATGATTTGCAGTGCGTTGACGGTATCCCAACAGTTGGATTACCTGAAAAATAAAGATTTAGGCTTTCGCCAAGATGCTATTGTTCAAGTAGCACAAACGGAGCCGGGCCTGGACGCTCAGTTGCGAGAGGAGTGGGACCGCCATGCGGGAGTAGAAGGGGTCAGTTTTAGTATTGGGGCGCCCACCTCTGGTAACCGGCTAGGCACTTCTTATTATCCTAAGGGGCAAGACCCTCGCAGCGGTACGCAAAGTGTAGGAATTAAGCCAGTAGATGAGTACTACGCTAAGGCTTACGATTTAAATATTCTGGCTGGTCGCTTCTTTTCTGCAACCGATGCTCAGTTAATGGAAGAGCGTATTACGGAGTCCAATGCCCAATGGCCGGTAGTGATTAACGAAACGCTGGCCCGGAAATTAGGACACGAAAATCCTGAGTCAGCCCTAAGTGATAAAATCATTATCAGTGTCAATGATGCAGAGGGAGAGGTTGTTGGCGTGGTGAAAGACTTCCATACCCATTCTTTGCACGATGCAGTTGAGCCTTTGATTATGGTACCTATTTCTGGTCTGTACTATGAAATAGGTGTCAAGGTAAATCCGGGACAAATAAGTGAGGTGCTCACCTTCTTGGAGCAAAGTTGGAAAGGTCATTACCCCGATCGCTACTTCAATTATGAATTTCTCGATGAAGCATTAGCAGAGCAATACCTCAGTGAGGACCGCACTAGTACCTTATTGCAAGGTTTTGCTGGACTGGCCATTTTCATTGCCTGTCTCGGGCTGTTTGGGCTTACCGCCATTATGGTCCAGCAGCGCCGCAAGGAGATTGGCCTACGTAAAGTATTGGGCGCATCAGTAGCTCAGCTATGGGCACTGTTGTCAAAAGATATGGTTCGCTTAATCGGTTTAGCTATTCTTATTGCAGCACCGCTTACCTGGTGGGCCATGAGCCGTTGGCTAGCTGATTTTGCCTTCCGGGTAGACATGAATCCAGCCACGTTCGTGGTGGGAGGTGTCGTCCTACTACTGATTGCCCTGGTAACGGTAAGCGGGCAGGCGATTCGGGCAGCGCTGGCGAATCCGATCGAGGCGCTGCGCAATGAATAAATCTGACTTTACTGATCAGAAAAAAAACGTAACGACGCGATTCATCGTGTCCCGAAAAATAATGGCGGGATGTTTGACTTTGAAAAAATAACCGTCCTACGTGTATCACTGGTTTCGCGGAATTCATTCCGCTGGGGAAAACACGGCGCGATAAATCACGCGAAACCAACAAATGGGACGAATTAAAAGTCAAACTCAAACATCCTGCAGAACCATAAAAGCAAATGCTAATCAACTACCTAAAGATCGCACTACGTAAGCTGACCCGTCACAAGACTTTCAGCGCCATCAACTTATTGGGCCTCACTTTGGGGACCATTTGTTGTTTGTACATGGTGCTCTACGTACAGCATCATCATGGCTACGATCAGCACCACAATGATGTAGACCAAATTGTACGGGTAAGAACAGACCTGTCGTTGGGCGGGGCGCAAGGCTGGACGCATATGGCTACGTGCTCACCGCCAATCGTTGAGGCTATCCAGGCAGATTTTCCAGAAGTAGAACGAGTTGCGCGCGCTTGTCCACCAATAGGTGTAGAACAGCAACTGATTAGAATTGGAGAGCAATCCTTCTACGAGACACCGGGCTACTACGTAGATAGCACCTTTTTTGAGATACTCAATTATCATTTCCAAGCGGGTGATCCTGCAAGAGCATTGAATGAGCCGTTCTCTGTAGTGATCTCTGACCGCCTGGCAAAGAAATATTTTGGAGATGAAGCAGCTGTAGGGCAAACCATGGAAATTGGCGATTGGGGAGATGCGGACCCCTTTACAGTAACTGGCGTTATTGACTACAGTAATGGAGCGACTCACCTGGAATCAGATATATTCCTGAGCATGAATGCTGGAGATTTAGGCCAATTCGTTCGTGGTAATGACTCGTGGGCCGGCAACAACTTCTTATACGGTTATTTGAAACTTGCCCCTGGGACCGATCGGGAAAGGCTAGCGGCTAAGTTGCCGGATTTCCTACAACGCCATGGTGGGGATCAGCTTCAAGAAGCAGAGATGGAAAAAGTGCTCCATCTACAACCCATATTAGATATTCACACGAATGTAGATTATTCAGCTGATGTAGGTTCCAATACAAGCCCAGTGTTTTTACGCTTGTTGCTACTGATAGCAATATTCATCCAGTTAGTAGCCTGTATCAACTTTATGAACCTGACCACCGCCCGTGCGACGCGCAGTTCACGAGAGGTTGGTGTTCGCAAAGTAGTCGGTGCCCCCCGGAGTTCTATTTTTAGCCAGTTCCTGGTCGAGAGTTTACTCCTGTCGGTTATATCTGTAGGCTTAGCCGTTCCATTGATTCACTTGCTGTTGCCTACCCTTAATGAATTGACAGGCATTACTATTGCCTTGGACTTTACACCCGCAAATTGGCTGCTGCTTAGCGGTATTGCTCTTGTAACAGGACTATTGGCGGGGAGTTATCCGGCCCTTTATCTTTCTGGGTTTAAGCCCCTAGCGTTATTCCATCAATGGAATACCAAGCAGTCTAAAGTTTCCTGGTTACGGCAAGGCCTGGTAGTTGGCCAAATGGTCGTAGCATCTATCTTGGTCATCGCTGCTTTTATTATTCATACTCAGGTCAGTTATATGCTGAACAAAGACTTGGGGTTTGAGAAAACACAAAAGGTAATCTTCGATTTACAAGGAGCACAGGAGGAACACGATATAGCTGCATTTCATGACGGTTTACGGCGCTTGCCGGAAGTGAGGAATGTAGCGGCTATGGCGAGTACGCCAGTCCAATACCTGATGCGTGATATGGCCTTGTATAAAAATGGCGAATCGATGCAGGAAGCGCAGATCGTCTTCCTGAATTACGTTAGTGAGGACTATCTGGATGTACTAAAAATTGAACTTTTAGCTGGACGTATGGTAGGCCCGGAGGATATTACTGAGGATGAGTTCAAGAGTAGGGTAGTGGTGAATGAATCAGCTTTGAGTCAGTACCAGATTCCAGTGGAAGAAGCAGTGGGAACGGTATTGCGTTCAGAGTTTTCCGGAATGAACTTCGAGTTGACCATTATCGGGGTTGTTGAAGACATCATGAACCAGAAATTGACAGATGAAATTAG
>ERZ1740059.2006-NODE-2006-length-10169-cov-4.638323_pt1 | contig 10169 bp, 7 predicted proteins | sample MGYA00581744_ERZ1740059 | MGnify/ENA primary metagenome ERZ1740059 (study PRJEB43018, sample SAMN04849738) | marine metagenome | isolation source: floating plastic debris | place: Pacific Ocean | collected 2008-08-28 | study: EMG produced TPA metagenomics... | reverse complement strand
ACTGTCAACGCTGTGCCAGTCAAAAACTGACGAATATCTCCCAATTCCTGTACTCGTGCCACTGTATCCCCCACTTTCCGCTGTTCAAAATAGGTCAGCGGTAGCAGCATCAAATGCCGAAACACTTGGGCTGAGAGCCTCAAATCAATTCGACGGGTGGTATGACTAAATATAAACAGTCTTAAAATACTTAAAAGTGCTTCAAAGACTGTGCCCCCAACCAGTCCCAGGGTCATGACATCCAGGGTAGACAGATTCCCCTGAACCATCACCTTATCAATAATCACCTGGGTCATGATCGGGGTCAGCAACCCCAGGATCTGCAAGCTAAAGGACGCCAGCAAGACCTCTCCAAATAAGTCTCGATAACGCCACACTGATGGCCAAAACCAGCTTAGGTCAAATCGCTCTTGGGTCTGGGCCAGCTCCACCTGCCACAGCTGCCCCTGCCACTGCTGAGCCAGGGCAGCCTTGGGCCAGCGCTGACATTGACGTTGGTCACATAGCGGGTCGCCAACCGTCACGTACTTTGAGGTAGCGTCGTACAACACGACCCAGCGAGCGGGTGCATCGTCAGGGGTTATAAGGGCAACAGCTGGTAAAGACAGTGATTCTAAATCGTCAATCTCGCTATGCAGACGTCTCACCACAAACCCTAACTTATCAGCGGCTTGGGCAATCGCACTGTCGGTTAGCGTGCTAGACGGAACATATCGCCGCACGTCATCTGGCTGCAACGGACAAGCATAATGCATACCCAACATGGTCAAGCAGGCGACAACTGAATTGCGATCGCAAACATGGGGGTAGTCAGTTAAACTTGGCAGGTAGGTCCATTGAGACTTGCCAGCGCCCAAGCCATCGACAGTAGGCAGACTATCTGAGCTTTTTCTAAAAAGTATTGAAAAAATCTCTGCACCACTATTTTGACCGACATTAGGCCACTGATCGATCTGCCACTTCAATACTATGGCAGGCCCTTGGGAAACACGAGATTTCCAAATCCCTGTCAAACCAGAAACAGTGCCCCAGAACTCTCCCGAGTTCAATCGTCTGTCATCCCAATCAGGAGAACTCAGACGCACAACACCAGATTCTAAAAAATAGAGACTGCCCTCATCTTCTTCATCAGTAGCAATCACCTCACCAAACTCAAATATAAGTCGCTGAGCTGAATCAATCAGAAGCTGCCGCTGTTGAGGAGACAGGGATGAAGCAGATAAACACTGCTGAAATATAGGATTGCTAGCCATCAATCTAGGTTTAACTGGATATCCATCGACTGAATGCTTTCAGTAATCCACTTCTCAAAGACTTCGTTTTCAATAGCAACTGTCAGCTCTTGCTCTGGATCCTCCAAAGATGCGGGCAGCAGCGAATCTAATCGAAAAACAGTCCACTTCTGGTCTATCTCCAAAGGGCCTAAAATCTCTCCTGGCTTGGCATTATCTACTAGACCACGTAGCTGATCTGGCAACTCACCCCTACGCAAAAGACCCATCATTCCATTGGTCGCTTTCTCAGGTGCGACGGAATATTGACGTGCCAGCAGCTCAAAGGACTGCCCCTCATCAAGCTGCGCTTTTATCTCTTCAGCCATCTCACGCTGAGCAACAGCAATTCTAGACAACACTACCTGGTCAAGATACAGCTTGTTTTCAATAAAATAATCTTGGATTTTATCTGTCGCGACTATCTGCTTTAGCTTCTGTACGCTAAACTCGCGCTCAATATTACGATGAAAGACCTCATAACTCATGTTTTGAGATTGCAGCCATTGGTTAAACGCTTCTGTCTCAGTCAACTGATTTGTCATCCGAAACTCAATAATAGACTGCTGAACCGTTTCAGAGGCGATCTCAATCTCATCAGCCCGTTTTTTTAGCTCATTGTCTATAAAGTATTGACGCAGAACCGCCGAAAGGGAGCTTTCCAGCATGCCTGCCTGGGCTAAATAGTCAACATAGTCCGCCAGAGATATGGCATGGTCATCAACAACTATAAACTTGCTAGTAGTGGGCATTCTCTCCAGCTACCTCTTGATTTTTTATTAATGAAAACATTGTTTCCAAAGACATTGTAGAGCGAAACCTCTTTTGAACCAGTTTTTTGTCCCAACAAAGCCTGGTAGATGAGCCTGCACCGGCAGCGCCCAGACGATTAATTCCTCCAAGTAAACCCCATAGCAAGAAATCTCATCCAAGTAAACCACATAGTAAAGAAATCTCGCCCAAGTAAACCATGCGGTAAAAAAATCTCATCCAGGTAAACCACATAGTAAAGAAACCTCGCCCAAGTAAACCATGTGGACCACGGCGGAGCTTTATCAAGAAAACTTTAGCTTTTCTAGACAAACACCCTAATTAGAGACTGAATCTTATCGGGAAAGTTACAAATTACCTGTGTTTACTACATATGTGTAGCCTTTAACTCAGTATTTTTGCTAGTATTTGGGAGCGAATAGGACACGCACCTATAGTTAGTGCCTGAAATTTACACCACTAAGCTCAACGGGAAGCGAGAGTTATGCCAGACGGTAATAGTACATTTGGTTCTGCCATCAATTTAGGAACGCTTGGCACAAATCGTGTCCGTACCGGTTCGGTGGGCTTTACAACGAACGGTCGACGGGATCTAGCCGACTTTTACCGATTTTCCCTAAGTTCAACTAAGAATCTGCGGGTGACCCTATCTGGCATGTCTGCCGATGGCGATCTTGAGGTTTACAACAGTCGTTTTCAGCGTATTGGCAGGTCAATTAGAGCTGGTAGCAGTACCGACACCGTTTCGCTACAGCGGTTGGCAGCAGGCACCTATTACGCTCGCGTCTTTCCCTTTTCAAGTGCTCGTACTAATTATCGACTAACGTTGGGAGCCACCAACGTTGCAACACCGACTCCAACCCTTAGACCCAATCAAATTCGGACAGGAGCGCTCTCCAGCACCGATAGACTCAACCCTCTACGAAGCAATGCGTACTTCGACGACTATCGGCTTACTGGCTTTAGAGCAGGACAGCGAGTTCAAATCAATTTAGACTCGTCTAGATTTGACACTTATTTACAGCTAGTTGATGCCCGCACCGGGCGAGCGCTAGCAATCGATGATGACAGTGGTTCGGGCCTTAACTCGCAGCTGACATTTGTAGCCCAGGCGGGACGTATCTACAATATTAGAGCGACTAGCTTTGGAGCCCGCCGTACAGGTACTTACACCCTACGAGCCACCACAGCTAGCCCTACGTTTAATATCGGCCTCAACCAAGCACGCAGTGGTGTTTTGAGCGCGAGTGATGGCCGCAATCCACTACGCTCCGGCAGCTATTCCGAAGATTATCGATTGACGGGTGTTCGGGTTGGCCAGCGGGTGCAGGTTGACCTTTCGTCAAGCCGATTCGATACATATCTACAGCTCGTCAATGCGTCCACCGGTAATTTAATCTCTTTTAACGATGACGGTGGCCCTGGGTTAAACTCTCGTCTCAGTTTTGTCGCTGAGCCGAGAACCAACTACCTACTGCGGGTAACCAGTTTCCGACTGGCAAGCGGTAGCTACACCATTCGCACTTCCGTACCTCGTCGTGGTGTGACTGTCAGCACTCTGAGGTTAAATCAGACCAGGGCAGGTTCGCTAACGACCTTTGACGGTATCAACCCTACACGCGGTGGACGATTTGCCGACGACTATAATCTGCTCGGTCTCAGGGCAGGTCAGCGAGTTCGATTGAATCTTGATTCAACATCGTTTGACCCTTACTTGCAGTTGATAGACGCAAGAACTGGTCGGGTCATAGGCTTTAACGATGATGCAGCGCGCGGCAACCTCAACTCAGAGCTAACGTTTGTAGCCCAGGCGGGACGTAGCTATCGCTTGCGCGTAACTAGCTTCTCGACCGGTTCCATCGGTAACTATACGGTTAGCTCTAACTTGTTTACGCGACCGGTTGGGGTTAGCAGTATTGGCTTAAATCAAACCCGTAATGGTGCCTTGTCAGCTAGCGATGGCATCAATCCCCTTAGGTCTGATACCTTTGCCGATGACTACAATCTGTTAGGCGTTAGGGCTGGTCAGCGTGTTCAGGTCAATTTGAACGCACGAGGGTCTAGATTAGATACCTATCTACAGCTGGTAGATGCTCGGACAGGTCGACTGCTCGCCTTTGACGATGATGGCGGTGCCGGACGTAACTCACAGCTATCCTTTACCGCGAGCGCTGGGATCAGCTATCGCTTACGAGTGACCAGCTTCTCACGTAATGCCACAGGCGGTTACAGTCTCACCACACGTGCTGCGACATCTCAGCCACCCTCTAGCTTCAATAGCACCTATGGTTATGGACTAGTCAATGCAGCGGCAGCCGTGGCACGGGCAGCGGGTCGACCGACCTTTGCTAATGTTCCTAACCTCGGTGGTAACGAATGGGGGAATGATTTGGTCAATGCACCAGAAGCTTGGGCTCGTGGGTTTACTGGCCAGGGCATAACGGTAGCGGTGATTGACTCTGGAGTTGACATTAATCATCGTGATCTACGCAATAACATCTGGCGCAATACCGATGAAATTCCAAACAATGGCATTGATGATGACCGCAATGGTTATGTAGACGATGTCAACGGTTGGAACTTTGGAGTGGGGCAAAACAACAATGATGTCACCCCAGGAACTCGCTCGTTAGGTCAGGGGCATGGCACCCACGTTGCAGGCACAATAGCTGGAGCCCGCAACGGTTTGGGCAACACAGGTGTGGCCTACAACTCACAGATTATGGCCATCCGTCTGGGTGATGTCGACAACCGTGGTCGCTTTACCAACGCTGGTAACTTAGCTAACGCTATTCGTTATGCGGTCGACAACGGGGCGAGGGTTGTTAATATGAGTATCGGCTGGTCCGATTCGCCCGCCTTGAGAAGTGCGGTAGCTTATGCGGCAAGTCGTAACGTGATTCTAGTTAGTGCAGCGGGCAATAGCACGTTATCCTCACCGGGTGTTCCAGCTAGATTCGCGACCCAGTCCGGTGTTTCCGTCGGTGCAGTAGACCGCAACCGTCGGATTGCCAACTTCTCTAACCGAGCCGGATTAGACAGCAGTATGCTGCATGTAGTTGGACCTGGGGTTGGTGTACTTTCTTCAGTGCCGGGGGGTAACTTTGGTAACCTGAGCGGTACGTCCATGGCGTCTCCCCACGTGGCTGGTGTGGTTGCTTTAATGTTAAGTGCCAACCCACGATTGACTCATACTCAGGTGAGACAGATTCTGTCTCAGACGTCTACGCGATTGCCATAACTGAATGATGTAGAGAGTAGCTATGTTTCATTTAATTGCTGGCCCTAAGGTAATGATAGGTATTGCAGTTTTATCCCTATCATTGATCGGTAGCTGTGTTGCCAACCCGTTGGCTTCCTCACCCCCCTTGATCGAGAACACTAAAGCACGTAATTCGATGGAACATGGCATTCATGGCAGGGTCATCAATCTCTCTGGAGATTTTATGCCCCGTGTTGGAGACACTGAAACGTCCCAAAACAGCCAAACCGCAGCAGCAGAAGCGAATGTTTGGGTATTCTCTGGCAAGATCAAAGCGGAAATACCCGAACCAAAATGGGCATCGGTCATTGACGTGCGCAATCACGCTCAGTTGCTAAAAGTCGTTCAAACAGACGATAATGGAGAGTTTTCGGTTGACTTAGAACCTGGTCTCTATACCCTCTTCTCTCAAAGCGATGGGGCCCTGTACCTCAACTCTTTTGATGGTGAGGGTCATTATGCTTTTGTTGAAGTTGAGTCAGATACTGTCAGTTTTGTTGAGCTAGTTAATAGTGAAGAGGCCTTCTTTTAGCCGGGCATCACTGAAACCCTTCTTACATAACACGTAAAGCCTTATCTGTAAGACCTTAGCGTACAGATGAGGCTTCGCTAAATTTGCGAACAATGGGTTCCAACAGAAATTGTAAAACTGAGCGTTGTCTCGTTACGATTTCAGCAGTTCCGGTCATTCCAGGAACAAGGTTAACGTTTTTACCATGGGCATTTATTGAGTTTTGTTTTAGCTGCACCTTAGCTAAAAAGATAGGCCCCAACTCTTCATCGAGGGTGGCGTTAGGGCTAATACTGATGACTTCACCCTCAATGATGCCAAATTCTTGAAATGGAAATGTAGCAATCTTTATTTTGGCCCGTTGCTCAGTCTCAATAAAGCCGATATCTCGATTGAGAATCTTGACTTCGAGGACTAGACTTTCTTTTTCAGGCAATACCGAGAGAAGAGGTTCACCTGACTGGACTGGACCTTGAGTTGCTGCAACATTATAGGCAACGCCGTCAAAGGGCGCTGTGATAGTTTCACGGTCTTGAGTAACCTGTGCTGTGGCTAATTGCCCTTCTAATGTTGTTACTGTTTCACGACGGCGATTTAACTCGCTTAGAATATTGCTGCGATACTGTGATGTTAACTGATTGACGGTGTCAATTGCAGCACTGTAAGCCTCTTGGGCTTGACGAATAGACTGTTGTTGAGCAGCTATTTCCTTATCTAAAGAAGTAACCGAATCGTTGGCCTGGATCAGACGGTCTTTAGCTTCTAGATAGTCTAATCGTCCGACGGCCCCTTTATCGGAAAGACCACTCAGCGTATCCTCCCTTTCTGCGGCATTCGACAGGGTTAGCTCAGCATTGATACGATTTTCTGATAGCTGGTTTAATTTTATGTTGGCCTCTTGAATTAAGGCTTGCTGACGACTCACTTCTGAACGTGCAGCTGATAAGCGAGACAGGTAGTCCTGTTGACGAGCTCCCAGAAGTTCAGTTTGTACACGGTCATCAGATTCTAGCTCACCGCCCTGCCATTCTGTTTCAAGGCGATCGATATCGCCTTGAATAAATTCAATCTCGTTTTCTAAGCGCTGTACTTCAGCATTAGGTAACGTTCTATCTTTAACAATCAAAGGATCTCCCTTCTTAACTCGGGCTCCTTCTTGAACTGTAATATCGAGAACTAAACCGTTATCTAAAGCACGAATGGGACGTACTTGAGTGGAGGGTACTAACTCTCCAGGAGCCACAGCTACGGCATCAATTTTGCTAAAGTGTGCCCACGCGCAAGCGGCCAACAGCATAGTTGTGATACTGCCCGCCAGCAGACGAGTATAAAAAGGAGGCAGTCTACGTACCGCTTGGCCTAACTCATAATCTAAGAAGTTATTAGCATCTAGATCGCGACGAGCCCTTCTTGCCTGGGGCACATTCATCACGTTAGATTGCGGCTCACTGACCATAGAGAATACCTGAAGATGTTACACGCCCTGCTCTTGCAAGCTTATGATTACATTTTAGAAGATTTTCTTGAGCTAAGTAAGAAGAATCATGATCTTAGAAGTAGCGATTTTGAACGTAAAGCCAGGAGACTCAGAAGCGTTTGAAAAAGCCTTTCAACAAGCGCAGACGATAATTAGCTCAATGACAGGTTATGGCAGCCATCAGCTGCAAAAGTGTATGGAGCAAGAAAATCGCTATCTATTACTGGTAACCTGGCAAACTCTAGAAGACCATACTCAAGGTTTTCGAGAGTCAGAGAAATATCAACAGTGGAAGGCGTTGTTACATCATTTTTATGATCCATTTCCCACTGTGGAGCATTATCAATGGGTGGCAGGAAACAAAATATTAGAAAGCGGAGACTCTTTGGCAGAGTAATCGCGTAGGTTGGGTTGAATCTTCTATTGCTACATCACTAACCATCTTCTCCTCACGGAATCCAACGATTCCAATATCTCAGTGAGACGTTGGGTTAGAAAAGATATTCCTAATTATTAGGGTTTTGCCAAAGAGAAACCCAACCTACGCAATTATTTAAATCTCTTTTAGCACTTTGCCTAAAGCCATCAGAACCCGATCTACATTCTCGGGCTGACTGTTGTAACCCATGAGGCCAATGCGCCAGACTTTACCACCGAGTTCACCAAGACCGTTGCCAATTTCCATATTGTGGTCATTGAGCAGTTTGCTGGTGACTGCTTTGGCATCGATACCATCGGGGACTTTGACCGTGGTCAGCGTAGGCAGACGATAGTCCTTGTCGACATGGCAGTTGAGGCCCAGGTCTGCTAAACCATCCCAGAGTTTCTCTGCTGTCTGTTGATGACGCTTCCAGGAGTTTTCTAACCCTTCCTGGATGATCAAGCTGAGGGCTTCGCGGATAGCGTAGGTCATATTGACCGGAGCCGTATGGTGATATGTGCGGCCTTTGCCCCAGTAGTTTCGTAGCAGAGAAATATCTAGATACCAATTGGCTACTTTGGTTTGGCGTTTGTCTAGTTTTTGTAGAGCCCGCTCGCTCATGGTAAAAGGAGAGCTGCCTGGAGGACAGCTGAGTCCTTTCTGACTGCAGCTATAGGCCATGTCTACTTTCCACTCGTCTAGAAAAATGGGTATAGCGCCCATGCTGGTGACAGTATCGATCAGCAGCAAACAGTCAAACTCACGACACAAATCGCCCACGCCCTCAAGCGGTTGACGTGCGCCCGTGGAGGTTTCGGCATGGACCAAGGCCAAAATAGCTGGACGATGTTGTTCAAGTGCTGCCCGCAGTTCGCCCAGGCTAAACACTTCGCCCCAGGGCTTAGTGATATTACGAACGTCGGCTCGATAGCGACCGGCCATATCCATCAGGCGTTTGCCAAAATAACCATTAACTCCTACCAGAACGACATCTCCAGGTTCGACAGCGTTAGCGAGGGTGGCTTCCATCGCAGCTGACCCAGTACCGCTGATGGGAAGCGTCATGGGGTTTTCGGTTTGCCAAACGTAGCGCATCATGGCTTGAACCTCATCCATCAGGTCGAGATAGACCGGGTCCAGGTGACCAATTGGCTGCCGGTTCATGGCGGCAACAACGTCAGGATGGGCATTGGAGGGACCAGGTCCCAGTAGCAAGCGCTCAGGAATATCTACCGTAGGGGTAATGCGAAAGGTTTCGTTGATTTTGGGTCGGGATACTGTCAGGGTCATAACTATGATTAGGAAATGATCAGGAGATAGCTAGCAAATGGTAGCAATTGCAACAGAACGTTTTTTTAATTGTCCGATGTAATGGCCCAATTCGTTAAACAGAGCGGTCAAAATATGGCTGCTACGCTATGGAACTAGGGAAGGAACTAAACTATGGGGCAGCTTGAACAACTGAAGGAACGCTGGCTGGTAAACCCTGAAGCAGAGTATCGATGCGATCGCACCCTTAATCTCTACAAAACGCCCCATGACCCCGGTCTAGTCAGCCAAGCCGCTGCTGGATTGCAGCTCACAATTACTGAGTTCGCCCCAGGAGGCATCCACATCATTCTCTGTGCCGATAGCTATCCAGGCTGGCTGCGGCTCACCGATAGTGACGCTTTGGCGTTGGCCACAACCCCTTACCAACCGCCAACCGTTACCCGCCAGGAGATTGAACAGGCCATCCCAGGTGCGATCGCGTTTGCCCAAGCTGCCATGGCCGTGCCCAATCAATACCTATGGGGGGGAACGGTCGCCCCAAACTACGACTGTTCCGGTCTAGTTCAAGCCGCGTTTGCCTCAGTCGGCGTTCCCCTACCCCGTGACTCCTATCAACAAGAAGCATTTACAGAGCGCGTAGCCAAAAGCGACTTACTACCTGGGGATCTAATTTTTTTTGGCACCCCAGAGCGGACTACCCATGTCGCCTTACATTTAGGCGAGGGTCGCTACATCCATAGCTCTGGTAAAGATCAAGGACATAACGGTATTGGGATCGATTCAATCATTGATCTTAGCCATCCCATCAGTCAGACTTACAACGACCAATATCGGTGTTGTGGTCGTATTATGAATGGCTACAGACCTTAGATTTTTCACACTGGCGCGCTGACTTTCCCCATCTATGGTTAAACGCATCTTTCGCTGGTTTTTATTTGGCGGCATCTTATTCTTTTTAGTTAAAACCCTAAAAGACCACTGGCAAGAGGTTAGAACCCTGGAAATTAGCAGTGCCACTTTAGCGCTGCTGACCATCGCCCTGGGTATAACCCTGATGGCTCACATTTGGTCAGGCTGGGTATGGCATCTGATTTTGCAGACCATTGGGCAGCCCCGCGATGGTCGCTGGTCTACGGCGGTTTATCTCAAAACCAACATTGCCAAATATCTACCTGGAAACGTGT
>ERZ1740059.2005-NODE-2005-length-10169-cov-16.788115_pt1 | contig 10169 bp, 5 predicted proteins | sample MGYA00581744_ERZ1740059 | MGnify/ENA primary metagenome ERZ1740059 (study PRJEB43018, sample SAMN04849738) | marine metagenome | isolation source: floating plastic debris | place: Pacific Ocean | collected 2008-08-28 | study: EMG produced TPA metagenomics... | reverse complement strand
TCTCATTCAAACATCCCTCAGTGGTGAGCGTGCGATTGAAAACGTGACCCAGACTGCACTCAGACTTTGGAGAAAACTTGTCACAGCTTAGGTCTAGGTCTATAAACAGTATTATGGGCCACTGGAAATGCCAAAAATTCATACATTCGTACCATTAAGAGCGGTCCCCATACCTGATTAGGGCACAGCAGCGTCTTTGGCCCAGCTGTCTTATGATCTTTGGGAGGTTGAGACAAAACCTATGTATGCTGTAAATTTAAAATAACTTTGTACTAACCATTTCTTTATGGCCCGTAAAAAATATCTACCCCCGCACAAATGTCACAACTACCTACTGAGAGAGGCAACTCTTATTTTCTTAATTATGAGCACTTCAGGCGCCTAGGAATTTTTTTACTGCATTCAATATTGTTAATAGGCCAAGACTCCGAAATCTGTTATCAACCGTTAATATAGAAGGAGCTGTCAATGAGGAAAGAGTTTGACACTGGTTGACAAGGCTTACCGCAGAAACTTGCATTCTTGCGGATTGCTGTCAAAGTTAAAATTTTCAGGTTTTGTATTGTTTCACATTCAAATCACAACAGCGAAACAAATCAGAGCATTATTTTTTGCATAATGCCTGATAACATGAAATGTATACATTACATATTTATATCTTGTACTTTTTGCAGTAAGTTCAAATGCGTCTGATGACGAGGATGGATTTTTCTTCAACTTCAAAGGCATCCCTAATCTGGTAGGTGTTCTATCATACCCAATTTGATCTCTTCTCTGCATTTGATATCAAATTAATGTCAATTATTGACGGGCCGATGCCATTACTAAGACGAGTCAGATATCGATTGATATGTTTGAAGGTGTGACAATTGGCACACTTCCTGCAATAGGTATTGGGAATTCTGATTTGATTAATAGAAAAAATATGGATACCTATTATAGTTAATAAAAATATATTGATATTTCAATACAAAGAAATACTTTGTTCATGCATTATGCTTCAAATTGACGAGAATAAATTGTTTTAAAGTTATTGCCTGTTGAAGCCTCATCAGTTTTTTTTACCTCATACAGAAGGAGTTGTGCATTGTGCAGCCTGCTGAGTTTCTCCAGAGCCCGGAGAACGTGATGAATCTGCAGAAAAACTGTCCAAATCTGAAGTGAGTGGCTGAACCAGATTCATACAGCGTTTGTTAATACGGTGTATATCAATCAATACATATGTAGAATTCCTGAAGGGCTAAACTGAAATTCTGAGCACTTAGACGTTGTTGTTGGTGTCTGCCAGCTAAATGTACTTGAGAAGTGCAGGAATTCAAACTGACTGCTTACTGATATAACACGAATCGCACACACTTTGTTTCATTCCTTTTTATTTGTCCCTGGTTTTTGTGCTGTGGGATGGGTATTGTTGGGTATTGAGGTCCAACTCTCTTGTGTTTTGAGATTAGGTTTGGGCTTGGTTTGTTTGGAGGCAAACCAAAACTGGGACGAAGCCAATGATAGTTATCATAATCAAGGGTGTAAAGTATGATCCCGTTATAGGAAAATGGAAATAGCAGCACCAGAAGACAAAGGTGAGGGATCTAAAATCAGCTGGCCAGAGAGTTTTCACCTGGGGCTTGAGGCACTATCAGATGTACAAACTCTGGAGTACCTGGATGTCAGCTATCTCCCATTGGTAAGCAAAAATGGAATAAAAAATGGCACCCATATGAACTCCTCAACAAATAAAATGTCTTGTGCTTTTTTTCTAATCTGGTACAGCCATTGTCTTTTCTTTCTTTCACCACACTGTATGGTTCTTAAACTTTTCAGTTATATTCTGGTGAGATCTGCATGCTGACCAAACTCAAGAATCTTAAGAGGCTGATAATCAGAGACCGGTGCAGATATCGGTACATTAAAATGCAGTCAACTGGTATGTACATCGTAAACTTTATACACAGTATAACATTTACGTGTTACGTTATTAGGAAACATAAGTTATCTCTGTTCTTTTTGCCCGTAATTTCCACAACAAGTTTAGGATGGTATGTACATGTATGTATATACAGTAATAAATGAACTCCATAATACTCTCTTATATAGCAGAACATATCTGTACATGTAATACCGGTACTGATATGTACGTTTTTACTTATGGCCATATTTTAATCCTAGAGCCATATGCTGACATATCATTCATTATCCGATGTTGAATAATATATGTTTCCCAAAGTTGCATACAATCTCCATGTATCTACTTTGTAGATCTGATTAAGCTGATAAATGGGATACCATCTCTGGCTTATGTAGACTTCAGTGGTAATATTCTGATTGAGGACAACTTGCTAGAATCACTGCTGCAGAAATTGAAACAAGACAGTCCTCAACTCGAGATCGTCATTGGTGGTAAGCGTGTTGCTTCGATCTTTCCTGTGGCTACAATTTATGATGATGGGTCCGTTTGATTCTCATCATTTACCAGACAACAGTGATTTTAGTCTGGCGGTGTATGTGTCTTGACATTACTAGACCAGACAGTTGTGGGTTCAAATCATGATCATTACCAAAATCAAACTAAGATTTTGACTGATCACATGGCCCCTATGAGAACTGAGAATTGAAAATGATGGAAGTTTCCTACATGTTCAACAACCCTTATGTGTGGTACAGTTCCATTCCATAAATGAGGAAGCTGTCACCATCCAAGGGTAAGCATCAAAAACTGAGCCATAGCACTGTAACAATGTCAAACTTGATTGCAGGTTGCAAACTGTCCTCTGAACATGGATTAGTGCGATGGAAGAAAGGGAGGTTTATTGTGAATACTCTGAACACTATCACCAACAAATATGACAATCCAGAGACAGATGGGTCGCTGTCATCATCTAGTGATGAAGAAGATTGGCAGGAGGGTAATAACATGGATCGAATCTGTTTATATCTGCACAATTTACTGATGCTGTTGTCTTGTCGCCCTGCTGTTTCCTTAAGTTCAAACTCTTTTTGTCTGAAAACTTGAAAACAAACCTCATACAACCAAAGCTAAAAGCTTGAAAGTAAAGTCTTATATAACCCATAGAGAAAACTAGATTGTGTAAATTACACTTTATTTTTTCCTGACCAATTTTACCAAGCGTATACCTATTACACCTCTGTATGCATACATTGTATAACACGTAAACTTAGCACCGGACCCATTGATAAAATTGAAATCGTTAATCTCTGGTCACATGGGTCACACATATTTATGTACCTAGTGTGCCGTGTGATAAAATCTGAATGTGAATGTGACTAGGGCCACACCAATAAAATAGCTTTGAGCAATGCGATTGACTGTCATCAGTTGGCTTCACAGAGAGCACTGGTTGTGGCCTTAACCAGGCTAAGTAAGAGTTCTAGTAGAAACTACTTTCATGTAGATAAGTGTTTGCGCCCCATTTTGGTCGGCCTTCAGGGAGACCGTGACTAACTTTCAATAGGGGATCTCCTTCCAGATCAGAGCCCATGCACCAGTCATCCTCAATCTAGGTTGTTGCTAATCAGGCTGCGTAAAATGGTGAATAATGACTAACTACTATAATTCATTGATTATACCAAATGATAAATGCATTATTTTCACTTTGACATGTATGATACTATTATAAAATTGGGATAAAAATAATTGTCTGATTTATTTTTGATCAATGGACAAGATACTTATTTATTTTATAGATTCATCTTCTGGTTCGGACTATGGTGACGACTCTTACAAGATGACTTTTTAGGGTGAGTGATAACAATGTTGCTATTTATTTGTACACATGTACACTGAGTTTAATCTACTTACCTGGCCCAGAATGGCAAACTTCACTGATACAAATATTAGCAATTCATCAAAGTTTTGTAAAAAAACTGATAATTTATGGAATTGAATTTGGCGATATGACAAAGTTTAAATTCCATCTGTTATCCATAAATATTTTGTGGCGCTTCATTTGCAGGTTTTTAACAGCTCAACACCCATGCAGGAGTAGAGCAGTAAAACAGTATACTTGTTGATGTGTAAGTTTCAATTGTGTAGTGGTGCTTTCATTCATGATAATATCAGTGCATGTCATACCTATGGAAATGTTTTTGAGCATCCCGTAGCTGCTCAGCTGTGGTGCTTTTAACATATTTTGTGTCCAAGCCACAGCTGGTGCATGCAGAATTCGATCTACTCTACTGTAGATTAGCCTGACCCTCGCTACCTCATTGTTTAATCATAAATTTAAACTACAATGTACATATTCTTGTTCATACTGTGTAGTGTAAAAAGTTCGTATTTCACGGAACAATCATAGTATGCATACCAAAATACATGATACCGTTGGTTGAAGTTCATAGTTTTAGCTCTTACTGTGTTCTGCTGCCAGCAGAAATACTCAATTGTCCCAGTGTGTTACAAAACACTTACTACCTCAAATAGCATTGGTCAAAAATCTCAGTCCAAAGATAATCATTACAGTATTACCCTTTTCATTCTATGTAGGTACATAGCATGTCTTTGATGGAGATGGTATATTTGTATATTGCATGTCTGTTTGTTTTGAAAATTTGTTTTACATACTCTGTAAATAAGTTTTTTTAGTTTTTTGTTTCTATTCAGGTTTTGTTTTAGTTTTTTTGTAGAATAAGTTTTATATTGCAGCAGTGCTTGTCTGTGCACCAATTTCATAACAAAATATACATAATAGTAATTAAAAAACATTATTAACATTTTCATCTGTAAACAAAATGTAGTCGTCTTCTCTCTAGATATGAAAAGGTAAATCCATATACATCCATTTACCACGTTTATTCCAGATTAGAGGCCAAACTTTTTCATAAAAAAAAAACAACCAAACCTCAGATTCTACAAACAGCTATCGCTTTCTACCCAAATACTTATATAATTATTGTTCAATTAGTTCTGTTAACTGAAATCCTAATTTGCGTTCCTGGGCAACAGGAAACGTTCATGTAAACTATCAATCTCAAGGGGAAGATAAATCAAAGTCAATACTCTCACATCCGTCATCATCAATGGCACCATTCGCAAGCAGATAAAACTTAATATCTTGAACAGTCTCATGTTCGGGTTTAACACTGATGTAAGCCGCCAAAGCCTGTTTGTACATCTCAATAGATCTATCCTGTTTGCCTGTGTGAGCGAAACTGGCAGCTAAATTATACAACGCATCAGCCATCTCAATGTGATTGTTATTCTCACCGAAGACCTTTTCACATAAGGCTAGTACTTGTAGAAAGTATTCTTCCGCTTGCTGGTATTTTTTTATATTAAAATAGCTTAGCCCAATGTTTTGCAGTGTTGTCCTCATGTGAAAGGGGCAGTCGTCTCCTAATACTTTCCTGAACAGGTCTAATGCTTTGTTGAAATTGTCAATAGCGCTAAGGTAGTTTGTTTGAAAGAAGTAGTTGTAGCCTATGTTATTTAGAACATTTGCAGGTAAGATATGGCTCGTTGTACCATATATCCTCTGGTACATGTCCAAAGCTCCCGTCAAGTGTTTGTGTGCATCACTGTACTGCTTTATACTGCTGTAAAAGTTCCCCAATGCATGCTAACAATATGCTATATCTCTGTGATCTGACGATGGTCCATGAAAACGCTTGAGCGTAGATAGAGATTTGTTGTAGTACTCCTCGGCCAGAACATAGTCACCCTGTAACTTGTAAGTGTTTCCCAGATTGAACATGACCCTTATAATGTCATCATGTGTACTGGTTTCTCCATGTACAATCTTGTACATCTCCAGAGCTTTTTTACTATGTTCCAAAGCTTTGCCATAGTCTCCGTGGTTGTTGTACAGAGCACCTAAATTGCTCAACACCAGCGCAATATCTACGTGAACTGTCCGGCTACCATACATCTCTTCGAACATGGAGAGTGTTTGCTTGTACATAGCCTCAGACTGTTCAGTTTGCTGATCCACTCCAAGATGGATAGCTTGACTAATGTTTAGATTTGTTATTGTACGAATTAAAGCCTGTTCACCAAACACAGTTGGGAGTATTTCTTTGACTTTATCATCATACAATCTGGCGAGGTGGTATTCCTGCCTCCACCAATGAATTGTACTCAATTGTCGTAAAGACCTGATAACATCGGGCATTGCAGTATGAATCAACTTGCACCTCTCTGTTGGTGAGCAACCCACTAGGTCTGGTGGTTCTATGATATCACAGCACTTTTCATAGTAGTCTTGTAAAGATAATAAGGTGTTGCGTATAGCATCATCAAATTCCTGTATCCACAGTTGAACTCTGCCTAGATGGTAGCAAATGTCTGCGTTGAGTTTTTCCACAGTCAGAGTTTTGATTGCTCTCTCGTAATATCCCATAAAAAACAAACATCTACCCAATCTCAGTTTAGAGTCATTGTAATAGGTCTTGCATATATGTTCTGCAAACCCAAGAGATTCTTTATACTTTGAGCATTCAGATAATACATCTTCTGTTGTGTTCAGAATGACCAGCGGGTCAATACAATCTGGGAACAGGGTTGGTAAAGCAAATGGGTTCAACAAACTCTCATTACAGGCTATCTGGTTCAATACGCTCATGGCATCAATAAGCCTTCCAGCACTATGCAGGGCTAAAAACTTGTATCCCGAGTGGCGTTCAGCGTGAAATGACGTCAAATCTGGCAAGGTGCCTGGTATAATATCAGCCAAAATTCGAGATACTTGTTGTCTTATTGGCATAGTTGTTTCACAAAACTTAACAAAAAGTTGTATTGGTATGAACCATTTTCTATGAGGTGTATAGCAGTTTCCTTCACTCAAAAGCATGGCTGATTTTGGGGCTACTTCACCTTGTCGTCATGAGAGTCATGGTACAAATAGGCTGAGAGTCGAATATAGCAGGCACACGCCAGCATGAACTTGAGAGCTCTAGAAAACTCAGCTGAATGTGACCTTGGGTATATAGATGATCCACTGCTTTCCAGGAGTCATCGCTTCAACAGTTATACACGATCGACAGATCTAGTAACAATATGGATGGAAACCTGTATAGCTCCTTCTTGATATTGACGATGAATCCACGATCATGAACCTTTTCATCTGGTGTGAAGTTGAACTTAGTCACGTCAGCCTTCATCATATCGACATTAACCTTTTCCCTTGGACCTGATAATGGACGACCCTGCATGAAATCTTGAAATGTCTCACACAGGCGAGGAGCCGACTTGCCATAACTGAAAATTGTCGCAGTGTATTTTAACATTGATGTAAGGTCTCCCTATAGTGCTTGTTTCTTGTCTGGGTCGTTCAACGTTGTCTCATAACGTTTCTGAAGTTCGCCTAGCGTCACAATAAAACAATTCCTTGTTTCCTTTCTTCCATTTCCCGTTGGAATATTACCAGCTTTCTGGTGTAGACCATCTATTTTGAATCCGCTCTAAGCACAATCACAGAACCAGCCGTTTAACTCTTCAATATCCATATACTCAAGAGTTGTCTCCACCAGGTTACCAATGAGAAAATAACTGGTCAGAGCGAGTTTCTCAAAGTATTCCACAGTTTCTGATGACTTTTCCGTTACGAGAAACAGGTATTTCAGGTTAGAATAAGAGGTTGCCTCTTTCTTAGCCAATGAACCAAATAGAAGAACAGAGAAATGACAGGGTGGTGGTTTGGTTAGGGAGCTCACACTCCTCTCCATCACATTATGTGCAAACTGGATGATATCCTCCGAACATTGACTGGATATTGTGCACATAGTTTGATTAAAGACCTGTTCTGAAACGTTGCAGTCAATCTCTTTCACATTGGGCCCCAGCTCTTTGAGTTTCAACTGATACTTGACTCTGATTTCCTTGAGCTTGCTCTTGAGTTCCTGGGTAATCTCAGCGTGCAGCTCATATGTCATTGTTGACCAACTCTGCCAGTACTGTTGCTGGATTTGGAATGCTTTTACTGGCCACATCTCCTCTCTAGGTTAACGAGAGGCAATAGCATTGTACAGCGCATGTGCCTGTACATAGAGAATGGAGAGATAACAGTTGCTAAATTCCTTAACCTCAACCTCTGGCTGATAAAACACCCAATAAATCTGCAAAACCTTGCCTTGACGTTATGAGGAGCAGTATAGTAAGCAAACCATTGCGAGTGGAATATGAATGCCTGACTCTACAATCAAAAATCTGAATAGTTTGGAGTTGGAGACACACCTGACATGGATTTCTGGCTGCAGGTGGAAACGGACCACTCACACTTAGTTATATTTCTCACTAAAAATCATAGCTTTGCCGTGCTTAGAAAATTTTAAAGCAATCAAGCTTCACTTAAAAACTTCGTCGGTACCACAAAGATATTCACGATCTTCACACTGTGAAATCTGAAAAATATTATAATATACTTGCCTTGAGACAATCAGCCCAATGGAGTGATACAACGCGGCAATTCTCGTAGTGTTTAGCCAGCTTTGTGAAATGAGAGACCTGAACATCCAAATCATATTTAGTGTGAACCTGGTAATCCTCTTTGAATTGGAGAGCGTCGAAATCCTCTGCTATGCAACCGGATAAAAAACATTCAGATTGTTTCACATAAAACAATTTGTGTAACCCTGGCACATGGGAAAAACAGCTCCAAATTGTCTTCTTACACTAAGAGATAATTTGTCACTGTTGGAAATCATAGGCAGATTGTCTGAATGCTGTACTTACGGCTAGAGCTGTGATCCAGTCTATGGCAGTGTTGCTGGTCTCCCGATTTTCCAATGTGACATTAAATAAAATATTTAACCTATACCATGTTTATGATGATACAGAATACTGCATAAATACGGTGACAACTCAGCCCTACAAATTGAAACCGCTAGCCTGACTTTCACAAAATTGTCTGTGCACTGAGGTCAATGAACTTCACCTTCATTGCCGAGGTGATCCCCTGCTATTATTTAGCTTGCAGGGCAGTGACCAAAATGAAGGCTGCTTTTTGGGGTAACTTTGCGATTATTGCTGACTATCTATAAAGGATATTTAGATCGAAGTCTTTAGATCACACTTACCTGAACATTTTGTTTCTGAACACTTGCACCCACATTTCCATTCCTCATGGCCGCTTAGTTCTTGAACACTCATTGTAATGTTCACAGCGTGGTTGTTTGTTGTTTAATCTCAACAATCAGCAAGGTCATTTGCTACCCCTGCAAGCAAACTAGGTGAACAATAACAAGATCGGAAGTATAAAGTTCGTCCAAAAACTGTAACTGTACTCTTGTGATTCCCATGTCTGCTTTTATCATCAATAACATCGAAATAATAGAGTAGTTTCCCAGAAAATGTGCAAAACTAGGCTGTTTGTGCAAAGTCTCTCTCATCAACAACATATTGTGATCAATACTGACACATCAAGTTAGCAAACAAACGGATACAAAAATATAGTTATGACGTAACATCTAACCTACTTTTAACATCTAAACATACATTTCAAAATACATCTCTATTGGCCCTTATACACTACACACGAAACTGCAAAGATCGTTACAATTGTGAAAAAAAGTTGTAGTGTGTATGGAAGAAAACTGCATTTTTTGCAGTTTCGTGTGTAGTGTGCGAGGGCCTTAACATGGATTTTGAAAATGTTTAAGTCATATAAAATAGCATACGAACTCAAATTCAATCAAACCTTATGTCCCTCAAGGCCCTCGCACACTACAACGAAACGATTTTCACAACGATTTTTGTAAAAAAATTATTGTGAAAATTGTTGTCCATATATAAAACTGTTTAAAAAATCGTTGCAGTTGTGAAAAAAAGTTGCAGTATGTATGGACGATAACTGCTTTTTTTGCAGTTTCAGTTGTAGTGTGCGAGGGCCTTTATGCATTTTTTTAAAAGACACGCGTCAAAGCTGATATGCAGCAACAGCATATACATGTACATATGATGGTATTGGTAGCAAGTAGGAGTGCAAAGCAGAACTTCAGCATAAACAGAAAAAAACGTTATTGAAACAAATAATGACAAATCTAAGAATTAATCGGATATCAGTTTCAGCTCTCTCGCTAATTTTAGAGCTTCTTTCAGAATTCAGTATGGTGTGGAGTGTATCTATTTACATCTTTCTATTCATTGCCACTCTATATTTAGGCAAAGCCCTTGAGAAGAACCATGGTGTCAAAGAGGTTTGATTGTGTAGACTTCAGACATA
>ERZ1740059.2004-NODE-2004-length-10170-cov-5.072170_pt1 | contig 10170 bp, 10 predicted proteins | sample MGYA00581744_ERZ1740059 | MGnify/ENA primary metagenome ERZ1740059 (study PRJEB43018, sample SAMN04849738) | marine metagenome | isolation source: floating plastic debris | place: Pacific Ocean | collected 2008-08-28 | study: EMG produced TPA metagenomics... | reverse complement strand
GTTAGTCAGAGCAAAGAGAGCTAATACACGTATTGAGTTAGTCAGAGCAAAGAGAGCTAATACACGTATTGAGTTAGTCAGAGCAAAGAGATATAAGGGGATCTTTACACTATATATCGGTGCATTGCGCTGTAAATGCAATGCAACAACTCGTAAGGTATATAGATGTAGATTAAAGAAGATAATAGAAGTATGGGAAAGATGGCGAATACGATGAGGATTTGTCATCTTTCCCATATATAGATGAAAAAAATTGTGTGATTTTTAGGAGAATGAGGGATATTTGTTATAGAAATGATAAACAATTACTATCAAAAATGATTTGTGGAACCGTCAACAGTAATTCAAGAGGGAATTATACATTTTCATGATGAGTTAATGGTTGTATTAACCTTCGTTATTATGTTTGTGGGAGTTAGCATTATACTATTGGTAAAAGATTATAAATCAAATAAAATGGCATTACGTAGTATGAATGTACATGGGATGATTGTGGAAACGATCTGAACGACAATTCCTGGACTAATATTGGGTTTTGTTACGATACCTTCCTTTGCTTTGTTATATTCGTTGGAAGATATAGCCTTACCATCGATAACAATAAAGGTGATCGGTAAACAATGATATTGGACATATGAGTATTTAGACGTGGATGAAGATAATATATTTTCATTTGATTCTTATATGTTATTGGAGGAGGAATTACATAAAGGTGAATTTCGTTTATTGGAAGTTGATAATAGATTGCAACTTCCGGGCGAAGTTTATATTCGTTTATTGGTTACGGCAGCGGATGTTCTTCATTCTTTTGCAGTGCCATCATTTGGTATAAAGTTAGATGCAATACCTGGACGTTTGAATGAGGTAATACTTCAAGTAGATCGTCCAGGAACCTATTATGGTCAATGTAGTGAACTTTGTGGGGTTAATCATGCCTTTATGCCAATAGGAATAGATGTGATGCCATTAGTTGATTATATTGATTGGTATTATACGGCAACGACGGATTACTGGATAGCGAATTGATCAAATTGAGAGTATCCGACAAGTATTAGATAATGTTATTAGTATTGACATATTGATCATTGGGATTTGTATTATCTTTATTTGTTTGGTCAAAAAAATTAGGGCGTGAGGGAATAAAATCAGTACTTTATAAGTGGTTATGTGTAACTCCATATTTAGTGATACTAATTTGTATAGAAAATATATTGAATGGGAGTAAAATATCATATAAAGTATTAGATTGATTATACGTTTTGGATATTCCATTTGTTTTTGAATATAATAAGTTGAGTTCTTCGATGATAATTTTAATAGAATTAATATCAACCTTAGTGTTATGGTATATAAGTGGGTATTCATTTGGAGATTTAGGGTATGTAAGATTAATAGGATTAGTATTAGGATTTAAGATATCTATGTTATGATTGGTAATGGGAAGTAATTTGTTATCATTATTCGTAGGTTGAGAATTGGTAGGAATTGTTTCATTTGGTTTGATAATATATTGGTATACGAGCATGTCGAATAGTAAGTCAGCAATTCAAGCAATGTTAATGAATAAAGTAGGAGATATATGTATATTATTAGTATTGTTTATATTGTATAAAGTGTTAGGAGGAGTAGAAATAACTTTAGTATTTGTTTATTTTGAGGAAAATTGAATGTTTTTGGTATATCTGATGTTATTGGTTGGTTCATTTGCAAAGTCAGGTCAAATAGGATTACATTTTTGATTGCCAAATGCGATGGCGGCACCGACACCGATATCAGCATTATTACATTCAGCAACGATGGTAACAGCTGGTGTTTATTTAAGTATAATCACTGGTTTAAGTAGTAAGTATCTGATATTGATAGGATCATATTCACTATTGGTATTAGGTTCATTTGGGTTAATTGAGTATGATTATAAGCGAACGATAGCCTATTCCACAGGTTCGCAATTGGCTTATATGTTCGTTGGAGTTGGTTTAGGTTTATATACCTTATCATTTTTTCATTTGTTGGTTCATGCGGTATTTAAATCGACCTTATTTTTATCGAGTGGTTTAGTACTGTACGTATGCTCAGATGAGCAAGATATAAGGAGTTTAGGAGGATTAAAGTCATTAGTGCCTTTAGGATATATGGCATCAGTGGTTGGTACATTGAGTATATTAGGTTTTCCCTTTATGGGAGCGTATTACTCAAAGGAGTGATTAGTGTTAGGATCATGGTTAGTAGATTATGATGGTTGGTTTTTATTAGTATTTGGGGTGTTGTTTACCTCATATTACTCGTATCGTGTATTTGATAGAGTATATGGAGGTTTGACAAAATTAGGAAAAAATGTAATAAATGAGTATTCGTTGGAAAGTATACCGATATATATAGTATTATTTTTTATGAGTCAGTTAGTGATATATTGAGGATACTTATTAACAGACATTTATAATGGGTTAATTTGGGGAAATGATACATATATAATGAGTGAATTTGTAGGCTGATTAAATGATATAATGGTGGGATTAATGGTAATAGGGATAATGTTAACAGTATATTTATCAAAAGTATGAATATACATTATGGAAAAATATTATCAAAGTTGGGGTTTTGAAGTAATTTATAAAAATTGTTTAGTGAAAGTTTATACTTGATCGGATAAAACGGTATGAAGATTATCAGATAAAGGGATAAACGAAGGTTTATTTATATGAGGTTGATGATCAGTAAAAAAATATAAATGATATTCGCATGGATTACTTTATGACTATATATTATTGATTATATTATATGGGTTGGTAATTTTATGGATACTTTAGGGATTTTATGTTGTTATTTCCATTAGTAGAAAGTAGAATATTATTAATAGTTAGTATATTATTATTGTTATTATTGGTAGGCTTGATGGGTATTATATTAGATAAAAAATACTTAATTTGGTTTTGCAGTATGATTAAGGAAGAAGATAAGTTGATTTAATGCGTAAGTCGGATGCATCACTATTATTGATAGGAAATAATCATTTAGTGGATTATCCAACGCCATCATCGATATCATATGGGTATGGGTTTGGTTCATTGTCAGGTTTAACACTATTTTTTCAAGTAATAACGGGAGTATTTTTGGGAATGCACTATACAGCGGAAATATTTAATTCATTTGATAGTGTAGATATTTTAATGCGAGAAACTTGAAGTGGTTGACTAATACGTTATTATCATGCGAATGGAGCATCATTATTTTTTATAGTAGTTTATGTTCATATATTACGTGGTTTGTATTATGGATCCTATATTCAACCAAGAGGATTTTTATGGTCTTCAGGAGTATTAATATTATTGGTGATGATAATAACGGCATTTTTGGGTTATGTATTACCTTGAGGTCAAATGTCATTATGAGGTGCGACGGTAATAACGAATTTATTATCGGCGATACCATTGGTAGGAGATTCATTGGTAATTTGATTATGAGGAGGTTACTCAGTAGGAGCATCAACATTATTACGATTTTATTCATTGCATTTTCTATTTCCATTCATAATAATTGGAATAGTAATATTGCATTTAGCATTATTGCATGTGAATGGATCATCGAATAGATTAGGAATTGAAGATAGATCAGATAAGTTGATGTTTTATCCTTACTGTGTGATAAAAGATTTATTGGTATTATTAGTTTTATTGGTATTGTATGGTTGTTTAGTAATATGATTACCCAATGTGTTGGGACATTCAGACAATAGCATTCAAGCGAATGCAATGTTTACGCCAGCGCATATTGTACCGGAATGGTATTTTCTACCATTTTATGGTATATTACGTAGCATACCATATAAATTAGGAGGAGTGATATTGATGTTGTTTTCTATACTATCATTGGTATTTTTGCCGGTGTTAGCATCAACAGGATTACGTTCAAATAGATTTAAGCCAGTAGGAAAATTGAGTGTTTGATTGTTTATAGGTTCAGTATTGATGTTAGGGTATTTAGGTCAAGAGTCAGTAGTTTGACCATATGATTTAATGTCTATGTTAGTGTGTATAGTTTATTTTTTAGTGATATTGGGTTTTTTACCGTCATTGATATAAAAATGTTAGAAGTTGGATTATTAGTATGATTAATAGGAGTATTAGGGATATTTATTAAAGGAAGAAATTTAATAGAATTATTACTGTGTATTGAGATAATGCTTAGTGGCTTATTATTAGGATTTGTAAGTATATCATTAGAAATAGATGATATAGGAGGAATTATAGCGATGTTGATGATATTAGTGTTAGCAGCCATTGAGTCGTGTATAGGTTTAATGGCATTAGTATCCTATTATCAAATATCAAAATCGGTGAAGGTAATAAATTTAAGGGTAATAAAAGGATAATGTGATTCGTTTGATTGGTGAATTCCATAGTGTTAATATTAGTAATATTGGGTTCTGTTGCATTATTTACAGGTGTTGAACGTAAAGTATTATCAAGTTTACAGAGGCGAAATGGGCCGAACTTGATAGGATATTATGGTTTATTGCAAGCCATTAGTGATGGATTAAAATTGATATTTAAGGGTTTTACATTGCCGGAAGGTAGTGATAGATTTTTATTTGTGTTGGGTCCCTTAATATCCTTTAGTATGGGTTTTGGTTTATGAGGATTATTTCCATTTGGATTTAATTCATTAGTTGTTTCAGAAGTAGGTTTAATATTAGTATTAGCTTTATCATCATTAAGTATACATGGAGTGTTGTTGGGAGGCTATTCATCGAATAGTAAATATGCATATTATGGAAGTGTACGAAGTAGTGCACAAATGATATCATATGAAGTATCATTAGCATTCATAATAGGGGGTATAGTTTTATTGGAGGGAGGATCATTTAGTTTACATTATTTTAGTTTTGAAGGAAATTATTGGGTATTCTTGGGAGGTTTTCCATTGTTTATATTATGATTGGTATCGATATTGGCGGAAACAAACAGGCATCCTTTTGATTTACCGGAAGCAGAATCTGAATTAGTGAGTGGTTATAATGTGGAATATTCGGGGGGATCATTTGCCTTATATTTTTTAGGAGAGTATAGTAGTATTTTATTTATGTCATATTTAACGGCATTGCTTTTCGGTAATAAGTCATTTATTTTATTTATTTTAGTGGTATTATTTTTTATTTGATCGAGGGCGGCATGACCAAGAGTTAGATATGATCAATTGATGTTTTTTGGTTGATTAGGAATATTACCAGTATCTTTGGGTATACTTATATTAATAATGGGATTAATAGTGTAAGCAATGTTTATGAATTTATTATTAGTATTAGTAGTATTTTTTTCATTTTTAGTATTATCAGGTTCATCAACGATATTAGTATTGTTTTCACTTTTGGGGGTATATGTTTTATTAAGTTTTTTGTTTATAAGTTTAGGTTTAGATTTTTTAGGATCATTATTATTGATAATGTATGTGAGTGCTGTGGGGATATTATTTATATTTGTGATAATGTTGGTGTCAGATAAGCATTCAATATATTATATTTCAATTTTTTGGAACATATTATTGTTAATGTTAATATTCTTTATTTTGTTTATGAGTGTGGAATCAATAATAGAAATAAATCAATCATTATTAATGTGAGAAGATTTATCGATATTAGATTCATTAGGTCGATTATTATATAATAGTTATTTGTTTGAGGTATTAGTAGTGGGTATATTATGTTTATTGGTAGTACTATCATTATATATTTCATATGAAGGTGTATCAATATTTTAATGTGAGAAATAATACTTTTTGTGGTTTTATCATACGATAAATTTGTGTGATACTTATTACTTTGATTATACGAAGAATGAAAAGGAGAGATTTTAGTATGACTTTGGTTTATTTTATTATTTAGAAAAACAAGGGTAGATTGATGATTATTTTTACTAATATATTGAAAAATAAGTTGATTATTGGATTTTTATTGATTGGAGGGTTTGAATGACATTTGATTAAATGTATATTTAGTATACTTAGGAATAGTCAAAAGCTATATAAAAGTATGAGAATATGTATTACTTATATGCTTGTGAATGTACGTAGGGTAAATTGGTTGAGGAGAGATCTACTGTAATAATATAATATTCCTGTGTTTAGTAATAAATTTTTTTGAAATGGAAAAAGAAAGTGACGTAAAATAAAAATAAGTAGTAATACTTATGATTGAGTGAAGTAAATTAATTCAGTAACAGAGTTAATATATATAATTAAAGGGAGTAGATTGATCGAAACCTTTAGAGCAAGGTTTAATATAATTGAATGTAAAAAATGATTACAAATTGAAAGATTGTAATCGATAAAAAAAGAATTACACAGGAGATTGATAGTGAATAGTACGGTAACGGAAGTATATTTATATACAGATAGAGAGTGAAAAATACAATATACCTTGTGTATGAGGGGTTAACAACTTATTATCTTTGGGTGAGGTAAAAGCCGTATGAATCTAAGATAATATATACGAAGGAAAGTGATCTACGTAAGTTTAGATTTTAAGATCGAAGCAGTGTTTGTTGCATAAAACTTGTGTAAAATTTACGTAGAGGTGATAGGCCAATCGAACTTTCTAATATCTGATTGCTTTTGAACTATGTTTAGCATAGGGAGACAAAGAAACGGTAAAGTAAGTTATTTTTATGAATAGAAAGATAGCGAACTATTGTGGAATGTGTCAGAAAAGTTGGTCATTTTGCTTGAAGGTAATATGACAAAAGAGAAAAAGCTCAGAAAAATTTCTAAGATATTATATTTAAGTTTAATAAAGGAAAAATAAGGAGGTAGTTTTACGTGAATTGTCAAGTAGCTTTAGTAGAAAGTACTTTGAAAACAGCGTAAAAACAGGATATAAAAATTTCTTATTTTCAGGTAATTGTTGGTGATAGACTTATAAAATTGAAGAATTTGGTAGAAAGCTAAGGTAAAAAGCCGATAACTTAAAAAGTACTGAGAGACGTACAGTACGAAATTACGAAAGTAAGAAAGAGCTTAAGTTATGTGATACTGTTAACATGAGTAAAGATAAAAAAGATTATTGTTTAATATATAGGAGAGGAATTGATAAAAATATCTTGGATTTTTAGTTTAACAAAAGATAAATGAAATTGATTCTTGACATAGACTTTTTGTTTACTGATTTTCTATTGAAGGTAAATAAAATCATAGAAAAGTAGATGAACTAGTTTTAAGCCATCTCAGGTATATTATACGAGAAGTAAAACAATAGGATGACTGTTTTTTAGGGAATTCGGCAAATTGGCAGTGTAAATAACAGATAAATTGATCTGAATGAGGAGTTTGGGAAAAACAAAAAAAGGAAGCTAGGACTGTTTAATAAAAACATAGGAATATCGAAAAAGCGAAAGCTAACAGGAAGAAATTTCGACGCTTGCCCGGTTTTTCGAGCCGATGAATGTTAAATGTGGTTTACTATCAAAAGCAGATTTAAACGGCCGTCTTAGCGTGAGGATGCGAAGGTAGCATAATTCATTGTCTGTTAAATGCAGTCTTGTGAAAGTGTAACCGTAGCTTCACTGTCCCAAGGGACAATCTAATGAAATTCAAGTGAAAGTGCAGATGCTTTCAACTAATTTAAAGACGAGAAGACCCTACGCACCTTTACTACATTTATATAAAAAAGTTTACTCAGTATTTTGGGCAAAATGAAGGTAAAAATACGGGTCTTTATAATTTGTGTTTAAGGTAGTTTGGTTGGGGCAACCGCTTTCAAAAGAGTATCGAAAGTTGTGCTAAGGATAGAAAACCTTAAGGGGATTACTATCTTGAGATTAATTGAGACATCAATTAATAGTATGAAGGTTGTATGCTGTAAAAATCAGGTTAATATAATCGAAATATTAATCTCAAATGATGAAGGTACGCTAGGGTTAACAGGTTAATCTTCCGGTAGAGAATTATATTGATTGGAAGGTTTGACACCTCAATGTTGTATAGGGGCATCCTGGAGGTAATACAATCTTCCAAGGGTCAATGTGTTCACTTGTTAAAGCCCTACTTTATATGAGTTTAGAACGCGGTGACGCAGTTCGGTTTCTATCTTAAATTAGGAAAATACATATTTTATGGCATGGTACGAAAGGAAAAGTCAATAAAAAACCTCTGGTAAACTTTATAATATATTGATAAATTATGAGTGAAAGCTACGTTTTAATAAATAAAATTTTATGTTAGTAAATTGAATTGTTAATATGTATTTTAGTGAGATCTTATTAGATGATAAGAGAATAGGTTAATTAAACAAATAAAAGGAGTATTAATTATACTACATTACAAAAAGGGTCACCAGACCCAAAATTAAAGACATGAAAAAAGAATGATATAAATTATTGTATAGAAGCCTGGCAGCATCTATCGTGATAGGAGGATTAATTTTAGTGTATTATCTTTACGGGGTCGATTGAATGGAAGTAATAAGTGGATTTATAGTAGGATTTGTGACTGGTGGGGGTAGTGGTGGTGATCAAATGCCATTACGGGAGTTATTGAATAAATATAGCGTGGGATGTAGATTTGAGGTGACGAATATTACATCAACAAAGATGTTTATGACCTTGTACGACGGCAATAATGTAGCATTAGGACGATCAAACTTTGGTAGGCCAAAGTTAGTATCGGAACTGAGGGCGTATATTAAGCCTTCTTATGAGGAGCATGGTAACATGGATGTTATATTCGAATTACGGAAGGAAATTAGCCTTGCTCTGGCGCGGTATAGGCGAGCAAATTATTAACTTTATATAACTTTATATGCGAAAAATTAGATATCATTTAGTAGATCAAAGCCCTTGACCATTTATGGTTTCAGGAGCAGTATTAAATATGGTAACATTAGTAGTTTATTATCTTCACAATGGTTATACGATAAGTTGATCGTCTTTTGGTCAAAGTTATTGATGATATAATTATGGCTACATAGTAGCAATTTTATTTACATTATTAGGAATTACTTTTTGATTGCGGGATATAATACGTGAAGGGACCTTTGAAGGTCAACATACAAACTTAGTACGTAGAGGATTACGTTTAGGTTTTGCATTATTTATATTATCGGAAGTGATGTTTTTTGGAGGTTTTTTTTGGGGTTATTTTTGATTATGTCAATCAAGTGAGGATTCAATGAGCGGTTTTTGACCGGGAAAAGGATTAGCGAAAGTTGATCCATTGGAATTACCCTTGTGTAATACTGTTTTATTGTTATCATCAGGAGTATCATTGACTTATTCACATGAAGGTTTATTGTTAGGAAATAGAAAAGGATTTTTGGGAGGATTGTTAGCAACGGTGATTTTAGCATTGATATTTATAGGAGTGCAATCCTATGAGTATCAGGTAGCATCCTTAACAATATCGGATGGGTCCTTTGGATCATGTTTTTATTTATTGACGGGTTTTCATGGATTTCATGTGGTGATAGGTTTATTGATGCTTTTAGTGACCTTTATACGAGGTTATAAGTATCATATAACATCAGGTCATCATGTGGGATTTGAGGTTAGTGGTTGATATTGACATTTTGTGGATGTGGTTTGATTATACTTATATATTGCTTTATATATTTATGGAACTTTAATATTGAATTAATGATTACATTAATAATTTGACTATTTATTACTTTTTTTGTAGGATTTTTGATAGAATTACTATCATACTTATTGACGAGAGTAAAAAAAGATAAAATGAGATCATCGACATTTGAATGTGGCTTTGACGCATTTGATAGTAGTAGAGATTCTTATTCAATATCATTTTATGTGGTGGGAATATTATTTATAGTAATGGATGTTGAGGCATTGTTTTTATACCCATGAGTAAGTAGTTGATGAATTCAAGGAGTGATGGGTGTGAGTGGGTTAATAGATTTTTTGTTAGAGTTATTACTATGTTTAATAGTGGTTTGAAAATTAAATTGATAGGATGTTAATAGTATACGTAATAATAATAATAATGCATATGATAATATTAGGATTAAAAAAAGATTGGGGACGAAATAATATGAACAAATTTTTAGGTGTATTATGTATGTCATTTTCTTTTATATGATTAGATGGTTCATTATCCGATTATTTAGAAGAATTAGATATGCAAGGAGGTATACTGATAATATTCGTATGATTTTGAGTAGGTTGATTT
>ERZ1740059.2003-NODE-2003-length-10176-cov-8.665152_pt1 | contig 10176 bp, 5 predicted proteins | sample MGYA00581744_ERZ1740059 | MGnify/ENA primary metagenome ERZ1740059 (study PRJEB43018, sample SAMN04849738) | marine metagenome | isolation source: floating plastic debris | place: Pacific Ocean | collected 2008-08-28 | study: EMG produced TPA metagenomics... | reverse complement strand
AATTCAGTTGCTTATGCTCTGTTGTTATAAGTCTGCTCAAGGAGGCAACTCTTTGGGTTATTCTACGACTAAGTGGTTACCAACAATTTTTAACGGCAATATTGTGGCAAAACTGTAATTGGTAGTATGTATACTGAATATCATCATTGCTCGGGTATAGTTAGTAAATAGAATAAACAATCAGTCATAGGCTGTCAAATCAACCCACAATCCCATAATGTACATGTATGGTCTTGTATGTAATGTAATCCAACTTTATAGGCATATCTTAATAATCATACTACAAATGTTACGTACATGTAATTGCCAGTGTGGTAGTCAATGAGACTTTCTATTTGTAAGGTTCCTTCCCAGAAACTAGCAATTCAATATGGTAGTGAGGAAGTGGTTTAAACAGCTGGATGTATTCCAAAGTGCACACGATATGATCCATGTGGTCTTAGTCAATTTTCCACGCTGCCAGTGGCTTCCTGCTACATGATAAATTCCTGCAAACTGCGCTGAATTTATTTTCTAATCACTGCAAGCAACACAATCTTGATTGGAAACTAAACATGTGTGATGGGGACCTAATGGATAGACAATCATTGCACACATGTGATCTACGATAGATATCAAATGTTCATTGGATTAGGCTTTCCCAAACATTCATGACACCCTGTTTTGCCTGGGTAATTAGGCTGTGATTATTAGATGCCGGCCAAGATGTGCAATCTTTTTACACAAGAACGTCTAAACAATCGGATGAAAATCATCTCTATCAAATAAACTATGACATCATTCCATGCCGTAGAGTGTTGGCAGCGGTATCAAAGTCTGTTTGCAGCTGCCGGTTTCAAGGTTGCTATTACCACATGTTGGCAGCAGGCAGGCAGGGTGAAAGTCAGCGGTGCTAATCATACAAGGAGTTACATGTGTCTGTGTGTGGTTTACACCATCTGTCTGTCTGCGTTATCATGTCCGCAATCTAGATCTCATTATACACTGATACACAAACATACATGTAACATTGTTTGACTGATAAGATAAACTGTACTCTGATGATGTAGTAGGATACCCAGGGGATGCATTAATAAAAGATCATCTTTGTATTTTGTCTTGAAAGATGTAGACATATGTCAGTAGCGTAATAACTTGTATACTATTGTCTGCGCGAATCATCAATCAACATGGCAGCATTCCGATAGACTTACGCCATAATGCACTTTTCTCTTACTAGACATCATTCTTTGAAATACATAGAAGCCAACTGCGCAGTTGCGTCAACGAACTTTCATCAACCTGATGGTTATTGATGGCAAAATGAAACATTACTGCCTTCTGCCACTCCCTCTTGAGACATTATTAAGTCTACACCCGTACAGTACACCCTCTTTGTGAATAATCAAAATGATCTTGTTTCTTCATTTATGATATCATCAATATCGCTGCTCCTGAGTCAAAATAGTGAATAATGGTAACGACAGCGCCACAAACCCGCTGATCTAAGGCTATCTATAATTTGGTTAGATTTAGTTACTGATCAATTCCTGTCTCAATCCACTTATCGTGATGACTCAATAATCTAATCAGGGATGCTATTTTTATATCTTAATCTTTAAAGCCTGTAGCGAAGGCGAAATTAAGCATACTGTAATACCGTATATTCAAAGAAAATATCCCATGGCTATGCAATCCTGAGTTACCAAACCAATAGGCATACTGGCAATATCACAACAATATCTGTTGGGTAAATAGGTAGATGGTCGCTGATGGAACGATAATCAAGTATAATATATATTGTCTGTTTTTATGATGGGACAACTTCATTTCAATCATTCAAGAAACACAGCATCTTAACCTTGTGTGTGAAGGCAGCCCTTGTATTATGAAGGATATACAGTTATATATTGTGACAATATGCAAGCAGTTGTAGTAGCGGCAGACTGAATTTGTAGTAACTCATTCTTAAGAACATTGATTTTGTCTGACTTGATTAATCTTTAACTAAGTTAATACTGTGGCTACTAATTGCTGAAGCAATAGTACAATAATTAATGTAAACTATACACACTTCTAGTCCCTTAATCTGTATCATATTTCATCATCTAAAGGCTTTTAGCTTTTGTCTGATTAAGTCTGGATCATGCACTTTACTTCAACTGCTGCCTTTGTTTCTGCATTATAATTCCTTTAATTAGTCGTGTGCTGCCCTAGCGTAATTGAAAAGCCTAGGCATCCAGTCCTATGTTTGTAATTATGACCTTGGCCACAGGCTGTGAAGTTTGAATAGTTGGGGAATGGTGTCCGATCAGACACTGATGTTGTAATGACCGTTCTATTGTGTCTCTATTTTAGCTGATATCGAGGTGATTCCGTGCAAAGTTTGCAGTGACAAGTCATCGGGAGTGCACTATGGTGTCATTACGTGTGAGGGCTGCAAGGTAATTATCTCCAATTCATCAGCAACAGTACCTCCGATAAGCAGGAAAGGAGTCTTGAAGTTTCAAGGGCCCTACCCGTTGATAAGGTTTTGCTCTTGCACCAATTCTCCCAATGGCCCATCGAAAGGAACGCAAAAACCCTGACTATTAAACAGTAGACCAGGCTGCGTATGATAACAGTAGGCGTGTGGTGAGTTCTTTGGTTATTATTTTGCATAAGCCATACAATACTACACCTTTCTCACAACAGAGCATCTCTTTACTTTCAGGGATTCTTCAGAAGAAGTCAGACGAACGCTCATAACTATCTGTGTCAGAAAGACCGAAACTGTCGCATCGATAGACTGAACAGAAACAGATGTCAGTATTGTCGATTACAGAAATGTCTGGCACTTGGAATGTCAAAAGATGGTGAGTGACCTGTTGAGTCTAGTAAACCATAGTGGTAGGACCATAGGCATATAATAACTTATTATATGCCTATGGGTTGGACAGACAGATGAGCCATTCAAACCTCTATGTAAAACCGGTTTGCTTGCTACATTCATTGTATCATAGCTACTTTGGTAGTATTTTAGCCACCCAGGCCTGATAGTGATATTGGGCTTGATCTGACTGTCCTACTTTACTGTTTGAGTTGTACACACATACCATGATAGTACTGAAATCTCAGTTGCCTACTGGAGAATGACATTGCCAGTCAAAATGTGTTCTAACCACCTCAGAATATCTACATACGCCTACACCAAACATTGTTACCGTTACCATGTACGGTGTATATCTGTGCTTGTCATTCACTACAATTGTTTCTCCAATTCCTGCACAATTTGTATTTTTTGGGATTGATTCCTTCCTTGCCAATACCCTCTGTACCATAGCCTACCACCTCAATCAAATCAAACGTCTGTGACATGAAGCAACTTCATTACAAAATTCTGAGCTTTGGTTTGCTCTGCTACTTCAACCTGTCGCTCACAGGCATTCCCTCTCCTGATTACCAGCGTACTTTTACAAGGTTTATGAGTTGTGCCCAGCACTAACCGGCTTTCTCCTCCCTACATCAAAACATGGTAAAAACCTCAAAATCTGCCACATTTATGCCTTGTCTCACATTAGTTACATTCTAAACCGCAATGTTACACATGTCAAATCTGGTGGTATATACTTCTACACGTTGATGGTAGTTATTCCAGCATCACTAGGCATTAGTGGTGATGCATTGTTTGATCTGTCATTAGATCAGCGACCACATCTCATTTACCGTTCTATTTTGGTAGCAACCTTGCAAGGTTACACCAAAGTAACTGCTCAAACAGGGATGTGGGTAGGGCTGGTAACAGGATTGTTTGTGGCAAGTGTGAACGTCCAGCTCCTCTGTCATCAGGAGAATTTGATTTTCAATGTTCTCTCAAATCTTCATTCCAACAGTAAATGAAGGTTCTTGTCATGAAGATTTTGCTTCCTGACTCTGGTGTATTCAGTGCTGTAGGTAGAAGGCATGTCAAGTACAACTGTGCGTCAGAACTGGTTTTGAAATTAAAAAACAGGCCAAAAAGCTATGAGACAACACAACATCAATCATCAGGGGGGGGGGACTCAGTTGTTCTCATAGAGAAATGAGTTCTAGTAAAATTTAATGTGGAAGTAAATGATGGTAAAAGCAGAATTGAAGCTCCTAATGTGTTTTACGAGTACCTGGTAGGCTTGGGGCAGGCTATGTGTACAGTTTTTCTCCTGAGGTTTTTTGCTATGCCTTTTTTTTGTGAGCTGAATTGGAAAAAAATGGCTTTTTCCAATTTTTAAAACCGCTATAATTATTTTGATACACATTCTTCTCCCATTGTTCTCAGGCACCTGGCTGTAGTAAAATTACTACTGATTACATAGCACTGTACAACACCTACAAGAATTACTTTTTACCCAGGATATAGTTCATATTCAGTTATGCAATCAAGCATAACACAGTGAAAACATTATTCTTGAAGCAGGCAATTTTTATAATTTAGTTTGCGTACAACCAAATCTTGTCATCCGACACTACAAACATGGCCCTGTGATCATTTCCCTTTTGGCGATGGGTAAAGAATGCAGATTGGTTTAAGAGCGGAACATGCACTTGTTAGACTTCTAATTCCAATGCAATGGCAGGAATGCTGCATCTTCACAGCCACTAGAATTTGTCCATACCCCAGCCTGGTTATCATTTCTGATATCATTCATAAATCCCAGCTTTGTTTGCATTTCATTAAACCTACACACTGATTGTTGTGATATAATAGTATCTGATAAATGAAGTGAGGGATAATAGGGATTTGTCTAATCTCAATATGATTTATGATGAAGAAAAATATGCCGAGTTTGTTACTATTGCCGCTTATAAAAACACCTTACGGACATTTCCGACACGCCATTGAGTTGTAGTGGGTTTGATCTTTTCATGATAAAGATATCGGATTATGGAATTCACCTGTAAATTATGATAACACAAATCTGAGTGCATCCCGGCATGTCAACCCTGCACGATATCAATTGCTGCTTGGTCGCCGCTGCTCTTACACTCGAGAAAAAATAGTGGGTAATAATTATTGGGGGACGAGATATAAGCAGTAAGTAATAAAGTTATGTCACTTCCGCTGGTGCTGCTGCCTGACAATTTCATGTGTTCCCGTGTGTGAAGAGAAATTCAAGAAAATAACCTCGTGAATTTGATGGTCAAACTTTATAGCCTTGAGGTAATAAAAGAGCAGTTCCTTTGAACTTTTCCACCGATTTAGATGAATGAAGAGTAATTTCCCAAGAACCTGCGTGTATGGCCTGTAATCAGTTACTTTACAAGGTAACATGAATCTATAAAACCTCATTTCCTGGGCGTCGCGGCTGATTTTATGATGGTGTTCCTCAATCAAAGTATTAGTATTCACTGCCTATAATTAGCAACGCTCCTCCAAGTGCATCCAAACTCCAGCCATATTGGGCCTCGCGAGCATCCTGCTTATCATGCCGGTGTGGTAAAAATCAAACAAAACTGCAATACTCACAATTGTTATACAAAAAAGATGTCATAAATTTGGGAATGCATGTATGTGAATTGCATGTACAATGATGTGAATCGGTTTGTGCCAAGGTTTTTCGGAGTTATTGAATGTGTTTGAGATTTGGGGTTTTGGGATTGGGTAACAGAACCAGTGTGGATTCCTGTTGCCCACCCATGTAGGCTAATCTGTGTCTTAGCTGTGAGATCGTAACGACTTCGTAATGAGTGAGACACTTGCATGCGAAGCACATTAAGGCTGAACAGGAAGTTTATTGCAACACATAAGAGATTAATGTCCACAGCTGTATTCACATTGTAAATATCTGAAATACCTATCATTCCATTATCTCGTAATATATGGCTCCTTCATGAATCACCTACACATGTATTCTATAAAATCAAATTGGTACTTTATCATATTAAATTATAATGTTTAATGTATAGCAAGCTGTTAAAAATTTCACCCTTTGTGGGTAAACAATCTCTAAAGTCAATTTTAGAATTGAGCTGTTGAGATCTTTCCAAATAGCTATGAATCACTTTGACTGAAGTTGCCTGTGGAGGGATGCCAAGAATAGACCTGGTTGCTGGGTTGCTGCCCAAATTGAAATTTTTGGAGAAGTTGAAAAATTCAAAACATTTTCAATACCAGAATTAATTCACTTTCAATTGATACCATAGCCAGATACATATACCTTGGACATCACTGTGATCTTTCGATGGGAGTGATCCGAGAAAAGGATAAATAAACATAAACAAAACACTGGAGTGCCATAAACAGTATAAAAGTTGCCGCAACTAGCAAAAACCAGCCCATTAATAAAACTCAACTGATGACGTTGTTTGGAATTTGGCACTATAGGAGAGAAATACAATGAGTTGACTGCAGATAGACGTCACCAAATTCAAATGTGAGCCCCATGAGGATTTGATGTCCTTGCTTTCTGCTGAATGAGATGAAAAAGATCTGTGAAAGCTAGCAGTTAGCGATCCCGGTAGACTTTGGACTAAGAGAGAGAAACGTATCTGAAACAAAATTGTAGACATTCATCATGTAGCAATCATAAATTAACATAAATAAACCGGACATGTATGAGAAAGTCTAGCAACAAATTACCCATAATTCTTTTTCAAACGGCTGGTGTTTTTTATCTTCCTTGCCTGCATACCTGTACCGTTCTATATTAAATATGCAGCTATCTCCTACACTGAAATAGCTATTGTTGCAAAAAGTAAACTCTACCATCGAAAGACTTGCAAATCAAAATTCCCATGGGTTTGTAATTCCAGACAAACATAGAGTTTTTGACAAGCATTCCGTTATTCAGTTTTTATGGCTTCAAAGCAGATCATAGCAAGCAAATCATAGATCATTGCTTGCTAAGATTTGACGCTCTAAGCACTATCTTGAGCACAGAGCACCAAGGTGTGGGTTATGGGATATCATCATTTAGCTTCCAGCAGTTTGCAGCTACTTCATCATACGAATACAGTCTTATATCATGTAAATATTTGCACAGTTGCCTATTTGGGCCTTTGGGCCAGATTTGTAAATAAGAAAGTACATTTGTAAAGTAAAAATGCAAATATGCTAATCTGGTGACTGCAAATTACATAAAATCTCACATAGAAATTAGTTATGTACTTGATGCTTATATTATTTGTATTAGGCTTGGCCTGATCTCTTTTGAGAGCTTGGACTAAATCAGTCGAGGGTGTGTGTATACAGGTAAAGCATTGCACGGATTTCTCAATGAAAATCGCAGGATATACAGTGTGTGAGACACCGGCTTAAGCCCTCATCAACAAGTGGAATTCACTTGAGTAGAAAAAAACTCTCGTAGATTCATGTGATAATCGCTGTAATAGCGATTTGTACTGCCGGCGAATTGCTCACAGACTTAGGAATTTTGTGAATACATCAAACTCAAGCAGGCGTTCAAAATGATTTGAGAATGGTCAGCTTTAAAAAAATGTCTGAATGCAATAATATAAATGAAAAGCATTCCGAGTGATTAGGCCCCTAAGCGTAATCTACTCATTCAAAAAATTGAAAAGTTATGCACACACAATGAAAACATTCTCTAAGGACAGGAAGGACTTTTGTTGGCATACTATTCTAGCTGAGAGCGCAATATCCCCAGGGTTTACGTTTCATTGGATTTTAGAAGACCAGGGGTCTTATGCCCAGCTTACCCAAATCCCTATTATTGATGATTTGTTTATTCTTCCCATGGAACTTATGTTTCTAAACAGTAGCCAAACTGGCCAGTGATCATAGTAGCATTTCTCCAAATGCTATAATTATCCCATCTAGATTGTAGATAAACAGGTTCTTACTTTTCTAAACAAATCAGGCTATGTAGTACAGTGCAAACTATCTTGTGAGTATATGTGATTGAATGAGGAAGAGGGAGCCGCCAACTTACAAGGTTTTTGTCGTAACTGCAACACAATTTTCTAAATTACTCCCAACAACTGGGAATCAGTGCCTAATAATCAAAGCCCAATTTTTCTCTGCACATCTTAGTATTTTTATTTCAAAGGTGAAAAGCAAAAAAACTTGAGGAGATGCTTACAGGCCCTTTTGCGTGTCATTGGGTTCACTCACTGTGGGTGGCTCTTAGGAAAATGGGCATGCAAAGGTGAATGGAGATTACGGCAAAAAATGAGATAGTATAGTGTAGAATGAGAGATAAGGGGGGATGGCCATTATATTTTGCCATGATCATGACATGTTGACAGGCCATCATTGCATGAACGCATTAGCCGGATGATTTCCGAGTAAGCCAGCTATTTGAGGTGACAATATTGGGGCCATGGTTCAATTAGGCCCATGCAAATAACCCCCGCATGAACTAAAATTACCTGCAACAATTGCAAAAATCGGTCTGTTTGCACTCTCGTGTCGGGTATGATGATATCCAAAATTGCCCAATTAATTTTTGGACCTTGTAGTTTTCTATCATTAGCTGCAATGAAGTTGCCATTCCTTTGCAGAATAGGTTTTGGGTTCAAAGATAACATGTTAATAAAATCACAGACATTCACAGATAATGTTACATAAGACCAGCGATGTACTTGCTCAAGAGACAATACACAGTTTTATACAAGTTGGTGAAGGAATTTGTGAAGTGGAAAGAAAATGATATCTCTCGTCACACCTTTGCATACAAATTTTGCAAATTGGTTATGTAATCACTATGCTAGCTATTTGTAATCACCATGTAGAAGCCCACAAAGTGTTTGAGTACTCCTCTAATCCAAACTATCCATTATCTTCAAGAATCATCATTTTAGCCTGTGATTCTCCAACCGATTCTTCTCTTGGTTTGGAATATGTACAAACATCCTGTTCAAAGTGTTCATGTTTGGTTATGACGCCTGGGGATTATTTGTTGAAAAATGAAGTGGTAAACAGATTTAACTTAAACATTTATCCACAGGTGAAACTACCACACCCAGAACCAGTCAAATTGGAAACAGCATAACTCACTTGTGTACTTGCAACGGATTTGCTGGAAAAACAACCATCAATCTTGGTCATTCTCGTGCATGGTTGAATGGCATGCATTATCATTACCAATTTGTTTGCCTTAGCGCCTCAGGCGCAATCATGTTCCTCTATGCAGCAGAGTCGTTCACCTAAGGAGTGCTTTATAGGAAGCCTTTGCATTTACCCAATGTTACCATCGCTGACCATTGTTAGCATGTCAAGGGCTGATGCCACCAACTTATCCAGTCGACATGAGTAGATGTGCTTGGCGCCAGTGCTTGTGAATGAGTGATCATTCAACTATGCACTGCATGGCATGTTGACTCGCTACAACTGTCAATGTTTCCGATGAACTGTCTCCCTGTAAACATGCATGAAATCGAAAGCGATGTAAACTAAGAAAGCGATAAGTCTAGTTAGTCTAGTTAGACAAAACTGTCTCAAATGGCTGCTGCAATTCTTTGATTTAATCACACATTGTTGAGATAAAATATTCATCCTGTCCCTTGAAGTCATTTGTAAAGAGTTTCTGATGACAATTATGATGGCTCATTTGAGACAAGAGCTTTTAAAATGATGATGACTTACACCTAAACTTGCAATAACAGTATTAGCTGATTGACTTGTTTATCTCTACAACTCAGAGTTTTCTTTCATTCTTGCACAACCTAACTTTTCTCATCTTACCACCCTCTGATTTCGCTAAGACAATAGCTGGATCATCAAATCTCATGTCTGTTGACTGATCTGCGCTATTGTTCTAATCCCTTATTGTCTCCCTCCACATCTCTGGACCACTGACTGGCAATATGATTCTCAAACTTTGCTGGTAGACAAAATAAAATCATAACGGAAATCAGTGCAAGCCAACAAGAACGAAAAATTCAGGAAAATGATTAATAACGAAAAGCCAAATGCAAGTGCCAGAATGTCTTCTCAATTTTCTGCAACTGAATGCTTGCACATGATGCAAGAACAGTGATCAGCATTCACTTCACTACAACCCCACAGATTGATGAAACTGTCTGTTTTCTATTTGTAGCTGTTAAGTTTGGGCGTATGTCTAAGAGGCAGCGTGAGATGGTGCAAGATGAAGTCAAGTACCACAAGAGAAACAGGAGTGACAGCAGTGACTCGACTGGATCAGGATCTGATACCGATCTCACCGACTCGTAAGTGAAGAACACCTATGCTACCCTGTCCGTCTAAATCTTATTTTAACA
>ERZ1740059.2002-NODE-2002-length-10179-cov-6.400237_pt1 | contig 10179 bp, 9 predicted proteins | sample MGYA00581744_ERZ1740059 | MGnify/ENA primary metagenome ERZ1740059 (study PRJEB43018, sample SAMN04849738) | marine metagenome | isolation source: floating plastic debris | place: Pacific Ocean | collected 2008-08-28 | study: EMG produced TPA metagenomics... | reverse complement strand
CGGGTCCAGCGGCGTGCTGAGCGGCACGATGCCCTCGGTCGACCAGCGGCCCTTCGTGGTCTTCAGCGCGCACTGGCCGGTCCAGGCCGCGGGGATGCGCACGGAGCCGGCCGTGTCCGTGCCGAGGGCCAGCACCGCCGAGCCCTCGGCGAGGCTCACGCCAGCGCCGGCGCTGCTGCCCCCGGGCGCGTGCCCCGGCGCCGCCGGGTTCCTTGGCGTGGCGTAATGCGGGTTCGTGCCGATGCCGCCGAAGGCGAACTGCACCGTGTGCGTCTTGCCCACGACGAGCGCGAGCTGGCGAAGCAGCCTCGCCACGAGCGGTCCCGGCGCCTCGAAGCGCTCCGGGAGCCGCGCCGGTGAGCCGGCGTAGACGGGCAGGCCCGGCACGCCGAAGAGGTCCTTCACGCTCACGGGGAGGCCCTGGAGCGGGCCCAGGTCGCGCCGCACCGCGAAGGCGGCGTCGGCCGCGTCGGCCTGCGCGCGCACGAAGGCCGGGTCGAGGGTGCGGTAGGCCTCGCTTCGGTCGGCCGCGAGCGCCGCCTCGGCGAGGTCCCGCGCCGAGAGCGCGCCGGCGCGAAGGCGGGCGGCCAGGTCCTCCAGGGAGGGCGTGAGTGGGGAGCTCGGAGCGTCCGCGGCTGCCGTCATGGCCCGAAGGTAGCGGCGTGGCGCGGGCCGCGGGCGATTCGGGGCGCCTCGCCAGGAGCGCGGGGCACCTCACGGCGTGCACGTGGCTCGGTCCGGAGGGCGGGGGTAGGGTCCCGCGCATGACCGTGACCGCTCCCGCCGCGCACGTTCCCATCGGCTCCGACGCGCAGCTCCGCTGCGTCGATCCCGCCACCGGCGACACCCTCGGAGAGGTGCGCACGCACACTCCAGCCGAGGTCCGCGCCATCGTGGAGCCGGCCCGCCGCGCGCAGGCGAGCTGGGCCGCGAGCCCCTTCGAGCTTCGCAAGAAGCTCCTGAACGGCATGCTCGAGCGGCTGCTGGCGCGCACCGACGAGGTGGTCGACGCCATCGTGAGGGACGCAGGCAAGACGCGGGAGAACGCCATCCTGGGCGAGCTCTGGCCCGTGGCGGAGAAGATCCGCTGGACCGTCGCGCAGGGTGAGGAGGCGCTACGCGACGAGCCCGTGCCGAGCGGTCTCTTCGTGCACAAGCGCGCGCGCATCGAGTACGACCCGCGCGGCGTCATCGGCATCATCGCGCCGTGGAACTACCCGCTGCAGAACATCCTCGGGCCCGCCGTGCCCGCCCTCTACGCCGGCAACGCCGTCGTCGTGAAGGTCAGCGAGCACGTGGCGTGGAGCGCCGAGCGCTTCCGGCCCATCTGGGAGGAGACGCTGAAGGAGCTCGGCCTTCCGCCGGGGCTGCTGCAGCTGGTCCACGGGGACGGCCGCGCGGGCGAGGCGCTCATCCAGGCCGGCGTCGAGCTCATCGTATTCACGGGCTCCATGGCCAACGGCAAGAAGGTGCTCCGCACCAGCGCCGAGACGCTCACGCCGACCATCCTCGAGCTCGGCGGCAAGGACGCGATGATCGTCTGCGAGGACGCGAAGCTCGAAGCGGCGGCGCACGCGGCGCTCGCCGGGTCCTTCATCGCCGCGGGGCAGAACTGCCTCGCGGCCGAGCGGACGCTTGTGCACGCCAAGGTCTACGACGCCTTCGTGGCGCGCGTGCGCGAGCTGGCCGGGTCCCTGCGCCTCGGCGTGCCGCACCGCGCGCCCGGCGAGGTGGACGTGGGTGCGCTCGTGACGCCGCAGCAACGCGAGATCGTGCGCGCGCTGGTGGACGACGCCGTGGCCAAGGGCGCCGAGGTGCTGGTGGGCGGGGACGTCGACGCCGCGCCGCGGGGCGGGAACTTCTTCCCGCCGACGGTGCTCGCCGGCTGCACGCCCGACATGGCGATCATGCAGGAGGAGACGTTCGGCCCGGTCATGGCCATCTGCAAGGTCCACGACGACGACGAGGCCGTGCGCGTGGCGAACGGCACGGCCTACGGCCTTGGGCTCACCCTCTTCACGGCGGACGCCGAGCGCGGTCGGCGCTTGAGCCGGCGCATCCAGACGGGGAGCGCGTCCGTGAACGACTTCGGCTTCACCTACATGGTGCAGGGCTTGCCCTTCGGTGGTCTGAAGGGCTCCGGCTTCGGCCGGCTCAACGGGCGCGAGGGGCTCCGGGCCTGCACGCAGCAGAAGGCCGTCCTCGAGGATCGGGTGCGCCTCGGCATCCCGGCCAAGCTCTACCCGGTGGGTCGCGGGGATTACGGCCGGACGCGCGGCGTCCTTCGTACGCTATACGGCCGAAGCGTGGGCCAGCGCCTTCGCGGGCTTCGCGAGCTCCTCGGAGGCTGAGCGATGACCACCTACGACGCGATCGTGGTCGGCGGCGGGTCGGCCGGGTCCATCGTGGCCGCGGGCCTCTCGGAGCCGGCCGGCCGGCGCGTGCTCGTGCTCGAAGGCGGGCCCGACGCGGAGCATCACCCCGAGACGCTCACGGCAGGCGGCTACAAGCAGGCGTTCACCAACGACGCGCTCCTCTACGAGCGCTTCAGCGTGCGCGACTCGCGCTGGGGCAACCGTCCCATCTTCCTCGGCACCGGGCGGGGCCTCGGCGGGAGCGGCAGCGTCAACGCCATGGTCTATACGCGCGGCGCGCGCGAGGACTACGACGCCTGGCCGAAGGGCTGGCGCTGGAACGACGTCGCCGGGGACTTCGCGTCCCTCGAGGAGGCGCTGAGGCCGGCGCCGCTGCCGTCCACGCAGTTCACGGAGGCCTGCATCGCCGCCGCGGAGACCCAGGGGCTTCGCCGGAGCGAGGACCTGAACGACGGCGACCTGCGCGGCGTGCTCGGGCACGAGGCCATGAACCGCGACGGCTCCAACGGTGGCGCCCGGCGGAGCTCCTACCGGGTCTTTCTCCGGCCGGCGCGGGAGCGACCGAACCTCACGCTGCGTACCGGCGCGCGGGCGCTCCGCATCACCTTCGAGGAGGGGCGTGCGAACGGCGTCGTCTACGAGCAGGGCGGGTCGCCGGAGGTCGCGCGGCTCCGCGAAGGCGGCGAGATCGTGCTCGCGGCGGGCGCGCTCGAGACGCCGGCGCTGCTCTTGCGGAGCGGCGTGGGGCCCGCCGAGGAGCTCCGGCGTCACGGCATCGCGCGCGTCGCCGAGGTGCGGGGCGTGGGGCGGAACCTCCACGACCACCCGAACGTGCCGCTCTTCTTCCGCGGGCGGCGCCCGGTGGATGCGAACGCGCCCCAGCTCTACGGCTTCGCGCGCTTCGGGCGAGGCCGCGTGCGCGACGGCGAGGGGTGGGTCACGGACCTCGAGCCCGCGCAGCCGGACAGCTGCCTCGTCTTTTACCCGGCCCGCTCGTCCTTCCTCGAGGGACTCGAGCGTCTCGTCCCGGGCATGGTGTTGCCCGAGAGCCTGCGCCAGGGACCCGCGCGCCATGGGATCCGCGCCGGGCTCCGCGGGCTCTTCCGCGCGCGGCCGGTGCACGATTTCGTCGAGTCGATGTGGGGCATCGTGGTGATCCTCGGGAAGCCGAAGAGCCGGGGCACGCTGACGCTGGCGAGCGCGGACCCCTCGGCGCCGGCGGTCATCGACCCGGGCTACCTGGCGGAGCCCGACGACCTCGAGACGCTCCTCGCGGGCATGGAGAAGGCCGAGGCCATCGCGCGCGCGGGGGCGCTCGCGGGCTGGTACGGCGGGCCGCTCGGGCCCTCGGGAGGCCTCGGGGGGCTCGGCCGGGCGGCGCGCATCGCCTACCTGCGCGCGATGCTCATGACGACCTACCACTTCGCCGGGACGGTCCGCATGGGCCGGGACAAGGAGGCGCCGGTCGACCCCGAGAGCTTCGCGCTCCGGGGCGTGGCCGGCGTGCGGGTCGCGGACGCCTCGCTGATGCCCGTGGCGCCGGTGGCGGCGTTGAACGCGCCGAGCATGCTCATCGGCTGGCGGGCGACGGCGCGGCTACGCGACGAGCTCGCGGCCTGAGGCCGTGCGCTGGCGCCGGGCGCTAGGTAACGAAGCCGGGCTGTCTCGCTCTCACTTGGTGCGCTATGGCGCCGAAGGAGACGACGATGCGACCGATCGACGTGGCGTTTTCGCCGGCCGTGAAGGCGGCCCAGGCCGCCCGAGGCTCGCGTGAGGCCTACGCCCGCATGGACATGAAGAGCCGCATCACACCGGAGCTGAAGACCTGGCTCGAGGCGCAGCGGAGCGTATTCCTCGCGACGGCGAGCGCCGAAGGGCAGCCCTACGTCCAGCACCGCGGCGGTCCGCCGGGCTTTCTGCGCGTTCTCGACGAGGAGACCGTCGCCTTCGCCGACTTCCGCGGGAACAAGCAGTTCATCACGCTCGGCAACGCGGGGGAGAACGACAAGGCCTTCCTCTTCACCGTCGACTACCGGCAGCGGCGTCGCATCAAGCTCTGGGGCACGCTCGACGTGCGCGAAGGCGACGACGCACTCCTCGCGGAGCTCACGCCCGAGGGCTACCGGGCCGTGCCCGAGCGCGTGGTCCTCTTTCGCGTGCGTGCCTGGGACGTGAACTGCCCGCAGCACATCCCCGTGCGCTACGAAGCGGACGAAGTGGACGCGATGCTCTCCGAGCGCGACGCCCGTATCGCCGACCTCGAAGCGCGCCTCGCTCAGAGGGAAGGCCGGCGGGAGGCCTGAAGCTCCGTGGCCTGCATCCAGCGGGTGCAGCCCGCGGGCGGGGTCAGTCCCGCGGCTCCGACGAGGTGGTCTCGCCGGCGCCCGAGCCAGGCGCTCGTCTCCTGCCGCAGGGACTCCGGGAAGGGCCTTGGCAGCTCGGCCGCCGGGCCACACGCGCGCAGCGGGAGCAGCCGAAAGGCCGCATGGCCTCGTGGAAAGACCCGCCCTTCGTGCCACCGCGGGAAGCGCTCGTCGTAAGTCAGCACGCCGGCGAAGCCCAGCGCGAGGGGGCCGCCGGGCGACGCCTCGATGCGCACGAGGAGCCCTTCCCGGAGCGCGCCATGCGCGGCCTTCGGGCCACCTTCCCGCCGCGGCGTGCTCGCGCGGCCCATGTCCGTGAAGAGGTTCCCGAGGCCCCAGACGATCGGCACGTCACCGGGCAGGCGCTCGACGGGCAACACCAGGTGCGTGCCGTGCACCACCACGGCCTCGGCGCCCGCCTCCGCCAGCTCCCGCGCCCAGCGTCGCCAGCGGTCTTCGGGGGCGTCGACCAGCTCGCCGAGCACGTGGACGACGGCGATGGGTCGGTCCCCGCGCGCGCGGCTCGCGCGGATCGCTGCGGGGGCGGCCCCATCGAGGGGCGCCGGCGCGGCCTCCTCCCGTACGACAGCCACCGAGGGGAAGTAGCCGTCGAAGAACGCGTGCACCGCGACCACGTTGCCTTCGTCGCCCAGGCGTAGCGGCCAGCGCCGACCGCTTCGTCCCGCGCCCACGACGGCGAGCCCCGCCCGTCGGGCGTTGCGCGCCGTCTCCGCGAGGCCTCCGGCGCCCTGGTCGAGCGCGTGGTTGTTCGCGAGCGTCACGCCATGGACCCCGGCGCGCCGTAGCGCCGGCAGCAGCCAGCCGGGCGCCTGGAAGTGCACGCGCCGGGGACCCGGCCCCAGGTGCGTCATGCGGTAGGGGTCGAGGGCGTGGCGACGCCGGTCGGCTACCGGCGTCTCGAGGTTGACCAGGACGTAGGTGCCCGCCTCGTCCCAAAGGGCGCGCGCGGGGCCGAGCACCTCGTCCGCGCAGCGCGCCGCGGGGTCCTCGGCGGCGTGCACGTAGTCGCGCACGGCCTCCGAGAGGATCACGTCCCCGCCCACGATGAGCACGGTGGGGCGCGGGGCCGGCGATGGTTCGGCGGAGGCGGCGGAGGCGAGCGGCGGGTCGGTTTCTGCCGCCACTTCGGCATCCGACGCTCCGCGTGCCGGAGCGTCCGCACACGCGAGCGTCAGCAGCAGAACGAGGGTCGCGGCGCGCACCGCCCAAGGGTGCCAAAGGCGGGCCCCCTCACCGAAGAGAGCCGCAGTCCGGGCGGCCCGCGACTACTCCCCCGGGCACTCGCCCGACATGGGGTCCGTCGGCATCTCGTCGACGACCTCCACGACGAGCGAGTCGGTCACGGTGGCGCCTCCGCCGGCTTCGGCCACCACCACCTCGGCCCGCAGGCGCCGGCCGATCAGGTTCGGAAAGCAGCGGGTCAGGAACACCAGCCGATCCCCGAGGCGGATCAGGTGGTCGCCGCGGTCCTGCACGCGCCGCGCGGTCAGCGTGCGGTCCACGCTCTCCGTGATCTCTTCGTCGCTGTCGGCGTCGAAGCCGCGAAAGACGACCCGAAGGCCCTCCGGGTCGAGGTTCTCGAAGCGGAAGCCGTAGTCCACGTGGAAGCCCCCCTGGGGTCCGTCCACCAGCTCTGCGCGCGCGCCGTCCTCCGCGAACTCGAACTCGGTGAGCCCGAGGCCGATGATGACCCGGGGTACGGGCCCGGCGTCTTCCTCGGGGCCGGCGTCCTCCTCGACGCCGGCGTCCATGTCCTCTCCGGAGTCCGGCTCGGCGCCCGCATCGTCTGGGGCGGCGGCGTCCATGCCGGCTTCGGGCATCCCCGACCCCTGGTCCATCGGGGCCCCGTCGTCGTCGCCGCAGGCGAGCAGGAGCCCGAGCGCCCCCAGGGCGAGCAAGCGAAAAAGCATGGGCGCCAGAGTGCCGAGCCCGGCGCGCGCCTGCAAACGCCGTGTGCGCCGCGGCGCGAGGGCCATCCAGCGCGCGCGACTCACTCGTCCGGACACCCGACGACGTACTCCTCGTCGACGAGCACGAGGTCGACGCGGTCCGAGGCGAGGAGCTCACCCATCGGCTGAAGCACGGAGGCGTCGAGGGTCATTCGCCGGCCCACGAGCCGATCGGCGCAGCGGGTCTCCAGGAAGGCCAGCGTGATCCCGAGTCCCTCGAGCACTCCGTCCGACGTCACGCGCGTGTTGCGTGTGGTGAGTCGGCGAGAGAGCGGGTTCGTCAGCTCCTCCCCCGTGAGGGCATCGCGTCCACGGATCACGAGGTCGAGCCCTTCGGGACCGAGCGCGACGCCGAAGGCGCGGGTCGTGAGCTCCAGGAAGAGGCCCCCGGCCGGGCCACGGACGACTTCGGCGTCGTCGCCGTCCCGCGCCGGCACGTGCTCGACGAGTCCGAGGCCGATCTCCAGCCTCGCCGGGCCCAGGTCGGGACCGTCCGGAGCCCTCGACGCGTCGAGGTCGGCGTCGCGTGCTGCCGCGTTCAGGTCGGCGTCGCCGGGCGTCGCGTCGAGGCTGTCCGCGTCGAACCCGTCCTCGACTCCCGCGTCGGTCGCGACCGGCACGGATCCGGCGCAGGCGCCGAGCGCGACGGTTGCCCAGAGTCCGCCGTAGAGAGGGGTGCCGACCGTCGTCATTCCTCTGCCTCCGGGCATTGGGTGTCGGGCATCTCCTCGTCGACGAGCACGACCTCCACGCGGTCGCTGGCCAGCGTCTCACTCCCGAGCACGTCCACCGCCGCCTCCACGCGTACCCGGCGGACGATGACCTCGGGTTGGCAGCGCGACTCGAAGATGAGCAGGTTGCCCACCCGCGTGCTGACGCTGCCCTCGACCTGCACGTTCCGGGGGGTGAGCAGCCGGTCGTTGGGCTCCGTGAGCGGCTCTCCCGTGTCCGCGTCGCTTCCCCGGAGAATCAGCGTGAGGCCCTCCACGTCCACGTTCTCCATGCGAATGGCCGGCTCGAGATGGAGGGCCCGCTGCGGGCCGCGCACGAGCTCGACGGCCTGGCCCGGCTCGATGGGCGCGTACTCCGCGCGCCCCCAGCCGATGGTGAGACGCGGCTGGGGCCCCAGGTCGGGCGGCCCCTCGTCGGGCGTGCCCATCTCCCCCGGCAGGCCCATGTCGTCCGCATCCGGCACGCCGTCATCGGCGGGGGTGTCCGCGTCGGTGCTCGGGCCGTCCACGCCGGCACCCTGGTCCGCCGGGACGGCAGGGGAATCGCCGCAGCCGCTCATCGCCCCCATCGCGCTCACGAGGCACGTCGCGTACGTCCATCGACCCGGCATTCCAGGCGCAGCCTGCCCGCCGGCAGCGTGCGTCGGCAAACGTGCCGCGATCGTCGTCTCCCTTCCGGCGAGCTCGTCCGCGTCGTCGGACGAGGCGGCAGGCGTGCTCAAGGCTCGGGACAGAGGTCGTCCGGGTAGACCTCGTCGACGAGCGTGAGCTCCACCTCCGCTTCGGCGAGGGGCTCGTCGCCAAGGCGGCCGACCGCCGCCAGGAGGCGGATGCGGCGGCCGACGAGGCGCTCGGCGCAGCGGTCTTCGAACACCAGGAGGTTCCCGACCCGGAGGAAGCCGTTTTCGGTGGCCAGGGTGTTGCGCGCGGAGAGCTCGCGATGCGCGAGCTGCGTGAGCCGCTCGCCGCTCACGGGGTCGCGAGCCACCAGCGTCAACGTGAACCCCTCGGCGGCCAGGCCGAACGCGCGCACGCTGGGAGAGATGTGCATGGTCCCGGACCCGACGCCACGAACGAGCTCGGCGGCGGCACCGTCCTCCACGGGGACGTGCTCCACGAGTCCCAGGCCGAGCTCGAGGCTGACCGGGCCCAGGTCGGGCGTGGGCAGGTCGGGCGCGGGCAGCTCCGGCTCCGCGAGAAGGTCGGTGAGGGCGAGGTCCCCCGGCTGGAAGGCGTCCGTCGGGCCCGCGTCGGTCCGCTCCGGCGTCGACGCGGCGCAGGCCCCTCCCGTGAGGAGGACCAGCCCCATCGAGCACGCGGGGAGCAGTCTCATCATCCCCCGGTGCCGCAGGCCGTGTCGGGGGTCTCCTCGTCGACGATGACCACCTCGACGCTGTCGCTCGCGAGCGTCGTCCCTCCGACGCGCGCCACGGCGGCTTCGATGCGCACGCGCCGGCCCACCACGTCCGGCTGGCAGCGCTCGTCGAAGACCAGCCAGTTGAAGAGTTTCGTGATCGTCGTGCCCTCGAACTGTGCAGTGCGCGCGGTGAGGTCACGAACCCAGCGCTCCGTCAGGGGGGCTCCCGTGGCTGGGTCGCTGCCGCGGAGAATCAAGGTGATCTCCTCGGCGTCTAGATTCTCGATTCGGACGGCCGGCTCGACGTGCAGCGACCCTTGGCGGCCGCGGACCAGCTCGACGGCCTCGCCGTCCTCGACGGGGACCATCTCGGCGAACCCCCACCCGAGGGTGAGCTCGGGCTGCGGCCCCAGGTCGGGCGCTTCCATGCCCGCGTCGCCGCCGTCGGGCGGCTCCATGCCCGCGTCGAACGTGTCCGTCGCGGCATCGGGCCGTGCGGGCACGCCGTGGTCCACGCCCCGGTCCGTGGCCTCGCCGGGCGCCTCTCCGCAGGCCGCCACCGCCCACGCGATCGCGAGCCCCAGCCCTATTCGTCGACCGAGCATTCCACCGGAGCCTGCCCCGTGAAGGTCACGCCGCGCAATCCCGCGGGCTCGGCGCCGAGCGTCCCGTATGCTGCCGCCGTGAGCGGCGATCCCGCGTCCCCCGACTCCGAGACCGACGCCTCGCCTACGCCGGCGAGCGCCGTGCGTCCGAGCGCGGCCCCCACGGGTCAGCGCACCCGCGCCTTTGGGGAGCCGGAGCCGGTGCCCGGTTCCGTCTCCGAATCCGTCTCCGTCGCCGAGTCCGCTCCCGTCCCCGGCCCCGCCAACGCGGCCGTCACCGTCCCCCTCTCCACCCCGCAGGCGCCCGCCACCCTCGTGCTCGCCGCGAAGCGCCTCGCGGCGCGCAAGGCGGCCACGCCCAGCCTCGCGCGCCCCTCGCGCATCGACGCCACCGCTGGCACCGTCCGGGACGTCATCGCGGAGCACGCGCTCGGTCACTACTCCGAGGGACTTCGCCAGCATCTCGCCATCGAGCTCGGCAACCCCGAGGCCGCGCACCTCGCCTTCGCGCGGCTGCAGGAACGCGTTGCCGAGGTGGGCGTCGATGCGCTCGTCGCGGCGCCGGGCATCCGTGCGCGGCTCTACCGCCTGGCGCGGGAGGTCGCCGCCGCGCTTCGGACCGAGCGCCCCTCGCTCGTGCCGGCGGGGACCGTCGAGCTCGCCTGGTGGCGGGTCGAGGGCCCGGCGGAGGCCGGCGCGCGCGAGCTTCGCGCCGCCCCCCGCGCCGGGGACCGCGCGCTGCTCGAGCTTCGCCACGCCCGCGCGCTCACCCTCGCCG
>ERZ1740059.2001-NODE-2001-length-10179-cov-11.918708_pt1 | contig 10179 bp, 7 predicted proteins | sample MGYA00581744_ERZ1740059 | MGnify/ENA primary metagenome ERZ1740059 (study PRJEB43018, sample SAMN04849738) | marine metagenome | isolation source: floating plastic debris | place: Pacific Ocean | collected 2008-08-28 | study: EMG produced TPA metagenomics... | reverse complement strand
GATAATTTATCTTGCAGTCACAGTCAGTGTGAAACAATAGGTGTTTACGGACATATAGACAATGCTACCAGGTGTATGACTTGCTATTTTCACAGTTCCAGCAGGCAGTTTACAGTGACTGACAGGATATATCTTATGCTTGGAGTTATTCCCTCTCTAAACTCAATTCTCAGAGTCAGACAACCTGTGCTAATTAATTTTGCCTATCTCTTTGTAGGTAAGTGGGATTGCCCGTGGCACCACTGTGATATATGTGGTAAATCCGCCACTAAGCTGTGTACAATGTGTCCAAACTCTTTCTGTAATCAGCACTTCACAGACAATGTGCAGACAGTACAGGGTTGTGTGTTCTGTATGGGCCACACCTCTGCTGAGATGGTAGAAGTAGCCTCGAAGAAAGCTATGTTAAGTTCAGAACCATCGACACCTCTGTCATCAGAAGGCTCCATCGGAACAGAATCGTCTACAGTGGCTGACCCAGCCAGCTTTATGAGCAGTCTAACTAAAGCTGCTGCAGCCAAAATATGAATCATAAATAAAGTCAAGCGAAGAATGATGGTGGTTAGATTTGGCGTTATTGAGTTGTTGTAATTACAGCAAAACTGATTATACAGGACTTCATGCAGTATCAACCAACAAATGGTTTCTTCTTTTCTAATAGATTTTGACCCGAATCTCTTTTTGAGAGTTACTCTACAGTTAATGTTTAGTAGGCAATTTTTGTGACTTTTTATTCTGATTTATATAAAAAGAGGTTTTACAATCCAATCAAAACGTCATGAAATGAAGATAATGAAACTTCACTTTATTAATGTGTGTGCACGATGGTGATTTTTTTCATATGGATTTATACAGTCACAGGTTCATTATTGTGCTGCTGGGGAATGTTATATGTGTCTCCAGCTGACCAAAGTCTCTTTTTCAAAATGTATAAAACTGTTGCTAGGAAAAAGACAACAGCTAAAAATATGAATAGTTTATGTGTGTTCTCTTTCCTGGCATATTTTGTTAATAAACTTCGAGCAGTCTTTATATGGCCTTGCATACTCTTGAGCTCTTCGTTGGTACTTGTTATCCCTTTAGACGAATTAGCTGCAATATAACAGAAGTATGCTACTATGCTTACATGCCTTGAAAGAAAATTCCGAACAAAACACCGCCAGAACAGACCAAACATCAAACTCTGAGGTGCTGTTGTGGTTCATGAGTCACAGTTTACAATGAGAAACGTGATTTTAAAAATAATACTCTCGCATATCTTTGGACTTCAGGCTTCTTATTAGCACCACACATATATACGTGTACATGTATATACATACAATTAGAACAAATACTAACCTAATGTCTCTATTGTTTCATTGCTTCTTTGCAGATGCTCTGCCATCATTTGACTTGTCTTCATTAAGCTATCTGTTATCGACCCACTGGCTTTCGCTGCTGACTCCTGGTAATAATTCAATATAATGATCGGTACTTGAAATTTTTTTTGAGCCATTTGATGACACTCGCCCATGTAAACAGGAGAACTACGGGCTGTGCTTTTGAAATACTAGATTGGAGTTATCTACACAACCCAATGGTTACTCCCTAGATGAACATAAAAGTTGCACAGAAATATTCGGCTTTCTCAAACATAAGTAATTTGGTACCTTGTCTTTGACCCTTTTCCTGAGATTTGATGTCTCGCCTCCTCCCATCAGTGCTTCCTTTTCTTGTTTCTCCAGCATTGACAGGCTCAACAGATTGATGCGTCGTAGTGTACCATTCAGCCTGAATGTAATATCCACCATCAATAAACAAACTCACATTTTTAAATACGTGTAACAATAAAATTTTTGCCTAACAGTAAAGAAACTGGTAATTGTCCTCAGTTTATTTTTGTAAGTTTTGGTTAATTTGCTAAGAATGATTGAACATTGTACTGTTACATGATTTTACCTGGTAAGTTCTGATCTTTGTGTCCTGGCTAATGCTTCCATTGCCAGCTTTTCAGTCTCTTTGTCTGCCATTTTTGCATTTCTCTCCAACTCCTTCAAAGAGATAAGCTGCTGCATCAGTGCATATACACTGCATGTAGACTTACAGAGATTAGCAATCAGTAATATTCACATTTTGAAGCACTTCTGTGAGGCAGAAGACGGTAAGCAACAGATTAGTCTAACCTGCTGTAGATAAGCTTACCTCTATTTTGTCTTTGAATGTTTTAACAGCACTTCGGGCAGCTGAGATCATCGAATTGACCTCATCTTTAGACAAATTTTCCGGCTTCTCAGTTAAAACTTGAATGTCCTAAAACAAGAATATGCAGTACAGACCGATAGCAACAGAAAAGCAACCGAAAGATTTATAAACAACCAACTTAGTGTACCGGTACCGTTATTCGTGACTAAGATACTGGATCATGTTTGTGTAAAGATGAGGCTATTTAGTGATTCATATGAACCATAGCAGTTAGTCATTTTTGTGCTTCTTTAACAATAGAGCATCACATGCCATTCTTTTTGCACAACTCTATCGTATGTAGTACAACTGTCGAAAATTTGGCAAAAAAATTGGTATGGCCAGTAACTGCATTCTTTACAGTTTCCATTGTAGTTTACCGGGACCTTCTCGACAGGTGTCATGATTGGGGTTGGTATCCATGCAATAAAAGTACCAGGCTCTTATTGTTATTGGTTGGCACAGCATCATGTACATGTTTGTGGGAATTAAAACTACCGCATGGACATCACCATGTGTAAACCATCAAAGCCGGATCGCACAGAATAAAATGAAAATCACTTTACCTGTATGGCTGTGTTTGCCACAAGAGCAAGTTTTGTCAGCTGTTCCTCTTCCGTCTTCATGGCTTACCCAATTCTTATGCAGTACTAGTCTACCAAGCTTACCACAGATATCTGAAATTCAAACGAAGCGAAATGATCAAAATGCTGAATCACCTAGCGAACTTGTAGTACAGGGGTATCAGTCCACAGCTTCTGTCATCATCAGGGTCTTTCCCAATCTATCCTGTGTTATACCGAAACTGAGAGGAGGATGCTCCTAAAATATCAATATTTAAGGCTTTGGAAAACCATCTACTAGACACTGTTTCTGTCAGGTTTTGATCAGCTTCAGACAGATTTCAGCATGAAAAACTGATGACTTGCATGAAAAGCAGGGTAGGGCTCTTTGCCCGTAGGCCGATCAGTGCAAGGGGTCAGAGAGCTCTCTCTCACTCTTGGATAATGCCGAAATTTCACGTTACTCCTGCTTTGCAGAGATGAGAGGAGTGGAGATATTTTGGCCAAACAAGTAATATGTATGTCACTCCTTGATATGTGTGACCAATCTTGGAACAATTCATGGGGGAGTGCTGGAATTATACAAAACAACACAAAACCAACCAATGACACCAAAACTCCATTCAAACCAGCTATTTTCAGGCAAGTTTTGCAGTCTTCCTGAGTTCTCTCTGTTGTTTTTTAAATGGTTTCAATAAAAAACAACCACCACCAGATGTCAGATAATTATATCACAATCAAGGCATGTATTTGAATAAAAATACAGCAGTATGAGTGAGTTGTTATGTAAACAACTATGTAGTGAGAGAGTCATTGGGCACAAGCAGTTGGCTCCTTTGAGTGCCCAAGTGCACAGTCCCTGTATATTGTATATTCTCAGAAAATTTATAATAAAAGTGACTGTGCACTTCTTCTTAGGTACTCAAAGAAGCCAACTACTTGGGTCCTGTGGAGCATGGGCCTGCAGTGCATGTATAGCCTTCCTTCCCCCTTTTACTCTCCTGAAGAGAGAAAAAAGGGGAGAAAAGGAGGGCTAAAATGCAGAGAGATTGCAGGCCCATGCTGTGTGGAGAGAATATTAAATTCAGTCACAAACATTACAAACAAAAGCTGTTTGCATCATCATAGGATTATTGCACTTACATGTGTCCACTTCTAGTGCGGTAGTCCAATAGTTTGCATGTGATATGACACCACCTTTTACTCCCAGAAAAGACTCACTTTCAGTGGGTTTCAGTTCAGTCCTAGTACTCTTTGAAAAAATGAGTATGAAACACCGGAAGTGATGAGTATTCAATGATTTACCCATAATCTTCAATACAAACGGTGCTAACCATCATGCCTTAGTGGGGTGAGGAAATCGGGCTACAAATTATGGAAATTCCCAATGCTTTGAAGTTGTGCTCTTTTTAGACAAGTGCACACAATACCAAGTAGTAATAGTATTATTATTAGATTATTAGGATTCTATTACTCCTTGACAATACTCACTCAAGACAATATTGCAACCAATGATATGCAACCTCCAAACAGGGTGTATATACACTGTAAAGGTGCAGAAGAGCGCAGATCAAAATATTGTCTAGTTCTACACATACATACCCATACAATGAGTTTAACATGTTTGGAAAGGATGTCAGCATCAAAATCACATCCTTCTTCATGTGTATCATTCTACTACAGGCAGTAGCGGGGCCATTAGCCCATTATCACAACAGTCACAACATTTATTTAAATACTTCAAATTGTCCGTCAATTACTAGCGCATGGTTGGGCAACCTTATCGGCAGCGGGACCAATCTGAAGGCACTCCAATATCTAACTAATCTGAAGGCACTAAGGCCTCTTGTTACTTGTATCATACCATGAATCTGTCAGGCCCATGTGATGCAATGAAATCAAGCTTTCCAATTGACAGTAAAATTATCCGAAATAATGAGCTAAAAAATACTAAGTCTTGATGAACTTGGTGCATGCCCCATAGTTGACACAGCTAAAATAATTTTTTCGTGATAATTCACTGCTTATTAGCAGTGGTTATGATGAGAATTTTCAGTGAATGAGTTTCAAAGGGATTGGACACATTAAAAAGAGACGCATTTAATTTTTTAATGATTTTATTTTTTCCTTTTTGCAGTAACTAGTATTATGTATTGCAACATTATAAAAACTTAAAAATAAGGCTATCTATGTGTTATAACATGGTAAAAAAGAACAATTGTGATTGAGATGACTTGAGCAAGAAAATTAGAAGCACTTTCTGTGCACAATGGATGGACCGGACTCATCGTACTCAGCTTTGCTGATCCACATCTGCTGGAAGGTAGAGAGAGAAGCTAAGATGGATCCTCCAATCCAGACAGAGTATTTTCTCTCTGGTGGAGCGATGATTTTGATCTTCATGGTTGATGGGGCGAGGGCGGTGATTTCTTTCTGCATACGGTCAGCGATACCTGGGTACATGGTGGTGCCTCCAGACAGGACGGTGTTAGCATACAGGTCCTTCCTGATATCGACATCACATTTCATGATGGAGTTGTAGGTGGTCTCATGGATACCATTAGACTCCATACCGATGAAGGATGGCTGGAAGAGAGCCTCAGGGCATCTGAATCTCTCGTTACCGATGGTGATGACCTGTCCGTCGGGAAGCTCATAGCTCTTCTCGAGGGATGAGGAGGAGGCAGCGGTGGCCATCTCCTGTTCAAAGTCAAGTGCTACATAGCACAGCTTCTCTTTGATATCACGAACGATCTCACGCTCAGCTGTGGTGGTGAATGAGTAACCTCTCTCTGTGAGGATCTTCATAAGATAATCAGTGAGGTCACGTCCAGCCAAGTCGAGACGCAGGATGGCGTGAGGCAGAGCATAACCCTCATAGATAGGTACGGTGTGGGTTACACCATCACCAGAGTCCAATACAATACCAGTAGTACGACCAGAAGCATAGAGAGACAATACAGCCTGGATAGCTACATACATGGCTGGGGTGTTGAAGGTCTCAAACATGATCTGGGTCATCTTTTCTCTGTTAGCTTTAGGGTTGAGTGGGGCCTCTGTGAGAAGAACTGGGTGCTCTTCTGGTGCTACTCTAAGCTCGTTGTAGAAGGTGTGATGCCAGATCTTCTCCATATCATCCCAGTTAGTGACGATACCGTGCTCAATGGGGTATTTCAGGGTAAGGATACCTCTCTTTGACTGAGCTTCATCTCCTACATAGCTGTCTTTCTGTCCCATGCCAACCATGACACCCTGAAACACAGATTACAATAACATAAATACAATGGTCACTTTGCTTTGGCTCTCATCGACAATGTTGCCACCGCTCCATTTCGGTGCATATCGTGCAATTAATTTACCGCAATCCCTCACACAAAGGTGTTGCAAATAAATGATCAGCTTATTTCTTGCCATCACTTACTTCATACAAATAAACTACAATTATCCAAAGATTATACAGTCAAATCTAGTTTAAGCTTAAACTTTATTTGTGTGGGGTGTCAGTGGCGCTTCGCTATCAACCATAGCGAAGCAACCATAGCGAAGCGCCACTGACACCCCACACAAATAAAGTTTAAGCACTTAAACTAAGTAAAATCACACTTTGTATATTATACATACATGTAGTATACAGTACAAAATAATTATTATGGTTCCGTAACTTACTTGATGTCTTGGTCTTCCAACAATGGAAGGGAACACAGCTCTTGGAGCATCATCTCCAGCAAAACCAGCTTTGCACATTCCAGATCCATTGTCTACTACCAAAGCAGCTACATCATCTTCATCACCCATGTTGATTTATTAGGATTTTTACAAGAAGCTACGAACGGAACTGCTAAAGAGTATGAGAGCAACTGGTAGTGTGGATAGAATGGTAACCGGCTTTATAGTTCCTGATGATTCACACTGCCATATAAGGGCATCAATATGTGTTGATTTTGTGTTTGCTGATTCATACCAGGAGATTTCTGTGCAGTTTCACTTTCCATATAAGGTTAGCTTCCTACTTTGAGAACCTTAGACCACACCCAGTATAATACACTCCGCCCACTGATTGGTTTTCTCTAACTTTTCTATACAAGGAATTTCCACTAAGCACAGCCAATTCACTCATGTAGATCCATACATGGTTGTATATTTGTTGAACTGCATACTGCATTATGTGTAGGGGATCAGAAATGCTAACGTTGCGCAGCAAGGAGTTTTATGGGAACTCCTCGGTTGGAGTTATTTAGACAATAATTCCACTCTCAAATTACCACAACACAGAAAAAATGAAATGAGATTTGAGCTGAACCATCAATATGCCTTCAAATAGATAATGACGTACTGGTAATAACATGTATGTGTGTAGGAAGATGTGAAGTTGTGATTATCATGAATTTTATTTGTTTAGGGTCCAGTGGATTACCTTATTTTGTAAGAGCATGCATTATGGTTAGAATAGAAATACTTTGATATAGCTATAAAACCAGCTGATATTCAAGCGACCATTGTGTCCTGTTAGTACAGAAATGAATCCTTCACACAGATATTCGTGACTGGCAGGATTGAGCTCGTAAAGGCCGACGAGTTCCAGTCTGTTTAAAATTGTTTATATTGTCTACGGTTTCCCATTCAGCAGAGTTTGGAGTAGCTATAGAGTTAGTGATCACCAGGTTCTCTTCATGCAGGTAGTAAGGGTGTTTTAGCAAAGAGTTGTACTGCAACAAGAAATAAAGATTATCATGTACTGGCGCTGCCTAATCAAGTGGATCCAACTTCCTTCAAGCCTTTCAATGAAGGAAGTTATTTCTATGCCAGCTTCCTCTTTAAATGTAAAAGATGGTTATTAGAACCCGGCAGTTCCCCGTCACACAAATTACAAGCCAGCTGTGTGTGTTCTTAAAAGAAGTGCTTTTGATCTTACAGCATTCATAGCAAACCTAACACTGTCTCGTGATGACGATAGGGTCTGGGTATAGTAATATAATCAGACACGTACCAACTGTTTTTGTTTGTTAAGGTACTGATTCTGTACATCCAGCTTCCAGCTCTAAAAAAAAACGATCAAATATCTGACACACTGTTTGACCATCACCACATACCACCATTGACTGTCCTTAGTCTATGATATTTGGAGTTCTGGGAGGCATTTTTGAGACGTACAGGTATACATTGCCATGTGAGACGTTTGTGTCATTCAGTTACAGCTGTATGTTCACACACATTTTGTTCAAAAAATGTAATATGCTCACACATTGCCACCTCATTAAGATAACAGTCTCACCAGTACCAGAAAAATGCAGTACTTTTGACAACAGGAAGGGCTTGTGAGCCAAATCCTCCCCGGCATGACTCAGATGTGAACAAGCCAATATTATCTGAAAGATGAATAATACCATAGGCCCAATAGTGGGCTTGGGCATAACAGTTGATCATTTTTTCCTTCATTGATTCATACTACTGTGTCCTCAAAGGATAAACATTTGATTTAATTATGGTCTACAATGTACAAACAATTATTTCGCAATCATGAATATGAGAATTAATTCACAATGGCAAAGGCATTTATTAAAAATTGCTACAAGTCAACAGTCAACAAATTCACTATTGAACTTTTTAACGCGCAGGATTGAATGAATAGCTTGTCATAATATTACCATATTTGGGCATGAAACTCAGCCAAGCAAAGCATACACACTGCAATTCACAACACCATAATAACGTGCACACGCAATCCAGTAATTTATCGTGTCACTTTATTATTGGTGATAAGAAAGATAAGTGAGCAAAACTGGGTTATGATGCACAGAGTAAAATTCAAATAAAACCTGCAATGTGTAAATTGCAATAAGCCATACTGCTATGCATGTCAGCCTATTTATCCTCCAGATTTCATTTAAAGCTAAAATGGGCTTAAACAAGCAAAATGAGGCCAAAGCCTTCCAACAGTCCTACAATAATTTTGTGCATTGTTATAAAAGCCCTTCCCTTGATTGTATAATGCATCTCATTATAACTGCACGTTTATCTCTTGTTATTCATAATACTAATATCAAAGATGAAATAATGCTAATATATTAGCCCTATGTTAGGAAGCCAAATGGAAATTCCTAGGATCTAGCCAACTGATCCATATGAGGAAATTATGTATCAAGAGTCACAGCATAAATTTATATACACGTACTATACTTGTTAGTTACCAAAAATGTGGAAGGGCCGAAAATCCTGGAGATTCGGCATAAATGATACTGAAAATACAGAAATCTGAAGACAAGTTAACTCACATCATAACGCTCCCTATTTTCCATCCAGCAGTCACGCGGCACAGTCCACTCATTTGGGTATTCATGTTTCACTGCCGCTCTGAAATAATTTGATGGTATGTAGATATCGCTATTCAAAGATGCTCGACTTTGGCTAACGCTGTTGGAGCTTTGAATTCGCCGAAAATAAGGCATACTAACAACAAGCTAGCAACTGATATGTGATGGTACTCCTCTCAGTCCAGGGTCTTTCTGTTCATCATCAAACAGCGGATAGGAGAATATTGTGTTTGTCCATAGAGACCAATGTATCCCTAACTACAGATGAGCACCATTAAGTGGTTAGCTCTAAAATTGCCAAAAATCAATTGCTCATAATCAGACATGATTATTAATTTACAGGTGCTGATTGAGGATGCTCATTGTAGATATATTTTTGTGTCTATAAAATCAATAAGCAGCCTTTGTTTGAGCTCAGCGGAGTACGTAATCTAATCATAGAACGGATGATACTCCTTACCTTTATATTTACTTGCCATAAAGCCATAAAAGCCTATCGCATCATGACCATTTCATTTCGTGCCATCATATCATATCTGAGCTTCAATAAAAATTAGTGGATAATAATTAGGTGAGAATGGCTGACTCACGCACAGTTTGCCACAATTTTAGCTAGACAAATCTTTGTTTATTGTCGTGAAATACAGACACATTATGACTTTGGTTATAGAAGCAAGACAATATGCTGAGCCCTGTGAAAATCTTGCATTTCATTGCTCAGACCACAAGAGTATTTATGTCTAGTTTAATGGTCTCTTGTCCCTGTGGGGTTGCAGAAGAGGGGCCATAGCTTGCAAATTTCTATGATTATGGACAGCACCAACTTATTATCCCACCATAAGTTGGCGTTGGCGACACTGGCAAATTACAAAAATTGAGCCAGATCTGATCTTATCCACGACATAAATTGTGTGGTTTCAAAATTATTACCACAGACGCAACTTGGCATTTAATTAAAGTACGTTCTCTAGCCAAGAACACAGGTAAAGGATATCACCCATTCTTTGCAGACATTACAGCCACATAGTTCCTGCTTAGGCCATGACAACAAACACCCTAGATCTGTATTACCGGCCGGGTCCCCT
>ERZ1740059.2000-NODE-2000-length-10180-cov-6.232395_pt1 | contig 10180 bp, 9 predicted proteins | sample MGYA00581744_ERZ1740059 | MGnify/ENA primary metagenome ERZ1740059 (study PRJEB43018, sample SAMN04849738) | marine metagenome | isolation source: floating plastic debris | place: Pacific Ocean | collected 2008-08-28 | study: EMG produced TPA metagenomics... | reverse complement strand
GACAAAAAATGTCTTTACTAACGAAGCCATGCTTGAGTACACTGAAAATAAACCAGCCAAAAACAGACAAAAGCGCTTGAAGGTATAAAGTTTAATTTAAACTACAAAGCGTATAGTTCTATAAACCAGTTAAATATAAGACTGAATTAACGCTAAAGGGAAGTAACCGACTCCGACTTCACATTAAAAAGGTACATGCGTACAAATAGAGAATAGAAACGACCTGAGTATTACTAGCTGGTAGGTCATATTGCCTTTGTGCGCACGAGAGGAGTCGAACCTCCACGACCTTGCGGTCACCAGCCCCTCAAGCTGGCGCGTCTACCAATTCCGCCACGTGCGCATCCATTGTCTGTAGTAAAACAGCCAAAGCTAACAAGCTTTTCGATGTTTACCAACATCAACGGTAGGAGATAACTACGACTTTTGCCAAACCGAATCAACGAAATAATTTCGGGTATCAAAGAAATTCCGAACTACGGAAAATTGGGATTCTTCAGCAAGTCTCTTGATATCTTTCAAACTATATTTTTGTGAAACCTCGGTATGAATGGCCTCCCATGCATCAAAGTTTATAGCGGCGTCCATAATTTCCACTGTTTGAGCAGTAGTACTCACTAAAAAGCTCTTTGTTGTCCCTGTAAGTGGATTATAAACAGGGTAATGGACAAACTTGGAGGTATCAAAATTAGCGTCTAATTCATTATTGATCCTGTGCAAAAGATTAATATTGAAAGCTCTGGTAACACCCTTATCATCATTGTATGCATTAAGTATGGTTTTGGGATCTTTTTTCAAGTCGAAACCTATTAGCAACAAGTCATTAGGTTTTAGCCTGGCATGTAACTCAGTAAGGAATTCTATGGCTTTATTATGTCTAAAGTTTCCAATGTTGGACCCCAGAAATAGTACGACACTGCGTGTACTGCCATTTTCTATCTTTTCGAGAGCGTGAAAGTAATCATCTTGTATTGGTCTTACTTTTAGATCTGGCAGCTCCCGCTTAAGGTCTGATTCTAACTGATTAAGGACGTTTCCTGAGATGTCAATGGGTAAATATTCAAATTCGACATTTTCTTGTAAAAAGTGGTTAAGTAAAACCTTCGTTTTGTAACCATCCCCAGCGCCAAACTCAATTAGTCTGAACTTTTCAACATCGCTTAAAAAGGTTTTTGTAAGCGCACCTTTGTTAGTCTTAAACACTTCATATTCTGAACGCGTTAGGTAGTACTCTTCCAGAGCCATGATTTCCTGAAATAAAGAGTCCCCTTTTTTATCATAAAAATATTTGGAAGGTAACGTTTTAGGGTCTGCGTTGAGGCCGTTTAAAACGTCCTTAGCGAATTGCTGATTCATTAATTTAAGTGTCTTTTATAAGTCTGAGGCCAATCGAATGCCTGAAAACATCCAACGTAGATGGGGGTGAAAAAAATTCCTGTAGGTACTTCTAATGTGAGATTTAGAGGTGGCACACGAACCTCCTCGTAACACCATTTGGTTGATCATAAACTTGCCATTGTATTCACCCACGGCTCCTTCCGGAGCTTTGTAGAATGGATAAGGCCGATAGGCGCCGGACGTCCATTCCCAGACATCACCAAAAAGTTGATTATTGTCGGATTGTGCGGTTTCAGGTGAAAAACTGGCTAAGTCAGAAAAATTAGAATTTTCTGAGATCCTTCCATATTGCTTACATGCTACTTCCCATTCAAATTCAGTGAGTAATCTCTTATCTTTCCATTTAGCAAAGGCGTCCGCTTCAAAAAAGCTTACATGTGCAACGGGCTCTGAAAGTTCAATAGGGCATAGTCCTCCTCGCAAAGAGTATACCTGCCATTCATTATCCTGAAGGTGCCAGTGAAAGGGGGCTTTTATATTATTTGTTTTTACCCAATCCCAGCCCTCTGATAGCCAATGCCTAAAATCTTGATAGCCACCGTCTAATACAAATTCAAGATACTCACCGTTAGTAACTAATCTGTCTTCAACCACACATCCATGTAGGTAAGTTTTGTGTACACCCAACTCGTTGTCAAAATGAAATCCGGTTTTATCAAATCCGATAGTATATAACCCCTCATCTATTTCAAGATGCCCCACCTCACGCGTGTCTTTAGTTCCATTTTTGGCGTTCAAAGGAAGGTATTCAGGAAAAAGTGGATTGTTACCTAAAATGTATTTGATATCATAATATAGAAGTTCCTGATGCTGTTGTTCATGCTGTAAACCCAGCTCAATTAGGGCTGTCAGTCTATTACCTAATTCACCTTCCAGAAAATCTTCAAGCGCCTTATCAACATAGCGCCGGTAATCTATAATCTTATCTACCGAGGGTCGGGTCATATTTCCGCGATCCGTGCGGATGACTCTTGCGCCCACAGTTTCATAATAACTATTAAAGAGGTACCCGTAATTATTATCAAAGTTCTTGTAGCCCGGATCATGTGGAGCCAGTATAAAAGTTTCAAAAAACCAAGTAGTATGACCTAAATGCCATTTGGGAGGGCTGACATCCACAACAGGTTGTACCACATGATCTTCTAAAGATAGAGGCTCACAAATGGCCAAGGACTTGCTACGGATTTCTTTAAAACGTTCTTTGAGAGTTGTTTCTTCTAATACCATGAAACAGTTTATTACTCTCTAAAGATAGACCACTTTTAAAACCAAGGAAAACCTAAGACTGACTTTTTAGAACCTAAGTCAGATTTTTTCGAGATGGCAGCTCCCGAATAGAACGAAACGCCAAATAATAAAACAATCCAAAGAAAACTGCTACCGAAATTAAACACAAATAATACATCATCCCACCTCCCTGTTTAATTAGATAATAAAGTTAAATTCATTACAGTTTTGATTTTAATCACAACCACACACTAGATAACAGTTGTAAGATTTTTGTTAAAAAAGTAAATTTTGAACTATGGCACGCCCTTCTAAAAAGTATTTAACCGATTGTATAAATAGCATAATGAGCTGGAACTGATTTGGTTTATCTTCACTTTTTACTTAATAAATTGTCGGCACAATTAATGCCTAAGTTGATGTAAAATATGAATATATGAGCAAGAGATTAATAAGTGGATGGGTATTAGTTCTACTTCTGGTAGTAGAATCAAGTGTGAATGGCCAGTTAATGATGGCTGACAGCAGTGATATGCCTGCATTGGAATGGTTGGTAATGGATCCAATTCAGGATAAAATGCAAGGAATAAGCGCAAATAAAACATATGCTACGCTTCTAAAAGATAAGCCATCAAAAAAAGTAGTGGTAGCGGTAATTGATTCGGGCGTAGATATTGATCATGAAGATCTACAGGGTAAAATCTGGATAAATACGGATGAAATAGAAGGCAACGGTATTGACGACGATAAGAACGGGTATGTAGATGATCGTTACGGATGGAATTTTATTGGAGGTAAAAATGGCAACGTGGAGCAAGACACCTATGAGCTTACCAGAATATATAAAGACCTGAGAGCGAAGTACGATGGTGTAGATGAGAAGAAGGTCAAGAAAAAAAATAAAGATGAATATGAATTTTGGCTTAAAGTGAAGAAAGATTTTGAGCCAACACAGTTAAAAGCCCAGCAACAGTATGATTTCTACTCCAACCTTCAGAAGAATGTAGTACGTTTCCATAACCTTTTGAACGCTTACTTAGATGTGGATAAGCTCACAATGGATGACTTGCGCGAGATAGAATCTCAGGATTCCACTATCCTAGCGGCTCGTGGGATTGTAGGTTTGATATTCCAGAATGTAGGACCGGATGCAGATTTTAAAGCTATCGCAGAAGAGCTAAAAGAAGGTGTTGAGTATTTTGGCAACCAGGTAAACTACGCTTACAATACCGAGTTTGACCCAAGAAAGTACGTTAATGACGATTACGATAATCTGTATGAAAAGGGATATGGCAACAACGACGTAAAGGGGCATGATCCAAGTCATGGCACTCACGTGGCCGGAATAATCGCTGCTAACAGAGATAATGGTTTAGGTATCAACGGAATTACTGATAATGCTGAAATAATGGTGATAAGGGCTGTTCCCGATGGTGATGAAAGGGATAAAGATATTGCCAATGCCATTATTTACGCGGTGGACAACGGCGCTCAAATAGTGAATATGAGCTTTGGAAAATCATACTCACCACAAAAAGAGGCCGTGGATAAAGCAGTAAAGTATGCCGAAAGCAAGGGAGTACTTTTAGTGCATGCAGCAGGGAACAGCTCAAAAAATATTGATATGGGCAAAAACTTCCCAACCAAGAGATACTCTGAGAAATCCATTGCGAGCAATTGGTTAGAGATAGGCGCTTCTTCATGGGGCGATGATGAAAACTTTGTCGGTTCTTTCAGTAATTATGGAAAGGAAACCGTAGATGCGTTTGCACCCGGAGTTCAGATTTATTCCACTACCCCGGATAATAATTACAAAGCCTATGATGGTACAAGTATGGCAGCTCCTGCAACTAGCGGTGTAGCGGCCTTGCTAATGTCATACTTCCCAGACCTTTCTGTAAAGCAGGTAAAGGGCATCATTCTGAAATCATCACGGAAGTTCGACAATCTGGAAGTATTAAAACCCGGGAAAGATGGTAAAAAAGTTAATTTCAACGAGCTTTCTGTAACCGGAGGAATAATCAACGCTTACAAAGCGGTAGAAATGGCCCAAGAGGTAAGCGTAAATCAGGCAAACTAAAAACATAAATTTAATCTTTAAGAAATGTAAACACGCCTGACGTTAGGTTCATTTTTATTACTAGCAATGGAAACACTTAGACCCGCACATTCAGGGCTTAGCTGGTTAGTTTGATCTTCCTGCTTTTGGTAAAAAAAATGCAATCGGTAAAATAAATGGGTCCAAAACCTTTAGCGCTAAAGACAAAAAGCTAAGTCTATTTGCACTCATCTTCACACATACAGAATTTATAATTGGCCTTATTCTTTATTTTGTCAGTCCAAAGGTGGTTTTTCCAGGAATTGCCGTAAAAGATAGTGTATTACGTTTTTTTCTTGTAGAACATCTAAGCCTGATGGCGCTAGCTTTAGTATTAATTGCCATTGGTTACAGCAAGTCAAAAAAGGCTTCCGCAGATAGCAAGAAGTTCAAATTGATCTTTGGCTTCTTTCTTGTCGGCTTTATACTCATTCTGGCAGGTATATCCTGGCCCTTCCAGAATTACGGAACCGGTTGGTTCTAGTAACTATCTTCTTCTGTTTTATCAATGATATCATGTATTATGGAGTCTAACTCATTAGAGACCTCCTCGACATGCGACATAATTTCACGATCCCCCGGGGACTCCTTTAGCAATCCCATTAATCCTAATACTCTGGCAATGGACGATCTCATTTCATGAGATTGCTGAAAGGCAATTGCCCTCAATTGTTTATTCGATTTTTCGAGCTTTAATTCGTAGCGCTTTAATTCATCAATATCTATAGAATTAATTACTACCCCAATTATATCATTATCAACATTAAACGCCGGCGAAAGCTCTATTCGAAACCATTTTTTCCCACCATTCTGGACGTCCATTAATACTTCGCTCATCACTAGCTTTCCCGATAAAGCCTCACTAAAGTCAGCTTTGAACATATCTGTATTTTCTGAGGTCACGTATTCTAAAATATTCATTCCCTCCCTCATTTTCTTGCCGTGTAGATTGCTGGAATCGGTGTAAGCTGTTTTATTGAAGACACTATTCTATAGTCCGGAGAAACAAGCATATGACTCTCAAGAGTACTATTAAGGACGGCGGATAACTTGTTTTTTGACTCAATAAGTAATGAACGTTCTATTTTACGCTCGGTAATGTCCTTAAAGAAAACCAATAGGCCGTCAACAGTAGGGTAAGCAGCAATCCAAAACCAACTATTTAAATTATGCCTGTAATCTTCAAATTTCTGTGCTTCGCCACTACGTACCGCTTCTCGATAGAAGTTCGAGTAGCTAGAGTTCTTGTCATCAGGAAGAATATCCCAAATACATTTTCCTATCAACAGTTCACGCGATTTGCCAACCATTTTCAAAAACGCCTGGTTTACCAATGAAAATTTCCAATCTTTATCAAGAATGTAAAGCCCATCGGTAATACCATCTACGATCTGATTAATTCTCTTGTCAAACTCGGCCACCTTTTTAGAATAAGCCACTCTCAAGCTAATATCAAACCCAATAGAGACAATTTCGTTTGTTGTTTCATCGGCCACAAACTCCCATGAAGTATGTACCAGATTACCGGAAGACAACGGTTTTCTTACAGTAATGACAAAAGTCTTGCCCGGTTCAGCTTTGCACAGGTCAAGTACTCTTTCAACCTGAGGCCAATCATCTTTTATTATGGTATCTTTAAATCTTAGGGAACCATCAATAAGGCCATGACAATCGAACCGGTCCAGGAAATGGTTATTAGCAGAAATGTAACTTCCATCGTAAGTAACCGTCACATAATAAATGGTTTTGGAAGTTCTTATTATAAACGGAAACCGTTTCATATTCTGCATAATACCTAATTCACATCATTTTTCTAAATGGATTAAGGATTTGAATAAAAAAGGAACAAATCGAACTTAATTATGTTTAAATAAAAATTAAAAAGATTCAATTTCTAGTTTTTATCGTATTGACACTATTTGCTTCGTCAGCTCTTGCCCAGGTGGAGCATAACTTTATTGTAGGGCCGAATAATACAACCTGCGACAGCCTCAAAACAGAGAAAGTACCTGATTTAATTGGGCTCGTAAGAAGTACAAAATTTCGAATCGTCGAAGAGTTAAAGGTTTCCAGATACAAAGTACCCAGGCATGTTTGGTTTTATTCTTGCGACGGCAAAACCGGCTATCTCATTGTCCGGGAAACTGAAGCATCAGAGGTCCTATTTGAGGGAGTAGGTAAAGAAGATTGGAATACCTTACTTAATTCTAAAGATCCGATTACGTATTACGAAAACTTAAAAGCAAAATACAGTCAAAACTAACAGGCTTTTATAAGCCTGTTAATAATATCTTACCTCTATTCTTATTGGCTTCCATATAATCGTGCGCCGCGGCAACATGTTGAATATCGAAGATTCTATCTATAACAGGCTTCAGTTCACCGCTATTAAACTTTGGAAGAAACTTCGGAATAAACTGATTAATGAGTTCTGTTTTATAAGCATCATGTCTTGCCCGAAGAGTAGAACCTGTTAGTGAAATTCTTTTCGTTAACATCTTCACCAGATTAAATTCAGGGACCTTAACCCCACCCATTCCAGCTATGAGTACCCACCTGCAATCAAAGGCTGCGCAGGATAAATTCTTTTCAAAATACGAGGCTCCCACCGGATCGAGTATTACATCTGCCCCCACATTTTGAGTAACTTCCATGACTCGTTTATCAAATTTAGCTGTACTGGTATTAATAACTACGTCTGCACCTAGGGATTCGCAGAATTCAACTTTATCCTTTGATCGCACCGTAGCAATACAACTTGCACCAATTGCTTTGCACAATTGAATAGCCGCGGTACCCACTCCGCTAGCTCCGGCATGGATAAGCGCCCGTTCCCTATCTTTTAACTGACCGATCTCAAAAAGGGCCTGAAAGGCCGTTATAAACACTTCCGGAATTCCAGCTGCCTCTGTTAAATCTATATTTTCCGAGACCGGAATCACTAAATTCTCACTCACTGATACATATTCAGCATAACCTCCACCTGCCAGCAAAGCCATTACACGGTCTCCTTTTTTTATACGATTACAATTCCTACCTGTTTCTTCTACAATACCAGACACCTCTAAACCTATGATGGTAGATACACCCTTTGGAGGAGGATATTTCCCTTCTCTTTGTAAGATATCTGCACGATTTACACCCGCAGCTCTTACCTTTATCAGAACTTCACTATTCTCAGTATGTGGTAATTCTGTCTCACCTACATAAAACTGGTCACTACCTCCAAATCCTTGTGTTAAAAGAGCTTTCATCCAAATACGTTCCTTAATTTTCATTAACTTAAACACATATCCGCATGTTAAGAAGAAAATCGTTATGATAATGATTGAAGAAATAGTTAAGGAATATTCAAATGGAGCCTTTCAAATGATCCATACAGATGGTAAAGATGAGGTGAAAAATCAAATTACCGCTTTTTGTAGATGTGAGGGTATCTCAGAACAAGCCCTATTGTGATGGATCCCATGTAAAGGCTGAATTCAAAGGATAATGTCACAAGTATTAGCCGTAAGACCGTTAGGGTTTCCATGGGAAACACAGGACCCCTTTTTATTCTGCGCTTATCATAGAGATAAGTATCCTGCTGGCAATAAGGATATGGGTGTTGATCCTGAATACCTTAGAGGCAGAAATATCGGGCAGGATTTTATGATTAAGGACGGTTGGCGTATGTATCATGGAAGCAATATTCCAGGCTTTCCTTATCATCCGCATCGCGGTTTTGAGACCATTACCATTAATAAAGAGGGTGCAGTTGACCACTCCGATTCACTTGGGGCCGCGGGCCGCTTTATGGCCGGCGACGTGCAATGGATGACTGCCGGAAAAGGGATCCAACATTCGGAAATGTTTCCTATGCTCAACGAAGAGCAAGGTAATCCCCTGGAGATCTTCCAGATCTGGCTAAACCTACCTAAGGTAAGCAAGTTCGTGGAGCCTCACTTTAAAATGCTTTGGCATGAGGACATTCCTATAGTAGAAATCAGAGACAATAATGGTAACACTACTGTAGTGGATGTAATAGCTGGGAAATTTAGAGAGAATAAGGCGCTCCGGCCCACCCCAGATTCCTGGGCTGCCAATCCGGGGAATGCCGTGGGGGTATTCACCGTAAAAATGGAAGCCCAAGCAGCCTGGACCTTACCAGCCACGCTTCCAGAAGCCAAGCGCACCATATTCTTTTATAGAGGCAACTCGTTAAGGATTGGCGATCGGGAAGTTGAAGTCGATAGACTCGCTTATTTAGCTCCTGACCAGGACATTGTGATTAAAAATGGTACTGAAGAAGGTTTTCTACTCATCCTGGAAGGTAAGCCTATCAATGAGCCTGTCGCGAAATACGGCCCTTTTGTGATGAATACCCAGGAAGAGATCCAACAGGCGTTTAGCGAATATCAACGCACGGAGTTCGGTGGCTGGCCCTGGGACGAACGTGAGGTTGTACACCCACGGGATAAAGGGCGGTTTGCTTTGCATGATGATGGTAGGGAGGAAATGAGGTAGCAACTCTCCCCCAATCAAACCAAGGTTTGATCTTCCCCCCTCTTGGTAAGAGAGGGGCTAGGGGTGAGTTTAAAAAACTCGCTCAATGGCCTGATGATATTCCTCAAACTGGCCCAGGTTATTATGCCCACCATCCGGAATGGTGACAAACTCCTTCTCAGCTTTCACAGCATTAAAAAGCTTTTGGCCACTTTCATAAGATACTACCTGGTCGTCTGTACCGTGTATAACGGTGACAGGGCATTTTACCGCTCCAATAAACTCTGAAGTCGGGAACTTAAAGCGCAGAAGTAGGTCAACAGGCAGGAACCAATATTGGCTTTTAACGATATCGGTCAGGTTATAAAAAGGGGTTTCCAACACCAGCTTTGCTGGGGTGTGCCTTGATGCCGCATAGGCAGCGAAAGTAGCCCCTAAGGAACGACCGTAAACAATAATGCTACTTTCGGGAAACAGCTTTTTAGCCTCTTCATAGAATAACTCCGCATCGGAGTACAAGGCTGCTTCACTGATCTCGCCTGTGCTTTTTCCGTAGCAGCGATAGTCCAGCATCAGCACATCGTAATCAGGGAAGCCGTTGGCTACATACCCCCATCCCGACAGATCACCGGCATTCCCATGATAATAGACAACCAGACCTTTGGCATTATCGGCTTTGAAATGCAAGGCATTCAGCACCGCTCCATCCTCGGTTTCGATGAATAACTCTTCAAAAGACCGCTGGAAAGAATAGTCGTAATCCGCTGGTAATTTACCCGGTAGAAAAATCAGCCGCTGCTGAGCCAGGTAGAGCCCCAGAACAATGATGATATACGGTGATAGGATGATGAGTAGCAATTTACTGGCTCTTTTCATTTATGCAATGTTAAACAACACAGCCTTAATTTTTGGCTTCTTACCCGAAGGGATGATTTTCATTTTTAAGTCATGGCAACGAAGTGGAGATATCTT
>ERZ1740059.1999-NODE-1999-length-10181-cov-6.882086_pt1 | contig 10181 bp, 9 predicted proteins | sample MGYA00581744_ERZ1740059 | MGnify/ENA primary metagenome ERZ1740059 (study PRJEB43018, sample SAMN04849738) | marine metagenome | isolation source: floating plastic debris | place: Pacific Ocean | collected 2008-08-28 | study: EMG produced TPA metagenomics... | reverse complement strand
ACTAGCGCTTGCCGAGCGTGCGGGTACGGGCGCGGGACGCCTGAAGGTGCGTCACGGCGATGGCGAGGGCGTCGGTCGCGTCGACGCTCGGAAGCGACTGCAGGCCCAGAAGGGCGCCCACGAGCTGCGCCACCTGTTCCTTCGACGCTCCCCCCCGTCCGGCCACGGTGCGCTTCACGAGCGCCGGCGCGTATTCGTGAAGCGGCAGGCCGGCGCGCTGCGCCACGAGCAGCACCACGCCGCGCGCATGCCCGAGCTTGAGCGCGGCGTTGGGGTGCTTGGCGAAGAAGATGTCCTCCACCGCGACCACCGCGGGCGCGTGCGCCTCGATGAGCTCGACCACCCCGGCCTCGATCTTCTCGAGCCGCTCCGGAAGTGGGCGCTTGTCGCCCGCGCGAATCACCCCCGCCGCACAGGCCCGGAGCCGCGGCCCCTGCGCCTCGACGACCCCCCAGCCCGTGAGCCGGGTGCCAGGATCGATCCCGAGCACGCGCATGCCCCTTCGGTGTACCTCGCCGGGCCCGCGCCAGCCACGTTAGCGTCGCGCCGCCGACCCAAAGGCGCATCCCCGCGCGACGCAGCCTCTCACCGATGTCCGCCCCCCTCGTTCCACGTCTCCTCGTCGCCTTCGCCACCGCGCTCCTGCTCGTCGGCTGCGGCCGGCGGGTGCGGCCCCAAAGGACGCATGAGCTGCCGGCCGCCGAGAGCTTCCCCGCCCCAGCGCGCTGCAGCGCCCGCACCGTCGAGCGCGTCGCGCTCTTCGGCGACGTCCACGTGCACACCTCGCTCTCCCTCGACGCGCACCTTCAAGGCACCCGGCTCTCCCCCGACGACGCCTACCGCTTCGCCCGCGGAGAGCCCGTGCCGGTGCTCGGCGCACCCGGCGGCCAGGCCCAGCTCGAACGCCCGCTGGACTTCGCCGCGGTCACCGACCACGCGGAGTTCCTGGGCGTCGTCGAGGCCTGCATGGACCCGGCGACCGAGGCGTTCCGGACCGCCGGCTGCCGGCTCTTTCGCCGCGCCCACCGGAGCGCCTTCGTGATGCTCAACGCGCGGCTCACGGCCAGCCGCGGCTCGCTGCGCTACCCGGAGCTCTGCGGCCCTCGCGCCCGGGACTGCGTGGTGGGCGAAGCCGCCGCCTGGCGCCGCATCCGCGACGCCGCCGAACGCCACCTCGACCGGAGCGCGGACTGCCGCTTCACCACCTTCATCGCCTACGAATGGTCCGCCTCGCCGCTGGTTGGCCTCCGCCGCGCCGCAAACCTCCATCGCAACGTGATCTTCCGGGACCACCACGTCCCCGATCTGCCGGCGAGCTATCTCCGCACGGGCACGCTCGAGGGGCTCTTCGAGGCGCTCGAGGTCGAGTGCCTCGCCGCGGACTTCGGCTGCGACGCGCTCAGCATCCCGCACAACGCCAACCTCTCCGCGGGCACCATGTTCCGTGCCTGGGGCGAGAACGTCGGCGACCGCTGGGACGCCCGGCACGCGCGGCGACGGGCGCGCGTCGAGCCGCTCATGGAGCTCATCCAGCACAAGGGCGCCTCCGAGTGCGTCCCGGGGACGGCACTCGGCGACGAGCGCTGCGGCTTCGAGCTCGTGCCCTACCAGGACCTGGCCCACGCGAAGCGCGACCAGCGCGAAGCGCCCGACCCCGCCGGCACGCTCCGGCACGGCCTCACACGCGGCCTGGCGCTCGGCGCTCTCTTCGGTGTGAACCCCTTCGAGGTCGGCGTCATCGGTTCGACGGACACGCACCTCGGGCTGCCCGGCGCCGTCGACGAGCACGCCTTCCTCGGCGGCGGCGGCGCGGGCGAGAGCGGCGGCGAAGCGGCGAGCCGCGCGCTCCCGGACCGCGCCTTCTTCAGCGGCGGTGGCCTCGCCGGCGTGTGGGCGGAGGAGAACGCCCGCGACGCGGTCTTCGATGCGCTCCGCCGCCGCGAGACCTTCGCCACGAGCGGCACGCGGCTCCGCGTGCGGACCTTCTTGGGTGACGACGTGCCCGAGGACTTCTGCGAGCGCGAGGATCGGGTGGCCCGCGGATACGCGACGGGCGTGCCCATGGGCGCACGTCTTCCCCTGGAGGCGCGGTCACCCCGGCTCGCCGTCTTCGCGGAAGCTGACCCCGGGACCGAGGCCCACCCCGGCGCGCCGCTCACGCGCATGGAGGTGGTGCGCGGGCGTTTGGAGCCGGGCGGCCACGTGCGCGTCGACGTCTTCACGCTGGCCGACGACGAGGGTCCACCCGCCGACCCGCGCACTACTGGATGCGCCGTACGCGCGGGGGCCCGAAGCCTCTGCGCGACCTGGCGCGACCCGGACTTCGATGCATCGGTCCCGGCCTTCTACTACGTGCGCGTGCTCGAGGCGCCGACGTGCCGGTGGACCACCCGCGCATGCCTGCCGGAGCTTCCCCTCGACTGCACGCTCCCGGCCTCGGAGCTCGAGCGCGCGTGCTGCGACCCCGCGGTCGGCCTCCACCCGCCGGCCTGCGTCACCGTCGACTGCGCGCGCACGCCGGCCGATCGGTGCTGCGTGGACGCGCGCGTGGAGCCCATGATCCGCGAGCGGGCCTGGAGCTCACCCAACTACACGGGGCCCCACGGCGTGGTCGCACCGGCCGGTGCATCGACCCCGCGCCCCGCGGAGGCTCCGTGAAGAGCCGCGCGCGCCGCTTCGTCGAGATGGTCGTCCTCGGCAGTCTTCTCTTCGCCGCCGAGCGCGCGATCACGAGCGAGGCCGCGCCCGACGCGCTTCCGCTCACCGTCGTCGTGCCCGCCGATGCGACGCCCGCGGAGCGAGAGCGACGGGTAGAGGACGCCGTACTCCTAGCCGAGGCGGTCCGACGCGATCTGCTCCGCCACGACCCCTTCGTGCAGCACCGGATCGCGGCGAACCTGGCGGCGCTGGACGGCGCCCACGAGGACGACCCCGAGGCGCTGCTGGCTCGGGCCGTGGCGCTGGGGATGGTCGCGCGCGACCCCCTCCTCCGGGCGCATCTCCTTCGCCGCATGCGGGCGCGGGGCGACGTGTCTACGCTGCTCGCGCGCTACGCGCCGAGCGTCCGAACGCGAGCGGAGGACTGGTGACGAGGGTCTCGCCCGCAATCCTGTTGCTGAGCGTGCTCTGCCCGGCTCCCGTGGCCGCTCATCCCTTCGCGCCCGCGGGCTTCCGGGTGGAGCTCGAGCCCGGAGGCGCGTCGGTCGTTGCGCGGATTCCACGGCGCGTACGCATCGGCGAGCGACCGGCGCTGGCGTGGCCGAGCGATTGCCGCGAGACGCTGGAGGGTGAGCGCCGCGCCGGCGCCTTCCTCGAGCGCCGCGCGCGGCTTCGGTGCGAGCGCCCCCTGGCGGGGCGCACCCTTCGCCTCGTCGGCGTCGTGGAGGGTGGGACGACGGGACTGCTCCGGGTGGCGCACGCGGACGGGGTGGAGGAGCGCTTGCTCGATGCGGCGGAGCCTCGGCTGCGCTTGCCAGAGGCGGCGGGGGAGGAGGGCCGCCCCGGGCAAGGGCGAGGTTCCGTGGGTGGCGGGTGGTTTTGGGCCGGGGTGGTGCATCTCGGGACCGGGCTCGATCACCTTCTCCTCCTGGCCGGTCTCGTGATGACGATCGGGTTTCGGCGGCGGCTGCTCGTCGCGCTCGCAGCCTTCACGCTCGGGCACGCGATCACGCTCCTGCTCGCCGCCTTCATCGGGCTCACGCCCCCGGCCGCGCTCGTCGAGCCCGCCATCCTCGCCACGCTGGTGCTCGTAGGCCTCGAGCTCCCCGAGGGGCCGCGGAGCGTCGTCGCACGGCGTCCCGTGGGCGTGCCCCTCCTGGTGGGCCTGGTCCACGGCGGCGGATTCGCGGGAGCCCTCGGCGGCCTCGCGGCCTCGCCGAGCGAGCTACTGGCGCAGCTCGTGCCCTTTCACCTCGGTCTCGAGGCGACGCAGCTGGTGCTCGTGAGTCTGCTGGCCGCCGCCCATCGGCTCGGCGCCCCGGCTCCCGCGCCAACCATGGCGGGACGCCTGGTGGGGGCCGTGGCCATCGCGTGGCTCCTCGGCCTGCTCGTGCGCTGACGCGCCACGCTTTTTCCAAGCCAGCTGTCGAAACCCGTCTCCCTCACCCGTCGAGGCAGCAAAGGGGGCATGCTGAGCTCCCGGAGGAGACCACGATGAAGGTGATGATGCTGATCCTCGAGACCCCCGAGTCCTTCGACCACCGGAACGCCGAAGGACCCGCGGCCGCCGACTACTGGAACGAGTGGAAGGCCTACACGGACACGGTCAACGACAAGGTCGTCGGCGGGAACATCCTCGACAAGGCGAACACCGCGGCGACCATTCGCATCCGCGGCGGCGAGCGCCAGATCCACGACGGGCCCTTCGCCGACAGCAAGGAGGCTCTCGGCGGCTACATGATCTTCGAGGTGGAGAGCTTCGACCAAGCCGTCGAGCTGGCCTCCACCTGTCCCGCAGCCGCGACCGGCGCCGTGGAGCTCCGGCCCATCGTTCCGATGATGGCGGGCTGAGGTGGCGCAGGCGGCGAGGGAAGGGTACCGCGCCGTCGAGCAGGTGGCGCGGGAAGGCTACGGCCGCCTCGTCGCCTGGCTCACCGCGCGCTGCCGGGACCCGCAGCTCGCCGAGGATGCCGTCGCCGACGCGCTCGAAGCCGCGCTGCGGACCTGGCCCGAGCGCGGCGTCCCCGACCGTCCGGAGGCCTGGCTGCTGACCGCGGCCCGACGGAAGATGATCGACGCGACCCGGCGCGGCGCGACCCGACGCGACGCGGTGGAGCGGCTCCGCATGGAAGCCGAGGAGGCCGCGAGCGTGCCCTTCCGGGACCGCTTCCCGGACCGGCGCGTGGAGCTCCTCTTTTCGTGCGCCCACGAGGCCATCCCCACGGACATGCGGACGCCGCTGATGCTTCAGCTCGTGCTCGGGCTCAGCGCCGAGCGCATCGGCAGCGCGATGCTCGTGAAGCCCGCGACGATGGGCCAGCGCCTCGTGCGCGCGAAGCAGCGGATGGCCGACGCGGACCTCGAGCTGGCGCTCCCGGAGGACGACGACGCGCTCCGGGCGCGCCTCAGCCCCGTGCTCGCCGCCATCTACGCGGCCTATGGCGCGGGCTGGGAAAGCGATGTGACGACCCGCCAGACGGGGCTGGCCGCCGAGGCCATCTGGCTCGCGAGCCTCGTCGCCGGGCGCCTGAAGGAGGCGGAGGCGCTCGGGCTCTACGCGCTCCTTCTCCACTGCGAGGCGCGGCGCGGGAGCCGTCGCGACGCCGAGGGCGAGCTCGTCCCCCTCGACGTGCAGGACCCGGCCACCTGGGATGCGGCACTGATGACGGAGGCCGAGACGGCGCTCCGCCTCGCGGCGCGCCAGCGTGCGGCGGGGCCCTATCAGCTCGAAGCGTCCATCCAAAGCCTCCATGCGGACCGCGCGCGCACCGGTCGCACCGATTGGAGGGCGATCCACGCGACCTATGGCGTGCTGGTCGCCCTCTACCCGACGCTCGGCGCCTTCGTGGGGCACGCCGCGAGCTTCGGACGCATCGGCCAGCCGAGCGAGGGCCTGGCTCTGCTCGACCGCTTGGAAGAGGAGGCCGCCCTGCGCCATCAGCCCTTCTGGGCCGTGCGCGCGCATCTGCTGGCCAGCCTCGCGCGGCCGGCGGAGGCCCGCGAGGCCTACTCGCGCGCCATCGGCCTGAGCGACGATGCCGCGGTTCGCCGCTTCCTCCAGCGGCGCGCCGAGGCGCTGGGCTCCTGAAGGGCGCGTTCGCTTGCCGCCGCGCCCGGACGCCGGTAGCGACGCTGGGTGAGCGACGCGCCGGAGGGCTTCGAGGTGCCCGTAGAGCTGAACCTGGGCGACGTGCGCCACGGCTTCGTGCGTACGCTCCTCGCGCAGACGCCGGGGCTCCGCGTGCTGCCCCTCGCCTGGCTGGCCGCGTTGGCAGCGCTCGCGGTCGCGCTCTTCCAGGTTGCCGGGGGCACGCTCGAGGCGGCGCCACCGGTGCTGGGCTTCCTGGTCCTGGCGGCGGCCTTCGTGGTCGGCGTCCCCCTCGCCGTGCAGACCCTCGCGGCGCGCAGCCTGGCCCGCGCGGGCGGTGGCGCGGGACGCTGGCGTTTCCGAGAGGACGCCCTGCAGGTGCAGCTCGGGCGCACGCTCCAGACCCTCCCCTGGTCCGGGATTCACACGGTCACGCGCACGCGCCGGGCGTACCTCGTGCACCCGAGGCCCGGGGCCTTCCAGCTCCTCCCGCGGCGCGCCCTCGACGCGAAGACGGAGGCGGCCGTGCAGGCGTTCCTGGACCGCGCGCCGCGCGCCAAGGCCTTCGTGCTCGGCTGGATGAGCCCCGCCGCCCTCATCAGCCTCGCCCTCGGCGCGTACCTCGCGTGGACCTGGCTGTCGCGCCCCTGAGAAGCGCCACGCCCGCCTCCGCCATCCAGCACCCCGAGGGTCCTCACGGCATACCGCTCCGTACGCCGAACGTCGCATGCCTGAAATGACCCGGAAACGTAGGTGGCCTAGCGTGCGCCCATGCGGGTCCACCTTGTCGATGGCACCTACGAGCTCTTCCGCATGCATTTCGGCGCCCCCCCCTCGCGGGCGCCCGACGGGCGGGAGGTCGGCGCGACGCGGGCGCTCCTGCGTTCGCTGCATGGCCTCCTGAGAGAGCCTGACGTGACGCACGTGGCGATCGCCTTCGACAGCGTCGTGACGTCGTTCCGAAACGCGCTCTATGCCGGGTACAAGACCGGCGAGGGCATGGACCCCGAGCTGCACGCGCAGTTCGAGCTCGCGGAACGCGCGGCAGCGGCCCTGGGCCTCGTGGTCTGGCCCATGGTGGAGATGGAGGCGGACGACGCGCTCTGCAGCGGGGCGTTGCGCTTCGTCGACGCGCCGAAGGTCGAGCAGGTCTTCCTCTGCTCGCCGGACAAGGACCTCTGCCAGGTAGTGCAGGGGCGACGCATCGTCACCTTCGACCGGCGCCGCGGGCGGATCACCGACGAGGACGGCGTGCGCGCGAAGTTCGGGGTGCCGCCGAGTGCCATCCCCGACTACCTCGCGCTGGTCGGTGACACCGCCGACGGCATCCCGGGCATCCCTCGCTGGGGGGCGAAGAGCGCTGCACGTGTGCTTGCGCACTACCGACAGCTCGAGGCGATCCCCACCGACCCCGACGCCTGGAAGGTGCGGGTCCGCGGCGCGGCGGCTCTCGCGTCGAACCTGGCCGACCGCCGGGAGGAAGCTGCCCTCTACAAGCGTCTGGCCACGCTTCGGGAGGACGCGGCGCTCGGCGTGGACGACGTCGAGCAGCTCCGTTGGCGAGGCGTGGACGAGCCCTTGCTCGCCGCCGTCTGCGAAGAGCTCGGAGACGACCGTTTCCTCGCGCGCTTCGCAGCGTGAAGACGACTCGAACGATTCCGTCGTGAATCCGGGGTGAATGTCCCGCGACGTTTCGCTAAGGTGCGAGCCCGCGCGGCTGGACCATGGACTCCACCAGCGCTGCTTGAATGCGGAGACTCTCGATGAAGCACCTCTCCTTCGGCCTGGTGATGACCAGCGCCCTCTTCTTCTTCAGCGCCTGTGGCGGCGACGATGACGGCACCGGCATGGTCGACGACATGGGCACGGACGGGCTCGTTCTCCCGGACATGGACGATGCCGGGGGCGCCGACGACGGCGTCATGGACATGGACGGCCCGCGAAACTGCATCGAGCAGGGCTTCGGCGTCGCCTGCAACGCCGCGACGGGCTGCCGCATAGGCAACTGCCAGCAGGAGCTGAACTTCAACCCCATCGGCGGCGACAACGATCCCATTCAGGACCTGCCGGGCGGGGGCAACGAGGTACCCGGAGGCACCGTCTACACGGACGGCATGTGCACGCCCGACATTCTCCTTCCGGAGACGGAGACGGCGGACTGCCTCGAGGAGGGCGGCGTCGACTGCGGCGACTGCATGACCTGCGTGAACGCGCTCGGCGGCGGGGCCTGCTACACCAACTGCGACCCCGCGGCGCCCGGCAACGACATCTGCCGCGACGCCTACGACTGCGTCGCGCTGAACGCGGGCGGCGGCATCTGCTTCGACGGCTGCGAGCGCGACACCGACTGCTTCGGCGCCTCGATCATTCGCGAGGAGACCAACGGCATCCCGGGCATCCAGACCGGCGCCGACTGCGACGAGGTCCCGAACCCCTGCGGCTTCGCGGGCCCGGACCAGCTCATCTTCATCCCCTCCGGCAACCCGACCTGCAACCTCGACACCTTCGAGTGTGAGGTGGACGGCAACCCGACGGCCCAGGCCGGCGACCCCTGCCGCGGCGACGTGCAGTGCGAGCAGGACGGCAGCTGCCAGACGGAGCGCTCCTTCAACCTCGCCGAGGGCGACGTCACCATCTTCGCCGGCGGCTACTGCTTCGGCCCGACCTGCACGAGCGCGGCGGACTGCAACGGCGATGCCGTCTGCGGCGGCGCCCGCTCGGACATCTGGACCGACTTCACGACGACCTGCCTCGAGGGCTGTGACCTCACGGTGGGCGTCGACGCCGCCGACCCGGCGACGTGGATCAACGGCCGCGGCGGCTGCGCCGAGGGCCTGAAGTGCATGTCGGACAACACGGCGGACGACCCCGAGCTTGGCGTCTGCGTGCTCGACCGCGTCGACCCCTTCTCCGAGAACGGCACCTTCACTCAGCCCTTCGGCGCCGGCCCGACCACGCCGAACTTCGGCGCGGCCTGCATCTCGGACGACGAGTGCTTCAACCCCTTCGGCTACGGCGGCTGCACCGTCGGCTTCAACGGCCGTGACGGCATCTGCACCGTCGACGAGGCCGCCGTGCTCGAGGCCGCGGGCTTCGACGTCTGCCCGGACGACGCGCTCGTGATCGCCACGAGCGCGCCGGACGAAGGCGCGCAGAGCAGCTGCGCTCCGACCTGCGACTCGCCGGCGGACTGCGCCGAGGGCTTCGGCTGCGTCGACACGGCGGACGGCTCCGCGAGCTTCTGCTCGACGACCGGCTGCGAGGACAACGCGGACTGCCGCGCGGGCTCGAGCTGCATCGCCGGCGCCTGCTTCATCACCTGCGCCACGCCGGACACCTGCGACGACGGCTTCGGCTGCCTCCCGCTGAACGACATCTTCGGCGTGATGGACAGCGACACCATCTGCTTCGACCTCTGCGCCAACGACACCCAGTGCCCGCGCGCGCAGGTCTGCGCCGGCGAGACGGCCGACACCTTCGGTCAGTGCATCACCGAGTGCGCCGACGCCACGGAGTGCGCCGCCGGCGAGGCGTGCGTCGACTTCGACGGTGCCACCGGCGGCGAGCGCCAGTGCCGCGAGAACTGCACCGAGGACGGCGACTGCCGGACCGGTGAGACCTGCTCCACCGAGACGGAGACCTGCCAGCCGGCGGTCTGAGTCGGAGGCGGCGCCGGGTCCCCCGGCGCGCACACTGAAAAGCGCCCCTCGCCGCATGCCGGCCGGGGGCGTTCTTCGTGGCCGCGGCAGCCTACTCGACGCGGAAGCGACGGCCGGTGACGACGCTGCGCTCGGCCGGTACGTCCTGGTCGTACGCGCTCATGGCCAACCCGGCGACGGTCCCCCGGACGGCGAAGCGCAGCGGGAGCGGGATCAGGGCCTCGACCTCCTCCCGGAGCGGCCCGAGCTCGAGGCGAAGGAAGCCCGGCGCGCGGCGCGCGGCGCGTCGCACGGCGGGGAGCCGCTCGACGGCGGCGAGCAGCGCATCGCTGGCCTCGGCGCCCACGGGGAGCGCGATCTCGACCACGGGATGGGGGACGTCGCGCCGGGCCTGCACCGCGAGCTCGAAGGCCACGGGGATCCCGAGGGGCACGGTCTCGTCTCCCTCCGCGGCGCCGCGCGCGCTCCGGAGCGTGAGCGCGAAGGGGCCTTCGAGCGCCGCGAAGGGGCGTCCATAGACCACTTCGCTCCGCACGAAGAGCGCACCTGCGCCGGACGCGACGTCGACCGCCGGGCTGAAGCGCCGCCCCGCCGAGGCACCGGCCTCGGCCATCGACATCCCCGCGGCGTGGGCGGGCACTTCCGCGTCGCCGGCCCGCAGGACGGCCTCCGGCGTGCCGCCGAAGACGCCGTAGGCACCGGTGGCGAGCCACCAGAAGGTGGCCTCCCCGCCCGCGCGGACGAGGTCCGGGGCGCGAAAGGCCGCGGCGCGCAGC
>ERZ1740059.1998-NODE-1998-length-10182-cov-7.254271_pt1 | contig 10182 bp, 9 predicted proteins | sample MGYA00581744_ERZ1740059 | MGnify/ENA primary metagenome ERZ1740059 (study PRJEB43018, sample SAMN04849738) | marine metagenome | isolation source: floating plastic debris | place: Pacific Ocean | collected 2008-08-28 | study: EMG produced TPA metagenomics... | reverse complement strand
CGATGTTTATTTTAACGCCAGAAATGTAGGAAGTGATGCAAGACAACACTACGGTACTGATACTATTAGCGGAACCTATTTGGGTGGTATTAGCTATAATCTTTAAAAATTACTCCATTTTTTAAACTGAAGAAGCCGTCTCAGCTTATACTTTTTAAGACGGCTTCTTTTTTGATATTCTTTGAAACATCCGTTTCTCAAACGCCCAAAAGAATTTGAATTGGCCAAATACAAAGCCATAGATAAGCAATATAACATTGTAGATAGGAAGGATCAAAACGTAATAGGCTACAGTAAACAACCAACTGCGTTCTCCATCTGGTAATATCATTGAAAGCACGGGTTCTTTAAGGAATAGAACGGTAAACCCGGTACATGCGAATACTATTAGTATTAAGATCACCCGAAGTGGACCCACGTCCCATTTTTTCTGAAGTTTTTCAAACCAACTCATAACTGATTAAATAATTGCCAAATTTGATCCTTAGGAACAGCGGCATCTATTCGAACCGGTTCTTTCTTTACCGGATGAACGAATTCCAATGATCTCGAATGTAAATAAATAAGTTGTCCACCTCCCTGTTTGGCGCCGCCATATTTTACATCTCCAAGAATGGGACACCCTATTTTAGCTAACTGCACCCTTATCTGATGTGGCCTGCCCGTCACCGGCTTAACTTCAAGCAAATAATACTCGGCAATCCTGCCCATCAATTTATAAGATAAAATAGCCTTCTGCGTTCCTTTACCTTCTTTATTGAATGCAGAGGTACGATTTGCCTCATGATTTTTCTTTAACCAGTGTACGAGCTCATCCTGCGTTTGTGGAGGGCGGTCCTTTGTTATGGCCCAATAGGTTTTTTGCACTTCCCGCTCACGAAATTGTGCATTCATACGTTCTAAAGCCTTAGATGTACGCCCAAAAAGAACTGCGCCACTTACCGGGCGGTCCAATCGATGCACTATACCGAGGAACACATCTCCCGGTTTATTGTATTTCTTTTTTATGTAAGCTTTAACATGATCGGCCACAGTTTCATCACCGGTTTTATCCCCCTGCACCAAATCACCGGAAGCTTTATTAACCACAATGAGGTGATTATCTTCATATAAAATTGGTAATGCTGCGGCCATTGAATAAAAACTAATATAATTGGTAAATTTAAAGAAGCAAAGCTATGCAAACACTGACAATCGATAGATCAAAAGTATGGACTATTGAAGATTATCTTCAGTTAGATGTGGAACTGTGCCAGCTTATTGATGGAAATCTAGTTATGACATCTGCGCCGAATACAGAACATCAAAGGATTATAGGAAAGCTTCACATTCTGCTTCACCAATTCTTAGGCGACAGGGAGGAAGTCTTACTATCTCCTATTGACGTGTTTTTGGATAAAAAAAATATTTATCAACCTGATATAGTATTTGTGACTGGTGAAAACTCCCACCTTATCAGTGAACGCGGCCTGGAAGGTCCACCTGACCTTGTGATAGAAGTTATTTCTCCATCTAATAGTTTTGTAGATCGATATACCAAAAAGAAAGCCTACTTCAAGTTTGGTGTTAAAGAATATTGGATCGTAGACCCGGCAAATAAATCACTTGAAATCTACCTTCTATCTCAGAAAAACCGAGACGAGCCTCATTCATTCGTAGTTAATGAGGGCAAAGTGACTTCCACTATTATCAAAAACCTAAATTTTGATTTGAAGGAGCTGTTCTAGTCTATCAAAAGACTATAAAAGTCTCTAAGACTTTTGTAGTCTGATCGTCTCAAATTATCTAAAACTCCGAAGTAAAATGGAACTCTACGTCAGGAAAATTATCCTGAACCATAGTCAGCCAGGATCTGGACTCTGCCATAAATACCATTTTACTGTCTTTATCCTTTGCTATGTGCCGCATTTTAGAATCTGAAAATTCTTTTAACTTCTTTTTGTCTGTACTGTGTACCCAACAGGCCTTAAACAGGTTAATAGGCATAAAGTCACAAGAAGCTCCATATTCATGTTTTAAGCGATGCTGAATTACTTCAAACTGCAGCGCTCCAACTGTTCCCACCACCTTTCGAGAGCCCAGTTCATACGTAAATAACTGAGCAACACCCTCTTCCATGAGCTGATTGAGACCTTTTTCTAATTGCTTCGTTTTCATAGCATCCTTGTTTACCACCTCTTTAAAGATCTCAGGTGAAAAACTTGGTAAGCCCTTATACATTCCACCCTCTCCTTCTGACAATGTATCTCCGATCTTTAAATTTCCGGTATCATACAACCCTACAATATCCCCCGGCCAGGCTTCATCCACCATTTCTTTCTCCTGTGCAAGAAAAGCAGTAGCATTAGAAAAGCGTATTTTCTTATCTGCCCGCACATGATAATAATTCGTGCCCCGTTCAAATTTTCCAGCACAAACCCGTACAAAAGCTATCCTGTTTCTGTGATTAGGGTCCATGTTAGCATGTATCTTAAATATGAACCCCGAAAATTTCTTCTCATCGGGCTCTATCTTGCGAACCTCAGTCTCACGTGCTAACGGTGATGGAGCTAATTCAATAAAACAGTCCAATAGCTCTTTAACACCAAAATTATTTACCGCACTGCCAAAAAATACCGGGGCTACATTTCCTGCTAAATACTCATTGACATCAAACTCCGGATAAACACCCTCGATCAATTCTACATCTTCTCTTAGTTGAGCCGCATCATTCTCTCCTATCTGTTCATCTATTCTGGTGTCATTGATGTCTTCAATCTGAATACCTTCTTCCTCGAGTTTTGATTTGCTAGGTTGAAACAGATGCAAACTTTTATTGAATAGGCTGTAAACGCCCTTAAAAGTTTTACCCATGCTTATGGGCCATGAAAGTGGTCTTACATTTATGCTTAGCTTCTCTTCTATATCGTCTAATAAATCGTAAGGATCGCGTCCTTCCCTATCCAGTTTGTTAATGAAGCAGATAACCGGAGTTTTTCGCATCCGACAAACCTCCATTAATTTCTCGGTCTGCATCTCTACACCTTTTACACAGTCAATCACCATAATCACACTGTCAACCGCTGTTAAAGTGCGATAAGTATCTTCGGCAAAATCCTGATGACCTGGGGTATCCAAAATATTGATCTTTTTCCCTTGATAATCAAAGGCCATTACCGAGGTAGCCACAGAAATACCTCTTTGCTTCTCTATCTCCATCCAGTCTGACCGCGCATGCATTTTAATCTTACTCGATTTCACCGCTCCGGCTGATTGAATAGCGCCGCCAAAAAGTAGTAGCTTCTCTGTAAGCGTAGTTTTCCCCGCATCCGGGTGACTGATGATACCAAACGTTTTTCGCCTTACTATTTCGTCTTGAATTGCCATGTTGTCTTAATGAAGGCGCAAAATTACACTACTTAACGATTAGTTCAACGATCGCCGTTTTAAGTTCCTGTTTTTAAGTGGATGATATGAGACAGACTGGACTTGACAGAACACAATCAAAGCTTTCTGACATTATGTCACCAAAATCCAATTGGCACAACCATTGATCATTACAGAAATACTTTAACAGGAGTATTGAAAATTAAAGGTATCTATAAGTAATAACGATTATGGGAAAAATTATTGGAATTGACTTAGGAACTACCAACTCGTGCGTTGCCGTAATGGAAGGTAATGAGCCGGTTGTAATTCCTAACAGTGAGGGAAGAAGAACCACTCCTTCTATCGTAGGTTTTCTGGACGAAGGAAAAGGCGAAAGAAAAGTGGGCGACCCTGCAAAACGACAAGCAATCACAAATCCACAAAATACCATAAGCTCTGTAAAAAGGTTTATGGGTAAAAAATATACTGAAGTTGGCGAAGAACTAAAAACCGTTTCTTACAACTTAGAAAAAGGTAACAACGACACCGTTCGCGTTAAGATCGGTGACAGAAATTACACACCACAGGAAATTTCAGCGATGATCCTTCAAAAGATGAAGTCTACTGCTGAAGATTACCTTGGAACAGAAGTAAAAGAGGCTGTGGTTACTGTTCCTGCCTACTTCAACGATGCCGAGCGTCAGGCTACCAAAGAAGCTGGACAAATTGCCGGTCTTGAAGTAAAAAGGATCATCAACGAGCCTACAGCAGCTGCACTAGCTTACGGGTTAGATAAGAAAAATGCAGATATGAAAATAGCGGTGTATGACCTTGGTGGGGGTACATTCGATATCTCTATTCTTGAATTGGGCGACGGCGTATTTGAGGTAAAATCAACAAACGGTGATGTACATCTCGGTGGTGATGACTTTGACCAGGTAATTATCAACTGGTTGGCTGAAGAATTCCTTGCTGACGAGAACATTGATCTTAGAAAAGATCCTATGGCGCTTCAAAGATTGAAAGAAGCTGCTGAAAAGGCCAAAATTGAACTTTCAAGCTCTACCGAAACCGAGATCAACTTGCCTTACATTATGCCGGTTGATGGTGTGCCTAAACACTTGGTAAGAAAACTTTCAAGAGCCAAGTTCGAACAACTTGCCGACACCTTGATCAAAAGATCTATGGAGCCTTGTAAACTTGCCTTGAAAGACGCAGGCATGAGCCCTTCTGACGTTGATGAAGTAATATTGGTAGGTGGATCAACAAGAATCCCTAGAATCCAGGAAGAAGTAGAAAAATTCTTTGGCAAAAAACCTTCTAAAGGTGTAAACCCTGATGAGGTTGTAGCTATCGGAGCGGCTATCCAGGGAGGTGTATTGACAGGTGAAGTTCAGGACGTACTTCTACTTGACGTTACGCCTCTGTCACTGGGAATTGAGACAATGGGCGGTGTGTTTACCAAGCTTATAGAAGCTAACACTACTATCCCTACTAAGAAGTCAGAGGTATTCTCAACTGCAGCTGATAGCCAGCCTTCAGTAGAGATTCACGTACTACAAGGTGAGCGACCAATGGCCAGGGACAACCGAACTATAGGCAGGTTCCACCTTGATGGAATACCACCGGCGCCAAGAGGAGTACCTCAAATTGAAGTAACCTTCGACATTGACGCTAACGGTATTTTGAATGTATCCGCGAAAGACAAAGGCACTAATAAAGAGCAAAAGATCAGAATTGAGGCTTCTTCAGGATTGACTGATGAAGAAATCGAAAAGATGAAGCAGGAAGCTCAGGCTAATGCTGATGCAGATAAGGAAGCGAAGGAGAAAGTTGAGAAAGTAAATGCCGCTGATTCATTGATCTTCCAAACTGAGAAGCAACTGAAGGAGTATGGCGACAAGCTCTCTGACGGAAACAAATCTGCCATAGAAGGCGCTTTGGAAGAGTTGAAGAAAGCACATCAGTCTCAGGACCTGGCGGCTATTGACACGGCCATGGAAGGACTGAACAAAGCCTGGGAAGGCGCGGCACAAGAAATGTATGCAGCCACAGGTGGAACAGATGCGGCGCAAGGTGCACCAAATGCAGGCCCTGCTGAGGCGGGGGGAGCTGAAAGTTCAACGGAAGGGGATGACGTAGCCGATGTTGAATTCGAGGAAGTGGATGATAAAAAATAAAATCCACTGATTAATTATAGATGAGAAAAGGGGCGAGGGGAGCCCCTTTTTTTATGTCCAAATAATATAAATGAGTTTGTTTACAAATATAATTTTTACAGCTAGTAATTATATTTATTATGAATTTAAGTGCAAATTTTTGTAAACGGATAGTGTACTATATTCGGTTGTTGCCAGTAATTTGAAAAACAAGTCTTGAAATATTTAATTTAAATGGAAAAATTAATACGAATATTTCATTATTTGAGCCTTATAAAATATCCAATAATGTTGATTGGATTGTATTACTGTTACAGACCTATTTTATTTGACGACAGTAGTTTTTTTCAAGATATTAATCTAGGGCTAATCTTTATAGGATTGGGAATTGGACTTGACTCACTAAAAGATTACGGAAAATTAAATTGGTTAGACAAAAAAGTATTGCATAAACCTAAAATTGCAAAGTACTACTTTATCATTTTTGGACTGATTATTTTGGGACTTATTTGCATCGGAATTAAAAATTACCTTTCAACTGATGACAGTAAATTAAAAGAGCTGTCAATTGGATTCATAGTAGTAGGAATCGGATTGATTGGACTCTTAAAGTCAGGAATTGAAGCAACGAAAAATTATATGAATAGAGAAAGAATAAAAACTACTGCCAATCGAGTAGACGGCCGTGAGCAATAGTGCCCACACCACTGTACGTACGGGTCTCGTATACAGCGGTTCGCATCATCAGACGTTCAGATACTTTCGTACCCTCTTTTCTTCAGTCTTGCTGTGGTGATGTCGTACGAAATATGGGGATTTGAGCAATAGCCCATCCTCCCATTCTTGTTCGACTCCAAGCATATGCTTGGACTTGGACAATGCCTAATCGAATGAGGTTCCTCTTTCTCTCTGGGCGTTTCCAGTCCTTCCAGATACAGTATCTGATTCGGTTTCTAAGCCACTCATCGAGATTTTTGAGTTTGGTGTAATATTAGCCTTACGGTAATAGTTGATCCATCCTAGATATATCTCTTTGAGTTTCTGTAATCGATCATCAAAGCTTTATGGAAGGGTTTTCTTGCACGGCAAACCACCTTGCGACTTGCTAGTGCTTCGGGTTACGAATCCGCGCACAAGGGACTTACACCCTCTGGAATAATTTGGTATCTTCAATACCAGATGACTATGATGGGCACACACAACGGCTAGCGGTAATAGTCGCATAGACCAGTACACCGAAACCAAAACTACAGCTGCTAGCCGGGCCGTTACATGCAATGAAAATCATGAAGAAATCAGCAAAATTAGTCGGAACCATCGGACTCCTTTCAGTCATTATTCTGATGATTTCATTGTTAGTTTTCGGTTTTCTAAATGACAACTTCAGTTTTATCAACGACTTTATTAGTAAGCTGGGAGCAAAGGGACAGCCTTACGCTCTTTGGTTTAACCTGTCTGCTTTTGTAGTTGTTGGAACGCTGTTATTTGCATTTGGTCTAACCTATGGACAATTACTTAACGACAAGGTTTTATCAATACTTCTATCATTTTTTGGTTTAGGGTTTGCTTTTACAGCAATACCTGTTGATTTGCAAATGGCTAACGTACCTGTATCTACGGCACACACCGTTGCAATCTGTCTTGGGTTAGCGTTTTGGATGTTCGCCCTCTCAAGACTCGGATACAATCAACGGATTGAAAAAAGGATTAGAAATAGAGCTAACTTCTCAGCTGTAATTCTTTTGATCGCGATAATTGGATTCGCCTTAGGGTTATGGTCAATGCCAATTACTCACCGATTGGTTTTTGGCGTTGTTTTCGGATGGACTGCCTTAACGTCTATTCAGTTAATTAAAGAATCAAAACAAAAAGCATATAACTGTAGCTAAAGAGGCTAATTAGCTACTTGCCTACGGTTTTGGAGTCTGACCTTTTAAAGAAAGAACAAATGCCCAGTCTACGGATTTTAGCTTGGCGTTGGTAGTAATCAGTCTAAATGAAATACAAAGTCTTATACTTGATATTAATCTTTTCTTTTGTCTCATTGAAGATTTTCTCTCAAGATGAGACTGAGAGGCTTTTACAAAGTCAATATGTGGGGACTTCACAGTTTGATTCAAATTGACTCAGTTGAAACAAGCATTTTATTAGGAGATTCTGATTCAAGAATCATATTTAATAGTGACGGAAGCTTGTTAGAGTATGATACTGGAATCGAAAGAGATTATTTCTGGACGCTGAAGGATAATCTTTTTCTTAGGATCACCAGATCAAACGATCGACAGGATTGATAAATCAAACATTATCTTGACAACTAAACTCATCAATGGGAACTTCACTGTAGACCTTTTTGCCATGATAAGATGGTATTTCTCTAGTTTCAGGCAGTTGGTGTACAGGATCAGTATTTCTCAATGATTTGAGGAAAAATCACAAAATCTCCAAGCTTACTTTTTCCAAACTAAAAGCTTTACTATCTTGATGATATTAACAAACAGCATAAACACAGGTTATACACACGGCCGTCAGAAGTAGTGAAATTAAACCTTAACGCATTTAAGAAATCTAAAGGAAAATAACACTATGAGAACATTTTTGTACATCCTCACCTTTGGAATACTTTTCATCTCCTGCAGTTCCGATGATGATGAAGTTTTGAATACCCCATCAAGCGATAATCCTTTAACCGAGAGTTTGGTCGAATTAGGGGTAAAGTATGGACCGGAAAGTCGACAATTTCTTGACATATACAAAGCTGAATCTGATTGCCCAACACCGATTTATTTTGACGCACATGGCAATGGGGGAACCACCGACGTACCAGAATCATTAGTCGAAGATTTAAATGCTCAAGGTTTTTCAGTGATAGCCTGGGAATCATACACAACTTTAGATAAAGAAAATTTAGAATCGGGTTGGGATGATGCTGAACTGATGTTTGAATGGGTTCTTGACAATGCTGAAACCTATAATTTGGATATATCCAATATGATAGTTGGGGGTTCTTCTCGTGGAAGCATTATCAGCTGGATATACGGACATAAACCCAACGCAAATGTTAAGGGACTCTATGTGTACAATGCACTTCCAAATTCGGTTTGGAATTTAGATTTCTGGGCGCCCACGGAAAATGTAACATCAGCTTCTCCTCCAATCTATTTTGTGTATAAAAGGGAACCCGGATCTTCAACTGATCCTATTGACCCGGACTTCCATGATCCGAATAACGGAATAACAATCGTAAATGAATATAAAAATCTTGGAATTGGTGAACGAGCCACACTCGTCCACAGTATTGGAGAAACTGATAATACAGATAAATATCAGTTTCTCGTTGATTTCGCCCTGTCGGTGGTTGAAACATGTCCATGATTCAAGGTTCATCATATGAATTCGCAATCACTCGTACATGAGACCATTAGCATTCATTAAATGAGACTAGCTTGTCTAATTCTTTGCACTCTTATAATCTCTTCTCTCTCCGCACAAAACAGTGTAATCCTTGCAAAACCAAAAGTAGATAAACGAGTAGAACTTATGAGCATTGTATTCCGGTTGGCGGATAGCCAGGAATATAGCTCAAGGCGATTTCCAAACTATGTTGAAAACATTGAATCACATTTTAACAAGTATAAAAAACACGAACTGATAGCCTTTATCAAAGACGTATTGCGTAGTAGAGGAGTAGGTTATGACGCTGTCATGCAAATGGCAGTTTGTATAACCGAAACCTATCCGTTTGAACCATTAATCCCTTTTTCCAATGAAGTTCCAGAATCCAGATGGGGTAAGGAAAGTGCCACTGAATTTTTGAAACTGCTAAATGAATTCTACCTGGATACAGATTGCGAAAGCTTTTTTGAGAATAATCAGGATTTGTATGTCATGGCTTCCCGAAATTTCAGCAAAGTGTTTGAAGAGTTAGATGTGAATTGGTATCGAGATTTCTACGGACAAAAGCCAAAAGGAGAATTCAGAATTGTGAATGGTTTGGGAAATGGAGGTGGAAATTACGGTCCAAAAATACTTGTCCAGGGCAATGAAATAGTGTACGCTGTTATGGGCACCTGGAGCGTAGATAGCCTGGGAATACCCGTCTATCGCGTAAATGATTACTTCCCGACTTTGCTTCATGAATTCAACCACTCCTTTGTGAATCATGTGGTTCAAAAACATTATGATGACTTAGCTACCAGTGGAACTAAGATTTTCGAACCTCTTAAAAGTCAAATGGAATCGTTGGCCTATGGCACGTGGCTAACCATGTATGCTGAAGCGGTAGTAAGGGCAGCGGTTCTCAAATATCTAAAAGACCACAACTATCCGGAAAGTCTCATTGAGAAGGAGTTAAACCAACAAATAAATAGCGGCTTTTATTGGACAGCAGAACTTGTTGAAGAACTGGAAAAATATTCTCATAACCGAGAAGATTATCCGGATCTTGAAAGCTATATGCCCGAGATTGTTAAATTCTTTGACAAGCAATCGGAGAAATATGACCGGAATTAAAAGCTAAAGGCTCAAACTGATCTATATGGGCACATTCACATGCCTTTCCGCATGATACGAAGAACGCACCAATGGCCCGGACTCTACATACTTCAATCCTCTTCTCAACCCTTCTTCCCGAGTTTGACACGCAGTTTTGTTAAAAGTGCCCATACGTTTAATAGAG
>ERZ1740059.1997-NODE-1997-length-10185-cov-5.666732_pt1 | contig 10185 bp, 9 predicted proteins | sample MGYA00581744_ERZ1740059 | MGnify/ENA primary metagenome ERZ1740059 (study PRJEB43018, sample SAMN04849738) | marine metagenome | isolation source: floating plastic debris | place: Pacific Ocean | collected 2008-08-28 | study: EMG produced TPA metagenomics... | reverse complement strand
GAATAATCTCTCCCTAACAAAGGCATCGTATATTACAAATACGAATCACAGTACGCCTACAATAGATAGAATTGATCCGAATGAACTAATTATATTCCAAGTTGTGAAATTATCTGGGTAGTCTGAATATCTTCTAGGCATTCCCGCTAACCCTAAGAAATGTTGAGGGAAAAAGGTTAAGTTAACACCTATAAAGGTTATCCAAAAATGTATTTTACCGTAAACTTCAGTGTAGGAATATCCTGTAATTTTACCAAATCAAAAATAAAATCCGGCGAATATTGTGAAAACAGCACCTAATGATAAAACATAGTGGAAATGAGCTACTACGTAATAAGTATCATGTAATATAATATCAAGAGAACCGTTTGCTAAAACTATTCCTGTTAAGCCTCCTAATGTAAATAAAAATAAGAAACCAGCTGCTCATAGCATCGGGGTATCAAATTTGACTTTTCCTCCATACATAGTGGCAACTCAACTAAATACTTTAATTCCAGTAGGGACGGCTATAACCATTGTGGCTGCTGTAAAGTAAGCCTTTGTATCCACATCCATTCCTACTGTAAACATATGGTGAGCTCATACAATAAACCCTAAAAAGGCTATAGCTAATTGGGCATAAACCATACCCAGATAACCAAAAACCTGGTTTTTAGAGGAAAAGACAGGAATAATTTGGGAGATTATACCAAAACCAGGCAAGATTAGGATATAAACTTCCGGATGACCAAAAAACCAAAATAAGTGCTGATATAAGACCTGATCTCCTCTTCCAGCAGTGGCGAAGAATGTAGTATTAAAATTTCTATCTGTAAGAAGCATTGTTATAGCACCTGCTAATACAGGTAGTGATAGTAATAATAAGACTGCTGTTATAAGCACTGATCAAACAAAAAGAGGTAGTTTATCAAAGCTCATACCAGGTGCTCTCATATTAAATATAGTAGTTATAAAGTTTATAGCTCCCATAATTGATGAGGCACCTGCACAATGTAAACTAAAGATAGCCAAGTCTACAGAACCTCCAGAATGAGCTTGAGGGCCTGATAAAGGTGGATAAACTGTTCAACCAGTTCCAGCTCCTTGCTCTACGAAGGAGGATGCTATTAAAAGCAGTAAGGCAGGTGGAAGTAATCAGAAACTTAAATTATTTAATCTTGGGAAAGCCATATCTGGAGCTCCTACATATAATGGAATAAATCAATTACCAAAACCCCCAATCATAATAGGCATGACCATGAAGAATATCATTACAAAAGCGTGAGCAGTTACTATAACATTATATAAGTGATCATCTCCTAAGACTGATCCGGGAGTTGATAGTTCTAATCTAATTAAAGCACTTAAGGCTGTACCTACCATGCCTGAGAATAAACCGAAAACTAGATATAGAGTTCCTATATCTTTATGATTAGTTGAGAAAATTCATCTTTTAACGTAACTATACATTTACACGCAAGCGTTATTTATTTCAATAAAGTAATTTGTTTTCTAGCAGTCCGATGGAGGGGACAATAACCAGGAAATATAAAAAGTAAAAAACACTTGACAATTGACTTATTAGTACATAAGGGTCTTCCACTGGTTTAGATCCAATTCAAGTTAAAAGAACAAAATTAATAATAAATAATCAATAAAAAATTTTCCCTAGTGGTCTAAAGGTTAATCCCCTTAAATTATTTGTATGAACTAACGGCAATACTAGCAAAATTAGAATACTTAATACTAAGCAAATAACTCCACCTAGTTTACTAGGTATTGCTCTTAAAATTGCATAAGCAAACAAGAAATATCACTCTGGCATAATATGTACTGGAGTGACAAGCGGGTTGGCACTTATAAAGTTTTCTGGGTCTCCTAATACATTTGGGTAATAAAAAACAAAAATAGAGATCAGGGACAGAAGTAACATAAATCCGTACAAGTCTTTGGTAATAAAATATGAATGGAAAGGAATTTTATCTGAGCTACTACTCAACCCAGTTGGATTATTAGAACCTGTAGAGTGTAATAATACCAAGTGGATAATAATTAAACCAGCTAACACGAATGGGAATAAATAATGTAAACTAAAAAACCTATTTAAAGTCGCATTATTTACACTAAATCCTCCTCATACTCATTGAACTACATCATTTCCAATATAAGGGACTGCAGATAAGAAATTAGTTATTACAGTTGCACCTCAAAATGACATTTGTCCTCAAGGTAGAACGTAACCTATGAAAGCTACCATCATCATAATTAATAATATAACTACACCGGAGGTTCATAATTTGGAATTTAAATAACTGCCATAATATAAACCTCTAGCAATGTGTATGTAAACACAAATAAAAAAAGCTGATGCTCCGTTTGCATGTAAGTATTTCAATATAAAACCATAGTTAACATCTCTAGAAATATGAGTAATGGAATTAAAAGCTAACAGAACATCAGGACAATAGTGCATGGCTAAGAATATTCCGGTTAATATTTGAATTACCAAACATAAACCTAATAGAGAACCAAAATTTCAAAGGTAACTTAAGTTTATGGGGGATGGTAGATCTATAACAGCAGAATTAAAAGGTGAAAAAACAGGATTTTCTTTTCTTATTCTCATAAATAATGTAGTCTAAAGACTTACTAACACAAAACAACTTTTAAGCATGTAATCTATTAAATTATTAGGTAGTAATCCAAATAATATTGTGAAAAATATAATAGGAACAAAAGTAATAAATTCGTTTTGATTTAGGTCCCTGCTATTTATAGTAAAATCTATTAACGAACCAAAAAAAATTTTATTATACAAGCCTAATGAGTAAACTAAACCAAATAATAATCCAACAGAAAGAAGTAATCCTAGTATATAAGAATAATTAAAAGCTACTAATATAGCGAATAATTCTCCTATAAAATTTAGTGAGCCTGGGAAGGCAACACTACTTAATATTAATAAAAATGTTATAATTGAGAGAATTGGCATGGTTATAGTTAGTCCTTTATAATATTTCATAGATCTGGTATGAAATCTATCATATAACATAACTGAACTAATAAAAAGCCCTGAACTTATTAAACCATGGGAAACCATAATGATGACAGAAGCAATTATACCATAGACAGAATGGATAAATAATGAGAGTGTTACCAAACCCATATGTGATACAGAAGAATAAGCTATCAATCTCTTTATGTCTGTTTGTCTGCATGTAATTATTGAAGCAAAGATAATTCCCACAATACTTAATATAATAATAAAAGAAGAGAAGAATTCTGCCGCTAAAGGGAATAGTGGGTAAGAGAACCTAATAAAGCCATAACCCCCCAACTTCAATAAAATTCCAGCTAATAGAACTGACCCAGATATAGGAGCTTCTACATGTGCTTGAGGTAATCAAATATGGAAAGGAAACATAGGTATTTTTACTGCTAAACTACTAAAAAACCCAAAAAAGAGAAAACATTGTAAACTCATCGGTAGCTCTATACTAATTAAGCTCTGGTAGTTTGTGGTTCCTATTATTGAATATAATTTGAATATAGCCAATAACATCAGAAAAGATCCCACTAAAGTATAGAAAAAGAAATAATAAGCAGCTTTAACTTTTTCCTCTCTAGATCCTCATATACCAATAATTAGAAACATAGGTATTAATATCCCTTCAAATAATATGTAGAAACCTAGTAAATCAACTATACTAAATACAGCTATAAGAAGTATTAAAACTACATAAAGACAAACAAGATATTCTTTTTTTAAGTATTCTACTGTAGACCAAGTAATTAAAATACACAAAGGTAGTAGTAATATACTAAGCCCTATAAATATTAAACTCACTCCATCCAAAACAAATATAAAATCACCTCATTTAGAAAACCCTGAAAAGATATGACTTCAAGATGTTAAATGGAAATATTCGAATTGGAAGTATTTTGAATATAAAAATGTGATGACTAAGAAGACCCATAGTTCTAACATAGAACCAAATAAAGCGACTTTATTAATTAAATTTGGAGATGTGTTTGGAATTATTAACAAAATTATAGTTATTAATAAGGGTATTGTTATTAAAAGTTCTATCATTTACAAAGAATAACCACTAATAATTCCTAACAAAGTACTGGTTAACAATACAAAACTCAAGCTTAGAGGTAAGTACGATTTTCATAATAAAGTCATTAGTTGATCATATCTTAATCTTGGGAATGAGGTTCTTACTCAGATAAAGAAGAAAATAATAAAAAAAGATTTCATGAATAAAGCTATTGATAGATCAAACCCTAGAAATGAAAATCCACCCAAAAATAAGATCGCATAAAGAAAACTAGAAAATATTATATGTGAATATTCAGCTAGAAAAAACAGCGCAAATGACATTGAAGAATATTCTACATTATACCCAGATACAAGTTCTGATTCTCCCTCTGTTAAATCAAAAGGTGCTCTATTTGTTTCTGCGAGGCAAGAAACTAAAAACATCAGTGAAGATGGTAATAGGGGAAATAGAAATCACAAGCTTTGTTGCTGAGATTGTACAATAGAAGTTAAATTAAATGAGCTACTACAAATTATAACTGATAAAATAATTAAACCTATGGAAACTTCGTAGCTGATCATTTGAGCCGCTGCTCTTAGGGCACCTAAAAAAGCATATTTGGAATTACTTGACCATCCTGAACTTAATATAGCATAAGTATTAACCGAAGATAAAGCGAAAATCACTAACAAACCTAATGGAAGATCGACCATAACAGCAGAATAGCCTAGTGGTAGTAAAGTTCAAACTAAAAGACCTAATGTAAGAGCTAATAACTGAGCAAAGAAATAAAGAAAAAGGCTAACATGAATTTTAACAACCATATCCATTTATAATAATATTAAGCCATCAGCTAGGGGTTGTAATAATCCATAAACTCCAACCACATTAGGGCCTTTCCTTAGTTGACTATACCCTAATATTTTCCTCTCAGCAAGAGTTAAGTATGCGACGGCTATTAGAACTGGTATAATTAATAAAATAAATTTGATTATATCATAAAAAATCATTTTAACCCTTTAATAAATTTAAAAACCTAAGACTTAGTGAACCTCTTATTTTATAGAATAGAATCATAATAGATAAACCAATTGCAGACTCAACAGCCGCTACTGTTATGACACACAAGATAATCATTAAACTTTTATAATTCCAAAAAGAATAAAATATAACTGCAAAATTAATGGATAAAGAAAATAACATTATTTCTATCGATATTAGTATCAGAATAATATTATCTCTATTTACTAATATACCTATCAAACTTGAAGAAAACATTAATAAAGGTAAAATGTGAAAATCAAAGGCCATTATTCTCACTCTAATCCCCCTCTTACCCACTCATAAATTAAACCTAATACTAAGATTATAAGGAATAATTGTGCTGTTAAATGTCCTCAAATAGTTAATGAAAACTGAACATAAGCTCATGGAAATAAGTAAGAAACTTCTAAATCAAATACTAAAAATAAAATAGCAATTAAGAAAAATCTTATTGAAAAAGGATCTCCTGGATTATGAAACGGATTAAATCCACATTCATAAACCGATACTTTTTCTTTATCTGGAGATTTATCTCCTAATAAAAATGATAGTACTAGTAAAACGGAGGATATGACGGCACTAATAATAAGAAAAAAAAATATAATAAAAAGATTATTAATCATTATTTATTCCTTGAATTTTGTAAAGAATGGATTTGTTTTCTCGTATTTTTAGTAGCTTCCAAGGTAAGAACTATTGCACCTACCATTGCAATAAGTAATAGAAAACTTATTAGTATTAATAGATCTCCGTAATCGTCATATAGAAGGTTGGATATTAAATTCAAGTGATTTTTTATATCGACGGATCATATTACTTCCTTGTAAGAGTTAAAATTTGGTAAAACTATAAAATCTAATACTATAATTTGGAGAATGAAGAAGGAAGTTATAGGAATTAAATTACTTAATGTTGAAAAATTTCTTAGTTGAAATATATCTAACATCATAATAACAAATAAAAATAAAATAGCTATAGCTCCGACGTAAATTATTATTATCATTATACCTATAAAATGTAATCCCATAAAAATCACAAAAATAGATCCACTAATAAATAACATTATTAATCAGAAAACTGAGTGTATAGGATTATAGCAAGATATTGTAATAAAGGTAAGTATAATTAGATTGAAAAATACTAAAAAATATAATTGATCCACGAGATCAGGAGAAAGTTCCCTTTCTCCCACTATGTTACGACTTACTTTTTCTTATAATAAAAAGGCGACGGGCAATTTGTATTCATGTTTGAACTTATTCATTGAAATCTTCTTTCTTCAATTACTATTAAATTCTCTTTTCTTTTTTCAGTATTCCTATTATCAAACAAAATCTTAGTTGAAAATTGTAATACGTATAATCCCTACTCATAAAGGTCATATCATCTGACTTATGCCTAATCAGGTTTTTGTTTTACTTTTAAAATAAAACTTAAGACGACCATGCAACACTTGGTATTCAAGAATAGGTAAGGTGTTGTGTGTACTTTCAAATTAAACTACATATTCCTCTAATTAGAAAACAAGCAACCAAAATTTTTGATTTTCACTCCTGGAGGGTACTGTTCAAGTTAACTTTTCATTTATTTACTTAAAAGTTTACTAGGGTATCAAATCCTATTTAAAATCTATTCACTCATATTTCAACATATAATGTAGTATTATTTATAATTTGGGTTTATTACCCTTGTAAATTTAACCTAGTCAAGGGGTTTGAAACTACATTATAGCTTAATCTACATATATATACTTATTAAACGAGAAGACTTGTTTCTCAAGTTTAACCGCGTCTGCTGGCACTTAATTAGACAAAACTATTGAACAAACCATATCTAGCTAACGCTAATTGTATAGTATTCTTTACTGCTGTACAAATATTTCTTTGTCTCAGTTAATACATGGATATTCTAGGCGTTTTAGGTCTTCATAATATTAACTTATGAAAACCTGATACCTTAGACCGATCGTCAAATGTACTCATTTATATGCTTTCACTAACATGTATAAATAAGTCTGGAGTCTTTCTCTTCTCTAAAATCAAAAGAAATAGGTTAACCTATAATTGAGATGCAAAAAATAAAATAAATAAAAGTAATAGTAGAATATATAAACTAATATAACCTGAATAGTACTTAGTCGAGCTAGTTGATTGATTTAATATATTTTGTGATAGACCTACTGGAGCTAACAACTCTAAATATTGATTATCTATTAATCTATAGCCAGTATTTAAACCTCATTTAATACTGGGCTTAATTAAAAGATAAAATACAACCCCGTCAAAATACCAAGCTGAACTGAAGAAAGACATAAGTCTTTTAGAGATCTTATTTTTTAATACCCACCAAAATTTTTCTAATTTAGAAAAAATAATAAAAATCAAAGTTAACACCCCTAAAGTAATACTCAAAGGTAGGAGTTTAGTAAAACTTGGAACCATAATAGGTAATTGATCTCCTAATATAGTAAATTGAAGACAAAACCCTACTAAAACACTCAATACTGTAAGAATAATTAAAGGTATTATGATAATGTTATTGTTTTCATGAACTCCTCTAAGAGATCTTACATCCCCGGAAAATGAACTTAGAAAAGTAAAGTATATTACTTTTGCTGAGTATAAAGAAGTTAACAAAACCGAGACTACTGCTAAAAGATAACCTAAGAATGAAACTCAAGATCCATAGAAAACTTCAATAATTAGGTCCTTGGAATAAAATCCAGTTAAAAACGGGATTCCAGCCAGACAACAAGAAGCTATAATCAAACATATATATGTTATAGGCAAGAATTTTATAATTGAACCTATTTTTCTACTATCTTGCTCATCAATCAACGCATATATTATCGACCCAGAACTCAGGAATAATAAGGCTTTAAAAACACCATGACTGACAAGATGAAATAAACTTAAACTATAATAAGAAAGTCCACATATTAAAACCATATATCCTAGTTGACTACAAGTAGAATAGGCAACCACTTTTTTCAAATCATTTTGAAATAATCCAATTATACCAGAAAAGAATGTAGTTAAGCTACCTAAAAATATTATAATCAGTAATAATGTTGGTAATTTCTCGAACAAAGGTGATAACCTTATAAGTAAGAAAACACCAGCGGTTACCATAGTTGCAGCATGGATAAGCGCGGAAACAGGTGTAGGTCCTTCCATGGCATCTGGTAATCAGCTATGAAGACCAACTTGAGCTGATTTACCGATAACACTTATTAAGAATAACGTACAAGGAATCATTAAATACAATTCTACATAATCATTGACGCAGAACACAGAGGAGTAGTATCAAGAGCCAGTTAACTGTCATATTAATACTAAGCCTAAGAGGAAACTAATATCCCCAACTTTATTCATTAACATCGCTTTTATAGCTGATTTATTTGCTTCTATTCTAGTAAACCAATAACTAATTAATAAATAAGAGCACAGTCCAACCCCTTCCCAACCTATAAAAACCTGTACCATAGTACCACTGGTTACAAGAATAATCATGAAGAAAGTGAATAGTGATAAATAACCCATAAATCTGGTGATGTGAGGGTCTCCATCCATATAAGATGATGAAAATAAATGTACTAATAATGATACAAGTGTGATTAATACTAACATAGAATTCACTACGAAATCAAATTGAAAGGAGAAATCACAGTTTAATGACCCAGCATTAAATCAATTACCGAATTTTATAAAAATCAAGTTATCTGAAACCATAACATCTAAAAATATTATTAAAACTAAGGTAAAAGTAAACGCCATAAATGTTATAGGTATAAATTTAGAACCCTTTTGACCTATAAACCTACCAAAAAAGCTACAAATAAAAAAACTTATTAAAGGTAAAAATATTATACTCAAATACATTATAAATTAATTACTAAATAATCTAATATTAGAAGAAGTCAACTAACATTTAAAACAATAAAAAGTATTGCATAAATGAAAGTACCAGTACTTATATTTATTGCTTCTCCGTACTTGCCTTCCAAAACAGAACTTCAACTTAAATATGAGGAAGAGTTTTGAAAATAGAGAATTCTACCAATTCTTATATAATAAAATATTGATACCCCTGAAAATATAATGATTACTAACCCAGTCAATAAATAATCATTTAAAATAATATTAGAAATTATAAATCACTTAGAAATAAATCCCATAAGAGGTGGAAGACCTCCAATTGAAAGGATAATGATAAAGAAAGATGTTGTTAGAAGAGGATTAAGATTTTGAAATCCACTTAACTCTGAAAGGAATAAATTTTTATTGATAAATTTTATAAACCCATTCAATAACATAAGAACACAAACTAAGCTTATAAAATATATAAAGCTATATAAGAAAGCAACTTGTAAATTACTTTTAATTAAAATGGCTAAACAAATTACTATAAACCCCATTTGTGATATTCCGCTATAGGCCAATAACCTTTTAACTTTAGACTGGTTAATTGCTCCAAGGGTTCCAACTATTATTGACAGTAAACCACACCATATAAAAAATTGTAGTGTGGTCGACAACTTAACTAGAAGTACGATTATACTAATCTTTGGGATACTACCTATTAAAGCTAAAAATCGTAATCAATAGCTTCATAAACATCCGGAACTCAAAAATGAACAGGAAATACTGATAATTTAAAGAATAATGATAGAAATAAAAGAACTTGTCATAAGTTATTGGTATCATTATATTTAAGCTCACCTAGGGTACTTATATTTAGCTCCCCAGAATAAAAGTATAAAAGAGATAGTCCTAAAAGAAATAATCCAGATGATAAACTACCTAAAGTAAAATACTTTAACCCAGCTTCTGAATTTCTTAACGAAGTTCTTCCATTAGATATAAGTACTAGGGAACTAAAGGTTTGTAATTCTAGCCCTATGTAAATAGAAATTAGGTCGTCGGATATTATTAACACTAATGAACCCACTAACAACATAATAAATAAACCGTTTACATCCAATATCCTGTCTTTGTCCATATAATATATTAATATAAACATACTAACAATTAGAAAACAAATTATTGTTTTAGATGTTGAAACTTCTATTGATAATAGAAAAATAATTAACAATCTGTAAAAATCATTTCGC
>ERZ1740059.1996-NODE-1996-length-10186-cov-3.729938_pt1 | contig 10186 bp, 12 predicted proteins | sample MGYA00581744_ERZ1740059 | MGnify/ENA primary metagenome ERZ1740059 (study PRJEB43018, sample SAMN04849738) | marine metagenome | isolation source: floating plastic debris | place: Pacific Ocean | collected 2008-08-28 | study: EMG produced TPA metagenomics... | reverse complement strand
CAAATATCAAAATACTATAGATTGTTAATTATTGCATCAAGCACAAGCGATCGCTATCCCCACGCCCCAGAAATGCCTCCTACACCCATGGTTAATCCTCGTATTTTGAATCATAGTATAGAAACAGCTAAAGACTGGGAAGGATGTTTGAGTGTTCCTAATGTTAGGGGATTGGTGCCAAGATACAAAAAAATAGAAGTTGAATACACCACCAGAGAAGGCGAAACAAAACAAGAAATATTAACTGACTTCGTGGCGCGTATTTTTCAGCACGAACTCGATCATCTTGATGGCATAGTATTTACAGATCGAATTAAAAATAAAGCGGACTTATATACAGAAGAACAATATCAGCAGATTATCAATAAATAATATGTAGGGATGTAGGTTGGCTAAAGTGGTGGGCAGCAATGAGCAATTCTTGTCACGATTATTTGCTGGTATTGTTTACTCAGCCTACAGGCGATCGCTAACGGAGACTTTGAAATCTCTGACACAACTACCGATAGTTTTGCCTAGGATACTTGCGGTATGAACTCAATTATTGCGATGGTATGGTATTTACTGACCGAATTGAATCTAAGACGGATTTATATACAGAATTAGAATATCAATTGGCAATGGACAAAGGACAAAGGACAAAGGACAATTAGTTAGCCGTTGGTTTTAATCTTGATTATCAAATGAAGAGAGTAATCGGTGTCGATGTGGGTGGTAGTGCTATCAAGATGGGAGTATTTATCGAAGATGGCACTTGTTTAAAGTCAATTTCGTTACCCACTCCCCAACCTGCTAATCCTGAGCCTGTGGTAAATGCGATCGCTTTAGGAGTAAAGCAGCTTCAACAAGAGTATAACTGCCAGGCGATCGGTCTTGGTATGCCTGGACCTACAGATAGTAGTAGGCGTATTGCCAAAAAATCTATTAATCTTCCTGGTTGGGATGATGTCCCTGTTGCTGACTGGCTAGAAGCTCACACAAAATTATCTACTGTACTAGAAAATGATGCTAACTGTGCTGCCATAGGTGAGGCTTGGTTGGGTGCAGGAAAAAGATTTCAAGACTTTATTCTCTTAACTTTGGGTACGGGAGTTGGAGGAGGAATTTTTATTAATGGTCAATTATTTACTGGTCGTTTGGGTGCAGCAGGAGAATTAGGCTTAATTACATTAAATTCTGATGGTTTGCCCTGCCGTAGTGGAAATCACGGCTCTTTAGAACAATATGCCTCTATTGGTGCAGTTTTAAGAATGACAGAACAAAAGCCAGCGGAGATGGGAAAATTAGCCCAGGGAGGAGATGTGGGCGCAATTGAATTTTGGCAAAATTATGGCAAGATTTTAGGTGCAGGACTTGCTAGTCTGATTTATGTGCTTACTCCTGAAGCTGATATTATTGGCGGTGGTATTAGTGCCAGCTCACAGTTTTTCTTACCCAGCACAAAGGCAGAGATTGAAAAGCGAGTTGTATCTCCTTCCCGTGAAGGCGTACAGTTGCTTACTGCTGAATTATGTAACAAGGCGGGTATGTTGGGTGCTGCCAAATTAGTTTGGAATGAACAGGATAAGATTTCATCTGTATAATTATTTAAAGATATGTGAGAGAATTCCCCACGCTTCTAAAGGTGGGGATGAATCGAACCGCCGACAAGCGTTAATAAAACTTTTTTGATTCATTGTTTTGTTTGTAGTATTGTTTTTTTGTTGCTACATAGCTAGGCTGTAAATGCCGTGTAGTTCTTAGAAGTGTGCTGGGTATTCGCTATCGATCTCAATCATAAGAAAACCTCTGTGTCACTGATGTAAAAGCAAATCCATACATACGTTAGTCCAATAAATGGCTTAATATTCAAGATCAAGTAGAAGAAAGTAAACCATACATACTTATTACTCAACTGCTAGCTTGATAGATTCTAGTAAATCCAGCGGCAGGTTAAATTGATTCAACTGCCATTTCTCTTTTTCAGGATGTTCGAGATCGTAGCCATGATAATCTGTTCCCCCTGTCATCTATATATCATATTGCTGACAAAGTGCTGTTAGATGATTGACTTTATTATTGCCATGATGGGGATGAAAAACCTCAATACCCATTAACCCTGCTTCTACTAAAACAGGTAATACTTCCTCAACTTTTCCGCCACGAAATAGATAGGGATGCGCCCAAACTGGTACACCACCACAAGAGCGAATTAACCCAATTCCTTCTTCTGCGCTAAATTTTTCGTAATGAACATAGGCTGGCTTGTCTTCTCCAATAAAACGTTCAAAAGCTTCTTGAGAAGAATTAACATAGCCCGCTTTTACCATTGCACTAGCAATGTGCGGACGACCCAAAGCCATATTGCCTTCTGTACCAGTTAATTTTAATGGATAACCCATTGATGCTAGATTATCGACCATTTTCTTTGCCCGACGCTTTCTTCCTGCTAAACGCTCGTTTAAAGGCTTTTCGATTATATTTCTTTTGCGATATTAACCCAAAATATGATTCTATCGCCCTGTATATACCGTACTTATTACTACTCCTGGGACAATTTCCATTTTATGGGGAATAGCTGCTGCGATCGCTTCATTCCAGCCATGTAAAGTATCGTGATCGGTAATTGCCAAGGCTTTAACCCCTGCATTAGCTGCTCTTTCGACTAACTGTTGAGGAGTCAAAATTCCGTCTGAATAGGTAGTGTGGGTATGAAGTTCGATCATTAAAAGCTACTTAGAGTAAGTTTGTTGGGATTTAATAGCTCAGACAAAATTAATTTCACCATAGTTGCAAGATAGACAAAAGTTAAAACTGTCCTAACTGATATCAAATCCTAGCTAAAAAATATCTGCAGGATCGGCTGCGCTTAATTTTTTGACTGCTACCCCACCTGAAACACAACACATAATCACAGTCAGAATCAATACTGTGGTTGCGCGGCTTCCTGTCATAGCTAAAGGTAAAGCAGTTGCACCTGCTGCCAGACTATATAAGCCTGTAGCGATCAAATAACCAGGAAGAAAACCCAATACAGCTAGAATTATGGCTTCTTGAAACACCAAAATGACAAAATAACGATCTTTGTATCCCATTGCTTTAAGGGTGGCATATTCGGGTAAATGATTTGCCACATCAGTATAAAGAATCTGATAAACAATTACTATTCCCACCACAAAACCGATCGCTGTTCCCACTAAAGATAAAACCACTGGCAGTAGCACTATGACAATAGGCTATTTATAATAGAATAAACTCTTCCTTATTAAATATTTCTACATCTTTGGGCAACTTTGCTTGAAGAGTAGCTTTTGCCTGTTCGATATTTGCCCCAGGCTTGAGATTAATAACTCCCACATCGATTAATCCCTTTTGGCGATCGGGAAATAAACGTAAAAAGTTAGTATCACTGGTCAAAATATTGCCATCAGCAGCGAAAGAAGCACCCATAGTAAACAGCCCCTTTACCTTTACGTTGCGCGATGAAACTTCTGTTGCTACTGCACCATTTTTTTGCAGCAGATCGGGTATTTCGCCAAACTCGGCACGAGAGCGATCGTCAAATAAAATTACATCAGGCAGCTTTATCTGGTCGATATTTTCTTCAATACCAGGAAAATCAATGGGATTTTGAGCGGGATTAAAAGCGATCGCTAAAATAGATCTTGTATTACGTTAGACAGGATTGTTCAAAGAGCCATAATCTAGATAGATAGATGCAACTGATTCTACTTCTTCCACCGCTGCTGATTCATATAAACGCCTTTGGGAAAAAGGCTCGGTAAAGCCTAAAGCATCAGATTGAGGACTCATGAGGAATAGATCTCCTCGAACAGCCTTGTGGAAGGTGACGCTACTATCGAACAAAGCTGCTTGAAAACCAAGCTGAATAAACATCAACATATCAGCAAAACCAATCCCCGCCAAGGCAATCAATAAACGGGATTTTTCATGACTTAACTGTAACCAAGACAAGGGAGTTTTCATAATTATATGCTTTATGGTTGCGGTATCCTTGAGTTTCTGATTGCTTATTAGTTGGTGAGCAAAAACAAAAGAATCGAGTATTAAATCAGAAAAAGTAAACTTATTTTTTGCCCACCCTACAATTACTAATTATTTATTTTCACTATTGCTTTAGAATTAGTCAGATGAGATACGCGGCTGCTTGTCTCAGCATCGAGATAGATTTTTACTTCTACGACTCTACTATCAACATCCGCAGCGGGATCAGTGCTTAGAACATCCTGTTTGCCTATCTTTAAACCGATTTGACTTACTTTTCCTGTAATTTCTCCGTCAAAAGATCCTGTTTCGCTTTTAATAGTTGCAGTTTGACCGACATTTACTCTGCCAATATCACTTTCATATACTTCGGCAACTACCATCATTGCTTCAGTTTGAGCAAACTCGACTACCCCATCTTCTCCAACTACTTCCCCAGGATAGGCATTAATTTTAATAATTTGTCCGTCCATGGGTGCTTTGACACTAGTAAGCTCTAAATCTTCTTCTGCTTGACGCAAACTTGCGATCGCTCTATCTACTCCTGCCTGTGCTTTGATTACGTCTACCTGTCTTACTTCCCCTACGCTATCTAAAGTAGCCTCTGCGGCTATTACTTGTTTTTGTAAAGTATTTTTATTCTGTCTGGCTACTGCTTGAGCCTGATTGATCTGCTGCTGTAGAGTATCTATAGTACTCTTATAGCTAGCTTGCGCCTCTGCAAAGGCATTTTTAGTTGTGTCTACAGCTAAACTGCGAGTATCCAAATCAGAATCTGATATTACCCCTTCTTGGGCTAATGCTTGATAACGTTGGAAAGCACTTTCTGCATTGCGAAGTTCGGCTTTAAGGCGATCGCTCATTGCTTGTTTTTCAGCAGTTTCATTTTGTAGCTGTGCCTGTAGGCGAGCGACTTCTGCTCGATCGACTAGGATTTCTTCTGTTAATTCAGCTTTTACTCGCTGCAAATTAGCTGTTTGAGCATTAATATCTCCTAGTTTTGCCCCCGCTTTAACAATTGCCAAATCTGCTTCAGCCACTTTTACTTCTTGACGTGCCAATTCTAGAGCGGCGTTTGCTCGTTTGTAGTTGTCTAGTAAGGCAACGGTTTGTCCTTCCCTAATGCGATCGCCTTCTTCTACTAGTAATTTAGCTATTTTTGCTCCTCCTAAATCTGGAGAGGGTGAAAGCTTAATCATTTTTCCTTGGGGTTCTATTCTTCCCAAAGCTGTAACCGCATTTATCGGTTGGGGTTTTATGGTTTCTATCTCTTCTTTGGTGGCTGTTTGATTCACACTATAAATAGTTGTTACACCAGCAAGTGCCAAACCCGTCATACACAAAGCAATAATGAGTTTATTATTTAACGGTATTTTGTGTAATTTATCCATGGTTTTATAGCAATTATCAATAGTTAAATTGTTTTTTTATTACTGTCTATTCGTGACTTCTTTCTCGAACGGGAGACAATAATAAACTGATTAAAAAATAGCCAAAATCTTTCATACTTAAATCAAATTCTTTGTCCCTTTCTTTACGCTCCCAATAACCCATAAAGGCAAAATAACCTATTTCTGCTTTGTGTCTTGCTTCTGCTTCACTAAAACCATAGTCTTGCAATATTTTATTGAGATACTCAACTCTTGTTGTCTCTACCAAACGTACTCTTTGTTGCACCGATGGCTCTTGATTTGCCCAAATAAAAATTGCTGTTTCAGGATCTGGCAGATTGCACAATTCGTCTGCCAGAATAAACAATTTAATTAACTGCTGTTTGGGCGTAGGTTCTTTTTGTGATTCTTCAATTAGCCAGAAAGTTTCATTTTCCCAACGCTGTAAAATTTCTTCTAGCAGTTCTTTACGGTTCTTAAAATGCCAATAAAAACTACCTTTGCTCACTTGCAGTTGACGAGCTATCACTTCTACTTTTACGGCTGCAACTCCTTTGTTTGCCATAAGTTTCCACCCTGCATCAATCCAATCTGTCTTTGTAAGAGCCAATTACTTCTATCCATACGGTAACGTATGTTTTTATTTTATGCCACGAGAACATAGATAGTCAATACGGAAGCGTATGTTTGGTGATTGTGGAAATGTAAATATTAATCAAAATAAGTAGATTCAACTGTTTTTGCTGTAGTTATTGGTCTTCTAGGCTGTTAAACTGGCTTATTTGAATTTTCTTTTAATTTCAAAACAACTAATAAAGAATAAAGCGATCGCCAGAGGGAATAAAAAGCGGATCGCACGATAAACTAATAACGAGCTTAAAATGTCTGGAACGAGCAAAGTTTTGGGTAGCAAAAAAATAATAACTGTTTCAAATACTCCTAATCCTCCAGGAATATTGCTCATAATTGAAGCAGCCATTGCTAATAGATAAATATTAAAAAAATTGAGATAAGACTTATGAAGATTGTCGGGTATTTGAGAATATAGTACTGCCGCTGCCACTGCCCAATCTAAGGAAAAAATAATAATTTGAGCTAAAGATACGGTAAGCTTGGGAAAATAAAATATTCTGTTTTTGATTTTTATTGCTTTTCTTTGGCGACAAAAATACAAATAAATCCCCGTTAAGCTCAAAGCAATAATTCCCATACAGCGAATTATGATTAAATCTAGATTTAGAGGATTGGGTAACTCTAATGGATTAACTAAAAAAGTGATCCCCGTAAGAGTGAGTAATCCTAACCAAAAAGTTATATTGCCCAAAGCAATAATTCTGGCAATGTATTTTGCAGGTACGCCCCATAGAGAATAAAAACGATAGCGAATTCCCCCGCCAATTAGTAAGGTAAACCCCGTAGTATTACTAATAGCGTAGGTAATAAAAGTAGTAAACAAAATACGCTTGACATGCAAACGATATTTTAACCAGTGAAAAGCAATCAAATCATAGCTGCTAATAATAAAGCAACCAACAACAGTGAACCCCAAAGCAAAAAAAAGCTGGCGATCGCTAATTAAAGATAAACTAGATAAAATATCCTCTAGGTTATAGCGTCCTAATTCCTGGTTGAGAATATATAAAGAAAAAGCTAACAAACAAAGTCCAAGAGTGGGATAAAGCCAACGAGTTAGGCGATCGCGATTCATCAAATTATCTAGTTATTCATCGATCAGATCGGGATAATTGGTAAAAATACCATCTACCCCTAATTGTCTCATTTTCTTAATATCTTTGGGATAATTGACTGTGTATACCCACGCCTGTAAATTTTCCTGGTGTGCGGCAGTAACTAATTCGGAACTAACATAATCTAAACCACTAATAACCAGATCTGCTGCCAATTTTTTGGCTATTTCTATATATCCCCAAGGCAAACCATAGATTAGTATTCCTATTTTAATATTGGGTTGGATTGCTTTAACTAAATTTAATTCATAATGATTAAAAGAAGAAACCACAAAATCTTGGTAAGACCATCCTATTCTTACATACTCTAAAATTAATTTTACTGTTAGTCTTGCCGTATTATTTCCTTTTAATTCAATATTAACGATCGCCTGTCGATTTATAGTGTCCAAAACTTCTTTAAGAGTGGGAATTTGTTCGCCCTTTCCCGCATCGAGGGTTCTTAGATAAGCAAAAGTTGCCTCTTCTATGTAACCATGACCATTAGTAGTCCGAGATATATCGCGATCGTGAATTACTACCAATCGATCTTCAACATTGTAAACATCAATTTCAACTGCATCGACTCCTAACTCCAAAGCTTTTCTAACAGATAGCAAAGTATTTTCAGGTTCATGTCCCATTGCTCCCCGATGTCCAATACACAGCATAATCATTTATCATTTATCAGTAATCATTTATTATGCTTCGCGGTATCCTTTAGGGCAGTAATCAGTCATTAGTCATTAGTCATTAGTCATCATTCATCAGTCATTATAAATGAGCATTTTAACCCTACAAAATATCAAAAAAGATTTCGGCATTAAAGAAATTCTTCAGGATGCTAGCTGTAGCATTGAGCCAAATGAAAAAGTAGGTTTGATTGGGGTTAATGGCTCTGGAAAGTCTACCTTACTAAAGATGATTGCAGGGATTGAACCTACTGATGGTGGTCAACGTTTGGTAAAGTCTGGAGCAAGAATTATTTATTTACCCCAGCAGCCAGAAATAGATGAAAATTTAACGGTGATCGACCAGGTGTTTGCCGACAGTGGCGAACAAATGGACTTAGTTAGGGAGTATGAAGATTTATCTCATAAGATTGCTCGCGCCACAGGAAATGATTTAGATGAGCTGATGTCTCGTTTAGCCAAAGTCACCGAAAAGATGGAATCAGTTGGTGCATGGGAATTGGAAACCAAAGCCAAGATTATCCTTAGCAAGTTGGGTATTGAAGATCTAGATGCCAAAGTAGGAGATCTTTCGGGAGGATATCGCAAACGTATCGCCCTGGCAACAGCCCTGCTTAATGAGCCAGATTTGCTCTTGATGGACGAGCCGACAAACCATTTGGATGCCGAGTCGGTAGAGTGGCTACAAGAGTATTTGAGCCGTTTTGGTGGTGCTATCTTATTAATTACTCACGATCGCTATTTTTTAGATCGCGTTACCAATCGTATTTTAGAAATAGATCGTGCCGATCTATTTAATTACGCAGGAAACTATTCTTACTACCTAGAAAAGAAAGCTCAACAGGAAGAGTCTATTGCTAGCACCGAGCGCAAACACCAAGGGGTATTGCGAAGGGAACTAGAATGGCTCAAAAGAGGACCAAAAGCTCGCAGTACAAAGCAAAAAGCTCGCATTGATCGCATTGGCGATATGCAGGAGAAAGAGTTCAAACAGGCTCAGGGAAAAGTAACCATAGATACCCCAGGCAGACGTATCGGTAAAAAGGTAATTGAATTAGAGCATATTTATAAAGCTTATGACAATCGCACCCTAATTAAAGATTTTACCTACGAATTTACTCCAAGCGATCGCATTGGCATAATTGGGGGCAACGGTGCGGGTAAGTCTACCCTGATGAACATCATTACAGGAAGGATTGAGCCTGACCAAGGTAAGGTAGAAATTGGTAAAACAATCCACATCGGCTACTTCGATCAGCATTCAGACAATCTTTTGGATGCTCTTAATGAAGAACAACGGGTAATTGAATATATCAAAGAAGTTGCCGAAATTGTTACTACCGCTAGCGGAGATAAAATTACCGCTTCTCAAATGTTAGAGAAGTTTCTCTTTACTCCCAATCAGCAATACTCGCCCATATACAAACTCTCTGGAGGAGAAAAGCGTCGCTTATTTTTACTCCAGGTGTTAATGGAAGCACCCAATGTCTTGATTTTGGATGAGCCGACAAATGACCTAGACGTTCAGACTTTGGCTATTTTAGAAGATTATTTGGAAAACTTTAACGGTTGTGTAATAGTCGTTTCTCACGATCGCTATTTTTTAGATCGCACCGTAGACTTTATTTTTGCGATCGAGCCTGGAGGTAATGTACGCAATTATCCTGGTAACTATACTGTATATCTAGAGCATAAAAAGAAGGCTGAAAAAGAAGCTAAACAGGAGCAAGTTGTCGAAAAGCCAAGAGAGAATATAGCTAAAAATGGTAAGAATAATAAATCGAATAAAGATAAAAAAAATAAAGCTTTATCTAACTTTGAAAGAAGAGAATATAACAAGCTAGAAAATAAAATTGCTCAATTAGAAATTGACAAAGAAAAGCTAGAAAATGATTTAGCAATCAACTGTAGTGACTTCAATTTAGTTCAAGAATTATCTAATGAGCTAGCCAGCCTAAATGAAGAGATCGATACAGCTACTGAACGTTGGATGGAATTAGCTGAAAGAGAATAGTATAGCCGTACAAGATTAGATTAGGACAAGTTTGTTTAATTGCTCGTAAGTAATAAGTAATGAGTAATAAGTGTCTTAACTTTGATAGGTATTGCTATGATAAATAATTTTTAATTAATAAGTCTCTAGATAGAAGCGATCGCATTTTAATTTAGCTTACTCTCTATGCAGAGTAACTATTTAGAATAAACCTATATGACTTATACCGATACTCAACAATCCAGTGTAATTAAGGCTATAGAAGAACCAGTAATAACTAACTATTTTCTAACTATCAATCAAGAAAATTTTCTTGAAACTGCTGCTCTATTTGCCGAAAATGGAGAATTAAAAGCACCGTTTGAACAGCCAATTACGGGTTGAAACTCGATAGCATCT
>ERZ1740059.1995-NODE-1995-length-10187-cov-7.566325_pt1 | contig 10187 bp, 6 predicted proteins | sample MGYA00581744_ERZ1740059 | MGnify/ENA primary metagenome ERZ1740059 (study PRJEB43018, sample SAMN04849738) | marine metagenome | isolation source: floating plastic debris | place: Pacific Ocean | collected 2008-08-28 | study: EMG produced TPA metagenomics... | reverse complement strand
TGGTCTACTGTGCAAAAGTTCTGTATTTGTATGGGGTGTTTGATGGTGCTGGATATAGGACTTTTGTACGTTGGTCCACTGGCAAACCACTCATGCCTATCGCTACACCCAAGTCAAGTGTGTGGGCCAAATGATTCTATTTGCGGGCGGATAGCTCGCTTTAATCATAAAGTTGAAGTAAATTAAGCCCGAGTAAGAAATGAGTAGCTAGAGGGATCTCAGCAGACGTTCTGTGTGCACCACCTTCTCGGATCTCATAGCCATGGTATGAATCATCAATCTTGCATTCCCCAATCTCTTTGCTTCCTAATGAGTAGTTAGGTTCACTCCAATATAACTCTTGTCTCATGCTGCCCAAAAAAATATAGCATATTTTATTCCATTCTCAATTCGGAAATTTCTACTTCACATAATATGATATGCATGTTAGTCCGGTCCTGCTATACTTAATAGCAACAAAATGGTATTTGTTTGAATGAATACTTCCTCACGCTGTTCGAAATAAATAATGATAAGGTTGCGCTTGACAAATTACTGGCCTATCTTATATCAGAAATAATCCATCAATTGTTCAGCGACCCATGTAAATATACATCAGTCATAATCACAACAGTGCACTGATAGACGGGTAAGTCAATGATCACAGTGAATTGTCGATCATCGTTTAGTTCAATTGCATCTAAACTTGAAAAGTTGATTTTACGCTGCTGCACAAAAACACCGGGGTAGCTTATCATAAGCGGATATAAGGTATGTATGTATGTATGATGCGCTTTTCACATCGATGAAACAAACTGTTATTAGGGACTTGGGGAAAGCTTGTTAAAGGTAATGTATGTTTATTTACATTACAACAATTGATGATTAGCAGTTTTATGTTTGTTAAGCTCATGAATTACCAGATTTTTGTTTCACACATTGCAGAAGTAGCTCGAATGGTTTTGTTGTTCCTGGTTTGCTCTTTGACGTGGTGAAGCGTAGTTATTTGTAAAGCAAACAGCAACGGAAATATGAGTACAGAGGACCCAACCCCCCACCACAATGGGGAAGAAGGTATGTTATCCGTTACTTTTGATGTGATCTAGTATGTCTATGCATTTTCTGAGCGTATGTCAGTCATCGAAGAGCAGCAACGCTACGCTATACACATTCCAAAGCAAACATCTTGATTTACTAGACTTCAACTCTTGTGTCAGTCCTTCCCTTACACACATCATGTGTCTGGGTGCAGTGACAGCAAGTTATACTCTGGGTTATTATTTCAGAATAATTGGACAGATTTAGCTTTAATTTGGAAATATGTCATAACAATACATTTGCAGCTGCAATTGAAGTCAAATAAAATTATCCAGGTGTGTAGGTATTTATTGGTGCCACTGAATCTAAAATCTGGCAATTAAGGGTCTGTCGCAGATCTAATCATCTCTGTGTTTATAAGGAGTCTGCCATTGACGTATTTAATCATTCTGTTAGATGTATTGTGACTTTGATTTGTTGACTCTTGAACTGATTCCAGGAAATGGTTTAGAAACTGCCATTATTTTGCTAACCATCATTGAATTGAAAAATTTTGAATAGTACCAGTCAAACTGAGTGATATGTCATGCGATAGACGTATTTTGGGTCATGTTATTGGCATACTTTGGTAGTAGGGTTACTGATTGCAAATGGAACGTTTTCCGGTCGTCAATAGTACCCAGCCTGCTATACCGGCCCCTGTAATCTAGTAACGCCAAGCTACTACGACTGATACCAGGTTTTATGACTTTGTGATAGCTTCTAACTCGATGTAACTAGGATAGATAGGGGACCGTTTTCCCTACCACTTATCCTGTGACTGGTAGTAGATAATTATGGGTGTCGTCCACTCATGAGATTACCGAACTTCACTGTCGTCTCGATATCTAGTTATACGCTCGCAACTGCAGATACATGACATGTATTAAATCATGAATGTCGATGTTCTCGATGCTATAATGAGATGCTATCGCTGAGAGAGTGAGACCATTCTATGATACGATAATTACTACGGGGTTTTCTGAGCCCACAGATAACCCTCAACATGGTGTCTGAATCTAGATCTGCTAGGACGGAGACATTCATTGATTATTACCACATTACCGGAGTGTTCGACTTCCCGGTAAATCTGTAAACCAGAGACAACTCATAACTCCTAAGCTTGAGGATGTGAGGATTTAGTTGAATCTTCACTGATCCTGTTTCCAGTGTTTGTCTATTGTTTGTTCAGTCATCTCAATCTCTCACAGTGTGATACCATCAGATATCAAATGTTCCATTGTCAACTTGATTGGACCTCCCGCAACTATAAATGGAACCTAACACTATCCTAACATCAAATTTACTGCAACTTGTACTGTAGTAAATTACCCGATATAACCTTCCTTTCACCCTCGATGATAAAAGATAGAAAAACAATACGCCATCTGCGTATTTTATGTTTGAACTGGCGCTTATCAACGGAGATGCCCTTTCTTAGCATCCTACTAATCAACAACAGTATGCATCATATGAAGTTCTTGACCCTGAAATTAAGCAAGCAGACATCTGATCATTGGATTTTTTGTGCGTCAATTTAATTTAACCTGAATTCCTCACTGTACTTAGGCAGCGTGACATAACTAAACTGAGAAATCAGGAAGTGAGTGAATTACAAGGATTGGCTGCAATTACGGCTTGGATTGTTTTACAGTGAATCATGTCCCTGTTTGCACCTCGATCAAGAGGGTAAACTGTGGATGTAGTTGAGTTGGGTTGGAGCTATTGTGGTTGTTTAGTGGAAACTTAATTTGAATGCATCCGGCACTTTGAGAGAGGTTTTGTTTATATCATGAGGGAGCGAAAATCTGTTTGTAAAACCATCAAAACATGAATGAAGCCAGCTTGTTTTTCCACAATAAATTAATCAATGCTGTAGTAAGGTGCCATTCATTAATTTGGGTTCATTCTATTGATGGGTATTGTTTATGCTAGTTGGTGGTCAATGTCTTAAGATAAACAAACGTTATTGTGTAATTTGAATACTACCTCAGAGTCATGTTAGTGCAGTTAGATCCGTGGTATGGCTAAAAATAAACATGGGATTGTCTCTCCGTATAGCCATGATTTTGGGTAGGGTGGGCCAAACAACATCATGACAGCCACGGTGTCGGCAGCATCTGATCTGAGCAGAGAGTCGCCTCTGAGGGGCAGCGTAAGGCGACGGAATAGTGTGCTACTACGTAATAACGGCTGCAGAACCGTCTCCTCTAAATATCACACATGTGAGAGGATCATTGGTTGTAAGTGAACTCTGCATGACATTCATTTAAGAATGTTTTATTGGATTTCCATCGTTCTATACTTGTGTATCTCACGGGTTCAATACCATTGATGCCACAAGCTCAAAGCTGCATGATAACTTGATGCAAGAAGTTTTATACAACTCCTTGCTTGAGGTGGTGTTGTGCACAGTCATGATGCGTGTCCTTGCAGGAGTTGCCCTGGTTATTTGGTATGATGGTGAATAGTTGTATTGTTTTTGGGTGATGTCGATGGCTTTTGTGCCAAGGCTCAATCCGGCTAATGTAGATCTCTATAATTCATGAAAATTCAATCTTGTGTGAATGGTTTGCGTGACTTGAATATCCATTCACTTCTAGAATTTCTGCATACTCGTATAGAACTGCTTGACTTGATTCAAATTTGTGATAATAAATTACTACATTCAGTATGTGCATGTAGTATAATTATAGCAGCAAAGTTAACGGGTCCGTGGCTGGTTGAATCTTGGTAGCTATACGAAACAGTGTATGTGCTTTGTGTTAGTTCATGCACACCGTTTTGTAAAATTGAAGTCAGTTTACCTGCCCATGTCAGCTTCAAAAAGTTTCTAACATAAATATAAGGAATGCGTGGCGGGTGAATTTTGAGTATCTTTGAGTTTAATATGCATGTCACTATCAGCTCTGTATATCCAGTGGAAGACGGCGACAGATTTATTATTATTCCCCAACCTCCACACCGGTTACATAAATTATTATGACACGACCAGTATCATTGTGTCTGCTCTGCGGAGCTTTGCTGAGACCCTCGGGCATGGATGACACATGCTTTAATGTGATGTGTAATTTCAGACTGTTGAGGATATGCATTGTTATCAAGGTGTGTCTCCAAAGACTGTGGCATCCTACTTATTATTTTGCTATGTGCCATACCACCTTTCCATGACCTGAACCTGTGCATGTGAATACGACTGTAGTTGGATTGTGATGGTTGAGTATCTCCCAGAGTATAATATACGAATAGCTGTACATTTGCCAGGTTTGAATAAGAATGATGACCACATCCTGTGTGTTGTTAGGTACAACTCGTTTTCAAGAACATGATACTATTATTCTGCTACTATGGTATTTGTAAATCTGAACACACATAGCAGGTAGCCTATTATAGGTATTTAGGGAAGAAAAAACCCATAAGATTTTATCTGGCTCCAGCTTGCGTCAAATAGCGAGACAAAAAACTGCATACAATGCAGACAGCTGTACTAAACATCCTGTCCTATCGATTACCATCTGAAAGCGAGGGAGGGCTGTTAATGTGCCCAACCCTGGGTTTGAGCTCGGGATGTGGCTCTCAGGCTGAAGGTGCAGTGAGACTCTCCAGCAGTATTATATTCTGATTGAGATGTAATGATTACATTATAGTGATGGCATGTTTGTAATGACATCAACTGCTATTTTGATTGAATCTCCATATTTCTCCTGCCACCTTTCCTAGGGTTACCTCAATAATCATACAATCAGCAAAAGCTTAGTTTGACGCTGACCTTCGATCCATACACACCAGTAGATCCGACACGAATTCTCCCCGACATCTCTGTTTATATTTTTATTTTGTGCATCGCTGAGAAAATTGTTGGAAATCTCATTTGGATCCTGTAATGACATGAAGGGTGGGATCAAGTAGATCAAAGACTGAAAACAGTGGAATATTCATCACTACTCAAGACGGAAGGAGGGATATTGATATTATTTTGACATCTTTCAACTCTTGAGGATCCACAAATACTACAAATTGGCAAACCACAGGGTGTAAAATACTACAAACTAGCCATTCAGATTTGCAATAAGGTGTAACCAACAAGTCCATCAGGAAAACACCAAACCACCACAGTATCTAAACACATTGCCTGGATCTTTTGAGGCGTTATTTCCCTGAAAACTTTCGTTAATATTGTTATTCGCCATCAACCAGAGCAGCTAGTAGGCTGTATGCCAGTGGATGGACATGGCGTCGACAGACGATAAAGATGTATTTACTGGTGGATTACAATACTCGAGGTATCACTCAGGGAAGGCTGGAACTCTGCCATTGTTTGGAATAAAAACTAGACTCAGTGGCTCGGATTTACTAAAGAGCCATCAACACAGGAGACAGTCATCTCTGGATATCGGCTCACCGACTGCTTGTCCGACATACAGCTCGTTTAGGATACCGGCATTCAGATCTCGTAGTAGAAGCTCATCTGTGAGCTCTTCCAGTGCAGGGGATCCTCTGTCATGGTTCAGACCTTCGCACCGCGCCAGTTACGCTTGTAGGTTTTAACTTAAATAATGAGTGTGGACTACCAGATGGAATTTTATATCATAGCTGCAAGGTTGTGGGTAGGGCTGTTGTCATTGTCACCACGTTAATGTGATTGCCCCCCAGCAGTTTCCATATGAGAGTGCCCTTTAAGGCTGAGCTGTTACGTACAGACGATTGCCAGGATAAATCAAAGAAACATGTTTGCAATCCATAATAGACTGGCTCATTGTGTTGTATAATAAATATCTGGAAAAATCCAGGTCTTCCGACATATACTTGTTACAAGCAGAACAGTGATGCGTCTTATTTATGTGATGGTATTGGACCTGCTGGCAGGCGAGTTACCTCATTCGTATCATGTAACAGGGGCTGCTTGACAGGGCAGAATGTTTAATATTTCAGTAGATGACATGCTTATGTGTGATTGTAGCGATAAATGACATGGAGCAGGGTGATGTCACAGACGGTCACATGACAGCTGACGAGATGGACGAGAAAAGAAAACAGAACATGGCTTACGAGTATCTCTGTCATCTTGAGGAGGCTAAAAAGTAAGTATAACTTACTCTATAACAATCAATTCTATTCTATTCTCACCACTGCAGACAGCCCACCGCTTTGGATATGATTGTCAATAATGACAGCGTTGATACAGGCAAGTGTCTTTATACAGATCTTATTGGAAATTCCAAAATTTTGCATTGTGTGATGAAGTGACATCTTGATGTCACTTCAGTTCTAAAACCTCTTAGCAGCTTGTGATAAGACATTCTCTTGTTTGTGGAGATGTTCTGGGTGGGTGGGTAAGGCCTTCAGGTGCTCTCATGGCTAGTTTGTTTGTTGTGTGCCTTCAACTCCAGTGCATTTTGTTTTGTGTCTGGGTAACTAGATCAATCTTGATTGTGGCATGGTTTACCTATAATATTCCAGGGTATGTTTTAAGTTGCAGGAATGAAAACTTTCCAGTGCATTAATTTTGATTTCCAAACCTAAAATTCAATTGTTGATTTCAATACACACAAATTTGAAACTCAGATTGGAAGCCGCCAATGTCTTTCATGTGAAAATTCTAATTTATATGCATGCTTGTTGCAGATGTAATGAGGTTACCAATGTAATTTTAAGACGTCAAAAACAACTGACCAGCCCTGGTAGTAACCTGCTATGGTTGATATGTTATGCCATATCACGCTTCATAGTTTCGAGCTGCCTCTCTCTCACCTCAAAATCTGGTACTTCGATGGAGGATTTTACCATTGTTTATGCAATAATGATAGGCCTAATATATGTGCATAATCCTGCCCTCCCTCATCATTTTGGGCTTTCAGGTCTTGTGGTTTGACCAACCTGTTGTTCGAACCACGGCATGGGAATGCGCAAGTACAAGAGCCATGTAAAATCTACATCAGTAGGCCTCCATTCATATTATATACGCAGTAACTCTATCAACTACTGCTGAAAGCTGGACAGCAGGAACCACAGGCATATGATAAGTTATTATATGCCTGAGAATGGCAGGAACCTTCCTATCCCTGATCAGTATCTCCATCACTGGGTTCTGGTTTCTTTGTGCATTGCTGACATTATGACTGATATAAGTTTTTTGTGAAACTATTAACATTTTGCATGAATGACTGGCATACATATCTACTTTCTCTCAGATGGATTGAGGCTTGTATTGATGAGGAACTTCCAGCCACCACAGAACTGGAGGAGAATTTACAGAACGGTGTCATACTCGCTAAACTCGGACATTTCTTCGCTCCAAAAGTCGTACCGCTAAAGAGAATATACGACAAAGATTTAAATAGATACAAAGTAAGGTTACTACAGCAGTTGGTGGTAGATTCAGCTGTTATTTTGGGGAAGAAGACTTGCAATTGTTGGCAATAGAACTCAAAATAAACATGGCAGTTGAATGGCTCCTGCTCGTATCAACATTACTAGTTGATATTTTAGCATATTTGAATCAATTATTTACCCACTAACACCGCTGGGTTGTAGTCACTCAGATGCTTGACACTTTGATTTTGGTGGAGTGTTCAACTTTACCAACTTGACAATTTAACACTTGATTGGTGTTACTGGTAGTAGTTTGTATAGGTTTTTGAGCAGTCAGTCTTGAATGACATTGATATAGCAAAACAATGTTGCTTACAGTGTGCTATGATATAACAATATGATAATACATTATATCTTTACCACAAACTGGTAGGAGCTATGTCTGAGTATCTACTATGGGTGAGAAATGCATCAAAGCCAGTCTGGGTTGATCACAAGCAATCATTTACCCCGTCCTATAATTGTCTTGTGTTTTTGTACTCATTTCCCCAGTAGGTACCAGCAGAGTTAGTCACACCAAGCAATGTTGTTTTGACCAACAAACGATTTATTTTGACTTGAAAAATGAAAGCTTTTTGATGCCAGCTGTCACAGAACAAAGAATGTGGCAGCTTTGTAATTACTATGAGGGAAATTATGACTGAGGTGCCATAAAAATGAGAGGAATGTTAAATACCGATCTCGGGTCTTCTCTAATGAGTAAGGGTTAGTTAAGGTTATGTCAAAGCACTTTTGAAATGAGACAGCAGTCTGCAAGATATGATCTGTGATGCCATCCAACCCAAATTTGCTTCTTTCCTTGCCCATTAATGGCATTTCAGACAAGTTTACAACACAACTATGGCAGGCCTATCAGCTGTTCAAAAATACCATGTAACTTACTGCTACAAGACCATGTTTCCCTAAATTGCGATGTGCAAGGTGCTGCTTGTTTAGAATGAGAACTTTCCATGATAAGGGTCAACAAGAGTAAAGTGTCCTGAAACCCTATGGTTTGGCTGCAGCTCCGTTTATAGATTAAGAATAACCATCTATTACAATATTATGAATTTATTTTACAGCAAATGGGATTACATTACAGACATACAGATAATGTGGTTCAGTTTTTCGGAGCTTGTGAGAACGCAGGGCTACCGAGTGTAAGTAGAACACAATCACTGCAATACATATAACTGTACAATGTTAAGCCAATCACCCGATGCAATAACACTTCTACCAGTCGCATAGTCCTGCAAAAACGGATTAGGCTGAGGCTGGAACTGCTAAATTAGTTTATTTAGCAACATATTACTGCAGTAGGTATTGTAACCTTTATAATCCTCTATAATACCCTATTATACCAACTACCACCAAAGTTATCCAATATCACTAGCTAATTTAGCATTGTATGTTGCTCAGAGGTTGTTCATGGGCTTCTCTTGTTTTTCAATGATGTAAATGTGTATTCCTTTTTAGTATGATTTGCAAAACTGTATGTAGTCCGAATTTTAGTCAGGAATCAATGAACAGGGGTTATAAATTTACGTGCAGTGAGCACAAAGTTTGTCCTATATTGTTGTAAGTTAAAACAGCAGTTATGCCTCAGCTGTAAGACCTTGAGTGTGTTTGCATTGATTGAGTAATGGTGATGATCTATTTTTGTTTGAAAAAGTACAGATAAATGCATTCCGAGGTGTCATATTATGTTAAAATATTGAAACATGATGCTCTATGTGATGTCAGAATTGAAAATTACCAGAACTGTAGGTGTTTTTGTGTGATAGACTTTGCCCCCTCCCCTCCGTACCGCATAGCAGCACTGTAGACTTGCGTGTACAAGTATTTTGTCTGCAATGAGATTTAGGATTTGAGATATGATAGTGCTTGCATTCTGTGTGATTGTAAAGGGGATACCTTTCTTTACGAATGATTTTCCTGTTCACAGATATTTTACCCGGACACATCTGATGTGTATGACAGGAAGAATATGCCTAAGCTTGTCTACTGTATACACGCCCTCAGTCTCTTCCTACATAAACTCGGCAAGGCACCGCTCATACAAAACCTTGTGGGACAAGTCGAATTCACAGGTAAATACGCATCGTGACTTCATGTGAATATGTTTCCCTCCCTTGAGAACATTAAAATGAACCAGTGTATGGCCATGGCATAGTTTCATGAATTGATATGTTTGTCCTATTGTGGGATAAAATTCAAGTGTCAAGGCCATGTTTTTATACTACTGGTATCTGTACAGTGGTGTACACGTATATGCAATTTTTTCCTGAACAAATATGTTCATGACTCTACCAGTCAGACGGAACGCTTAACTTTCTGTCTACATATCCGTTTCTTTGCCTTCCTTCTGGCTTATGACTTACTGACCAGCAGCTGTCTCCAAATCTCAGCTAGTCAATTATGGTTATGCAGTCAGTGACTTTTCTCTCAGTCGATGTAAAAACCATTTTCTAAATCCTTGGGGTTACTGACCAATAAGTTTGGGAGAAACCATAGGCATATAATATTATATGCCTATGGGAGAAATTATTGGATTGCCGACTTTGTTGTTTGAAACTTTTACCTTGGTTGCAACATGGAGTTGGTAACTGTCCCAATCTTTGTACAGCTAAAAATGAAATTCATTGCAATCGGTTATAAAAAACATAATCATATGGAATTGCTATCTACAATATCATGAATTTCCATGAAGAGTTTTGTTCCTGGCAATGAAAAACAATTAATCACATTAATAGTCTCTGAGATAAGGTTAGAGCTTGTTT
>ERZ1740059.1993-NODE-1993-length-10191-cov-6.969811_pt1 | contig 10191 bp, 2 predicted proteins | sample MGYA00581744_ERZ1740059 | MGnify/ENA primary metagenome ERZ1740059 (study PRJEB43018, sample SAMN04849738) | marine metagenome | isolation source: floating plastic debris | place: Pacific Ocean | collected 2008-08-28 | study: EMG produced TPA metagenomics... | reverse complement strand
GTCGTTCGCTGGTGCGGCGGAGTTCGCCCGCGGCGCGGTGGCTCGCGCGGGCTGCCTCCGCCTCCGCCTCGATGCGAGCGCAGTCGAAACGGGCGAGCAGGTCACCGGCGGCGAAGGCCTCGCCCTCTTCGAAGGGCAGTTCCACGATCTGCGCGCCGACCTCCGTCGCGATCGTCGCCTCCTGTACTGCGCGCAACACGGCAGGCGCAACGGGCTGATCCTGCGCCATCGCGGGCAAGGCGCAGAGAAGGCAGGCTGTGAGGGCTGTCGCGCGCATGGCGGCTCCTGTCACGGGGTCCGGTCCAGTATGCGCCCGTCCCGCGCGGGGGCAACCGCCAATCCCGACCCCCTCGGATCAGTTCGAGGCAACGTTGCACGCCATGCTGTCGCCGCGGTCGAACCAGAGCTCCCGCAGCGCCTGCGCCATCTCGTCGATGCTCTCATCCCCGTTGAGACCCGGCGCGTATGGGTCGAGCCCGACGGAGGAATAGAGGTTGGCAAACGCGCTCTGCAGATCCGCGTAGGTCACATCGTAGCGCAGGGAGCCAAGCACCGCGTTCAGCTCCTCCCGCACGCCCTGCAACTGGCCGAGCTGTCCTTCGCGGACCTGAACCCGGGTCTGGGTGGAGATGCGGTCGGACAGGTTGTGATAGCGGCGGGCAAGGTTCGCCTCCTCGCTCAAGGACAGCACGCGCGCCTTGGCGACGAAGACCTGGGTCGCGACCGCCTGTGTCAGCGCAAGCGCGCGGGCGTCGAGCAACTCGTCTCCGGCCTCCAGCGCGTCCTGTCGGGCAGGCAGGCGGAACACGTTGAGCAGGTTCCAGGACGCGCGCGCGCCGTAGCCCAGCCAGTTGGAGTTGTAGAGGAACTTGTTGTCCGAATAGTTGATCCCGAGGAAGCCGCTGATCGACGGCAGCACCTCGAGCAGGGCCACGTCCTTCTCCCGCTCGTTGATCCGCAGGCGATAGGTGATCTCCCGCAGTTCCGGGCGGTTCTGAAGCGCCATGAACACCAGCTCGTCCGGATCCGCGTCTACGATCGGTGCGCTCAGGTCCGCATGGGGCCGCACGATGACATCGTACTCCTGCCCCTGGCGCAGGGTCATCAGCGCGGCAAGCTGGTTCTTGGCCACGCCAAGGTCGCGGCGCAGCTCCTGCACGCTGCGCAGCACGCCGAGCAGCTCCCGTTGGTAGTTGAGCGCGTCGAGCGGGTGCCCGTCCGCCCCGCCGCCTGCCGTTCAGATGAGTTGAGCGCAGCCACCGCCGAGCGTTCCAGCCGGTCGATCCGGCCCATCAGCCGCCGGGAGGCGACGGCCCGCCAGTAGGCGGTCCGCACATCCTCGATCACCCGGGTGATCGTGGCGCGGCGCTGTTCCTCCGCGATGTAGATCTCGTCGGAGGATTGCTTTGCCCGCACCCAGCCGAGGCCGAAGTCCAGCACGTCCCAGCTCAGCGTCAGTTCCGCGTTCAGTTCGGTCTTGTCCGAGGAGCGCGACGGCGGGCTGATCGTCGCCCCGTTCGGCACGTCCGTGGACTGGGACCCCGGCAGATTGTTGCGCCCGGAATAGTTTGCGTTGGCTACCAGATCGGGAAGCAGGTCGTAGGATTCGACGTTGAGCTCCTCGTTCCTCAGGATCTCCTCGCGTACCTCCACGAGCTGGTCAAGGTTGTACTTGATCGCCCGTGCCATCGCCTCGTAGATGTCGATCGGACCGGTTACCGGTTCCTCATCCTCTCCGATCATCCGGTCCAGCCGGTCCTGGGCAAGCTCCGCCTTCTCCGCATCGGTCAGGGCGTCCGTGCGGGGAACGGTGCAGGCGGCGAGTGACAGCAGGGCTGTTCCGGCGAGAAGGGCGCGTCCGGTTTTCATCATCAGTGTGATCTGCATTTTGTTATTCCAGACTTGGTGAGAACGACGTGTGGTGCGGTGGAGTTAGAACATCAACGCCTTGGCAAGGCTGGCGATTTCGTCATCCTGCGCATTGGCTATGGTGTCGAGATGGGAGCTGAGGGACGATGTCTCCCCGGCTGAGAGGATCTGGGCGGTGACCGTCTCCCCGGCGAAGTCGAGCGTAAGGCGTGCCTCCAGCGTGTCGCCGTTCGGCAGGGTCGCGACCAGGTGCAAAGCCCGGTCGACTGCCCCGTTTGCCGCGACCTCGACCACGCCGGGCCGGTCGCCCGTGACGCCCTCGGGCAGGATCCGTCCCTCGGCGCCAAAGACAGCCGTCTCCAGCGGGGCAATCTCGCCGTCCGTGCCGGCGCCGGTGACCTGGATCACGGCCCCTTCGCTGCCGATGGCCGAGCTCAGGATCAGCAGGTTGTCATACCCAACGAGGAAATAGATCCGCTGCCCGGTGAACCCTTCCGGGAAGAACTGGCGGATCTGCTCGAACAGATCGTAGGACAGTTTGGCCAGCGCGGACAGGAACTCCCCGGGGTCCACGTTCTCCACCGCGATGGTGATCGGATAGGGTGCAGCGACCTGCGCGAAATAGTCGAGGTCCTGGGTCGGCAGAACGCTGACGCCGTTCAGATCCGTGACGCTGTTGATCGCGCTCAGGATCGGGCGGAACGCCTGCAGCGCGGGGTAGGAGCCCAGATCCTTGATCGTGTTCGCGGTGACGTCGACGATCGGTGCCACATCGAAGGTCGGCAGCTCCGCCTGGAGACCGGAGAGGCCTCTCGGATCGAGGATCGACTGCGGCACCCGGATGTCTTCCTTCCGGTCGGGCAGATCGATCCCGCCGCTCGAGATGGTGTAGGTCACCGTGATCGTGGCCGGGTCCGACCGCAGCCCGCTTGAATCCGCGACCGTGTAGCTGACCGGCGGCGGGGCCTCCGTGTTGCCGGGCACCGGGGTGAAGGTGATCGCGCCCGTGGCGGGATCGATGCTCCAGGTGCCGACGCCCGGGATCTCCAGCGGATCGCCCGGGTTCGCCGTGCCCTCGAGCTGCACGGTTGCCGGGTCCGGGGCATCGCCCGTTGTATCGTTGGCGAGCACATCGATGATCACCGGCTCGCCGAGCGCGAAGGTCACCTCGTCCGGCGTTGCAACTGGACGGTAGTCGAACGCGATGGTGGCCGGGCCGAAGAGGTCGCCGTCGCTGTCCTGCACCGTGTAGTCCACTGGTGCCGGATCGCCGGTGAACCCGCTCTCCGGCGTGAACGTCACCGCGCCTGTCGCGGGATCCACCCGCCAGGTGCCCTGTCCCGGCACGATCAGCGTCTTGCCGTCCGGCGACAGGGTGCTGCCGATGGGTGCATTGACGAACCGGACCGTCGTCGGATCGAGCGGATCGCCCGTCACGCTCTCATCATTGGCCAGCGGATCGAAGGTCTGCGGCCCCGGATCGAGCCCCTCCACCAGATCATCCGCGACATCGGATTGCGCCTCGATTGTGATGTTGACGGGTGTTGGTGTTGCGGTGTCTGCGGTTGTGTCTGTGAGTGTGTATGTGAAGGAGACGGGTGGTCTTCCGGCGGTTGTGACGTCGGGTGCCGGGGTGAATGTGAGGGTGTTTGCCTCAGCTGCGGAGAGGCTTGCGGGGGCAGTGAGGGTCTGGGTGGCGCCTGTTGCGTCTGTGTATGTGAGGGTTCCGTCCGCGGGGTCCGGCAGGGAGAGGATGTCGACGGTTGCGATGCCATCGCCGACATCGTCGCCGGGCAGGATGCCGAGGGCGACGGGGGTGTCCTCGTCGGTTGCGACCAGGTCGGCGACCGGGTCCGGGATCGGGTTGACGGCGATGCGCAGGGTTGCGGAGGCGCTTTCGGGGTCTGCGGCGTCGCCGTCGGTGACGGTGTAGTCGATGGCGACGGTTCCGTCGAAGTCCGGTGCGGGGGTGAAGGCGAGGCTCTGTGCCTCGGTTGCGGAGAGGGTGAGGGGGGCGCCCGGGGCGGCGGTGACGGTGCCGCCTGCGTCTGCGGTGTAGGTGAGCGTGCCCTGTGCGGCGGTGGGCGCGGTGAGGGTGACGGTGGGCGTGTTGGGCCCGGGGGAGCCGGTGTCACCCTGCGGGGTGCCCGGATCGCCGTCATCGTTGGCGAGCGGATTGATGGCGACGGGCCCGCCATCCTCGTCGACGGTGAAGAGGTCGGGCAGGGCCTCGGGGGCGGCATCGACGGTGAGGGTCAGGGTTGCGGGGTCGGAGACGTCGCCGTCGGTGTCCGTGAGGGTGTAGGAGACCGGGGGCACGGCACCGTCGAAGTTCTCCACGGGCACGAAGGTGAGGGTTGCGGCCTGTGCGGGGGTGAGCACGTCGCCCTCGGTGAGGGGGCGGGCGCTGGCGGGATCGGTCGGATCGTCGAGCACGGTGAGGATGCCGACGGTTGCGGGATCGGGGATGCCGGTGAAGGTGACGGCGGCGAGGCCGGAGCCTGGATCGGTCTCGTTGGCGAAGATGTCGATGGGGGTGGGCGTGTCCTCGGCGACGGTGACGGCCTCGGAGGTTGCGTCCGGTGCGGGGTCGACGGCGATGGAGACGGTGGTCGCGGAGCTGTCGCCGTCCGCATCGGTGATGGTGTAGGCGATGGGATCGACGGGGCCTGCGAACTCCGGGGTTGCGGCGAAGGCGAGGGTTGCGGCCTGGGCCTCGGTGAGGCCGGCCTCGGTGGCGCCGGCGGGGATGTCGGTGCGGGTGGAGGCATCGCCGGGGACCGTCTCGTAGCTGAGCGTGCCCTGGGCGGCGGGGGGCGCTGTGATCGCGAGCGTCACGGGCCCGTCGCCGCGGTCATCCTCCTCGGTACCGCCGGAGATGAGGGTGGACAGGTCCGCGGTGCCGCCTTCCTCGATGGCGAAGCTGTCCGGGCGTGCCTCGGGCAGGAGATCGACGAAGAGCTCCACGGCGGCGCTGTCGGTTGTGCCGTCCGGGGCGGTGATGGTGTAGGTGAACGGGGTGACCGCGCCGCCGAAGCCGTCCGCGGGGGTGAAGGCGAGGGTTGCGGCCTCGCCGGGGGTGAGCACGGGCGGGGCGGCGGGATCGATGGCGATCACGGTGCCCGCGGCGTCGGTGTAGGTGAGCGTGCCCTCGGATGCCGGGGGCAGGCCGGCCAGGGTCACGGTGCTGTCGGGATCGTTGAAGCGGTCGTTGGCCAGAAGGCCGAGGGGCTGCGTGGTGCCCTCGGTGATGACCAGGTCCGGATCGGTGAGGTAGCTGTCCGTGGCCGCGTTCACGTCCGCGGCGACGGAGCCGGAAAGGGTGGCGGTGGCGCTGTCGCCGGTGGTGTCGGTGACGGTGTAGGTGACCGGGGTGACCGCGCCGAAGAAGGCGGGTTCGGGATCGAAGGCGAGGGTGTCGGCCTGGGCGGCGGTGAGCGGGGTGCCCGCGACCGCATCCGTGCGGGTAGAGGCATCGCCCGGGACGGTCTCGTAGGTGAGCACGCCTTCGGCGGCCGGGGGCAGGGCGTCCAGGGTGACCGTGTCGATGCCGTCGCCGAAGTCCACATCGTTGGCCAGGATGTCGAGGTCGATGCTGGTGTCGGACGGGGTCGAGAAGATGTCGTCGGTGAGGTCCGGCACGCCGTTGACGGTGATCACCGCCTGGCTGCTGTCCGCGGCACCGTTGGTGTCGAAGAGGGTGTAGCCGATGGGGGTTGCGGTGCCGGAGAAGTCCGGAGCCGGGGTGAAGACGAGGGAGGCGGCCTCCGCCGGGGTGAGGGTCGGCGGGCTGGCGGGGTCGACGGTCTGCAGGGTGCCCGCGGCGTCGGTGTAGGTGAGCGTGCCCTCGGTCGCGGGGGGCACGGTGTCGAGCCGGATGCTGTCGAGGCCGGCGCCGGTGTCATCGTTGGAGGTGAGGTCGAGGGCGACCGGGGTCTCCTCGTCCGTGGCGATGGTCTCGGGCACCGCATCGGGGGTGGGCACGATGAGGATGGAGATGAGCGCATCGGAGCTGTCGCCGTCGAGATCCGTGAGCGTGTAGGGGATCGCGGGCACCGCACCGGTGACGTCCGGTGCCGGGGCGAAGGCCAGGGTGGCGGCCTCGCCGGGGGTGAGGTCCGTGGCGGCACCCGGGGTGAGGGTGACGCTGGAGCCTGTGGCGTCCGTGTAGGTCAGCGCGCCGAAGCCCGCCGCCGGGGCGGTGACGGTGACCGTGGCGAGGTCCGCGGCGTCGAAGCCGTCATTGTCCAGAAGCGGGATCGCCGCCTGCGTATCCTCCGGGGTCTCCACCAGATCGGCGACCGCGTCCGGTGCGGCGTCGATGGAGATCGACAGCGTGGCCGAGGAGGTATCCCCGTCCGCGTCCGTGAGGGTATAGGGGATGTCGGTTACCGGACCGTTAAAGTCCGCGGCGGGGGTGAAGGTGAGCGTGGCCGCCTCCGCCGGGGTGAGCGGGGCGCCCGCGGTGACCGGGGTGACCGCGCCGGTGGTCGCGTCGACATAGGTGAGCAGGCCCTCGGCGGCCGGGGGCAGGCTGTCGAGGGTGAAGGCGGCGACGCCGTCGCCCAGATCGTCGTTGGCGACGATGTCGAGGGCGAGCGGGGTGTCCTCCTCGCCGGCGACCACATCGTCGACCGCCTCGGGCAGGCCGTCGACCAGGATGGAGATCGCGGCACTGTCCCGGGCGCCGCCGTCCGGATCGGTGATGGTGTAGCCGATCGGGTCCACCGGGCCCTGATAGTCCGCGGCGGGGGTGAAGGTGAGGGTGTTGAACTCCGCGGGCGTGAGGGTTGCGGGCAGGACCGCGGGGTCCACGGTCTGCAGGGTGCCGGTGGCGTCCACGTAGGTCAGCGTGCCCTGGCTCGCGGGCGGGGCGGTGTCGATGGTGACGCTGGCGCCCGGGCCGCCGGGATCGTCGTTGGCCAGGGGGGCGAGTGCGACGGGGCTGCCCTCAGGCGTGGTGACCGCGTCGTTGACCGCGTCGACCGTGGCGGCGATCTCGACCCGGATGGTCGCGCGTTCCACATCCCCGTCCGTGTCGGTGACGGTGTAGGTGATCGGGGTGACCGGGCCGTTATAGGCCGGGGCGGGGGTGAAGGTCAGCGTGGCCGCTTCCGCGGCCGACAGCCCCGCGGGCAGGCTGCCCGCGCCGATGGTCACCGTGCCGCCCGCATCGGCGGTGTAGCTCAGCGTGCCCTCGCCCGGGGCGGGGATCGCGGTGATCGCCACGCTGGCGGGGCCGTCACCGACCGGGTCCGCATCGTTGGCCAGCGGGTCGAGCAGGACGGTCTCGTCCTCGGCGATGGAGACCAGATCGTCGGCGAGATCCGGGATCCCGTCCACGGTGATGGAGACCGTGGCGGGGGCGGAGACGTCCCCGTCCACATCCCGCAGGGTGTAGGTGAAGGGGGGCACCGGTCCGGACACGTCCGGGGCCGGGGTGAAGAGCAGCGAGGCCGCCTCCGCGGGCGTCAGCTCCACGCCCGCGACCACCGGTTGGCTCGCGCCGGAGGCGTCCGTGTAGGTCAGCGTGCCGACCGCCGGGTCGGGCACCGCGGCGAAGGTGACCCCCGCCAGGCCGTCGCCGCCCTCGTCATTGCCCAGCACATCCACCGCGACCGGCGTGTCCTCGGTCGCCGCGATCGTATCGTCGCCCGCATCCGGCGCCGCGTCGATGGCGATGCGGATCGTGGCACTTTCCACATCCCCGTCCGCGTCGGTGACCGTGTAGGTCACCGGATCCACCGGGCCGGTATAATCCGGCGCGGGGGTGAAGGTCAGCGTGTTGAACTCCGCCGCCGTCAGGCCCGAAGGCAGGGCCGTGGGATCCACCACCACCGTGGCCCCGCCCGCATCCGTGTAGCTCAACTCTCCCTGCCCCGCGAGCGGGGCGGAGGTCAGCGCCAGGGTGGCCGGGCCGTCGCCCACCACGTCCGGGTCGTTGTCCAGCGGGCTCAGGGTGGTCGCCACATCCTCCTGAACCGTCACCGTGTCGTCCGCCAGATCCGGAACCCCGTCCACGGTGATGGTCACCGTCGCCGGATCCGACACACCCCCGTTTGTACCGGTCAGAGTGTAAACAAACGGTGTCACTGGCCCGGAAAAATCCGCCGCAGGCTCGAACTGCAGCGTCGACAACTCCGCCTGGCTCAAAACCTCCCCGGGAACCGCCGTCACCCGCGCGCCCCCCCGCACAAACGTCAGAACACCCTCCGACGCCGCAGGCAAACTCCCAACATCCCCAAAAACACCCAAACTCACCGACAATAGGCCGTCACCGGTGGCATCGTTGGTCTGCAGGGGAAGGGGCAGGGTGGTGTCTTCCGCCACCACGAAATCATCATCCACCGGTTCGGGCGTGTCCGACACGGTGATCTCGATCCGCGCGGACGCGGTATCGTCATCACCGGGTGTGCCTGGCGTGCCGTCTGTGTCGGTGAGGGTATAGGTGAAGGGGTCGACCTTGCCGGTAAATCCCTCCGCCGGGGTGAAGGTCAGCGTTTCGAACTCGTCGATCGTCAGCCGGAACGGAGGTGTCGCGGGATCGAAGGAGAACTCCGTGCCGGATGCGTCAGTGTAGCTCAGCGTACCCTGGGTCAGCGGCGGCAGATCGGAGAGCTCCACGTTGGCGGGCCCGTCGCCTGTCCTGTCGAAGTCATTCGAAAGCGCGTCGATCAGGATCGGTGCTTCTTCCGGCGTCGTGAGCCGGTCTGTCGCCACGTCCGGCACGCCATCCACGACGATATCGAGGGTCGAGGACGACACCACGCCCCGCGTGTCCGACACGGTGTAGGTGATCTGGGGCACGTCGCCGAAATAGTTCGCGGCAGGCGTGAAGACATAGGAACCGTTCTGGCGGATCAGGATCGTACCGACCTCACCGCTCGCGTCCGAGATCGTCGTGGCCTTGCCCACGGCGAAGGACTGCTGGCTGCCATCGCCGTTGAGATCGGCAGAAAGACCGGAGACGAAGATCCGGTCGATCGGGTTGGTGTCCGTGTCGTTCGACAGCAGGCCGTCCCGCCGGTTGACGTTGAGGCGCACGTCTTCCAGCGTCGCGCCCACATCAGGTGCCAGCGTCGGCGGCGTGTTGAGGAAGATCCGGTAGTCCTCCACATCCCCGTCAACCGCTGCGGTGCTCAGCACAGGAGAGGTTGAGGGATCGAGGTCGGCGGGAGTGGTGTTGTCGATGCGGGTGTCGGTGGACACGCGGATCCGCATGTAGGTCTGGTCCGAATTGACGTCGACGGACGCGGGCACGACGAAGCTCAAATCCGTGTCGGCGACCCAGTCTCCCGCGGCATTCTGGACGATGTCCGCGGAGGCATAATCCACCCCGGTTCCGGTTTCGAACACACCGTCCGCGTCCCAGTCAATCCAGACATGGACCTTGGCACCGCTCACATCGTTGATGTTGGTAAATGTGAGATCGGAGGACGGAATCGTGAAGGTCTCGCCATCGCGCACGGGAAGCACCGTGATCCCGGAATAGCCATCCTCGTCCGCGATGCCGGACACTTCGTCGGCCTGGGCGGAGACGTTCTGGTTGCCCGCGACCTCCCCGTCCGTGAGCGTGGTGCCGAGATAGATACCCAGCGGATCGAGGTTGTGGGTCGCCTCGTCATAGCCTGGTGCGTCGCCCCGGTCGAAGCCGCGGCAGGCGAAGGCGTCGAACGTGGGCAGCGACTCCGCGTTGCCCACGTTTGTCGCGGTCGCGTTTGCGGGCGCGTTGACGTTGACCCCGTCCGATGTGTCGTAATTCAGGTCGATCCGGACGATGTCGCGGGTTCCGTCCGATCCCGCGCCGCCATTGTTGAAGAAGAAGAGACGTCCTGCCGCGTCGGACCAGGCGCCGCCATAGCCGCCTTCGATGTCGGCATTACCCGTGCCGGTCAGGGGGATCGTGGACGTGACCGCGCGGATCGGTGTGCCGCTCGCGTCGCGCACGATCTCGATCCGGACGATGTTGCCGCCGTTGAGACCGTAAAGCGCCCCGTCCTGACCGAAGGCGATGTCGATCGGCACGGTCGCACCGCGTCCGCCGGTCGCGGTCTCTGTGGTCAGGTCCGTGAAGGTCAGATCGCCCTTCGACGCGCCTTGGGGCGGGGACAGGATCGAAATCGTCCGGCCACCGGTTCGTGTGTAGTAGGTGCCGTCATCACCGATGGCGCCGGAGTTGAGGGCGCTGGTCCGGGACCATTCCCTTCCCGTCGGATCGGTGTTCACCGGGGTGCCAAGATCGACGACCTTTCCGTCTGAGCCGATCCTGACGATGGACTTGTTGACAATGGAGGTGCCCGAGACCCCGGTCGCGACACCATA
>ERZ1740059.1992-NODE-1992-length-10192-cov-9.224425_pt1 | contig 10192 bp, 5 predicted proteins | sample MGYA00581744_ERZ1740059 | MGnify/ENA primary metagenome ERZ1740059 (study PRJEB43018, sample SAMN04849738) | marine metagenome | isolation source: floating plastic debris | place: Pacific Ocean | collected 2008-08-28 | study: EMG produced TPA metagenomics... | reverse complement strand
CCCATTCCCCATCCCCCAATCCCCATTCCCCATTACCCATTACCCATTACCCATTCCCCATTCCCCATTCCCCATTACCCATTACCCATTCACCAAATAATAAAGTCATGAATATAGCACAAAATGTAGAACGTGGTTCCAGTATTTTTCCTAATAAGCCCGCAATAATTTTTGAAGGAAAATACTTTACTTACAAGCACCTAAATGAAATAGTCAATCGCGCTGCTAATGCCTTGAATGGAATCGGTATTCAGCGAGGAGAGCGGGTTGGATTGTTTTTACCGAATATTCCTGAATTTATCATTTCTTACCTGGCGATTCAAAAAATTGGCGCGATCGCAGTTTCGATAAATATCAGTTTACAAGAGGATGAAGTTAAGTTTATTCTCGACGATTGTCAAGCTAGTGCACTGATTACAACTCCAAAACTTTGTGAAAAGGTTCCCCAAGCGGATTTACCATATTTACAACATCTTTTAATTACCGAAGGTAAATCAAATGCGGGTATTTCTCTAGATGATTTAATGTCGGAATCTTCATCTGAAGCTCGCGCTGTAATCATGCAAAAGGATGAACCGGCGGCGATACTTTATACTTCCGGAACTACGGGTTTTCCGAAAGGAGCGACTCTTTCTCACGGGAATGTGATTTCTAATATGTATTCGATGAATCACAATTGTGACATGAGTAGCAAGGATAATATTTTGTTATTTTTGCCGATGTTCCACTGTTTTGGACAGAATGCGATTTTTAACAGTGCTTTGAATGCTTGTGCGACGATCGTACTGCATAGGTCCTTTGAACCGGAAACTATCATTAATTCAGTAACTGAGTTTGATATTACTATGTTTTTCGGCGTACCAACAACTTTTATTCTGTTATTGGAGAAAGCATCTAAAACCGATTTAACTGCACGTTATTACTTTTCTGCGGCGGCTGGTTTACCTGAGGAGATTGCCAAACAATGGCAAGATAAGTTTGGGAAAGTCATTCACCAAGGATATGGTTTGACGGAAACATCACCTTTAGCTAGTTACAATAGTCGTCTTAAATATAAACTCGGTTCCATTGGTGCGCCTATTGAAAACGTGGAAATGAAGATTGTTAATACTGAGGATGGTAGCGATGTTGTACCAGGTGAGTTAGGAGAAATTGCGATTCGCGGTATCAATGTCATGTTGGGTTACTGGAATCGTCCATTAGAAACGGCTAAAGTCATGAAGAATGGATGGTTTCATACCGGTGATATCGGCAAAATGGACGATATGGGTTACTTCTACATTGTAGACCGTTTGAAGGATATGATTAATTCTGGCGGTTTGAAGGTGTACCCTGCTGAGGTAGAAAATGTTATTTATCAGCATCCATCTATTGCAGAGGTGGCAGTATATGGTGTTCCTAATGCTTTGATGGGTGAACAAGTGCGTGCTTGTATTGTACTGAAGCCTGGTGAAGTTGTTACGGAGGAGGAAATAATTACTTTTACTCAGCAGCGAGTGGCTCAGTACAAGGTTCCTAGTTATGTTGAGTTTGTAGCTTCAATTCCCAAGAATCCAACGGGAAAAATACTGAAGCGATTATTGCGGGAGGAAAAGATGAATCCTGCTGTAGAAGTTGAGGAAACTAAGTCTGTAGCGGTAAATAATGTCAGTAAGGTAATTGCGAAGAAGGAAGTTAGTTTACAACAGCAAAGTGTTAAATCTGATGTAAGTTTTGAGAAAGTCGCCAGTTGGATTATTGATTGGATGGCAAGAAAGTTAAATGTGTCTGTGGGTAAGGTTAACCGCAATAAGTCTTTTGCTGATTATGGTTTGGATTCTGTAAGAGCGGTGAAGTTAGCTGAAGATTTGAGTAGTTGGTTGCAACGGGAAGTTTTACCGACTATTACTTGGAATTTCTCTACGGTTGATTCTTTAGCGCGTCATTTGGGAAGTCAAGAGATTCCCGAGGAGCGGCAGGTTGATGCCAAGATGCTTTTGAATGAGGATGAGACGGATTTTCAGGCTTTGAATGATAAGGAGTTGGCTGATTTATTGGCTGTTGAAATTGCTGCTTTGGAGGGGAGGAGGTAGTTTTTAAACGCAAAGGGGCGCTGAGGTTAACGCGGAGTTACGCGGAGTAAGTAAAAGAGGTAATCGCAAATGAGTAATAAGTAAGGAGTAAGGAGTAATAAAAGAGTAATTTGCACGAAATTTATTCAAGAGAAAACAGGTTGTTGGTGCATAAGTCTAACAACCTATAACTAATAAACAGTAGATGGTGTCAATGATCAATTATCAATGATCAACGATCAATTATCAATCAACAACCAACAACTAACAACCAACAATTATTTAAGAGAATTAAAGAAAATGAGTAATACACAAAATACAAATTATCGTCCTTTGTTAGAGAAGGCATTGCTAGAATTAAGAAATATGCGTTCTGTTGTGGATAATATGGAGCAGACGCAGAGGGAGCCGATTGCTATTATTGGCATGGGATGTCGTTTTCCTGGCGGTGCTGATAATCCGGAGTCTTATTGGGATTTGCTGCGTGATGGAGTTGATGCTATTAAGGAAATTCCATCTCAACGTTGGGATGTGGAGGAGTTTTATGATTCTAATCCCAAGGTTAAGGGGAAGATGTATGCGAAATATGGTGGATTTTTGGATGAGGTAGATAAGTTTGATGCACAGTTTTTTGGTATTTCTCCTCGGGAAGCTGTAAATTTAGATCCTCAACAGCGGTTACTTTTGGAGGTTAGTTGGGAAGCTTTGGAACATTCTGGTATTGCTGCTGATAAGTTAAAGGGTAGCTCTACTGGGGTGTTTGTGGGGCTTTCTATGGATGATTATTCTCAGTTGAGTTTTAATAGTGGCGATCGCACTCAAATTGATGCTTACAATACTTTGAGTATCCTTAGAAGTATGGCGGCTGGGCGTTTGGCTTATACTTTGGGTTTACAGGGTGCGACGATGCAGTTGGATACTGCTTGCTCTTCTTCTTTGTTGGCGGTACATTTGGCTTGTCAAAGTTTGCGTACTCGGGAATGTAATATGGCTTTGGCGGGTGGTGTAAATTTAATTCTGTCGCCGGAAGCTAGTATTGGTTTGTCTAAGTTGAAGGCTTTGTCAACAGATGGGCGTTGTAAAACTTTTGATGCGGGGGCTGATGGTTATGGTAGAGGTGAAGGTTGTGGAATAATTATTCTCAAGCGTTTATCAGAGGCGGTGGCGGATAATGATAATATATTGGCGGTGATTCGCGGTTCTGCTGCTAATCATGATGGTGCTAGTAATGGTTTAACTGCTCCTTCGGGTGTTGCACAGGAAGCTTTGTTACGTCAGGCTTTGGAAAATGCTCGGATTGAGCCTTCGCAAGTTCAATATGTGGAAGCTCATGGCACTGGTACTAGTTTAGGTGATCCAATTGAAGTTTTAGCTTTGGGAACTGTTTTGGGTGAAGGGCGCAGTCAGGATAATCCTTTGACTATCGGCTCTGTAAAAACTCAGTTGGGACATTTGGAGTCTGCTGCTGGTGTTGCTGGTTTAATTAAAGTAATATTGAGTTTACAGCATAATCAAATTCCTGCTCATTTACATTTTAATAATCCTAATCCTTATATTCCTTGGGAAAAACTTCCTGTGACTGTACCTACTCAAGCAACTACATGGGATGCTCCTCAACGTTTGGCGGGAATGAGTTCTTTTGGGATGAGTGGTACTAATGTACACGTGATTTTGGAATCTGCTCCGGAAGTTGAAATCAAAGAGCAATCGGAAATTGAACGCCCTTTACATTTATTGAGTTTATCAGCGAAAAATGATGCGGCTTTAGTTAATCTTGTTGAAGATTATCAAAGATTTTTATCATCTCATCAAGAATCTGATTTGACAGATATTTGTTTTACTGCTAATACAGGGCGATCGCATTTTGAGCATCGATTGGCTTTTGTGGCGGATTCTATTACTAATTTACAGTCAAAAATCAGCAATTTTCTTGACAATCCATCTGCGGAAATTACTAATTCGGGTGAGTTTGAAGCAAATCAAAAAGTTGCTTTCCTCTTTACTGGGCAAGGTTCTCAATATGCGGGTATGGCAAGGGAACTTTATGAAACTCAACCGATGTTTGGTCAAATTATTGACTACTGCGACGAAGTTTTACGGCCTTATTTAGAAGAGTCTTTATTATCGGTAATTTACGGTAATAATACGAGTTTGTTAAACGATACTGTCTATGCTCAACCAGCTTTATTTGCCATCGAGTATGGTTTGGCTCAATTATGGAAGTCTTGGGGTATTGAACCAGATGCGGTTTTAGGACATAGTTTGGGTGAATATGTTGCAGCTTGTGTGGCGGGAGTCTTTAGTTTAGAAGATGGTTTAAAGTTGATTGCCAAGCGAGCTAGTTTAATGCAAGCTATGCCGCGTAATGGAGCAATGGTAAGTGTATTTGCGACAGAAGCGCGAGTTAGTGCAGCGATTGAGCCATTCAGCGATAAAGTTTCCATTGCGGGGATTAATGGTCCCGAAAGTGTGGTAATTTCAGGAGAAAATCAAGCAGTTGATGTTGTTGTTGCTCGGTTGAAAGCTGGAGGCATTAATAGCATCAAGTTAAATGTTTCTCACGCTTTCCATTCGGCTTTGATGGAACCAATGTTAGCGGATTTTGAGAAAGTATTATCGGAAGTTAGCTTTGCAGCGCCGACTATAGATTTAGTTTCTAACGTTACAGGTGAAATCGTTAGTGATGAGTTGCAAAATCCCGAATATTGGTTGCAGCATTTACGAGGTACTGTAAAATTTGCACCGGCGATGAAGACTCTTGCACAAGAGGGTTATCGAACATTTGTGGAAATCGGACCAAAATCTACTTTAATAGGGATGGGACGTAGATGTGTAGATACAAATGTGGGAATGTGGTTGCCTAGTTTGCGCGAGAAAGCCGATTGGCAACAGATGTTGGATAGTTTGGCAAAGTTATATATTAGTGGCAAGACAATAAATTGGTTTGATTTCGACAGAGATTATTCTCGTCAGCGATTGGTATTACCAACTTATCCATTCCAACGTCAGCGTTATTGGGTTGATACAACTAAGATTAATATTCCCCAAAAACTTCCTCAACAAGTAACTAGTAATAAAGCACTGCATCCGGTATTAGGTGAAAAGCTGAGATTGCCATTTTCTACAGAAACTCGTTTTGAAACAGAATTCACTCCTAATTCACCAGCTTATTTAAACGATCATAAATTATATGGTAAAGCGATCGTTCCCGCTGCATCCTATATTTCCATGATTTTATCGGCACTTAAGGAGACTTCCCCTAGAGAATCTTGTGTAATTGAGAATTTATTACTTTCACATCCCCTAATTTGCGATGATGATGGTGCTAAGACAGCTCAATTGGTTTTGACACCACAATCCAATCAAGAGCAGAAATTACAAATTATTAGTCTAGAAAATCAAGCTGCTGAAAATGATATCGAATCATGGCGATCGCACGCTACTGCAACAGTTATCTCTACAGAAGTAACTTTTGTCAAGAATTCGATAAATATCGACACATTGAAACAGCAATGTCAGGAAACTATATCGGGAAGGGAATTTTACTCAACATTCCAATCCATGGGTTACAACTGGGGAAATTCATTTCAATGGCTGGAGACAATTTGGCGTGGAGACAGGGAAGCTGTATGTCAAATGAAATTACCGCAATTACCAGAAGCAGTTGAAAATTATCAACTTTATCCCGGTTTAATTGACTCCTGCTTGCAGCTACTTAACTGTTGGGAACTAGATAAATCGCAACAAGATTACATGTATGTTCCCTTCAACATTGCTCAATTGAAATTTTATCATCGTCCCAACTCCCACGATCAATTATGGTGTCACGCTCAAAAACAAGAATCTGACGACAATAGTTTGGTTGGTAATATCAGCTTGTACGACGAATCCGGGGATTTAATTGCTGAAATTATTGGTTTTGAAGCCAGAAAAGCCCGTCGGGATAACGTTTTACAAAGCACGACGAAGGATTTGAGCGATTGGTTGTATGAAATTGCTTGGGAAAATAAAGATGTAGAAGAAAACCCAGAATTAATTCCTCAAGAGCAAGGAAGTTGGTTAATATTCGCTCAAGAAACAGGAATAGGAGCTCAACTTGCAAGAACATTACATCAAAACGGCGATCGCTCTATTTTAGTTCTTCCCGGTCAAGAATATCAATCTTCTCCAAAACGGTATTATATAAATCCCGAAAATCCCCAACACTTCCAACAATTGCTTGCAGATAGCTTGATAAATAATCCAACTCCTATTCGTGGCATCGTATATTTATGGGCATTGGATAAAAATTTCAAAGAAGATAGCCAAGTTAATGATTGCGGTAGCGTCTTACATTTAGTTCAAGCTTTAGTTAAAGCCGAATTATCACAATACCCGCGATTATGGTTAGTAACCAAAGGAACTCAAGCAACAGCAGTATCCGACAAATTAGAATTAAACGGAGCTTCCTTATGGGGATTGGGTAAAGTAATAGCTTTAGAGCATCCAGAACTATTATGCACCCGTTTGGACTTAGATCCAGCAAATAACAGCAATCAAGTTGAAGAATTGTACCAACAACTCTTAGTTAAAGACACAGAAAATGAAATTGCTCTGCGCCATGGAAACCGTAAAGTAGCTCGCTTAGTGCGACGTAATAGTAAAGCGACACCGCAACAGTTAAAATTCAACTCCGAAAGTAGTTACTTAATTACCGGCGGTTTGGGAGCTTTAGGGCTTGTAGTTGCTCGCTGGATGGTTGACGAAGGTGCAAGAAACTTAGTTTTAACAACCAGAAGAGGAATTACCGACGACACTCAACAAGCAATTTTACAACTAGAGGAAGCCGGAGCTAAAGTACTCGTTGTTAAAGCAGATGTTTCTCAAACACAAGATGTAGCTACAGTTTTAACCAAAATTAAAGCATCATATCCACCATTACGAGGAATTATTCATGCCGCTGGTGTCTTAGATGATGGATTACTCCTCCAACAAACTTGGCAACGTTTCGAGAAAGTCATGAATGCCAAAGTCACCGGAGCTTGGAATTTACATCAATTAACTCAAGATACCCATTTAGACTTCTTCGTTTGTTTCTCCTCCATAGCTTCCGCCTTAGGCTCCCCCACACAAGGAAACTATGCCGCAGCCAATGCCTTCATGGATTCCTTAATTAATTACCGTCGCAATCAAGGTTTACCTGGATTGAGCATTAACTGGGGTGCTTGGAGTGAAATCGGTATGGCAGCTAAACTAGATAGTCGTCAGCAAAAACGCATGGCAGAAAGTGGATTTGCAACCATTGCACCACAACAAGGATTACAAATATTAGGAGACTTATTAACCCAAGGTGCAACTCAAGTCGGAGTTAGCCCCATCAACTGGACAAAGTTTTTACAACAATTCTCTCAAGGAAATCAACCACCCTTAGTAAATAACTTTGTAACTCAAACCCCAGTAATAGTAGAAGAATCATCACCAACCGAAGATTTATCACTTCTACAGCAACTCCAGGAAACCATCGTTAGCGAAAGAGAAAACCTCTTAATAGCCCGCATTCAAGACGAAGTAGTCAAAGTATTGCAATTTGATTCATCATATCGTCCAAATCCCCGCAGTGGATTCTTCGATATGGGAATGGATTCCTTGATGTCAGTTGAATTAAAAAATCAATTAGAGAAAATCGTAGGAAGCTCCTTACCTTCAACCTTGACATTTGAATATTCAACCATTGAAGCTCTAGCGCAATACTTACTAGAGAAAGTGATTTCCCTCGAAGTTGTGGAAACTGTGGAAGAAACACCGGAAGTTGAACCTGTAGAAGACTTCGTTGATGATATTTTACAACTTTCCGAAGCTGAATTGTCAGACATGGTTGATAAAGAATTGGAAGAATTGTTGGGAGTTTAGGATATGAATTAAGAAACCCCACTCCAAACCTCTCCCCTCAATTCGGGAGAGGCTTTAAATTAAGAAACCCCTCTCCAAACCTCTCCCCTCCTGAAGGGAGAAGCTTTGAATAAGAAACCCCTCTCCAAACCTCTCCCCTCCTGAAGGGAGAAGCTTTGAATAAAAAACCCCTCTCCAAGCTCTCCCCTCCAAAAGGGAGAGGCTTTGAATTAAGCCAGTGTACTCAATATTCATAATGTAAATTTAAGTTAAGTAAATAACCGCAAAACGTTTTAATGCTTATCATGTTAAGATTAGTAAAATTACTTAAGATCAAAAAATTATGGCTAAAAATCCTTCTGCAAGTCAACCCAACCCTGATGATTCCAATTTTGGCAAAGCGATAACAGAGCTAGGAGCCGCTGGTACTCTTGCAGCAGCGGCATCACAGCTTAGTGCAGCGGGTATAGGTGGAGTAGCTGTAGGAACTGTTGGTGCAGCCGTTGTAACTGTATCATTGCCAGCCGTTGTAGCTGTGAGCGCAGCAGGCTATATTGGATTATCCTTGGGTAAAAAAATGGTCGATGCAATTAATAATCAATAGAGTATTTGGGATAGTTTGAAATACGACTATCAACTAATTCTTTAAAGTGATGCTAAGCAGAGTTTTTTGATTCATCACCCTTAGTGAGGTAAAAAACTCAAAATTTTCCTGTAAAATCAAAGCCTCTCCCTATCATATGGGGAGAGGTATTCTACGAGAAGACTGCGTCAATGGAGTGGGGTTTGGTGAATATACTGTACTCTACAACCAATTCCCAATTAAAATAATAGTTTTTTATGGTGCAAGATGTGAATTAATAGAAGCCTTAATCTACCAAATCACATCTGAGTAAAAATCTCTTATTTCTTTATCTGCCGTGATAATTGAAGCTTGATTAATTCTGGCTAATGCTACAACAACTCGATCGACTGGATCTCGATGTTCCCATTCTAATTTGACGCTTTCCAACCACACATCTTCACTAATGGGGACAATATCGATAACACTGGACTTTTTCAAAGAGATGACGTATTCATTAAGATCGACTCCTAAATCTAGTTTTTGATTTTTGATTTTGATGGCTATTTCCCAGATAGCCATAGATGGAACAAAACCGTTTTTTAGGCTTTCCATCTGTTTGCAGGCTTCTTTTGCAGCTTGAGAAAGTTTATCTGGATCTAGACTCCACCAAATCAAAGCGCAAGTATCCAGTACAATCTTCACAATTCACCCCATTCCTCTGTTGTTGGAGTCGTTAAATCCTCAAAATACTTGACTTTACCGCGCATTTGCCCAAATAACTCTTCTGTTGATGGTGAATCGCCGTATTTAGAAATTTTTACTACCGGCTTTCCCCTATCGGTTATTATAATTTCTTCCCCTTCTGACTCTACCAATCGCAAGAATTCTAGCAGTTTGCTTTTTAATTTACTTTTGGAAATGCTTCTCATAATGTCCCTAGTCATGACTATGGTCATATAATAGAGCTTATCACATTTCCTAGAACACCGATTTGATATGAGATCGAATTCGTTGGCATCGAGATTTTTTTTTACAGCCTCGGAGCGCAGAGGTAAGCGCAGAGTTTCGCAGAGTTTTTGTAATAAGGTGGCAAATTCAGAGGTAGAAAACTCAAAATTTTCCTTTAAAATCAAAGCCTCTCCCTTCTAGAGGGGAGAGGTTTGGAGTGGGGTTGTAACACAATAGCCCCCTACAGCAACGATAAAGTGTATCCCATAGCCGCACCTAGCTTAAATTTAGATGCTCCTACCCCGAAATTTTCATTCATCTAACAAAAAATCAAATTTTTTACCTGATTAAAATTTTTCTGATGATTTGGGAATACTAAATCTGGAAGCATCAAGGATTTAGGATTATGGTTAGCATCTGTGGATATCACCTCATTGAAGTTATATACAATGGTTCGAGAACTTTAGTATATCGTGCTATCCGAGAAGACGATCGCAAACCTGTAGTTATTAAACTTCTCAAAAATCCTTATCCAAACTTTAATGAGTTAGTACAGTTTCGCAATCAGTACACTATTGTCAAAAATCTCAATATTCCCGGAATTATTCCTGTTTACAGTCTGGAAGCTTACCAGAATTGTTATGCTCTGGTGATGGAAGATATGCAAGGGGTGTCACTGAGTGAATATATGCTTGGAGAAAATATCGTTTCCCTAGAAGATATTTTGTCAATTGCGGTGCAAATTAGCAATATTCTTGGG
>ERZ1740059.1991-NODE-1991-length-10197-cov-3.528200_pt1 | contig 10197 bp, 11 predicted proteins | sample MGYA00581744_ERZ1740059 | MGnify/ENA primary metagenome ERZ1740059 (study PRJEB43018, sample SAMN04849738) | marine metagenome | isolation source: floating plastic debris | place: Pacific Ocean | collected 2008-08-28 | study: EMG produced TPA metagenomics... | reverse complement strand
GCTTGTTAGATCTTGACGCATCAGGGACCTACCCGTTTCAAGTAGGCGTGAAGTAAATCCATATAGCGGGGTATCGGTAGCAGAAACGCGTCGTGCCCTTCCTTTGCTTCAACCTCCGCATAGCTCACAGGCCGTTCCGCAGCGAGCAAGGCTTCGACGATTTCTCGAGAGCGTGCTGGAGAGAAGCGCCAATCGGTGGAAAACGCGATGACTAGGAACTCTGCTTTTGCTTGGCGAAAAGCCGCGACCGGGTCGTCTTCATAGCTGGCCGCAAAATCGTAGTGATCTAACGCACGGGTCATCAGCAAGTAGCTGTTCGCGTCGAATCCGCGGGCAAACTGAGCACCCTGATAACGAAGATAGCTTTCGACCTGAAACTCCGGAGAGTCGTCCCCAATAATGTGCTCGGAGCCCAGCTCGAGGGTTTCCTGCAATTCCCGACCAAACTTGCTGGCCATTGCATCGTCAGAAAGGTAGGTGATGTGACCAACCATTCGAGCCAAGGCTAAACCCTTGTTGGGTGCCTCACCGCTGCTGATGTAGTGGCCGTCGGCGTAGGCAGGATCGGAATAAATCGCGCGCCGAGCGACTTCATTAAAGGCAATATTTTGGGCGCTGAGTTTCATCGCTGCCGCGATAACGATGCAGTGTCTGACCCGATCGGGATAACGTACAGACCAGGTCATGGCCTGCATGCCGCCTAAGCTGCCCCCGACAACTGCGGCCCAGCAGTCTATACCTAACCGATCTGCGAGGCGTGCCTGCGCATCGCCCCAATCTTCGACGCTTGGCTGTGGGAAATCTGGCCCCCAGGGGTGGCTTGTGCCCTCTCGCGGGCTCGTGGGGCCCGTGGAGCCATGACAGCCTCCGAGGTTATTAAGGGACACGATAAAAAACTTTTCTGTGTCCAGCGGTTTACCTGGCCCAATGCACGCGTCCCACCAACCGGGTTTTCGGTCTTCGGCGCTATGATAGCCGGCCGCATGGTGATGCCCCGACAAGGCGTGACATACAAGGATGGCGTTGCTCGTATCGCCATTGAGTTTGCCATAGGTCTCGTAGACTAGCTCATAACCGCCAAGCGTAGCGCCACTAGCCAAGGTAAGCGGCGTTTTAAAGACCGCCACTTGTGGCGCAACAATACCTACAGAATTGGAATCCACGGCAGTGTCCAGTCCGGTGAGGGACTCAGATACCCATTACCAGTGCTGCTGGTAGGCGCAAACCACCTGCGAGGTCCCGCAGGATAATGTTTAAGATATTAATCAGCACGAAGACTAGGATCGGCGAGAAGTCCATACCTCCCATCGCCGGCAGAATGCGTCTGAACGGTGCCATCACCGGTTCGGTAATCTGGTAGAGGAGGTAAGCCGCTGGATTACTCGTTCCCGGGGCCACCCAGCTCAGAATGATCATTCCGAGCAAGGCAAAGAAGTAGATTCGCACGATCAGCGCACACACCCCAACCACAGACCAAGCAAGCAGCAAGCTAACCGATGGCGGCGAGTAGCCGTACATCGTGAGCAGCAGGATGATCCCAAGGAGCTGAATGAGTATCGCGAGCACGAGCGATGCGGTGTCGAACCGTCCTCTGGCTGGAAGAATCCGCCGCGCTGGAAGAACCAGTGGATTGGTCGCCTTAACGAGAAACTGGGAGATTGGATTATAGAAGTCCGCCATGGCCAGCTGCAGAATGAAGCGCAGGATCATGATCAGCAGATAGAGCCCAACTACGGTTTGTACGAGATAAATAGCGATGGAATTAACTGTGTTCATTTAGGGCTCGGTAGTTGCTGTTTGACTTTATTGCGCTCGCCAATACACGACGATTACGCGCATGTGCGTATGGATTCAGATTTTACGCGAGTTCCTGTGCCAACTCCTGGGAGCGGGCATAGCACTCGCGCATCGCCTTTCGCACCAGTCTCTCAAGTCCCTCTTCGCTGAACACCGCAACTGCTCGCTCGGTTGTTCCACCGGGACTGGTAACGCGACGCCGAAGTTCGGAAGCGCTCGTGGCGCTTTCCGCCACCATTCGGCCGGCGCCAATGCAAGTTTGAGCGCAAAGAGCTCTTGCGTCTTGCTCCGTTAAGCCCATACGTTGTGCTTCTTCAATCATGGCTTCCATAAACTGAAAGAAGTACGCAGGTCCAGAGCCGGACAAGGCGGTGACGCCGTGTAAGAGATCCTCCGCGTCAACCCAGGCTACCAGGCCAACCGCACCCAGAATGCGGTCGACTCGCATGCGCTGCTCATTGCTCAGGGGCGACTCACTGTGTACAGCGGTGGCACCGCTTCCGAGTAACGCAGGGGTATTCGGCATGCAGCGAACGATCGCAGGAGCTTCGCCCAACCAGGAACGTAAACTGGCTTCATTGACCCCAGCGGCAATCGAAAGCACGAGCTGCGTTTCGTCAAGAGCTGGCCGAAGTTCAGTGCAAACGCCTTTCAGTACCTGCGGTTTAACGGCGAGTACGATCACATCGGCGCCCTCAACCGCATCACGGTTGCTAGTGGTCACTGCTGCGACGGCCAACTGCTCAAGGCCGGCGCGATTAGCTTCCAATGGATCCGACGCAGACAAATTGCTGGCATCAAAGCCCGAGCTAAGCATGCCTCCGACTATGCTTTTAGCCATGTTACCCGCACCGACAAATGCGGTTCGAAAATCACTCACTATTCGTTCCGACGCGCCACCGAAGAGGCGCAGAAAAAAGGCTCGACAGTATACCGTTATCGAGCTTTAGTCGGTCTAGCTTCGCTTCGCGCGTGCGCCAAAAATCGCGGTACCGATGCGCACCATCGTGCTTCCCGCCGCGATCGCCGCTTCTAGGTCGGCGGACATTCCCATCGACAGCGTGTCTAGCCGGGGGTCCAGCTCTTTGCAGCGATAAAAACACTCGCTGAGCCGCATACATTGATCATACTGCCCTTCAAAGGTCGAGGCAGGTGCCGGAATCGCCATCAGACCCCGTAGACGAAGCTGCGACAAGTCACCTGCTTCGCGCACGAGCGCTGCTAGCTCTTGTGGAGCAACACCGGATTTGCTCGCTTCTCCAGACACATTCACTTGTAGACAGATGTTAAGTGGACCCAGGTCGTCTCCGCGGTGCTCATTTAGGCGCCGCAGAATTTTGCTTCGATCTACGCTGTGAACCCAACTAAATTGAGTGGCAATAGGCCGGGTCTTATTCGATTGAATCGGACCGATAAAGTGCCAGATCAGCTCCAGGTCTGAAAGTGCCTCAATCTTTTCGGACGCTTCCTGAAGGTAGTTCTCGCCGAAGTGTCTCTGCCCTTGCTCTGCGGCGTCGCGCACGGCACTCACCGGTTTGGTTTTACTCACTGCAAGCAGCGTTACCGACTCGGCGTCACGACCGTGCTTTTCCGCTGCTGCTCTGACCTCAAGCAGTACCTTTGCTATATTGCTGGCGATATCAGGCTGATCCATACTCCTATGGTAGCCGAAAGCCGACTCGCCATAGCGCTTGCGTCAGTTTGCATGGGTGATGGTGGGCGACCGGACGCGTTCTGGAGCGTTCTGGAGCGTTCTGGAGCGTTCTGGGTTAAGAGAAACGCATGAAACAGCGACCAGAAACAAACGCTGATAACAAAGACTGGCAAACAAGAACACTGAGATAATAAGAGAACCAGACCAATAAGAGACGATTAACGAAGGAACCAAGCGGGCTACTTATGGATATTACTGAACTACTTGCGTTCAGCGCGAAGCAGGGAGCTTCTGACCTTCACCTGTCGGCAGGACTGCCACCTATGATTCGGGTTGATGGCGACGTGCGCCGGATCAACCTGCCTCCGTTGGAGCACAAACAAGTTCATGAGTTGATTTACGACATCATGAATGACAAGCAGCGCAAAGACTTTGAAGAGTATCTGGAGGCAGACTTTTCCTTCGAAGTGCCTGGAGTCGCTCGCTTTCGTGTAAATGCCTTTAATCAGAACCGTGGTGCCGCTGGCGTCTTCCGATCGATCCCAACCAAAGTTCTGAGCATGGAAGAGCTGGGTATGGGTCAGGTGTTTCGGGATATCAGCCTGATGCCACGAGGACTTGTATTGGTGACGGGGCCGACCGGTTCCGGTAAGTCGACAACCTTGGCGGCCATGATCGACTTTATAAACGATCACAAGTACGAACACGTGCTCACCATCGAGGACCCGATAGAGTATGTCCACGAGAGCCGGAAGTGCCTTGTGAATCAGCGTGAAGTCCACCGAGATACGCTTGGTTTCGCGGAAGCCTTGCGAAGCGCCCTGCGTGAAGATCCAGATATTATCTTGGTCGGTGAGATGCGCGATTTAGAAACAATTCGCCTGGCGCTCACGGCAGCGGAGACCGGTCCCCTTGTGTTTGGAACGCTGCATACCACTTCCGCTGCAAAAACTATCGACCGAGTGATCGACGTATTCCCTGCGGCGGAAAAAGACATGGTGCGTTCCATGCTAAGTGAATCGTTACAGGCCGTTGTGTCACAAACGCTGCTGCGTCGAGCCGCCGGAGGGCGTGTTGCAGCCCATGAAATTATGCGAGCAACACCCGCGATCAGAAACCTAATTCGCGAGGACAAAGTGGCTCAAATGTATTCGGCTATCCAGACTGGGCAAGCGGTTGGCATGCAGACCATGGATCAGGCGTTGAAGGATCTTGTCGATAAACGAATCATCAACCGGGATGTGGCCAAGCAAAAAGCGCGAATGCCGGAGAATTTCTAAGGTTTCGCGTTATCAGAAGTGTTTCGCTATATAAGAAATAAAGCGTCTTGATCACGACACTCAATGCGCTAGTAGGGCGGTAAAGAAGGGGAAGCCGGACATGGACATCGATTCACTGCTCGCTGCTATGGTTAAGCACGGTGCCTCAGACGGATTTTTAACCTCTCGTGCGGCTCCCGCAATTAAAGTCGATGGAAAGATCTCCTCTATCAGCAAGGAGAGCCTGAGCGACGAGTCCGTGCGCGCCCTGGTGTTGGAGACGATGACACCTGCTCAGCAAGCGACCTTCCTTCGCGAGCAAGAGTGCAACTACGCAATTTTCTCCGACGAACACGGACGTTTTCGGTCATGCGCCTTCATTCAACGATTTAGCTTTGGCTTAGTGCTAAGGCGATTTATGGCGGATATTCCTGTATTTGCGTTGCTTGGTTTGCCAGCAATTGTCGGCGACCTTGCGATGGACAAACGCGGTCTGGTGATCTTTGTAGGCGGCACCGGAACGGGTAAATCTACCTCGTTGGCTTCGATGGTTGGCCACCGTAACCGCAATAGCCGCGGGCATATATTATCTATCGAAGATCCGATCGAATACATACATGACCACGCGGGGTGCCTGATCACTCAGCGGGAAGTTGGAATCGACACGGAGTCTTTCGAAATCGGTCTAAGAAACGCCTTGCGGCAGGCGCCGGACGTGATCCTTATTGGCGAGGTGCGCACCGCAGAAACCATGGCGCATGCGTTGACCTTCGCGGAAACTGGCCACCTGTGTCTCTGCACCCTGCATGCAAATAATGCGAACCAGGCGATCGATCGAATACTCAGTTTCTTTCCCTCCGAGCGTCATCCTCAGGTGCTGATGGATCTATCGCTTAACCTAAATGCGATGGTTGCTCAGATGCTGTTGCCGCGAGCCGACGGAAGTGGTCGGGTGCCGGTAATGGAGGTGCTGATTAACTCACCCCTCATTTCCGAGTACATCCGAACCGGCCAAATCCACCTCATTAAGGAAGTGATGGCTCGTTCTAATGAACTTGGGATGCAGACACTGGATCAATCCCTGCTGTCGAAGTACAGCGATGGTGCGATCAGTGCTGCGGAAGCGATCCGTTCCGCCGATTCTGCAAACGAAGTGAGATTGGGTATCAAAATGTTTGATAAGCGACGAGGGGCGGACGTTGTGAACGAGAACTACCACGTCGATGATAGTCGTAGCGGTTAGTCTGCCGCTCACGCGCTTAGTCCCTCTGGTTGAACCAGTCCCGAAGTATCAATTCTGCGGCAAGGCTATCGACCGGCTCCCGTTTGTAGTTCCCATCATGCCCGAGATCTCGCTGCGCGTGTTTTGCAGCAAAGCTGGTTAATCTCTCGTCAACGAGCGTTACCGATACACCGAAACGGCCCTCGAGACGCCTCGCGAACTTGCGAGCTCGGGTGGCTATTTCGCTAACAGTGCCGTCCATGTTGATTGGGTCGCCAACTAATACCTGATCAGGTTTCCATTCACCGAGGAGTGCGCTCACCAGATCCCAATTAGGTATCCCATCTTTTGCAGAAAGTATGGGTAGGGCTTGGCTGGTGCCGAGCGCTGTATTGCCCACGGCGACGCCAATCTGGCGAAGACCAAAATCGAAGGCCATGGCGCGAATGGAGTTCGAATCGGTCACGTGCTCAGGCGTGTCCGGCCTCAGCACTTAGCAGATTCATGTCAATGCCGAGCATTGCGGCGGCGGCGCTGACCCTCTGCGCCACAGATGTTTGAAACAAGATGTGCCGTTCCGCAGGCAATGTTAGCCAGCTGTTGCCTGCTATTTCTTCTTCAAGTTGGCCTGCCGACCATCCCGCATAGCCCAACGCAATCACAAACTCCTGCGGTCCATCGCCGGATGCAATCGCCTTTAGAACGTCTTGCGAGGTGGTCAGGTGCACCTCTTTCGTAACCCTGAGGGTGGCGTCCCACTCTTTTTCGTGCGGCGGGTGGAGAACAAAGCCGTGATCAATCTGAACCGGTCCGCCCGCTAAAACAGGCTCGTCCTCAAAACTGCGATGCGTATCGATTTCCAGGTGCTCAAAGATTTCGCCCAGGCTCAGGTCGAGGGGCTGATTGAGCACGATGCCCATTGCACCGGCCTCGCCGTGCTCGCATACATACGTGATGCTGCCGCTGAAAATGCCAGTATCAATGCTCGGCATCGCAAGCAAGAAGTGATCGCGCAGGCTGCTACAGGATGCCTGCGTTTTCGGCGTTCGCCGGGGCGGGTCGCCTTGCCCCAAGGAGCGGTCTTCAGGCACGGCGAATCAAACGCTAGCTACTCGCATTGTTCGAGCTTAGCGGGTTTTGCTCGAATTGCCACGTGCGTAGTATTTCTAACTTATCTGTAGTGTCGCGCAGCGCTTCGGGGAAAGGTGAGAACGGCGCTGCGAGACGGACGATTCGAACGGCTGCTTCGTCGAGAACCGCGTATCCCGATGACTTGAGAATGTCGATACCCTCAAGACTGCCATCTGCCCGAATGGTGACGAGCATTTTTAGGCTCCCGTAGATCCCGTAGCGCAGGGATGCCTCTGGATAGTACTGATTTCCGACGGTTTCAACTCGTCGTCGCCAGTCCGCAAGGTAAGCCGCATCGGCGGCAGCCCGCGCAGATACCGCGTCCAGACGACGAATCCGCGGATTACGGGAGTACTGTTGCCGCTGTGCGTCGAGATCAGCGCGGAGCCGCGCGAGTTCCTGATTCAGCCTTGCCAACTCCTTTTCCGCTTCGGGGAGATCTTCGAAGTTGTCTTGCTCCCCGCGCCGATCAACCACCTTTCGCAGGGAATCTAAGGCCGTAACCGAGGGCGACGCGAGCCGTTCGCGACCTTGGCTATCGGCGACTGGTTCAAGCTGCGCTGCGCTCATCGGCTGTGGCAGCGCACTTAGTGAGCCTGACGCTCGGTCCCGAAGCGCTTCTGAACCACTACCCTGCTGATCAGCTTGTGCAATATGGTCGGCGCGATTGGGTCGGATACCAGGGTTTTGCACAAGCGTAACTTCCACTTGATGACGGGCATCGGAGGGACGTAGTGCGTCGAAGCTAATCCCCAGAATGAGCAGGACGTGCAAGGCCGCAGCAATGAGCGCACACAGGGCGAGCCGATCGTTACTTACTACGGCGTTTGTCTGCATTAGCCCATGAGGTCGGTAAGTCGTGTTGCAATGGCATCCATCAGCTGTCCGCCAATGTCCGTACCAAATTGCTCATCTATTTCACGAATGCAGGTTGGGCTAGTGACGTTGATTTCCGTGAGATAGTCGCCGATCACGTCCAATCCGACAAAAATCAAATTCCGCTTTTTTAGCTCGGGACCGATCTGCTGCGCGATCCATTGATCGCGCTCGGTGAGCTCTTGGGCTCGTCCGGTTCCGCCGGCTGCGAGGTTGCCGCGAAGCTCTCCCTGCGAAGGAAGCCGCGCTAAACAGTAAGGCACTGGCTCTCCTTCTATCATCAAAATGCGCTTATCGCCGTCCACGATTTCCGGCAAATAACGTTGCGCCATGATGGTCTCGGTGCCGTAGCGCGTGAGTGTCTCGAGGATCACCGAAAGGTTTTGGTCTCCCTCGCGTACGCGAAAAATCGAAGAGCCACCCATTCCGTCCAAAGGTTTAAAAATCACGTCGCCGTGCTCTGCATAAAAGGACTTTAACTGCTCCGAATCGCCGCTAACCAAAACAGGAGGGCAGCACTCGGGAAACTGCGTGGCAAAGACCTTCTCGTTGCAATCTCTCAAGGACTGGCAGCGGTTAACGATGAGTGTGCCTTCTCGCTCCGCCGCCTCGAGGATATAAGTGGCATAGATGTATTCGTTATCGAAGGGGGGATCCTTTCGCATGAGAACGACATCAAGCTCGGATAGTTTTTGCAGACTGGGCTCGTCGAGTGCAAACCAACGCGTAGGGTCGCGAAACACGGTCAGCGGCGCCATTTTCGCAAAGGCGTCACCCTGTATCAGTGAGAGGTCGCCCGGTTCCATGTAGTACAGCGACCAATCCCGGTCTTGGGCCGCCCAGAGCATCGCCATGGTGCTGTCTTTCTTGTAACTGATGGCCGAGATAGGGTCCATCACGACCCCGATTTTGACGCTCATTCAAGGTATCCGCAGGCTGAAAGTTTTACCCTACGTAATGGGGTGCCGTGGAGCAAGTGGTCTGTGGGTCTGCTTGCTATCGATTCTCTGCCAGATCCCTTTAACCTGCTAGCAAGTCTCCCCAACGAGCCTGTGCTACCGCTACCGCCGCCAACGGTGCGGTCTCTGTTCGCAGTACGCGAGGGCCTAAGCTTAAGGGCTTGAATCCGCCGATGATCGCTTGCTTCACCTCTGTCGCACTAAAGCCGCCTTCTGGGCCAATCAACAGCGTTAACTCTGTGCAATGCAAAGGCAGCGGCTCACAGCTCATACCCGGATGGAGTAAAAGCTTCAGCGAGGCCGAATTGCTCAAAAATTGCGAGAGCAGCGCCTGGAAGGTAAGCGGTGCTTCAATACTGGGAATAAGATTGCGTCCGCACTGCTCGCAAGCACTCGCTGCTATGGCTCTCCAATGGGCGAGTTTTTTCGCTGCCCGATCCTCCGTCAGGCGAAGTTCTGTGCGCTCGCTGTTGAAGGGCAGTATGCGAGTAACGCCAAGCTCCGTCGCTTTTTGTACGATCGTATCCATGCGATCGCCGCGCGACATCGAGATTGCAAGACTGACTTCCAGGGAAGATTCGCGGTCTATCGGTGTTGCTTCTTCAATTCGGACGGTGAGCGTCTTGCGACTGATCGCTTGGATGCTCCCGTTTGCTTCAACCCCACGGCCATCGAATAGGCAAAGGGCGTCACCGATCTGCATACGCAAAGCCTTGGATATATGCCTTGAGACAGGCTCCTGAAGATCGATAAGTTCGCCCGGGATGAAAGGCTGATCCACAAAGAAGCGCGGGCGCTGCATTCTTTAGCCGCCAGCGTGGTCGCTGACTATGCCGAGGTTCTTGCAGATTTGTAACGTAGGTTCCGCCTGGTTCATTGTGTAAAAGTGGATACCAGGTGTGCCATTTTCAAGGAGCGTTTCGCAGAGTTGAGTGACAACGTCCACTCCAAATGCGCGAATGCTTTTGCTGTCGTCTCCGAAACCTTCGAGTCGCTTTACGATCCAGCGCGGGATTTCTGCCCCGCAGTTTTTCGAAAAACGAGCTAGGTTCGAAAAGTTAGTGATGGGCATGACCCCGGCGTAGATAGGTTTGTCGATTCCCGCATCCGCGCAGCGATCCAAAAAGTAAAAGTACGACTCGACGTTGTAAAAATACTGGGTAATAGCACTATCGGCACCTGCGTCGAACTTACCCCGCAAAAAGCGGACATCGCTTTCGTAGCTTTCCGCTTGTGGGTGAATCTCCGGGTAGGCGGCTACCTCGATGTGGAAATGATCTCCGCTGTGCTTGCGTACAA